>OLFZ01002456.1_pt1 | contig 12215 bp, 14 predicted proteins | sample 1604861 | NCBI WGS metagenome assembly OLFZ01 (sample SAMEA3888895, study PRJEB22519) | human gut metagenome | biome: human gut; feature: human-associated habitat; material: faeces | place: Denmark | collected 2011 | reverse complement strand
TCCGACGCCAGCCCTTTATCCTGCTTTCTTTTTCGTCCTCGAAAAAGCCGTGAAAGGCGTAGGAAATGCAGTTATACCAACGTTTCCAACACATTGGTCACACGGACTTCAATACCTCCGGCACAAACGGCCCACGTTCGCTCTTGCGGATGAAAGTGGGTACACACTCGCCTTCGCCAACAGGATCGCACACAGCGGATCACAGGGCGAAACAGGGGGCGTTTCGGATGGGGGGTGGTATCTCTACTCTCGGAGCGTTTCACACGTTTCGGAAACCCTGCGTGGCCAGGTATCAGAACGGCAAACTTTGCCGCTTTTTGGCCTTGGTCGGATGTACTCCCAAAGAACGCAGAGAGCCTGCCGAACAGCGATGCGCTCATGCGCGTCGCTGTTTCGAGGCGTCGCGGCCCCGCCGGGCTGCGCGATCCGGTGAGTACGCTATGGATTATGTGGTGAGCATTTGTACGCTGGACGACAACAACAATCGGCTCTGCCATAGGAGCAGAAACTCATGTTTTTGTGCTTGCGGGGGCGAGCAAATTCAGCACCACAATTGATTGAAACGATCCCCCATCGGTCGGCTACCGGGTGGGTGTTCATTGTATATCACAGGCACTGTGACGAATTTGTGACACTTTCCCCGCACTTTTGCGGGGGAAGTCAAAGGCTTCTTCTGATATGATACAGACAAGGTTGAAACCCAACCAAAAATACTTCAAAAAGGAGTGTAACATACCATGAAAAAGAAAACGATTTTGAGCCTTGCACTGGCACTGGCATTGATGGTATCGGCCATCGGCGCATCGACCGCAGCTTTGGCGGCTGCGCCTGACACGGCAGGGCAGACAACTGCCATTGCCACCGAGAATGAGGACGCCATCTGGGAGCAGATCGAGGCGGTGGAAGAGAAGAGCGACGCCATCTTCCAGAGAAACACGGCGCTGTGGGAAAAGCTGGACGAAATCTGCAACGCCCTGCCCGACGACTACGACTTCACAAACTTTGACGAAGCAGCGTTTATCCGCAGCGCCAACGCTCTGACGGAAGCGGAGAAGGAAACGCTTCTGGCAGATATCAAGGAGCTGAACGGCCTTGACGCCGAGATGGAGGCGCTGTACGCTCAGCTGCCCGACTGCGACAATATGCCGCTTTACGAGAAGGCGCTGGAAAAGGCCGATCCCAAGGTGCTGGACGAGATCGACACCCTGGAGCATGAGTATGACCGCGTCTGTGAAAAGCACGCTGACCTGTGGGACAAGGTAGATGAAGCATACTTCGATCTGCCGGACGATTATGACTTCGAAAACTATGAAGAGGCCGCCTTCATCCGCAGCCTGAGCTTCCTGACCGACTCGGAAAAGGATGCACTGATCGCTGACTACAGCCGTCTTACGGAGATCGACAGCCGGCTGTGCGAACTGTACAATTCTATCTGGGGCAACACTGGCTGCGAAAGCGGCATCTGCCCCCTTTGACGGAAAGGAGATATTCTGATAGTATAAAATCAACATCGTGCCGATGCTGCGCCCACGCGCAGCATTTGGCGCTGCTTGCAAGGAGGACGCATGGAACATTCTATCTATTTGGCGGACGATGAAAAGAGCATCCGGGAACTGCTACACAGCTTCCTTACAAGTGACGGCTATACCGTGCGCTCCTTTGAAAGCGGCGATGCGCTGTTGGAGGCATTTCGTCAGGAGCCTGCGGAGCTGGTGATCCTGGATATCATGATGCCCGGCACGGACGGACTGACGGTGTGCAGGGAACTTCGTACGCTTTCCGACATTCCCATCATCCTGCTTACGGCCAAGGACAGCGAGCTGGACTACGTCATGGGCATCAGTCAGGGCAGCGACGATTATCTTACCAAGCCCTTTCGCCCAACGATATTACTGATGAAAGTCAAAGCGCTGCTGCGCCGCGTGGAGATGGACAGGGGAAAAACAACGGCAGCAGAGGATGAGTTGCGCTACGGGGACCTGCGCTGCTCTGCCACGGAAAACGCCGTCTTTTGCGGAGACACGATCGTGGCGCTGACCCAGACCGAACTGCGGCTGCTCAGCTATATGATGAAGCAGCCGGAAAAGGCCTATTCCCGCGAGGATCTGCTCAGTGCGGTGTGGGGCTTTGACTCAGATGTAGAGACCCGCGTGACCGATGAAACGCTGCGCCGTATCCGAAAAAAGTTGCTACAAGCGGGCAGCACCGTCAGCGTAAGCACCATATGGGGCTTTGGCTATAAGCTGAAGGGGGCGGAGTGTACATGAAAAACATCAAACTGCGGATCGTGTATTTGATCCTCGGTTCGGCTTTACTCCTGTTTGCTCTTTTTGTGCTGGCGGTAAATGTGATCATCCCGTCTCATTTTGTAACCGAGGCAAAAAGGGCGCTGCTCAATGAAGCGGAATATCAGAATCGAACAGTTCCCTACACCTATGACGAACCAGACTATGATGAGGACTGGGAGGAGGGCTACTTCTTTACGCCCAGCATCGTCTTTTTGGAGATAGAGGTTGGCTACCGGCCCAACACATGGAATCGGGATGCCTACCTGCTGGAGAAAAAGCTGCTGGAATACTGTGCCGGACGGGATATCACACTCGATCAGTGCTACACCTTCAAAACGAACAGGCATCATCTGATCTTCATGTCTGCGCAGGAGGATTACGGCGATGGAGAGGAACCCTACTCCTATATCATGTACATAGACATCGGTCCCATCACGCGCTATATCGTAACGCTTAACTGGGTGTTCTTTGCGGTACTGCTGGCGATCTCCTCCGTCATGTGCCTGCTGGGGTTCCGCTTCGGCAGAGATATTGAAAAGGAGGCGGAGCGGCAGCAAACCTTCTTTCAGAACGCCTCCCATGAACTGAAAACGCCGCTTATGGCGATACAGGGCTACGCGGAGGGCATACAGGCGGGTGTGATGGACACAGGCAGCGCGGCGGAGGTGATCTTGAAGGAAAGCGACCGCATGACGGAGCTGGTGGAAGAACTCTTGGACATTTCGAAAATCGATATGGGGCGGCAGCGGCTTACCCTTTCCGAAACGGATATTCGGGAACTGCTTTACGACGGCATACGCGCCGTGGAGCCGATAGCCGCCGGCGGCATCACCATCGTGCCGGACTTCCCTGAGGAGCCCGTTATGGTCAGCTGCGACGATACCCAGCTGCGCAGAGCAGTTACCAATATCCTATCTAACGGCGTACGCTATGCCCGCAGCGAGTTGCGCCTGACCTGCCGCGCGGACAAGCGGCACGTGACCATCCGGATACAGGATGATGGGGACGGCATCGCCGAGGAAGATCTTCCCCACATCTTTGATCGCTTCTACATGGGGCGGAGCGGAAAATCCGGCATCGGCCTTGCCCTGACCAAGGAGATCATCCATCTGCATAGAGGGACGATCCGCGCGTATAACGGAGAGACCGGCGCCGCTTTCGAGATATCCATTCCGGTGAGCAGATAAGAAGATCACCGCACTGCCTTTGAGCACCTTTCTTGAAAAAAGGACGGACTTAGAAAAGACTTTTGTTAGTACTGGGTGGAGAGTTTCTTGTGATTTCCTCTTGTGCCGACATTGTTAGAATGGAGTACATCTATAGGCTGCAAATCAAAAAAAATATCTGCATATTCATGACTGGAACTACTGGTGGGGCTATTACCGCTGCGGCAAGGACTGGGAGCCTTTCCATGGGGCTGAATTTTCTCTTACCGAGGACGAGGCGGGAGAGGCGTCCTTTTTCCACTTTGATTTTTATAACCTCCCCGCGCTTCGCCAGATGATCCGGGACGGTGAGTTTGTGGAGCCGGACAGTCCGGATCATCCGAGCTTTCTGGAGCAGGCGGAGCGGCTCAAAAACGGTGAACAGGACTGGTTCATCGGGGCGCTGTACTATCCGCATTTTTCACCGGAGACGCGTTTCTGTAACGCCTCCGTCCGGAGCGGTGTCCCGCTGACACAGCTGCTTTCCCCATCTGTACCGCCCTATTACGGAGTGATCTTTCTCCGAGAGGAGCGCCCCCTCACTCCGGAGGTGCTGACGCGTTGGGTGGAGACACTGTCCCAGCCCCTGTTCGGCCAGCCGTTTTCCTGCACGCTTGCGCAAGTCCCCAGCCGACAGGAGGCGATGGAGCGCTTTGAGAACGAGACGCGGCTGACGCAATGAAATGCACGGTATCGTTTACCACTGATTTCCCGTTTGAAAAGCATCTGAGAGGGAGGCGTCTCTTGTGGAATTAAGACTCACGGAGCAGGAGGCTCTGACACTGTATCGAATCATTCTGCGGTGGGATGAATCAGGCAGCTTGACCACAGAGGATGACGAGGAATGTCAGCTGCTATGGGATCTATCCTGTACGATGAAAAAAGAACTGGAGCCGGTGAAGGATGCCGTGAGACGCAGACTGCTTTGACCGCATAAACGCCCATCGGTTCGAAGCCTTTGATGTGACGCTGTTTTCTTTGACGCTGACGGATCTTGAACTGTCGGAAAGACGCCGATATCGCGGGATGATATTGACAAAGAGGAAAATGATGCTATAACATCTGCGAATGATTCGCAGATTGGAGGGCGGCTGATGTCAGGCTATAATACAAAACAGCGAAGGGCCCTGCTTGCTTTTTTGGGGGAGCACCCGGACGAGCTGCTGACTGCACGCCAGATGGCGGACGCGCTGGCAGAGAAGCAGATCAGTCTCAGCGCCGTGTATCGAAACCTTGCGCAGCTGGAAGCGGAAGAAAAGGTGCGGCGCAGCGCCAAAAGCGGGTCGCACGAAGCGTTTTATCAGTATCTTGACGCCAAGGGCTGCAAGGGCGCGCTGCACATGAGCTGCATAAAATGCGGCAAGACCTTTCACATGGCCGACAGCAACGCCGCCCTGTTTGCAAAGCACCTGGCGCAGAGTGAGCAATTCACGCTGGACGCAGCCGACACGATCCTCTATGGGATCTGCGCGGACTGCAAGGAAAAATAACGATCGGAAGGGAGGACAGACCATGACAAAGAAGCTTTGTTTTATGACGCGCCTGCTGGCGGCCGTGCTGGCCGTTGTCATGCTGTCCTCTGCCGTCTATCTTGCGGTCGAAGCCGATCATGACTGCTCCGGCGACGACTGTGCCATCTGCCGCCAGATCAGCATCTGCGAGAACCTGCTGAAATCTCTGGGGCTTGCCGGTGCTGCCGCGGCGATCTCCGCCGCGTTTACATATACCATGTGCAGGGCGGTTCTGCCCTGCACAGAGATGATCGGCACGCTGACTCTCGTTGCTCTCAAGGTAAAGCTTTCAAATTAAAAACAGGACTTTTACAAGGGCGAAGTCTATCCGTTTTCGGATAGGCTCTTGCGGTTTTGCCGCTGCCCTTGTATTTTTGCGCCTATTTTTCAAAAATTCGGAGGTTTTATCTGTATGATGAAGAAAATTTTTACCATCTTTCTTGCGCTGACCATGGTGGTCGGCCTGCTTGCCGGCTGCGGCAAAAAGAATGACGCAGAGACAGGCGAAGCTGATTCTGATAAATTAAAGGTTGTCACCACCATTTTCCCTGAATATGACTGGGTCAAGGATATTCTCGGCGACAAGGCCGAGAGCACCGATCTGACCATGTTGCTGAGCAACGGCGTTGACCTGCACAGCTACCAGCCCACGGCGGATGACATCGTCAAGATTTCCGACTGCGACCTCTTCGTCCATGTGGGCGGTGAGTCTGATGGCTGGGTGGAGAGCGTCCTGAAAAATGCTGCCAACAAGAATGTGAAGGTCATCAACCTGCTGGATGTGCTGGGTGATTCCGTGAAAACAGAAGAAAGCGTTGAGGGGATGCAGGAAGCAGAGCACGCCCATGACCACAGCAAGGAGGTTTCCACCTTTGAAGATCATGAGGTTCAGGACAGAAGCCTGTCCGACTGGGCGGGCAGCTGGCAGTCTGCCTACCCCTTTGCGCTGGACGGAACGCTGGACGATGCCTTTGCAGTGATGGCAGAGGAAGGCGAGATGACCGCCGACGAGTATAAGACCTACTATCAAAAGGGCTACAAAACGGACATTACCAATATTGACATCGCAGGCGACCACATTACCTTCACCTATGAGAATGGCAAACGGGTCGGCTCTGACTACAAGTATATCGGTTATTACATTCAGAACTGGTCTACCGGCACCAAGGCGGCCATGTATCGCTTTGAAGCGGTAGACAGAACCTCCGGCGCACCGATCTGCATCGAATTCAACGACCACATGATCGAATCAGCTGCGCCCGAGCATTTCCATATCCGGATGAGCAATGAGAGCTTTGACGCCATCGTTGATCCGGAAAAGTCGTGGCCAACCTTCTTCCCAGCTGACATGACCGGTGAGGATCTCTGCGAGCACATGGAGGGCCACGGCCATGACCATGGGGAGGAAAAGGACGAGCACGTCTGGCTGTCTTTGAAGAACGCCAAAACGCTGGTCGGCGCGATTGCCGATGCCTTGCAGGAACTTGATTCCGATAACAAGGATACCTACGCCGCCAACGCCTCCGCCTATATCGAAAAGCTTTCCGCACTGGATGGCGCGTACCAATCCGCCGTGGACAGCGCGGCGCGCAAGACTGTCCTGTTCGGCGACCGCTTCCCATTCCGCTATCTGGTAGATGACTATGGTCTGAGCTACTATGCTGCCTTTGCGGGTTGCTCCGCCGAGAGCGAGGCCAGCTTTGAAACCGTTTCGTTCCTTGCAAAGAAGGTGGACGAGCTGGGACTTTCCTGCGTGCTGACCATTGAGGGCAAGAACCACAAGCTCGCGGAAACCATCGTCCAGAGCACCGCCGGGAAGAACCAGAAGGTGCTGACCATGGACTCCATGCAGTCCATGACCTCCAAGGATGCTGCAAACGGTGCTACCTACCTTTCCGTGATGGAGCAGAACCTTTCCGTGCTGAAAGAGGCACTGGGTTAAGGGGGTAGGATGATGGCTCAGCTCACCTGTCAGAATCTCTGCGTCGGCTACGATGGGAAGCCCGTTCTGCAAGACCTTGATTTTGAGGTCTTTGCGGGCGACTACCTCTGCATCGTGGGAGAAAACGGTTCCGGCAAGAGTACCCTTATGAAAACGATCCTCGGCTTGCAGATGCCCGTCAGCGGCAGAATTTTGATGGGCGACGGGCTGAGGAAAAATGAGATCGGCTATCTGCCGCAGCAGACCGTTGTCCAGAAGGATTTCCCGGCATCCGTGAGAGAGATCATTCTCTCCGGATGCCAAGGGCGCTGCGGCAGTCGCCCTTTTTATAACAAAAAAGAAAAACAGCTTACGGCGGACGCCATGGAGAAAATGCAGGTCGCGTCTCTCGCCAAGCGCTGCTACCGGACGCTCTCCGGCGGCCAGCAGCAGCGAGTACTGCTCTCCCGCGCCCTGTGCGCTACCCAGAAAATGCTGCTTCTGGATGAACCGGTCTCCGGCCTTGATCCCAAGGTGACAGCGGAAATGTATGCGCTCATTCAAAAGCTCAATTACGAAGATGGTATCACCGTTGTGATGATCTCCCATGACCTGAGTGCGGCGCTGCAATACGCCAGCCATATCCTGCACATCGGAGACACGGTGTTTTTCGGCACCAAGGCGGCCTACCTAAACGAGTTCCCCCAGGCATGGCAGAAAGGCGGTGAGGTGAAATGACGGCGATCCTTGAAAAAATCGCGTTCTACTGGACTTATCCCTTTGTCCGCTACGCACTCATAGTCGGCGTGTTGATCGCGCTGTGCTCGTCGCTGCTGGGGGTCACGCTGGTGCTAAAACGGTTTTCCTTCATCGGCGATGGCCTTTCCCATGTAGCCTTCGGCGCCATGTCCATCGCCGCCGTGCTGAAGCTGACGGACGATATGCCCCTGACGCTGGGCGTCACGGTGGTCTGTGCCGTCCTGCTGCTACGCACGGGGCAGAACACGAAGATCAAGGGCGATGCCGCCATCGCCATGATCTCAGTGGGAGCGCTGGCCATCGGGTATCTGCTGATGAATCTGTTTTCCACCTCGTCCAACCTCTCCGGCGACGTGTGCAGCACACTGTTCGGCTCCACCTCCATCCTGACGCTGTCAAAAAGCGAGGTCTGGCTGTGTGCGGGACTGTCCGTGGTGGTCGTGGCGGTGTTCCTGCTCTATTATAACGAGATCTTTGCCGTGACCTTTGACGAGGACTTTGCCAAGGCGGTGGGCACAAAGGCGGATTTATACAATCTGCTGATCGCCGTCATCGTTGCCGTGGTGATCGTGCTGGCGATGAATCTGGTCGGCTCGCTGCTGATCTCCGCGCTGGTGATTTTCCCGGCGCTGTCCGCCATGCGCGTTTTCCAGAATTTCCGGGCCGTGACGGTCTGCTCGGCCGTGCTGTCGGTGAGCTGCACGGCGCTGGGCATTTTAATCTCCATTTTAGCGGGAACGCCGGTGGGTTCTACCATCGTGGCCGTGGATATTCTGGCGTTTTTGATTTGTTCGGCCCTTGGCCGCGCAAGGGGAGGGGAAGCAGGATGAAACGGCTTTTCTGTCTGCTGCTGGCTGCCTGCATGATGCTTTCCCTCTGTGCCTGCGGGAAAGATAGCGAGAAGGCCGCAGGAAATGACGTATCTTCTTCCGATGAAGAATCGTCTGCACCGACTGAGATTATTCCAACGCCGAATGAACCGGAAACGCCTGAGGGATCTGAGCCGTCGCAACCCTCTGCCGGCAAAGTGGATGTGGATTTGACGGTGCTCAGCAGCACCATGGTCTACTCCGAGGTCTACAATATGCTCTACAATGACCCGGCACATTACCTCGGCAAGACCGTCAAGGCAAAAGGGACGTTTTCCATCTATCAGCTCGTGACAGACGGCGTTTTACAGCCTGACCCGGTGTCCTACGCCTGCATCATTTCAGACGCGGCCGCCTGCTGCGCCGAGGGGATGGAATTTGTGCTGGAAGGTGATTATACCTACCCGGACGATTACCCGGAGCTGGGGGCGGAGATCACCGTCATCGGTGAATTTCAGTCCTATGAGGAAAACGGGATGACATGGTATCATCTGGTGAACGCAAGGCTGGCGTGATGCCGCGATATAACGAACCGCACAGTGCATAGGCAACTGCCATAACAGCAGACAAGGGGGCGCGTGATCGAGTATCTGCAAAGATGTTTTTGATCTGCCGACGTGGCTTCTGCTTTTTGCAGTCATAATGGATAGTCGTCCTGGACATGTTGACCGCAGGGGGTGTGTTCCTCATACACACCCCCTGCGGTCATTGGATATCTCCGGGGGCTTTGGGACGGTTATTTCGGCCGTGTGTACCTGCTTCCTTGGCCGGCGACCATGGAGATGAACCAGATTTCTGTGGAAATACCTGATCAGACAAGAAGGACTGCCGCAACTTTGGCGCTGCTTACTGTGCCTCGGTTTCTTTTCCCATGCTGATATTACGAAGGAGATTAAAAAACAGCGGCACAGAGAGTTTGCTCTGTGCCGCTGTATGCTTTATACATTGTATGAAACCTTACATGCTATCTGCTCTTTTGCCCTGTCGGAGTGAACGGCAGACGACATACCCTGCCGGAGCGATCATGATCAGAACAAAAATGCTGATCAGTTCATTCACTTCGGATGGCGCAAAGCCCTGCAGCATAGTAATGAGGTTGTTTGCGAAATGCACGAGGATGGGAAACAGCAGGTTCTTTTTCTTCTCATAAAGGATTCCTGCGGCGATGCCCATGAAGGTAGCGTAGATAGCCTGCACGATATTCAGATGGTAAACGCCAAAGAGCACGGATGACATTAAAATCGCGGCCCAAGCGGGGGCGAATTTCCGCATGGAGCGAAGCACAATGCCGCGGAATAGAATTTCTTCTACAACAGGTGCAGCAATCACCGCAATCATAAATGTTCCAAATGCATTTCCGCCGGCAATATTTTCAGCACCGGCGTTCATTACCTCAACGCTTTTTTGAAGCGAGGGAAGCTGCTCTGCCAGCATGATCCAAAGACCGGAGATTCCGCAAATGCCAAATCCCACGACCAGACTGCCGAGCACGTCTTTAAAATTTGTCATTGTGCGTGGATCTTTTACCTCTTTCCTCCAAAGCAGTTTATAGAGCATGAAGAATACGAGGATAAGAACAGCGTAGATCAAAATCTCGCCCCAATATGAGTATTTCATAAATTGCTGCGGTGGGATATGAAAAACATCCAAAACGAGCCTTTCCACAAGGAAATACAACAGATTGGACAGAAAAAAATGCAGTGCGATTGCAAGAATAGGGATAGCGAAATATCTTTTTTTCATCATAGGGTCAATTTTTTCTCCTGTCTGTGTTTTTGAGGGGACTGCAACAGTGTAACAGATTTAGCTTAAAGTCTTCGTTAAGGGGCGAAACTGCAATCTTTTAAAAGCAGCATCACGAAAGGACACGGTTCATCTTCCCTGCCGAATCATTTGAATTTTGACCCCTCTCTAAAAGATATTTTCTTCATAGTTGGTGACATGCTGAATTTGGCATTAGGCTCCTTGCGTTCTGCAAAGTTTTCGGAGTTCAAACAGAAAATACCCACAGCCGAAGCGGCCGTGGGTATGGGAAGAATGTCAATCGGGAGGAATTTCTGAAACAGGCGCTTGACTTGAAGTCCTTCGTCAACGACTCAAAATCCAACAAACTGCTGGAACTCATGCTGGTGCAGGATGAAACCCATCCACGATTGGCCACCCGTGCCTATGAGTGGTCGCAATCAGCGCAGTACGCAGGAATTATTAACGGTACATTCACCTTGCGGGATAAGGAGAAGGAGACCGCACAGGAGACAGCGGAGGAAGTTGTATCCGCTGACGCGAAAGTCGAGGCGTCAGGCATCGACCACTTGAATACGGAGCTGGCCCGTGTAAATCAGGAGCTGGAGCGATACACCAATCATGCCGACAAGGCAGATTATGCGCTTGCGGTTGCAAGCGGTGTCCTTTCCGGTCTGGTGGACAGTTTATTTGTCGGGGAATTCTCGCTCAACTATGCAAATCAGCAGGCTGAAAACCTGGTGCTACCGCTTTTGTTTATCGGTATTGCCGCTGCCAGTGGAATGCTTGGGATCGGCAGCACGGTAAAAGCCGGCTTGGATACCAAAAGCGCAAATCGAATCAACAAAAATGCCAACGAACTCGTTCAGCAATCGACCGATCACTTAAATGCCCAGCGGCTTGCCTGCGGAAACGCACTGACGCGGCTGGGGGCAGAAAAGCTGTCCGTCCTGAACGGAACACTGCCTGCATTTCTGGATGTATTTACACAGATCAAAAATGTGGATTTCAGGGAAACGGAAGGACTGCATCGGCTCCATATTGACGAGCAGGAATTTGTGGAGCTTCGCGGCATGGCCAACTTTGCAGGCTCCATAGCCGGTGGCGCGGTCGCCGGAACAGCCGGTGGCGCGGCCGCCGGAACAGCCAGCGGCGCATTGGCCGCCTTTGGCGCATACAGTGCCGCGCAGGCGCTGGCTTTTGCCTCCACCGGCACGGCAATTTCCGCGCTGAGCGGCGCCGCGGCGACCAACGCAACACTCGCCTTCTTTGGCGGAGGCTCCCTTGCCGCCGGTGGTCTTGGCATGGCTGGCGGTACAGTTGTGCTTGGCGGGCTTGTGGCGGGTCCCGTCTTGCTGATCATGGGCTTAGTAGCCGGAAAGGCGGCCCAAAAGGGGCTTGAAAAAGCCTATACCAATCGTGCCGAGGCTGTACAGATCGCGGCGCAGTTCAACACCGCATCCCTGCAATGCGAGACCATCGGCAGACGAACCTATATGTTTTATAATTTGCTGGCCCGTCTGGACTCCTACTTTATGCCGCTGATCCACAGGATGGGCGACATTGTAAAGATTGAGGGCGATGACTACAGTCAGTACAGCGCCGAATCCAAAACAGTCATTGCATCCTGCGCCAGTGTGGCCGTGAGCATCAAATCCGTTTTGGACACGCCGCTGCTGACGGATGACGGATTGTTGACGGATGCGTCCGAAGAAACCGCAACAAATATCGAAGGCTTCCCGAAAAACATGAGGATTCCGTATTGACCCACTTTTGACCCAGAATCCGAAAAAAGCGGGCAGGGCTGGACGGAAACAATGGAAAATCCGCCGAGCGAACGGCGGTAAAAAGCACAAATCGGAGGCGAAATGACTCCGATTTGTGCTTGAGACTGCCTCATAACCCGGAGGTCGCAGGTT
>OLFZ01002450.1_pt1 | contig 12237 bp, 10 predicted proteins | sample 1604861 | NCBI WGS metagenome assembly OLFZ01 (sample SAMEA3888895, study PRJEB22519) | human gut metagenome | biome: human gut; feature: human-associated habitat; material: faeces | place: Denmark | collected 2011 | reverse complement strand
CAAAAACTTCAATGGAACCATTATTATTCAGTACACCAGGCAACATACCCATAACGTCTTTTGCAAAACCAAGTTTTTCCAAAACGGTACCTTTGACTTCTGTCACAAAGCCTTCGCTGTTCAACTTTGCCAAAGGGCGGGTTGCTCTAACAACAACCTCCCTTAATTGCAAAGTATCCTTTCCAAAATTTTGATCACCCACACGACTGATATTGGAGGCTGATACCACCACATCATTCAAAGCTTTAGTAGAGACAATAGAGTCCTTCCCAGTGTTCTGAGCGAACACGGGTACAGCAGCCATCAGCAGTCCAAAAGAGCAAAAAAACGTCTTCATTCTTACAATATGTTTTTATTTCATCATTATCAGCCACAAAAATACACATTATTATCCAAAGCCATTACATCTTTTCCGTTAAATTTGTATAACTTCATCAAATTACCAATTCCATCCAGTTCATCATCCCTCCTAGCCTGAATGTATTCCCGTTTTTTGTTATACATCATCTCTTAATAATTCTAAAACATAGGACATATGTCCCTTAACTTCCCTCTAACTTCCCCACATGCGAAAGTTCAGTAAGGTAAAAAACGGGATGTAGGGATTTTCCCCCACCCATTTAGGGAAAAACCTTACCCCAAGAACGAAAATTGTCCTATCTTTGCACCAGAAATAAGAAACAAGAGTATAAACAAATTAAAAATATACGATTATGAAGAAGTTTATCATAGCACTTGTAGCAATGTTCACCATGACATTCACTACTGCATCAGCAATGAGTTACGAACAGGCACGCCAGCAGGCTCTCTTCCTGACTGACAAGATGGCTTACGAGCTGAACCTGACAGATGATCAGTACGAGGCAGCTTATGAAGTGAACCTCGACTATCTGATGGGCATCAATACTTATGATGACCTGTATGGCGTATACTGGCGCCAGCGTAATCTCGACCTGAGCTATATCCTACTCGACTGGCAGTATCGCGCTTTCTGCGATGCCACCTACTTCTATCGCCCTCTCTACTGGGACGGCGGTTACTGGCATTTCGGAATCTACGCACGTTACCCTCGCCGCGACTACTTCTTCTTCGGTAGACCACACTTCTACGTTAGCTATAGAGGCGACCACTGCTGGAGAGTGAACGGCGGAAGAAGCTGGTATCACGGACGTTCATACGGCAGACCATTCGCTGGCGGTCAGCCACGAATGGGAATGAGAGACGGTTTCAACCGTGGCGATTACGGTCGCGGACAGTCTTTCGGCAATATGCAGCGCCAAAGCAGCACCCGCACCACAGTAACCAGAGACCGCAACTTCGGCAACGGTTCATTCCATAACAGTCGTGTAGAAAGCAACCGCAACTATAATGGTGGCGGCACATTCGGCGGTGGCACTTTCGGTGGTGGCACTTTCGGAAGCAGAAGCAACAACAGCCGTTCTAACATGAGCCGCGATTTCACCCCACGTTCTACAACCCCTAACAGCAGTTCGTTTGGCGGTAACCGTTCTTTCGGTGGCAGCAACCGCTCATTCAACAGCGGAAGCAACAACAGAAGCAATAGCCGTTCATTCAACAGCGGCAGCAGCAACCGTTCATTCGGAGGAGGCGGCACATCCCGTTCATTCGGAGGTGGTGGTTCTCACAGCAATGGCGGAAGCAAGAGCGGTGGCGGCAGCTTCGGTGGCAGAAGATAATATGGAATATAAAAAAAACAAAAGAAGCCTCATTTGAAATTGGTTTAAGCCTAACGTAAAGGTTATTTCAGGCTTAAACCGACTCCAAATGAGGCTTCCTCCATTTCCTTTTCAGATACGAAACTTTGTGAAATAAGGCTTGACAGCAAGCCTGTTACACATTATCTCTTCAATGCATTTTATCTCTTCAATGCAATATTATAATTATCATACTGGGTATTGCCCGTAATATCTTCCACCACCTGGATGAATGGAGGGAAGTTTACATTCTCATGCTGAGCTATTCCCTTGGTTTCCAGTATCATCAGGTCGTGAACTGGCTGTTCGAAGGAATCCAGTTCGAAGTACTGTCCCTTCCAGATAAAGCTCTTACGGTGCTTGCGGATGGTGGCACGGTAAGGGTCCGCCTGCTGCAGCATCGATTCATAGAGATTGGCATTGATCTGACGCTCTGTCTCAATCTGCTCCTTATCCGAAATACGCTTCTTGGAAGTATGAACGTACACATATTTTCCACCCTCAAAACTACGGCGACGGAGACGGATTTCACTACCCGGCTCACCCGAAAGATAGGTCTGGACAATATCGCTGTCAATGGCATTAGGCACCTCGCCCACCAGTTTCACGATATATTTGCGCTCCTCCTCTATCGGCTGAGGAATGCCCAGGACATTACTTATCTCCTTCAATACGCGATTGAGTTTGTTCTCAAAGTCCTCATGATTGTTGATGACACGGAGATGAGGATGACCCTTCCAGGCAGAAACAATCTTCTTATCCAGTTCACGGGCTATCTGAAGACCAGCCTCATCAGCCTTCTCCAATCGCTGCGCATTATTGGCCGTGGTATAGAACTGCTCTGCTCCATCGGCAGCACTCACGAGATGAAGCACTGCATCATAACGCTCACGCAACTGGGTGTTGCTGTATCCCTGCTCAGAGATGATGCGGTTCCAGAAATCTTCAGAAAGATAAGTAGAAATATCCATCGTACCACGATCGCAAACGATGATGACCGGCTGGTCCAAAGTCTCTGCCATACGGGAAAAACTATCCTCTAACCCTATCTGAGTCAGGAAGGTAGCCTTCTCACCCTCAAAAAAGAACTTCTCGTTTTTGGTAAGATAATTCATACCCGACTGGGTAAACATGGTTGGTACTTCCGGAATGGTAAATACCTTATAGCCAAGGCTCGTAAAATGCTCTATCACCTTGACCAATGCTGTGGTCTTTCCCGCACACGGGCCACCCGTAAGTACAATTTTCTTAATTGTATTCATATCTCTTTATTTGTTTTTATTCGTCTGATTAGATGCAACCATCTTGCTTTTTTTCTATTCTGGGTGCAAAGATAGCAATAAAATCTTAAAGATAGAAAAAAAACGGTTCTTTATTTTGTAATCTAACCGAAATATAGTAACTTTGCATAATCTATGGATAAGAATTATTAAACTAAAGGAAATAAATGGAAAAAGTAAAGACATTAATCATAGGCAGTGGACCTGCAGGATATACTGCAGCCATCTATGCAGGTAGAGCCGACCTCAAACCTGTTCTCTATTCGGGTATGCAACCTGGTGGACAGCTTACCATCACCACCGTAGTAGAAAACTTCCCAGGCTACCCTAACGGTGTAGACGGAACCCAGATGATGATGGACATGAAGGAGCAGGCTGCAAGATTCGGTGCTGACCTGAGAGACGGAAGCATCGAGAAGGTAGACTTCAGTTCACGCCCTTATCACCTGACAGATGAGCGAGGAAATGAGATTGAGGCTGATACCGTAATCATCGCAACAGGTGCTTCTGCCAAATATCTGGGTCTGCCGGACGAAGAGAAATACCGTGGACAGGGTGTTTCGGCATGTGCTACCTGCGACGGCTTCTTCTACCGCAAGCGTACTGTTGCCGTAGTAGGTGGTGGTGATACAGCCTGCGAGGAAGCTCTCTATCTCTCCAGTCTTGCCAAGAAGGTTTACATGATTGTCCGCAAGCCTTATCTGCGTGCAGCAGAAATCATGCAGCAGCGTGTGAAGGAAAAGGAGAATATCGAAATTCTCTTCGAAACCAATACCTTAGGTCTCTTCGGAGAGAACGGTGTAGAGGGTGCTCATCTCGTTCGTCATAAGGGCGAAGCCAACGAGGAGGAGTTCGACATCGCTATCGACGGTTTCTTCCTGGCTATCGGCCATAAGCCTAACACCGACCTGTTCAAGGATTATCTTGAATTGGACGAGCAGGGTTTCATCAAGGTCATCCCGGGTACGGCAAGCACCAAGCTGCCAGGGATCTTTGCAGCCGGTGACGTTGCAGATCCAGTTTACCGTCAGGGAATCGTTGCAGCAGGTTCAGGAGCCAAAGCAGCCATCGAAGCTGACAGATACCTGCAGACATTGTAGGGTATTTGGCAGGTGAAAGTATAATTAAATTAAAAAAAATCGTCTATATTTTGTCAGGTGCAAAAATTATCGTACTTTTGCATCTGATAATGACGAAGGAAGATTGGCAGAGTGACCGAATGCGCTGGACTCGAAATCCGGTATACCCTCTTTCGGGTATCGGGGGTTTGAATCCCTCATCTTCCGCAACATTCGTTTTTTTCAGATAATAAGTAAAACCAACATGAAAAAATTTATCATCCCTATAATGATGCTTCTTCCTCTTACTATGCAAGCACAGACTGTGCTTACAGAGCAACAGCAGTTGGAAGAAGCCCAGAAACAATTGGAAGCTGCCAAGAAGGCACTGCAGATAGCTAAGATGAAGGCGGAAGCTGCTCGCCTGAAGGCGCAGACCGACAGTCTGAACCAGGAAGCTGCCAAGGCGGAAGCTGAAGCCAAGCAGATGGAAGCCAAGAAAGCAGAAATCAAGCAGGCTGAAGCCCAGAAAGCTGAAGCAGAACCTGCTCCCAACCTCCCGAAGGAAGAAGCTGTCACCAAGGGTGGATGGGCAATTCCTACCACGGTAGCCAAGAAGAAGGAAGAAGCAAAGCCTGTGCTGATGGCAAACGGTGTGGAGCTCAAGGAAGATCCTAAGTATCTGGAAGGAGCTGTCAAGCTGAACCAGGAGGGCAAGGTGGAATTCACCCTCGATACGGATGCCAACGGCAAGACAGCCAAGCAGATCTACGACATCGTATACGAATATATGAGCGACCTGACACAGTCGGATGAAAATATCGGCAGCAGAGTGGCGTTGGTGAACCCTAACGAATACATCATCGCCAACAGCATGGACGAATGGCTCGTGTTCAGCAGTTCCTTCATCTCACTCGACCGCTCAGAGTTCAAGTATCAGCTCGTTGCCAAAATCGCAGACAATCATCTGAATCTCAAACTCCTCCGCATCTCATACAACTATGAGGAAGACAGACCGACAGGATTCAAGGCTCCTGCTGAGAAGGTGATTACCGACAAGGTGGCACTGACCAAGAAAAAGAACGACCTGGCAAAGATATTCGGTAAGTTCCGCAAAAAGACTATCGACAGAAAAGACCAGATTTTCAGTGAGATAACAGCATTGGTTAAAAATTAACATCAATTCAAATCATGACAGAAGAAAATAACAGCATACAGACAGAACAGGCAGAAAACAGCAAGCAGCAGGAACAGCCAAAGACCAGCTATGCCGTGCGTCCGGATCACAGACATCACCGCCGACTAGCCTACAGCGACCAGAACAATATGTTGCAGATACGCAACTACCTCAACATCGCATTCATGCTCCTGGCTATCATCGGCGTTGTTATCTGGACCCAACTGGACGACTATCACACATTGGCAGCAATCGTACTGATTCTTGGTGTGGCAATCAAGATTGCAGAAGTTTGCATCCGACTATTCAAAAAATAACAGCTGGTTTCCAAACATCCAGAAAGATTACAGCCAGTTCCGAACATTCAGAAAGATAATGAAGAAATCAATATTAACGATGATACTATTTTGTGCTGCAACTCTGACAGTTGCGGCACAAAACGATTTTAACAATAACGAAGATTCACAGTTCAGACCACAGACCAGCAACCGGGTGAACACAGACTCGCTCGGTTCGGACAAGGAAATACCAAAGGGTATCAAGGTGTGGACCATAGACGAAAGATTCGGAGACAGGACGGAAGCTCCCGTCGACACACTGCAGCACCTGTATATGAACTCTACATTCAACGAGGGTCTATATGGACAGTATAACACACTGGGCAACATGGGTACTGCAAGAATCAACCGTATCTTCATCGACCGACGTACGCTGGGTAACTTCATGTTCACGGAACCATACGACAACATCGTAACGCCCGTGAGCGACTTCCATTTCACCAACACCTACTCTCCTATCACCAACGTGACGCTGAACAGTTGTGGTGACCGTACCAACGGAGAAGACGACTTCAAGGCTATCTTTGCAGTGAATGCCAACAAGCAGTTGGGTGGTGGATTCCGTTTCGATTACAAATACGGCAGAGGATACTACAATGCACAGAGTACTTCCCACTTCAAGTACACCATGTGGACCTCTTATCTGGGCGACAGATATCAGGCACACTTCCTCTTCAGTACCAATCACCAGAAGGTGACCGAGAACGGAGGTATCACCAATGATGACTATATCAAGCATCCGGAACAATATACCGATGATTTCGCCAGCAATGAAATCCCTACCGTACTGGAGGAGAACTGGAACAGAAATGACAACCAGCATATCTTCCTGAGTCACCGATACAGCTTCGGCTTCAACCGCAAGGTAAAAATGACCGAGGAAGAAATCAAGGCTAAGAAATTCGCCATGGAATCGGCCAAGGAAAACGCTGCGGAAGATGCCAAGGAGGAAGCCAGGAAACAGGCCAAGAAAAGCGGAAAGAAATTCGACGAGAAGGCTTTCGACAAGAAACAGAAGGCCCAGTTCTCGGGAAGACCGGACAATGCCAAGATTGCCGGAGACGAACCTGCAAAAAATGAGAATGGTAAGGATGACAGCAACCGTATCGCCGTGAACGGAAAGGCGGCTGCCGACAGTCTGATGGCCATCGAAAAGAAAAAACAGGAGGATTCGCTGTGGTACAAGAACGAGTATGTGCCGGTTACAAGTATCATACATACCGTGAAGTTTGACAATTACAAACGTATCTACGAGGCATACAAGACTCCTGCCGACTATTATCTGGAAGAATACTATACCGCAGGCAGACTACAGGGTGACTCCATCTACGACCAGACCAAGCACTGGCACATGAAGAATACCCTGGCACTGGCTACACTGGAAGGATTCAGCAAGTGGGCAAAGGCTGGTATCAAGGCTTTTGCCAGCTATGACCTGCGCCACTATACCCTGCCTGACAAGGAAGGCGGATTCGAGAAATTCAACGAGCATGCACTGAGCGTGGGTGGACAGTTGAGTAAGCAACAGGGTAAGACGCTGCACTATAATGCCACAGCTGAGATTGGCTTGACAGGTGTAGACGCCGGTACCCTCGCCATCGACGGTAACCTGGATGTCAACATCCCATTCCTCGGAGATACCGTTCAGGTAAGAGGCGATGCGTTCTTCCACCGGGAGACACCATCCTTCTACTACCGTAAATATCATGCACGTCATGCATGGTGGGATGATGACCTTGAGAAGACCATCCATACCCGCATCATGGGTACATTGAGATATAACAAGACCAACACGACCTTGCGGGTGGCTGTAGACGAGATCAAGAACTATACTTATTTCTCACAGTCATACAACGTGACAGAAGATTTCCTTCGCACTGGCGTTGTGGTGACACCGATGCAGGAAAGTTCAGGCATCAATCTGCTGACAGCCCAACTGGAACAGAACTTCAAGTTCGGCATCTTCCATTGGGAGAACCAGATTACCTATCAGAACTCCAGCAACAAGAGTGCACTTCCGGTACCTGCACTCAATGTATACAGCAACCTCTATATCAAGGTAAACATTGCCAAGGTACTGAAAATAGACATGGGTACCGACGTACGCTACTTTACCAGCTACGAAGCCCCAGACTATTCTCCATACGTGGGCATGTATACCGTACAGGGTAATGGCGAGAACAACGTGAAGGTAGGCAACTACCCTATCATCAACGTATATGCCAATGCACATCTCAAGCATACCCGCTTTTTCATCATGATGAGCCACATCAATGCCGGCAAGGGTGACAAGAATTATTTCTTCACCCCTCATTATCCTATGAACGCAAGCGTGATGAGAATCGGTGTAAGCTGGAACTTCTTCAACTAGTATATTAAAAAAATAGTAAGGAGTGAGTCTTATCGCTCACTCCTTACATAAAAATCCCCTAATCTATGGTTAAAACTAATTCTCTCAAAGCATGGTTTCTGGCAGTCCGTCCGGTTACTCTGACGGCAGCTGCTGTTCCCGTAATGCTGGGTGTAGCTCTGGCATACAAGGATTCCAACACCCATTTTCAATGGATTCCAGCCCTGCTCTGCCTACTCTTTGCCTGGGTGATGCAGATAGATTCCAACCTGGTGAACGACTTCTTCGACTTCAAGCATGGCAACGATGACGAGACAAGACTCGGTCCAAAACGCGCCTGTGCCGAAGGCTGGATTACGATGAAAGCCATGAAATGGGGCATCATCCTCACTACCCTCCTGGGTTGCGCCATCGGACTGCCACTCGCCTTTTACGGAGGAAAGGAGATGATCATCGTAGGCATCTGCTGTGTGCTATTCTGCTTCCTCTATACCACCAAATTGAGTTATCTGGGATTGGGCGACCTGCTGGTGCTGGTCTTCTTCGGCATCGTACCGGTCTGCTGCACCTACTACCTGGTGATGCCGGTAGGAATGCAGGGAGTATCCGGCGAAGCCATACTGATTTCCATCGCCTGCGGACTGGTAGTAGATACGCTGCTCATCCTGAACAACTATCGTGACCACGACAACGACCTCAAGGCGGGCAAGAAGACGCTGATTGTTCACATCGGGAAGAAAAACGGTGAACGACTCTACTGCGCACTGGGCAACATCGGCATCCTCATCATGATAGGAATCAACATCTACGGTGCCCTTGCCTACGATGCAGATTCGAAGTTTTTGCCTTTTGCTGCTGTATGCCTTGTGCAGCACAACCGAACATACGCTAAGATGAGGAAGATTGGAGAAGGAAGAATGCTGAACAAGGTGCTGGGTTATACTGCGCTCAACATCTTCGGCTTCGGTATCATCTCTACCTTCATCATCATTGGAATGATGTAATTATATAATGTACGCGCGTACATTATTATATATATAAAGAAGAAAAAGTATGAAGCAACAAGTAAATCTCGAAATCATGCAGTTTGTGGAAACACAGATTCTGCCCAAATATACGGAGTTTGGTGAGAGCCACGGATTGCGCCACGTGACCCGTGTGATCAGAAACGCCCTGAAACTCGTACCTGTAACAGGTGCCGACATCGACATGGTTTATATCGTTGCCGCCTACCACGACTTAGGAATGAGCGGTCCGCGCGCCATTCATCACATCACGAGCGGAAAAATTCTCCAGGCTGATGCCAGACTGAAACGCTGGTTTACTCCCGAACAGATCAAGATCATGAAGGAAGCAGTAGAGGATCACCGTGCTTCATCCAGCAGACAGCCACGAAGCATCTATGGGAAAATCGTTGCCGAAGCAGACAGAGACATCGAGGTACACGAGATTTTCCTTCGCGCCATTGAATACGGAAAAGAGAACTATCCAGAGAAAAACAAGGAAGAACAGTGGGAAAGATTCTCTGAACACATGGAAGAGAAGTATTCCAGAAACGGATACATCAAACTATGGATTCCGAACTCCCCCAACGAGAAAGCACTGAAGGAACTGAGAAACATCATCGAACACAAAAGTATGCTCAGAAAGGAATTCGAAAAGATATACGACGAGATAGAGAACAGGAAACCATAATAACTATCTGGGTAGAACAAAAGATTTTTAGAAAAAAACAGCATAAAGATTTGGTAGTTTCAAAAGATTACACTATCTTTGCATCATAGAAAAACGAAAGACTTCTATCGACAGATGATAGCACATGCTATGTCTATTCGAAAAAATATAAGGGTCGTGTCGGTTCGATCGGGATACTCATCAAATTACACTTATGAAACCGAGAAGACTTCTCTTGCCAATGGCGGGCCACATAAACTGACATGTCAACTAAGCTGCAAAGCCGGTGGATTACAAAAGCGGAGAGCTCTCAAATGTTACTGACATTCGGAGTTTCATCACATCATCGAGCGGCCCTTTCCTTTTAAAAGGCAGATTTCCTTAGTTGGAAATCTGCTTTTTTCGTATTATCAAAAATTTATTTTGCTCATAAACCTCGAAAACACGTTCTTCACACTCGTTTTAAACTTACATCAGACTTGCCACATTTTATACTTTTATCTACATTTTACACCCAAACTCCATTTTAAAAGAAAAAAAGTAAAAAAATGGGGGCCTGAGAATGAGAGGGTTACGAAAAAAGTGATTTTTTATTTAAAAATAATCGCTGAAAAATTTGGTGGAACCGAAAAAAAGTAGTACCTTTGCAACCGCATTTGAGAACGATGCTTGTTGATTCGGTAACGATTTCCGACTGGAAGGTTGGGTGAGTGGCTGAAACCAGCAGTTTGCTAAACTGCCGTGCGGGTAACCGTACCGGGGGTTCGAATCCCCCACCTTCCGCAAGCTGACTTCAAAAAATGTACCGTTGGTCGATTCATCTAATGGTTAGGATACAAGATTCTCAATCTTGGCATAGGGGTTCGATTCCCCTATCGACTACAACACAACAAACAGCATAGCAATATGCAAACAATAACCGGTCGATTCATCTAATGGTTAGGATACAAGATTCTCAATCTTGGCATAGGGGTTCGATTCCCCTATCGACTACAGTGTTTTTCATGTATTAGTTAGATTGTTTAAGCTTGCATTCAGTCCTTCAGAGACTATTGCAAGTTATTTTTTTGCCCTTTTGTTTGGTAGTCTCCCCTATTTACCGTATCTTTGCAAAGACAAAAAGAATCAGCACAAACGCATTTTACAACATGAAAAAAGATAACTCCATCATTTCATCCAGTTTCAAAGCGATGATGATAGGCTGCATACTCATCCTGACAGCTCAACTACCAGGTAAAGCTCAGCATAACATCATACACAACAAACGCATAGCTTCACTCCAGGTGGTAGCCGGAACAGACTGGCTCAGCATGCCTATCACCCAACTGGGCGGCAATGCCATCAACATAGACTTCGACGACATGACCCACGATTATCATCGCTACACCTACCAAATCACCCATTGCGATGCCGACTGGCAGGAATCGGAAGGAATCTTTGATACCGACTATCTGCAGGGATTCAATGGAGAACTGACGATTGACGACAATGAACAGTCGTTCAACACCAACCATCTATACACCCATTACCACCTGACTATCCCCAACGAGAACTGCCGGATTACGATGAGCGGAAACTATAAACTGACCGTTTACGATGACAACGCAGAAGAGGGAGAAAACACAATGTTTACGGCATGCTTCATGATCGTAGACCCCAAGATAAAGGTAGACCTAGCCTACTCTTCCAATACCGACATCGACAACAACAGACAGCATCAGCAGGTGAGGATGACGGCCGACTACAGGAATATCCACGTTACAGCACCCAGCGAACAGATTAAAACCGTGGTACTGCAAAACGGAAGATGGGACAATGCCGCAGTGAACGCAAAACCCGACTATCTCAGCGCAGAACAGATGAGCTGGATACACAACAGACAACTCATATTCAAGGGCGGAAACGAATACCACAAGTTTGAAATGCTGGACCTAGACCACCCGACCATGGGCATCGAGCGAATCAGCTGGGACGGAAAGGACTATCACGCCTACGTCACTCCCGACGAACCCAGACCCAGCTACGTATACGACGAAAGCGGACAAGGAGCCTTCTACATCCGCAACAGCGACAACATAGGCAACAACAGCCAAAGTGACTACGCCATCGTCCACTTCACCCTGAAGGCTCCCCGCCAGGAAGGACCAGTTTACCTGAACGGTTTCTGGACCCAAGATTCATTTACCCCAGAATATCAGATGGAATATGACGAAAGCAGCCATTGCTATCATGCACAGGTGAAACTGAAACAAGGCTATTACAGCTACCAGTACCTAGTTTTAAGAAATGATGGCAGCACAAGACACGTATCAACAGACGGTGACTTCTATCAGACAGCCAACAGATATGATGCACTGATATACTATAGGGGAACCACAGACCGAAGCGACCAGCTGCTAGGATGGAAAAGCATCCAATAGAGAAGCGGACAATCTTAAAAGGATTAAAAAGGATGCCGGATAACGCCCTAATTAGTTAAATCTTCATAAAACCATATTCTTTAGGAAAGCAATATTCGTTTATATCGAAGATAATTTGTAATTTTGCACTCCGAATGCTCATGGATTGGGCAAATGTTACAGAAAAGTTTAGTTCGTTGGGGCTCGGTCAAGATCCGGCACGAAGCAGGACGCCTCGCGGAAAAA
>OLFZ01002443.1_pt1 | contig 12265 bp, 8 predicted proteins | sample 1604861 | NCBI WGS metagenome assembly OLFZ01 (sample SAMEA3888895, study PRJEB22519) | human gut metagenome | biome: human gut; feature: human-associated habitat; material: faeces | place: Denmark | collected 2011 | reverse complement strand
GATGTGGTTTATTTGGGCGGCTCTTAAATTCCGGATGGAATTGCACCCCAACATGAAATCTGTTATCTGATACTTCTACCGCCTCAACAATGGCATCATCCGGCGAAGTTCCACTGATAGTCAGTCCCCTTTCCTGCATCAGATCACGATACGCATTGTTAAACTCAAAACGATGTCTATGGCGCTCATCAATATGTTCTTTCTGATAAGCCCGTGCTAACGTTGTGCCTTCTTTTATCTTGCAAGGATAACTTCCCAGGCGCATTGTTCCACCTTTTCTTAATACCGCCATCTGTTCTTCCATCAAATCAATCACAAGATGTTCTCCTTCCGGGTGGAATTCTCCGGAATCTGCATCTGTAAGACCACATACATTTCTTGCAAATTCAATGGCTGCCACCTGCATGCCAAGGCAAATACCAAGGTAAGGAATATCGTGTTCTCTCGCATATTGACACGCCAAAATTTTGCCTTCTACACCGCGGTCTCCGAAACCACCCGGCACTAAAATACCATCCAAATCTGCTAATATATCGCTCACATTTTCTTTTGTAATCTGTTCGCTGTCAATCCATGCAATTTCTACATGTGCGTCATTGGCATAGCCACCGTGCAGCAGCGCTTCTCGTACGGACAAATAGGCATCATGCAATGCTACATATTTACCGACAATAGCAACCTTTGTTGTCTTTTTCAGATGATGAATCGTATCCACCATCTGCTTCCAGTCCGAAAGATCAAGCGGTACATCTTTTAGCTGTAAACGACGGCACACAACAGAATCTAATCCATAGGCATGCAGCATAAGTGGTGCCTCATATAAGCAATCCATTGTATCGTTTTCGATTACACAATCTTTTGGTACATTGCAAAATAGCGATATTTTATCTTTGATGCTCTGCTCTAACGGACGATCTACGCGGCACACAATAATATCCGGTGCTATTCCCAATGACTGCAGTTCCTTAACCGAATGCTGTGTCGGCTTTGACTTATGTTCATTTGAACCGGACAACCATGGTACAAGCGTAACATGAATAAAACAACAATTTTCCCGTCCACGTTCCAATGAAACCTGGCGAATAGCCTCTAGAAATGGCTGACTTTCAATATCACCTGTCGTACCACCAATCTCTGTAATCAATACATCTGCATCTGAGCTCTCTGCTCCCATATAGATAAAACGTTTGATTTCTTCTGTGATATGTGGAATCACCTGTACCGTTTGTCCCAGATATTCCCCTTTTCTTTCACGGTTTAAAACATTCCAATACACTTTTCCACTTGTTAAATTTGAATATTTATTCAAATTTTCATCGATAAAACGCTCATAATGTCCCAAATCCAAATCTGTCTCTGCGCCATCATCTGTAACAAACACTTCCCCATGCTGATATGGACTCATGGTACCGGGATCCACATTCATATAGGGATCCAATTTTTGTGATGCCACCTTATAGCCACGCATTTTCAGCAGACGTCCCAACGACGCTGCCGTAATTCCTTTTCCTAATCCGGATACTACACCACCTGTAACAAACACATGCTTTGTCATACAATCACCTTCCTTTTAACCATACGTATGCACAATATCTTTTGCAATTTCCAGACGACTCAATCGTTTGTCCATTGCCTGTCTTTCGATATATTTGTGCGCATCTTCTTCTGACATACCGCAGTACGAAATCAAAAGACATTTCGCACGCGATACTGTTTTTAAACCATCTAATTTCTGTTGCAATTTTGCATTTTCTTTCTGTGCCATCGTAATACGTCTTTGCGCAACACGGGCCAATTTTATAGCACTCCAGAACAATTGCCTGCTGATTGGTTTACTGACGGTAATCACACCATAATCTTCCACACAATCTGCAATTGCGTCGCATTGTTCTGCCTTTACAAACAGGATTACCTGACAGATATTCTTTTCCGCAATATCTATGGACAATTGTTCACCGGATTCTTTTCGAAGCGGAGCATTGATCAGACACAAATCAAAATCCGTATCAACAAGTATTCTCCTTGCTTCTTCTCCATTTTCCACAACAAGGATATCCTCGTATCCGTTTTGTGTCAGGAAATCGCGAAAGAACTCTGTGCCTTTTGGCGCATCACACACAATCAAAACTTTGTTCATCCGCGCATCCTCCCTTCATAAAATGAATGTTTACATATTCTCTATCACTTCTATGAAACGATTCGCGATGTCCTTGCATGGACCATTCTGGATAAAGTCACTCTTTTTCGCACACTCCACGGCTTCTGTCAAAGATAATGGCAGTTTATCGAATCCTGCTTTTTCCTCATCTTTTACCAATCTGCTGCTCTTATCTACTGGTGGCGGCAATGTTTCTTTTGCGCGCACGCCCGCAAGCCCCGCCTGAATCACAATGGCAAATGCCAGATATGGATTGATACCGGAATCCGGTGAGCGCAATACAAAACAGGTTCGTTTTCCCTGTACAATCGGAACACGCAGCAGACGGGACCGATTCTGGGCAGACCACGTGATGTATTTTGGTGCTTCATTTTCTCCAAAACGCTCATAGGATTGCTTTTGTGTATTTAAAAACAAGGTAATATCGCGCATGCGGTGAAACACGCCTGCCATAAAATGCTCTGTAAATGCCGGATCTGTCTCTTCCGTATTTTTCCCATTTTTCCAGGTAGAAATCTTCATATGTAACCCATTTCCACTCTTACCCTTAATAGGTTTTGGATCAAAGGATGCAAAAACACCATTTCTTGTCGAAATTGCACCTACCACATTTTTATAAGTGATGTAATTATCAGCTGTGCCAAGTGCATCCGAAGAACGAAAATCGATCTCATTTTGCCCCGGACCGGATTCATGATGCGAGGATTCCGGCTGAATTCCCATCTCTTCCAATGTTAAGCAGATTTCACGGCGAATGTTTTCTCCCCGATCTAATGGCGCAATATCTAAATATCCCCCTTCATCCCACGGAATATCCGTTGGTCTTCCCTCATCATCCGTTTTGAACAGATAAAATTCACTGCGAAGTCCCATACGACAAGAAAATCCCAGATCGGCACACTCCTGTAATGTATCCTTCAAAAATTTTCTGGCATCATACGGAAATGGCGTGCCATCCGGTAACACAACATCGCAATAAAAACGAATTACGCGCCCTTGCTGCGGTCTCCACGGTAAAACATTTAAGGTATCCGGAACTGGTTTTAAATATAAATCCTGGTACACCGGATCGTCATACCCGAGTATCAAAAACGAATCAAAATTAATACCTATGGTAAAAGCCGTACGCAATTCCTCTGGCATAATTGATATATTTTTCTGGTTTCCAAAAATATCGCAAAACGCCAATCGTATGAATTTGACATCATTTTCTTCCACAAATTCCATTACTTCATCCATTGTTTCGTCTGCCATAGCAACCTCCATTCCCAATAAAAAAGCGCTCGAAGGGGGCAAAAGTCCATAAGACCCATGCCCTACTTCGAACGCCATTGTTCGCTTAACAGTAATACTTTACTACATCATGTTTTCTTTGTAAAGATTCTATTTCAAAAATAATTCTGCAACAAATGTGACGATACAACAGGCTGTTGCCACCTCAAACAAGCCCCCATGAAACCATGCTACAAGAATGCCACAAACGAGGGCGCACACCCCTGCGACCGGGCTCTGTGTCGTTTCCACCATTGCCGGAAATGTCATAACCGCCAGGGTTACGTACGGCACATAGTATAAAAAAGATTTGATAAACGGACTCTTGATTTCCTGTCGCAATAAAATCATCGGAAGCACACGGATTGCATAACTTACCAGTGCCATGACCAAAATGTAAATATAGATATTATGACTCACGTTCCTTCGCCTCCTGTTCTTCCTGATGCGGGAATAAAAGTGCTGCCGCCCCTGCTATGGTAACGGTAAGAATGATGGTTCTTGTTCCACTTGATATCGCAGAGATTCCGGGTAATATACCAGACAGATAACTGCAGACAAAACAAAGGATAATCAAACCTAAAACAATACGATCTTTTTTCGCAGGTGGAATAATAATTGCCAGAAACATGCCATAAAGGGCAACACTGAGGGCACTCACAATTCTTACCGGAAGAATGCTTCCCGCCAGGCATCCAAGCATGGTTCCAAAAGCCCATCCCGGCAGTGCCACCGTAATGATGCCATATGTATAATTTGGATTGAGATAGCCGGGTTGTGATACCGACAATGCAAAAATCTCGTCTGTCACATCAAATGCAACAACCAGACGATGACATATCGATGCCTCCGGCTTGATTTTCTGGCTTAAAGCGACACTCATCAAAAGATATCTCGCATTCGCAATAAAAGTCATAATTGCCACTTCCAAATAGGACGCCTGCACCATAATAAGTGAAAACGCTGCATACTCTCCCGCGGATGCATTATTCAGTATACTTGCCAAAAAGCTTTCAAAGGGACCAAGACCCGCTTTTTTTTGCAAGGATTCCAAGTGAAAAGGAAACAGCAAGGTATCCCATAGCAATCGGTATCCCATCCACCATTCCTTTTCGAAACATCGAGCGATTTGCCTTAAGTCCAAAAGAATATTCTCTTTTTTGTGTTTGTTGTTTCATATATTTTTCCTATCTTATTTTCCTGTGTTATTCCTTTTGTAAACGGGCTATGACCAAAAGTGTTGCAACCATACAGACAGCTTCTGTTACCGGAAATGCCATCCACACACCAGTGACACCCCAGATTCTCGATAAAACAAAAGCGAAAAATACAATAGCAACAACGCCTCTTGCAATAGCAATCAAAGCAGACTCTTTTCCTCTGCCTACCGCGCTCAGATACCCCGTTCCAATCAAATTTGTCGAGGCAAATAAAAATCCCACAAAATAAATACGCAATCCTACAATGGCATATTGTGCCAGTTGTTCCGATGCTTCACTGTTAAAAATTGCTACAAACTGTTCTGTAAAAATAAACAGTATTACATATAAAATGGCAGCAAATATGATGCCAACACGAAGTGCATAACGAATGATATAACGCATCTCATCTTTCTGTCTTCTGCCTCTGGCATCACTTGCAATTGGTTGTATTCCCTGTGAAATACCATTAAAGATTGCAACACCCACCAGTGCTAAGTTTGCAACAACTCCGTATGCAGCTACTGCCACATTTCCAACCAATGAGAGCAGCAAGTAATTAAATACCATCGTTGTCACACCGGATGCAAATTCTCCGACAAACGCTGCAATACCTAGTCGGATGGACTTTAGCAAACGTTTGATGGATGGCATCTGCCACAAGAAATGAATATGGCTTTTCTTTGACAGAAAATGCGTCATACAAATGGAAATGCTGACAATCGGTGAAACCGCTGTCGCAAGCGCTGCACCAACCATCCCCAATCCAAGAGGAAACATCAGAATATAGTCAAAAACAATATTAAAAAAACTACTTACAAGCGTAGCACACATAGCTGTTTTCGGAGCGCCATCATTTCTGACAAACGAAGTACAAAGATAATTTGTCATAAAAAACGGAGCAAAGCAAAGTGCAATACGCATATACCCCGTACCTACAAAAACAATACGTTCATCTGCTCCAAATAGACGAAGCAAATGATCCGGACTTGTAATACCTGCAACAACAAACAATAAACTTGACAACAAAATCCAAAAAAATGCATTGGAAAAGTACGCATCTGCATCTTTTACACCTGCAGCTCTTCCTATGGCAAATCGTGTTGCCGAACCAATTCCTATCATCGCTCCTATAGCAAACATCATATTATAGACCGGTAATGCTAAATTTAATGCTGTAATTCCATCCGCTCCCTGCGCAAGTGATATAAAAAAAGTATCTGCCAAAATGTAGCACGACATGCCAACCATCGCCAACACATTTGCCGATATATAATTCTTTAATTTATGATTCATTTCTTTTGTACTTTGTATCATATTTTTATCTCCAGCTATGACGTCATTATTTTAGGCATGAGACTTTAAATCTTCCTGCAACTGTCTGCGGATCTCACCAAATACTTTTTGCGTTTGTACATTCTCTGATGTAAATTCACACAACTTCCATAAATACCCCTGCTCAAAAGCAAGTTGTCTGCTCTTTTCATAGACAAGTTCATAATATAAACTAATATGTCCTACGATGTGATCTACCGGTGTCTTTTTCAGTGCACGAAGCACCGCATGACGTTCATGAAATGCCTGCAATACTTCCGGTGTCACAGACGCGTTTCTCAATTCTTCTGTTGTCGTGTTATAAATATCTTCCATTGGAGTTTCTAAATTCACACGAAAAATATCAATTTTATCTGCGTCGCGCAGTATATCGCAAAACATCTTTTCCGTCTGATGCAATTCCTGCGGCAGTCGATATGCACTGTGGTATTTCACTGCCTGATAGATTGTATCATCTCTTGACGCATCTTCTAACACTTCACGGATTCTTCCTGTTTTATCATCATCGCTTTCATCACCGAACAAAATCTCTATACTAAGAAGTGCATGATCTATCGAATCGGCATCTGAAAATGTATGGTATCTTCGGATCTGTTCAAATCTTCCCACATCATGCAACAGGCCACACAACCACGCTGTCAGGCAAGCATCATCATCCACAGAAAGGCTTTGTGCTATTTTTTCACACAATTCTGCCACATGATAGGTATGCACCGCCTTTAATGCAATCTTCGGATCCTGCATATCATAATTTGCTGTATAAGAAGCAAACCATTCTTTTGCTTTTCTTTTAATTTCTTCGTTTTTCATTTCTTTTTCCATAAAACCACACCTTTTATGTATTACTTGTTTTCAATCCTTCTATCGAAACCTGTACTATCATAACAAAATCCTGCGCCAATGTCAATTGACGCAGGATTTTCTTCCGTTACATATGAAATTTCACATATCATTTGATATCATATCAAAACTTTACACATATCTTATTCTACATCCTGAAGTGCTTCATAATCCTCTTCACCGGTACGAACCTTAACAACTTTAAGAACGTTATATACAAAAATCTTACCGTCTCCGATATGTCCTGTGTAAAGTGCTTTCTTTGCAGCTTCAATTACGCTTGTTACCGGAATCTTGCTGACAATGATCTCAACCTTAATCTTTGGAAGTAATGTTGCATCCATCTCAACACCACGATAGTATTCGCCAGCACCCTTTTGTACGCCACAACCCATAACCTGAGTTACTGTCATACCTGTCACACCAAGATCATTCATTGCCTTCTTTAAAGTGTCAAACTTAGAAAGTTTTGCAATCACAACAATCTTATGCATGCCTGTGTTGAAAATCGGTACGCCATTGGCATCTAAATCATCTGCCTCTGCTACTACCGGTACAGCAGTATCTTTCTGAAGATCCGATGCCTTATCATATTCGCCTTCACCAAGATCTGTATTTTCATTAACATCCATTGCCATAGACGTATCTGTGATTGAAAATCCTGCATATGCACTTGGAAGACCATGTTCCATTGCATCAAGACCGACAATTTCTTCTTCCTCAGATACACGAAGACCAACGGTTTTCTTAATAACCATAAAGGTAATGGTAATCGTCACTGCTGTCCATGCGCAAACAGATACAACACCAAGTAACTGTAAGCCTAACTGCTTAAAGCCACCACCATAGAAAAGACCTACAACAGAATCATTTCCAGGTGCGCTTGTTGTAGAGAAAAGCCCAACGGCAATGGTTCCCCAAAGACCATTCATAAAATGAACGGCTACCGCTCCAACTGGATCATCCACACGAAGAACATAATCGCAAAGCCATACACCAAAGACTACAAGTACACCAGAAACACATCCAATAATGATGGCACCAAGTGCATCTGTTGTATCACAAGGAGCTGTAATTGCAACCAGACCTGCAAGAGATGCATTTAAACACATAGATACATCTGGTTTTCCATACTTAATCCAAGTAAATATCATACATACAACCGTTGCAACTGCAGGTGCAATCGTTGTGGTTACAAAAATAGATCCTAACTGTTCTACACTCGTTGCAGCTGCTCCGTTAAATCCGTACCAGCCAAGCCAAAGAATAAATACACCGAGCGCACCAAGTGGGATGCTGTGTCCCGGAAATGCGTTAATCCTTACAATCTTTCCACTCTTGTCTCTTGTAAACTTACCAATACGAGGTCCTAAGATTGCTGCACCAATCAGTGCGGAAAGACCACCTACCATGTGAATTGCACAAGAACCTGCAAAATCATGGAAACCTAACTGTGACAACCAGCCGCCGCCCCAGATCCAATGTGCTTCAATCGGATAGATCAATGCGGAAATCACACCAGAATAGATACAATAAGAAAGGAACTTTGTTCTTTCTGCCATTGCACCGGAAACAATCGTCGCCGTTGTTGCACAGAACACCAGGTTAAATACAAAGTTTGACCAATCAAAGCTGCCATAAGCAGTGAAAATATCAAATCCGGGTTTACCAATCACCCCTACTATATCTTCGCCCAACAAAAGGCTGAAACCAATCAAAATGAAAACGCATGTTCCAATACAGAAATCCATGAGGTTTTTCATAATGATATTTCCGGCATTCTTTGCTCTTGTAAATCCTGTCTCTACCATGGCAAATCCTGCCTGCATCCAAAATACCAATGCTGCGCCGATCAAGAACCAGACTCCAAAGGTCTGTGAACTGATGGCATCCATAATTTCCTGAGTCATAACTTTTTCCTCCTTTTTTCAGGTATTAAAAAACGTGCACGTTCCGAGTCTTCGTCTCCGGATACGTGCACGCCATTGTGCATTTCATTTCTATTCGTTTATTATTTTACACTATAAAGTATTTCACCATATGTTGGATATGGCCAGATGTCAGATGGAACCAATACCTCTAAAGCATCTATGATTTCACGCAACTGGTTCATATCTGTAAAAATCACTTCTCGATAATATTTTGCAATCGCAAGTGCTTCTTGTGTTTCGTCCACCTTTTCTACGTCTGCTTCCAATTTTTCCAAACGCTCTGTCAACTGTTCTGTCAACTCTGCCGCTTTTGTCAGCAATTTCTCTTCTGCCCTTACAGAAAGTGCTACATTGGTTGCCTGTTTTGCGTTGACAACCTCAGCTACCGTGTACTGGTACTCAAGCGCTGCTCCCATAATATCTTTCTTTGTCATAGAAATCAGCGTCATAGCCTCAATGTTAATGGTCTTATAGTAATTTTCCAATAAGATTTCATAGCGGGATTGAATCTCAGACTCTGTATAAACCTCGTTCTTCGTAAACAAAGCAATTGTCTTATCCTGAATAAATACAGGAAGTGCATCTACCGTCGACTTCAGGTTTGAAAGGCCTCGTCTTTCTGCTTCTTCTACCCATTCTTCGCTATAACCATTGCCATTAAAAATGATTCTCTTATGTGCTATAATCTCACGACGCAGCAGCTGATCCAATGCAGTACAGAAATCATCTGCTTTTTCTAGTTCATCAGCAAATTCTGATAAGGACTCTGCAACAATCGTATTTAAAATAACATTTGGTCCAGATATAGATGCTGTAGATCCCAAAGAACGGAACTCAAACTTATTGCCGGTGAAAGCAAACGGAGACGTTCTATTTCTATCTGTTGTATCCTTTGGAATATGTGGTAATACCGTTGCACCAATGGACATCAAAGTCTTTTCTTTATCGTGATAATCAACTCCCTTTTCTATCGAGTCAATCACATGTGTCAATTCATCACCAAGGAAAACAGACATAATAGCTGGTGGTGCTTCGTTCGCGCCCAGACGATGATCGTTTCCTGCACTTGCAACAGATAACCGGAGCAATTCCTGGTAGTCGTCTACTGCTTTAATGACAGCGGTTAAAAACAGTAAAAATTGTGCGTTTTGGGAAGGAGTCGCACCGGGTTCAAGCAGATTCACTCCGGTATCCGTTGAAATAGACCAGTTGTTGTGTTTACCGGAACCATTGACTCCGGCAAAAGGTTTTTCATGCAACAGACATGCCATTCCATGACGTCCTGCCACTGTTTTCATCATTTCCATCGTAAGCTGGTTATGATCCGTTGCTATGTTCGTGGTTGAGAAAACTGGTGCCAGCTCATGCTGTGCTGGTGCTACCTCGTTATGCTTGGTCTTAGCAAGAATCCCAAGTTTCCACAACTCCTCGTCTAACTCTTTCATGTACTCGGAAACCCTTGGCTTGATTGTGCCAAAATAATGATCTTCGAGTTCCTGTCCCTTTGGCGGTTTTGCACCGAAAAGGGTTCTGCCGGTATAAATCAAATCCGGTCTTTTGTCATATACAGATTGATCTATCAGAAAATATTCCTGTTCCGGACCAACTGTCGTAATAACACGTTTTACATCTGTATTTCCAAATAATCGCAGTACACGGACTGCCTGTTTATCCAACGCCTGCATAGAACGAAGAAGAGGTGTCTTCTTATCTAATGCTTCTCCACTGTAAGAGCAAAATGCAGTCGGTATACAAAGTGTGTCATCTTTGATAAATGCATAAGATGTCGGATCCCACGCTGTATATCCTCTTGCTTCAAAAGTAGCACGAAGCCCACCGGATGGGAAAGAAGATGCATCCGGCTCTCCCTTTACAAGTTCTTTGCCGGAAAACTCCATAATGACTTTTCCACCTGGTTCTGGCGAAATAAAACTATCATGCTTTTCTGCCGTCACACCTGTCATTGGCTGGAACCAATGTGTGAAATGTGTTGCGCCTTTTTCAAGTGCCCAATCTTTCATAGCCGCAGCTACAACATTTGCTACATCCAATTGTAAATGTAAGCCATCTGCAATCGTTTTTTGCAATGCCTTATAGATGTCTTTTGGCAAGCGCTCCTTCATCACTTCGTCATTAAAGACCATACTTCCAAATAATTCAGGTACATTCTTTGTCATAATGCTGTCCTCCTACTCTCTTTTCTTATTTAACAACCACTCTGTCCATAGTTCTTTAGAACACGGGCAGATGGATCATTGACATCACAGTTTTCCCAAGTCTTGTTAGGCATCCAGAAGTCCTTGATCCATTTAGCTTTTCCTGGGTAATAAGACTCAAAGATATCACGATATAATAGAGATTCTTTAGTAAATGGTGTGCAGTAAGGATACTTATCCTTAGCATTTTTAACATCTTCATCTGTATAGAGTGAATCAGCATATTCTTTTAAATAGTCCACCATAGAATGTCCAACAGCATCAGAGAAAGCCGCTTTTTCTCTAAATAAGATATCATGAGGAAGATAGTTTAAACCTCCAAAAGCATGTCTTAAGAGATATTTACCTTTATTGTATGTGTTCATCTTCTTCTTCGGATCAATACGCATTGTATAATCTACAAAATCAAGATCTGCGAAAGGAACACGACCTTCTAAGGCATTCGCACTAATACATCTATCGGCTCTTAATACATCATACATATATAATTCTCGCATACGTTTCTGAGATTCTTTCTGGAATTCTTCAGGACTAGGCGCAAAGTCTGTATATTTATAACCAAATAATTCATCACTGACTTCTCCTGTTAAAATGACCTTTAAATCAGTATGTTCATGAATATATTTACATAATAAGTACATACCGATACTTGCACGAATAGTTGTAATATCCCATGTTTCTAATGTGCGGATGACTTCTCTTAAAGAACCAAGTACATCTTCTTTAGTTATGATCACTTCTGTATGATCGGTACCTAGGAATTCAGCTACTTCTTTCGCATACTTTAAGTCAATTGGATCTGTTTCCATACCAATCGCAAATGTCTTGATAGGTGTATCAGTAATACGTTGACCAATCGCACATACTAAAGATGAATCCAAGCCACCAGATAATAAATAACCAACAGGGGCATCACTCTGTAATCTCTTCTTAACGGCTTCAATTAATTTAACACGTAGGTTCAAGGCGATAGTTTCTACATCATCATTATGCATTAATTTCACATCAGCCACATCATTGAAGCATACAAACTTCCCACCATCATAATAATGTCCTGGTGGGAAAGGCATGATTTCTTTACAGACAGGCATTAAAGCTTTAGCTTCAGAACCAAATGCGATAGTGCCTTTTTCAGTATATCCATAAAACATCGGACGAATACCAATAGGGTCTCTTGCAGCCATCATCTTGTCAGTTAATGCATCATATAAGCAGAATGCATATTCACCATCTAAATATCTTACAAGTGTATCTAAACCATATTTTCTATATAAAGGAATTAATACTTCACAATCACTCGAAGACTTAAAAGTA
>OLFZ01002442.1_pt1 | contig 12265 bp, 7 predicted proteins | sample 1604861 | NCBI WGS metagenome assembly OLFZ01 (sample SAMEA3888895, study PRJEB22519) | human gut metagenome | biome: human gut; feature: human-associated habitat; material: faeces | place: Denmark | collected 2011 | reverse complement strand
CCAGTCGTGCCTTATACCAGACTCCCAATCTTACCATGATGATGGCGGCAAGCAGAGCTGCAAGGGCAAACCAGGAGATGGCATGCTGGCCGAAAGGCAGGATGATGATGGCTGCAAGCAAAGGGCCTATTGCAGATCCTCCATTGCCACCCACCTGGAAGATGGACTGTGCCAGACTTTTCTTGCCTCCCGATGCCATCTGGGCCACTCTCGATGCTGTGGGATGAAACACGGACGAACCCAGGCCGACAACGCTCACTGCCAGGAGAATCAGAAAATAATTCTCGGCGAAAGCCAGCAGGAGCAGGCCCACCAATGTGAAGCACATGCCGATGGAGAGGGCATAGGGACGGGGATGCTTATCGGCATAAAGTCCTGTGAAAGGTTGCAAGATGGAAGATGTCATCTGGAAGACCAGTGTGATGATACCAATCTGTGCAAACGAGAAGTCGAACTTATCCTTCACAATCGGATAGATGGAAGGGATAATCGACTGAATCATATCGTTCAGGAAATGGGAAATGCTACAGATGATGAGCATGGAATACACCGTACCCTCTACCATCGTAGGATTTCCCTTGATTTTACTGCCTATTGACTTGATGTTCATTTCTTTTATTTTTTGTCTTTTTTATTTTCTTATTTGAAAATCAACATTTTATGTTGTTTTTATTCAGTCAGATACGATTGAGTAGTGCATTATATTGTACATTTCCTGCAAAGGTAATAAATATTTCTAGATTACGCAAGAAAAGGTGCAATATAATGTTCTTTTTTTTAAAAATTATAAGTTCATGGTCTTTGATCCGGAAGCGCTGGGAATCTGCTAAAATATCATAAATAATCGGGATTGTTATCAGATGGAATTGATATTTTTGTTATCTTCGCAGTTCAAGCAATTTGAAAAAATGGAGATAACAGACAATATAATCATATATGAGGCAAATGAATTCCCTCATTTTCTGATGCAACCTTTCTATTCTGACTATGTGGGAATAGTGATTTGCCATCAAGGGATGTTCCGTTTCTGTGTAGATGGAACATCCTTTGTTGCGTCTATGGGAGAGACCGTTTTTCTCTCTCCCGGAATCCTGTTTCATGTGCAGGAAGTCTCTGCAGACTTCCGATACACGTTGCTTTTTTATCGTGTGGAACAGATTCTCCACATGCTGGGAAATACCGTAGTCAGCATGCGGCTTTATTCTACGCTCTATCCCCAGTCGTGCACGGTGGCTCATACGGAATATGAGGAGATGCTGACCTCTTATGCCCGGATGCTTTTGGATTTAGAGCTGAAGGAGAAGCATGACACTTACAGTTTGCATGAGCAGAAGTTGCTTCTGATGGCGGTAACCTATCGTCTTTGCAGCATTTTTTCTGCTTCGTTCCAGAAGGAAGGTAAGGAGATGCGACGTAAGATAGAGACTTTCGAGATGTTGGTGAAGCTGATAGAGGAGAACTTCATGCGTGAGCGGAGTGTGGCTTTCTATGCCGACCAGCTTTGTCTCACTCCGAAGTATCTTTCGGTGATAGTGAAGTCGGTATGTGGCAAGACGGTTCAGCAGTTGATTTTCAAGGCGATCATCCGTCGCAGCATTTATCTGATGAAGAATACGGACAAGACGATTCAGCAGATAGCCAGTGATCTCAGCTTCCCTAATGCCTCATCCTTCGGCACCTTCTTTAAAAAGCATACCGGTTTGTCGCCAAAGAATTACCGCATGGGGGCGGAGTAGGCACTGTTAATAATCGCAATTATCAGTGTTAAAAACCAAAGATTCAGCTCGTTCATATACATACACAGAACTTATATCCAACAATTCATCGCCCACCAGCTGATATGCAAGCGCACAACACCTGTTGTGCGGCCGAAGACATAGGCTTCCCCGGCTTATAACATTAATTCTTCCGGCAACAAGTAAAGGTTACTCCGAAGACTTCTTACGTAAAACCGATGCAACAATGATAGTACTTACAAGGCGCAAAGACGTTACTGATAGGTCGCCATGATAGTACTGAGGATGCGTAATGCGGCTTGTATCGCTTATAGCCTCACTATGGCACAACATTGCCCCTTACCAGGGCAATAATCTGCCATTGCCAGGCACAAAACGATACGTCGGGAGTTTTTTATAAAAGCACCACTCTTCTTTTTACTCTTCACTCTTCACCAAATCGGCTGAAACCCCGATAAACACTGGGGTTGCGAGAGGTGAAGAGTTACGCACCGCTCTTCACCACTCTTCACCACCCTTCACCTTCGGGTTGCGCACGGAATAGGATCGGAAGCTCGCCCTGTTCGGTCGGGGGACTGAAACCACTTTTTTTTATGTCCCACAGATTTCACAGATTTACACAGATTTTCCGTAAGCGGCTCCAGGTGAAGAGAGGTGAAGAGTGGTGAAGAGTGGCGTGCACCTCTTCACCCGTGCAAGTTACTTAGCTACAGATATTTATGCCATTCTGGTGAAGAGTGAAGAGTGTTTTTGAAAGTGGCTTACTAAAACAAAAGAAGCCGCTGAAAATCAGCGACTTCTCTAATGGTAGGGTGGAGCTGGAGGGAATCGAACCCTCGTCCGCACAAGGAAACCATACGCTTTCTACATGCTTATTCCAGCCTTTAATTTTCGAGGTATGACAAGACCTGGACCACCAATCATACCCTTATCCTCTAAAATTTCATCCATGCAACGAGGCGTACATGAACTATTTCCGATTTGCCTGCACCGCTTGATCAACAAGATTCGGAACTACATCCGTTGAGCGATGTCCCGTTCCAGCACCTTGTGCCGGAATTAAGTTAACCTACTGTACTTCGATTAAGCAGCGAGAGCGTAGTTATTTTCGCCAATTAATTTTTTGTTCACTATGATTTAGGAGGTAGCCAACGAGCCTCCGCATGCTTACGTACCATTTCATCTCGCCGTCAAATCCAGTCAACCCCGAGATTTCTTGATAACTAGAGTGCAAAGATAAAGCGAAATTTTGAAATCACCAAATATTTTCGGAAATTTCTTCGTTATTTCTTTAAAATATCGGAATATAGCGGTTGGGAGACCGCTTTTGTTTAGAATTTTGGAAGAAATGATGTTTTTTTCGAAGCTATTTCGTTTTTTTGCAGTAACTTTGTGGGCAAAATAATTAAAAATGATGGCAATGGAGAAAAAAGGAAAGATACTGATAGTGGATGACAATGAGGATGTTCTCTTGTCGCTCAATATGCTTTTGAAACCATACGTGGAGGGTATTAGAGTTATCAATACGCCTGAACGAATCATCGGAATGATGGATTCGTTCATGCCTGATGTCATCATGCTCGATATGAACTTCCATCGGGATGCCATCAGTGGCGAAGAGGGGTATGAATGGCTGAAGAAGATTCTGGCGCATAACCCCAAGAGCGTGGTGCTGTTTATCACGGCTTACGTGGATACGGAGAAGGCGGTGAGGGCTATCAAGGCGGGAGCCATCGATTTTATTCCGAAACCATGGGATAGGAATAAACTGCTCGATACGGTGAAGAGTGCCGTGGAATTGAGCAGGGAAAGGAATCTGGATTCTTCGGATTCGCAGGAAAAGGAATCGGAGCAGAATATGTATCAGAATCTGAATATGAATCAATGTTCTGAGTCCAAGTCTATTGCTTCTTCTGAAGATGTGTTTGCGAGAATGATTGGCGAATGCCCTGCCATGAAGGAACTGAAAGCGCAGATGATGCGTGTGGCGGCTACGGATGCCAACGTATTGATTACTGGAGAGAATGGTACGGGAAAGGATGTGGTGGCGCATGCCTTGCATCTGCTTTCAGACAGGGCAAGAAAGCCGTTTGTGAATATCGACTTGGGTTGCATTCCTGAGAATCTTTTCGAAAGCGAACTTTTTGGATACGAGAAGGGAGCGTTTACGGATGCCAGGAATGCGAAGGAAGGACGAATTGAGACGGCGGATGGCGGTACTCTCTTTCTGGATGAGATTGGAAATCTGAACCTGCCGATGCAGCAGAAACTCCTGACGGTGATTGAGAAGCGGGAGACTCAGCGCATTGGTTCCAATAAGGTGAGCCGGGTAGATGTGAGGATTCTGGCGGCTACGAATGCCCATCTGCGTGAGAAGGTGGGAGAAGGAACATTCCGGCAGGACCTCTTCTATCGGTTGAATACCATAGAACTACATCTTCCGCCGTTGCGTGAGCGTGGAGAGGATATCGTTCTGCTGGCAGAATATTTTCTGAAGATTTATTCGGGAAAATATAGTGTAGGCGATGTGGTGCTGAGTGCATCTGCCAAACAGAAGCTGTTGAAACATACCTGGCCGGGTAATGTAAGAGAATTGCAGCATTGCATTGAGAGGGCGATTGTGTTGGGGGATAAGACGGAACTGGCTGCCGAGGATATCAGATTGGAGGATTCTGTGGTGGCATCGAGGACTTCTTCAGGTTCCATAAAGGTTGATTCGCTCAATCTTCAGACCTTGGAGCGTGAAGCCATCAAGCGCGCCATCTCCTTGAGTAATGGAAATCTTACACAGGCCGCAGAGTTGCTGGGTATCACCCGTTTCGCCCTTTACAGAAAAATCGATAAGCTCGGGGTTTAAAGCTTTTGCCCTTTCAGGGCGTAGGGATATATCTTGTTAAAACCCAGGGTGTTGCCCTGGGCTAGGAGCTTCTGCCCTTACAGGGCGTGTGGGGATTTAAGCAGTTTTTTTGATAGAAAAAACGGAAATTTTTGAAACTATGTCAATCGTCAATAACTTATTCAATCATAAGAGCAATGAGCGGATGCGCCAACTGATTGAGGCTATCCGCACCCGTGACTTCTCGCTTCAGTATTCGTTGGATCATCTGAGGGGAGAAGAGCGGAATCTTGCAGAGCAGATTAATGAAGTGGTGAATGAATTTCGGGAAACCACTTTGCGACAGGAAGCGAAATACCAGTATTTCGGAACGATGCTCGATACCATCAATGCCTTTCTCATTGTGGCGGATGAACAGGGAAAGGTGCATTGGATGAATCGGGCTGCCGTGGATGGACTCTGCGGTTTTTCGATTCATCACTTGCACGACTTGCAGGTGCTGGATGGGACGCTTCCGGAAATGATGATGCAGCTGAAGCCGGGATTGCAGAAACTGGTACAGTTGGAGACCAAGACCAACGAGGCAGCAGCTGGCAAGAAGGATCTGGATGCCGGAAATCAGCATGCGGGGAAGGCTGACTTTGTATTGAGCGTGGTCAACTTCTTTAATAAGGGCTTTGACTATCGCCTCTATACCTTACAGAATGTGCAACCGGTGATTCAGAAGAATGAGACGGATGCACAGCAGCAGCTGGTGAGGGTATTGACCCACGAAATCATGAACTCGCTGACTCCTATCATCTCTTTGGCTGATACGCTATGTGAAGGGGTGGAGCAGGATACGCTGGAGCATGATGATCTGCTGATGGCATTGCAAGCCATCAATCGAAGAAGCAATGGCTTGCTGCAGTTTGTGGAGAACTATCGAAAGTTGCAACGCATATCGAAACCTCAGTTTGAGGATGTAAGGATTGGTGATCTGGTGGCTGATTTGCAGCATCTTTATCCGGATTCGATATTCCATTATGAGATAGAAAACGAAGACCAGAGGTTGCTGATGGATCGTTCGCAGATAGAGCAGGTGCTGATTAATCTGCTGAAGAATGCGCAGGAAGCCGTGGAGAAGGAAGAGGCTCCTTATGTCCGTCTTACCACTCATCTTTCGAGCAACAAGCGCGATTTCATCATTTCCATTACTGATAATGGTAAGGGAATCCTTCCGGAGGTGATGGAGCGCATTTTTGTGCCGTTCTTTACTACCAAGACGAACGGTTCGGGCATCGGGTTGAGTATCTGCAAGCAGATAGTAACCTTACATGGTGGAACCATCACCGCCTCTTCGAAACCAGGCGATAAAACCACCTTTAGCGTGGTGCTTCCTGTCTGATAGAGACGGATACCTATCATATTGAGGATGTGCGCACCGTGCGAAATCGCACACGTTTCGTGCGGTTTCGCACGCTTTTTTTATATTCGAAATTTCTTATCTTCTTGATAATCATATCTTTATATTTGTGGCATAGCTTTTGTGTTAGTTTTTGCAAAAGAAATCATCATGAAGAAAAAGAATTATCTATTCATAGTATGGGCGCTTGCAGCCCTGAATGTTCAAGCCGACACTTTGCAGCTCGACCTGGCGGCTACCATTGCGATGGCGCAGCGGCAGTCGCCATCGGTGCAGAGTGCCCGCAATACCTTTCTGTCTGCTTACTGGGCTTATCGGTATCATCAGGCCAACTATCTGCCTTCGCTTTCCCTCTCATCTTCACCTTATATTAATAAGGAGGTGAACAAGATAACCCAGTCGGATGGTACGGCTCTCTTTCTGAAGCAAGATCAGTTGAGTGCCGACCTTACTCTGAAAATCAACCAGAATATCTCCCTGACGGGTGGTAGCCTTTATGTGAAGAGTTCGCTCAACCGGCTGGATGAGTTGCATAACAAGATAACCGCCTATAGCAGTCAGCCCATTATCGTGGGCTACGAGCAGAGTCTTTTTGGCTATAACTCGCTGAAATGGAATCGACGGATAGAACCTATCCGGTTCCGGGAATCCAAAAAGCGATATGCCGAAACGTTGGAGATTGTTTCGGCAAAAGCTTGTGAGCATTTCTTTGGTCTGGCTTCGGCGCAAGCAGAATGGGAGATGGCAAAACAGAACTTTGCTTCTGCTGATACGCTTTATCAGATGGCGAAGGGGCGATATGAGAATGGAACGATTTCGGAAAACGAGATGCTACAGCTGGAAATCAACCGACTGAACGAGGAGACCAATGTGATGGATGCTCAGGTGGCACTGCGAGAGAAGATGCAGACCATCCGCTCGTTTCTGGGGTTGGAACAATCGCAGGACATCTGTCTGGTGATGCCGAAAGAGGTGCCTGCCTTTGAGGTTCCTTTGCAACGGGCGATAGATTGGGCTTTGTTGAATAGTCCGGATCCCGATTATTACCATCGTATCCAGAAGGAGAGCGAAAGCCGGTTGGCGCAGGCTCGTGCCAATGCAGGATTGAAGGCGGATCTATATATGCAGTTCGGACTCTCGCAGACGGGAGCCGACATCGGTGCTGCCTATCGCAGTCCGATGAGCCAGCAATCGGCAAGCATCACCATCGCCCTTCCGATATTGGATTGGGGACGGGGAAAGGGTAGGGTGAGAGAAGCCAAATCGCAGTTGGCGCTTACCCAGACGCAGGTGGAGCAAGGCATGAGGGATTTCTACCAGAACGTAGAAAAACTGGTGTTGCAGTTTAACATGCAAGCCCGAAAGGTGTATGTGGCATCGCTTACCGACCAGCGTGCCGAGAAGCGACATGTGGTGGCGCGCCGCCTCTACATCATGGGTCGCAACTCGATACTCGACCTGAATGCAGCCATCAGCGAGAAAGATGCCGCCCGGCGCAATTACATCTCGACCATGCAGACCTATTGGAGTCTTTACTATACGCTCCGAAGTATGACGGGATTCGATTTCGAACACAATAAAGAACTGAAGGAAGAACTTCCTATAAAATAAATAAGGTGAAATGAATAACAGCAGAATAATATGGATATAAAGAAACAACCGAAACCCTGGTATATCCGCTACCGATATCCTATCCTGTCGGGTGCAGCAGGCATCGCCATCCTGGTCTATGCCCTTTTCCTGATCGTTACTTCGGGCACCCGAAGGGTGGATATGGATAGCGTAGTGATAGCCGAAGTAAAGAAGGCTCCTTTCTGGGAGTATGTAGATGTAGAAGGACTGGTGTATCCCTTCAAGACCATCCAGGTGAATGCGATGGAGAATGGATTCGTGGAACGGGTGGTGGCTGAAGAAGGAGCCATGCTGCAGCAGGGCGATACCATCCTGGTGCTTCAGAATCCGGAACTCTATCATTCTATCGATGATGAGCAGGATGCATGGAGCAGTAAGCTTCGCAACTGTCAGGAACAGGAAATTGAGATGACGCAGAAGACCATCAACCTGCGCCAGCAAGCCTTGGATGCCCAGCATCAGATGGCGAGCTTGAAGAAATCGCTCAAGCAGAGCCGGGAGGAATATCGTATGGGCATCAAGAGTAAGGCGGAACTGGAAGTGGCTGAGGAAGATTACGAATATCAGCGGCAGAAGGTGCTCTTGCAGATGCAAAACCTGAAACATGATTCCGTATCTACCCGATTGAAGCGCGAGATGATTGCTGCCAACCGGATGGAAGCCAACAAGAAATTATTGAGAATGAAGGGCCGCACCCAGCAGTTGGTGGTTCGGGCTCCCGTAAGCGGACAACTGAGTTATTTGGGGGTAACCCAAGGTCAGCAGGTTTCGTCCGGGGCGAGCATCGGACAGATTAAGGTGATGAGCCAGTTTAAATTGCAGATTTCGCTGGCTGAGTATTACATCGACCGCGTTATCGCCGGACTTCCTGCCCATATTGAGTATGACGGTCATCAGTTTCCACTGCGTGTATCGCGGGTGATTCCTGAGGTGAAAGACCATCAGTTTGTCTGCGAATTAACTTTCAGCGGCAAGACTCCCGCCAATATCCGTTTGGGCAAGAGTTATAGGGTGCTGTTGGAATTGGGCAAGCCGGAACAAGCCTTGGTGATTCCGAATGGTGATTTCTTCCAAACGACCAACGGATATTGGATATTCCGGGTATCTGACGATGGCAAGAAGGCGCAGCGGGTGAATATCAATGTAGGCAGACAGAATCCGCAGCAATTCGAAATTACTTCCGGATTGAAGCCGGGCGACAAGGTTATCGTAAGCGGATATACCCAAATCGCCAGCGAAAAAGAGATAGATTTGAGATAGATTTTATCTGAGATCATCAAAAACAATGTCTCTCATAGATAATAATATTCAATCTTTCACGTAAATAAATTATATAAAGACTTAAAAATATGAACATGTTATTACACAACCTGAAGGTTGCCCTGCGCAACATTCTCAAGTACAAGGTGCAGACTCTGGGCAGCATCCTGTCGCTTGCCATCGGTATGGTGACGCTTGCCGTGGTGCATTCGTTTCTGCTGAATTTCCGCATGGCTTCCATTAACCATGAACCTTATTATGACAGGGTTTATAACCTCAGATTCGATTCCATCCAAAAACGTCAATCGGATCATTCAATTCGTATCAATGGTGATATCGTAAGGGCGGTGAAGGCGAATGGAGGACCTCGTTGCATAGAGCAGGGACCTTATGCTCCTAATGGTATGCTTACAGGCGGCTGGGCTGAGTTTACCCTAAACGGCAAGACAAAGCGAAAGATGCCGTTGGATGCCGTTCCCCTTGACCGTCATTATCCCAACTTTGTAGGTATCCGTTCTGCCATTACGGGCGAAAAGATTAAGGTGCTGGGGCCTCATGATGCCATTATCAACGAAAAGCAGGCAAAGCAAATCTTTGGTGACAAGAATCCTGTGGGTGCAAGTATTCGTTTGAGTAAAGACTATGGAAATTATCAGTTGAGATTGGTGGATGTCTATCAAGACTTATCATTGACTGAGCAAAACAGTTCTGCTCTCTTTTACTCGCCATGGGAGTTGGAAGATATGGATTTAAATCAATTTTATGCTGTGGCTTTCTATGTGGTGTTGAAAGAGGGATGCACGCCACAACAGTTGAAAGCAGAGGTAAACAGCAGATTGAAACCATTGGGGTTGAAGGTAAGAACAGAAAAGCTGAAAGATCGATTGAACGAAGAGTATTCAACCGTTGCTATTGCCCGTTCCATCACTTATCTGATTGGTTCGTTGATTCTGCTGGCTGCCATCATCGGTTTCCTGAGAATGCAGACGCAACTGTTCTGGATGCGCAGACGTGAAATTTCGCTCCGAATTACCAATGGTGCCACACGCCTCCAACTCTTCTCCATGTTTGCTACCGAGGTGGTGGTGATTGTGCTGGTGGCTTATTTGGTGGCAGTATTGATGGGGTCCTGGATTTGTGATTATCTGGCAAGGCCTCAGTTTGCTGAAATCACCTCCGAGTTAGGAACCATCAGTCATCTGTATCTCTATAGTCTGGTGATTGGGCTGGTGGTTATGATGCTATGTCTCGCCATCATCTGGATTGTGCTGAGTCGCATTTGTAAGCGTACGCAAGCACTCGAATCAGGAATGAGAAGAAGCCATAACCATTGGTTCCGCAATACGATGCTGGGTGTGCAGGTGATGATCAGTATGTTCTTTCTGGGTGTTACTTTCTGCCTCCTGTGCTGGGTGGGCAAGATGGCAGATTTCAACCATATTCCTGATGACGAGTGTGCATACAAGCAGAGTCTGTATCTGCAGACAAATGCGGCAGAAAATGTCCAGCGCCTTAGAGACAAGCTCATCCATTTACCGCAGGTGGAACGATGGATTCCTTATAGCTGGGGAGTTTTGCAAGTTAACGAGCTGGCAGAGAACGAGGAGTTCAGCAAGGCGGCTTGGCAAGGCGATCCTTATGCTAGCTATAATAATGTGACGAGTTATAAAATTCGGACTACATCAGATACCTCCTATCTCGATTTCTTCAAGATCAAGGTGAATTGGAAGCCGAAGGCAAACCGGAAGAAATGTATTCTGGTAAATGAGGAGTTGTATAAGCAGATGCGCCAGCATCATGTTGCTCCTAATGGTATATTGACCGTAGATGAGATGGATTCCTATCAGATAGCCGGAACGTTCCAGTCGATACCTTATCAGGGGAGTATGAAAACTGATATATACTCATTCATAGTCATTGATCCCAAAGAGGCTTATGGTGCCACACATTATATTCTTGTGGCAAAGCCGGGTGAATATAAGGAGATGCAGGTTGCAGTAGATAGAATGATACAGAAATTGGAGCCTGCAGTGGTAAAACCGATGTCATCCAATCTGCGTGACTATATGGCGAGGGAAATGTTTGCATTGGAAATACTGCAAAATATTGCGTGGATCCTGGCTATCGTGAGTCTGGCTATCTGTCTGATAAGTATCTTCAGTACGGTGATGCTGGATACGCAGACCCGCAAGAAGGAGGTGGCTATCCGCAAGGTGAACGGTGCCCTGACAAAGGATATTGCCAAACTCTTCGGAAGAACTTATCTGGTGATTACGCTTACCGCCATGGTATTTGCGGTGGTAGCCATGTTGCTGTTCCATATCGTTCTGAGTCAGATGTTCAATATGGTAGAAATCAATCCTGTCTTCCCTATCATCCTGAGTATAGTGATAGTGATAGGCTTCATTGCTGCTATCATCGCCTGCCAGGTACGCAAGATCATGAAGGTGGATCCTTCGGAGATTCTGGCTAAGGAATAAAATGCGTCATTTGAAAGTATAAAATATAATATGAATTTAAAGAAAAGATAATGATTATGATTCAATTAGATAATATCAAGAAAGTATTTCAGACTGAAGAGGTGGAGACTTGGGCTTTGCGTAATATCAGTTTGCAGGTGAAGGAAGGCGAGTTTGTTGCCATCATGGGACCTTCGGGATGTGGTAAATCCACATTACTTAATATAATAGGTTTGCTCAACAATCCTACAAGCGGCAGCTATCTGCTCGACGGCAAGGATGTAAGCACGCTGAAGGAGAGCGAGCGTACCCTGATAAGAAGGGGTATGATAGGTTTTGTGTTCCAGAGTTTCAACCTGATTGATGAGTTGAATGTGGTAGAGAATATCGAGTTGCCGCTTCTGTATATGGGAGTATCCGGCAAGGAACGCCGTAAGCGTGCCGAGGACGTGATGGAGCGCGTGGCGATATCCCATCGTGCCAAGCATTTCCCGTCGCAGCTTTCGGGTGGTCAGCAGCAGCGCACCGCTATCGCCCGTGCCATCCTGCCGCATCCTAAACTGATTCTTGCCGATGAGCCTACAGGAAATCTGGATTCCAAGAATGGCAAGGAGGTGATGGAACTGCTTTCTGAGTTGCACAAGGAAGGCACCACCATCGTAATGGTAACCCACTCGTTGCATGATGCCAATTATGCCGATAGAATCATCAATATGTTTGATGGTGAGATTGTAAATCAGGTGGAGATGTAGGATTTTATGATATGAAAATCGCCCGATAGCATATTCTCTCATGCTATCGGGCGATTTACGCTTATATCTCTTCATCAATGAATCGGATGATTTCATCCTGCTGGTCGGGATGATACCAGTGGATTTCTGTATCTCGCTTAAACCAGGTGAGCTGCTTGCGCATGTATTCACGGCTATGCGACTGT
>OLFZ01002439.1_pt1 | contig 12276 bp, 8 predicted proteins | sample 1604861 | NCBI WGS metagenome assembly OLFZ01 (sample SAMEA3888895, study PRJEB22519) | human gut metagenome | biome: human gut; feature: human-associated habitat; material: faeces | place: Denmark | collected 2011 | reverse complement strand
TAGAACGGCCATCCTGACCCATACCACCTACCTCAAGAGTTGCCCATACTGGGTCGCCAGAGAAGAGCTGGTTGTATGAAGGGATGCGGGCGAACTTCACCATACGGAACTTCATTACCAAATGGTCGATGAGCTCCTGTGCGTCAGCCTCTGTCAAGGTACCCTCCTTGAAGTCACGCTCAAAGTAGATGTCGAGGAAGGTTGAGATACGACCTACTGACATAGCAGCACCATTCTGGGTCTTCACAGCACCGAGGTAACCGAAGTACAACCACTGAACAGCCTCACGTGCATTCTGAGCTGGCTGTGAAATATCGAAACCATAGCTAGCAGCCATCTCCTTCAAGCCCTTGAGAGCCTTGATCTGCATAGCTACCTCCTCACGAAGACGGATTACCTCGTCAATCATCTCACGGTCGCCCATCTCAGCCAAGTCCTTCTGCTTCTCGGCAATCAAGAAGTCGATACCATAGAGAGCCACACGACGATAGTCACCTACGATACGACCACGACCGTATGTATCAGGAAGACCTGTCAAGATATGGTTGTGGCGCACGTGCTTCATCTCTGGGGTGTAAGCATCGAAGACACCATCATTGTGCGTCTTGCAATAATTGTGGAAGATCTCGTGGAGCTTGGCAGATGGCTCATAGCCGTATGTAGTGCAAGCCTGCTCAGCCATCTTGATACCACCGTATGGCATAAAGGCACGCTTCAATGGCTTGTCTGTCTGAAGACCCACTACCTTCTCCAAGTCCTTGGTGCCTTCGCCGATATAGGCAGCACCGTATGCTGTCAATCCTGAAACCACCTCAGTCTCCATGTCAAGCACGCCACCCTTGGCACGCTCCTGCTTCTGGAGTTCCTGGAGCATACCCCAAAGGGTATCTGTAGCTTGGGTAGGTTCTGCCAAGAACGACTCGTCGCCGTCATAGCTGGTGTAGTTGTTCTGAATGAAGTCACGAAGATTGACCTCAGATTGCCACTTGTTTCCTTTGAAACCTCTCCATTCTGTTCTCATAATCAATTTTCCTTATATTTTAAATAGTTAATAATTATATATAATGTAATACACACTTTCAAATTTGCCTTTCTCAAAACATCTAGAAACAAAAAAGCCCAATCACAGATGTGACTGGGTTTTATTTCTTACAATGGCACTTTCCAAGATACGCACCGCCCTGTTTCTTGCCAAGCCCTAAGCCTGCCAAGATCGTCATCCCGATGCCTACTACAGCTCCGATGCCCACAGCGATTGCAATTTTCTTCTTATTTGCCATCCTTTGTTTTTTTTGTTGATTTGATAGTTAGCCTCACCTCATGGAAGAAAGGAAAAATCAGAAGTATGTCTGACTCAATTCTCCAATAGGAACTGGCATAAAAAATGCAGTCCCAAGACTCCTTGAAGGTTTGGGACTGCAAAATTACAAAAATATTTCAATATAAGAGAAAGAAAACTGTTAAATTGTTCACTTTCTCTCGAAAATCCCCATTTATGAGTAGGCAATGCGCTCGCTTCTCCAAGAAGATGGTACTCTTCTACTTCTTCACGAAGAACTTGATGCCTTTCACGCTTCCAGGTGCCCCCTGCTCAGCACGTGGCAAATACTCGAAGGCAGAAATGGTCATCTCCTTGCCCATATCCACGATGCAGAGATGTGGGAAATTGGCTCCCTTCTCAGTCTGCCAATAGGTACTCTCTTGGAGGTCGAACATCTTGTCGAGCGTAGAATTGCCCTTCTCGCTGTCAGCATAATAAGCCACCCAGTTGTTGCGGTCGATGCGATTGCCCTGCGCATCCTGGAGATATACCTCGGCGATGGCAATCTGAGAATCACCACTCTGACTGCTGTTGCACTCGAATGCGAAGTAACGTCCTGTCACAGGCTTGTCGAGCTTGATGGTCTGCCAACCATTGCCAGCCTTCAAGTCACCCTTCCAAGCAGGAGTATCAGAGTTCAAGTCCATGCGATGACCAGGCTCATTGTGCTTATTGCTCTTTTCGAGGTTCAACTTGTCTAACTCAGGGTGGTCTTGGCAGAATGCTGTAGGCATGACATCGGTGCCAACCTTGCCAGCCTCGCCCTTAGGACCAACGACATCGAGCACGATGACCTCATTCTTGCCCTTCTTCAACCAGCATCCTGGCAGATACAAGGTTTGCTGAGGACCGATTTGCCAGAAACGACCCAAGGCATGACCATTGACATATACCTGTCCCTTGCCGAAAGCCTCCATATTAATAAAGGTGTCGCCCACCTTATTTATATTAAAGAAGCCGCGATAGTAGCCAGCCTTTCTTTCTCCCCAAGGATCAATTTTTATAACTGCATCAGAATGAGCCTTGGCTACGACCTCTTCTAATTCCGCATCCGCCATGCTCTTGCCACTGAGTGCCTTCACTGCATTCTGATAATCATCTGGGATAGCAAGCTGCGCCCATGCAGTTGGCTTCAGAGTGATTTCTCCGTATGGGGATTGCGAAGTGATGGTCACATTACCCACAATACCTTTATAGTCCTTGATGGCACGACCAAAGTTGATGCGTCCCATGCCTTCCACTACGATAGTCAACTTGCCGCCATTTGGCATAGCTGGCAAATCGAGAGACTTCTCATTCTTCACACGGTCTATCTTACCGATGTACTTATTCTCCAAATATACCTGGGCAAAGTCATGGAATTCTCCTGTGAGAGTACTTGGCTTATCATTGGCAGGGAGAGAAACCACATACACCATCGTTCCCCAACCCATGTCATACTCCTCGAAGGTTTTGGGAGCTTGCTCGACCGTCTTCTTGGTATAACCATAAACAAGTGGCTTATACTCCGTAAACTTAAAGGTAGGCACACTGATGAGCGGCATCGGAGCCTTTGGCACAGCAGGCAACTTCTTGCCATCATTATGCTTTGCCATCATCTCTCGCAACTCGAAATATTTAGGAGTCGTATGACCATACTCATTGATAGGCGCATCATAGTCGTATGACGTAACGTCTGGTTGGAAGCCAGGAGAATTGGCACCAGCCCAATGTCCGAAGCTCGTTCCGCCGTGGGTCATATAGAGGGAGAAGCTGATGCCTTTGCTGAGCATCTCGTCCATTCCTTCCACCATATCCTTGGCAGGACGAGTCTCATGACGAGCACCCCACTTGTCAAACCATCCACTCCAGAACTCAGAGCACATCTTAGGTGCATTCGGACGAACCTCACCGAGACGCTTGAACTGATTGTCGATATTGGCACCCGTACCGAAATTCATGGTCCAAGTCAAGTCATCGAGACCATTGTTGAGGAAGTTGGAAGACCAATCGCACTGGAAGAGTTCCACCTTGTCGAAGCCACTCTCCTTCACGATGTCACGGATGGCGCTCACGTAGGGCTTGTCCTTGCCGTAGGAACCATACTCATTCTCCACCTGTACCATGATGATAGGACCACCATTCTGGATGGTGAGGGAAGCCAACTGCTCGCCCACCTTCTTCTCAAAGATTTTCACTCTCTCCATGAAGTAAGGGTCTTTCTCACGCAACTTGATGTCTTTCTTCTTCAAGAGCCACCAAGGCAGACCGCCCATCTCCCACTCCGCACAAACGTATGGACCAGGACGCACGATGACGTACATGCCGTTCTTCTGACAGAGACGGCAGAACTCAGCCACGTCATTGTTGCCCGTAAAATCGAACTTGCCTTCCTGCTGCTCGTGGATATTCCAGAACACATAGAGGCAGACTGTATTCATGCCCAAAGCCTTGCACATCTTGATGCGATGTTCCCAGTAGGCACGAGGGATACGAGGATAATGCAACTCGGCAGCCTTCACCACGAAAGGTTTACCATTCAAGAGGAATGTCTTATCACCTGTGGTAAAAGTTCCACCTTTTTTGGCGGCCATCATCTCGGAAGGAGCGAATGTCAAGAGAGAGGCAAGAGCCAAGGTTTGGATTGTTTTTGATATTATCATAATTATTTTATTTATTAGCAAACAGAATTATGTTCTGCCATATAGATTTGTTTGAGTGCAAATTTAGCGAAAAAAAATAGAAGAAATGGTTACAAATCGCTCAAAAAGGAGTAGAAAATGACTATTTTCTTCCTTTTAACCGTAATTTGCAACCATTTCGCCTACGTTCTATTATTTTTGTACAAAAGTGGTAACACTTCTTGGTATCAATTCTACACGACCGCTACATTCGCCAACGGTTCAGAAAGCATTGAGTACGAGTGCCACGTTGTATCTGCGAAGAATCACCTTGTTCCTCACTGCCCGCCCCCAAGTTGAATCGCCAGATAGACAAGCCGATACCTTTAGGCTTCCCCTGCGCATCGTTTTCCATGGAAAAGAGCCAGTCGGCAATTTTCTGTTGCTGCTTCTCAGGCCAAAGTCCCAAGAATTGCATGCTCCACGCATCACTCGCTCCAAAATGCTGGATATGCTGTTCAGGGGAGTTGGCGAGGATTTTGTATCGGACGATTGGTTCCTGGGCAGCCATCAAGCCAAGGCTCGATGATGCCAACAGTGCCCATATTCCTAATTTCAAATGATTGGTGTTCATGATTGATATTTTTTGGGTGACAGAGAGACACCTTAATTATAATATAATATATTGCTGCAAATTTACGTATTTTATTTCAAATATGGATGTTTTTTGATAAAATTCAACAAGACTTTTTGCTTTTTTCGACAAAAACAATTATCTTTGTGGGCAAATTGCACTATTGAATTATGGATATAGACAAAAAAGAGCTTAAAGAGCAAGAAATACGTACTATGTTTATAACTCCTGCCCTTAACAACAAAGGCTGGGAGGTAGCTAACAATATGCGTGAAGAATATTACTTTACTGATGGACGCGTGATAGTTGTTGGGAACCAACATTCTACGGCAGAAGGGAAAAAAGCAGACTATCTACTATATCATAATGGCAAACCAATAGCTGTGGTTGAGGCAAAAGACAACAAGCATGCTGTTGGTGCAGGTATGCAGCAAGCCATTGATTATGCTCTCATCTTGGACTTGAAATTTGCCTATTCCAGCAATGGGGATGCTTTTTTAGAGCATGATTTCATCACGGGCAAGGAGACCGAATTAAAGTTGGGCGACTTCCCTACAGAAGAACAACTGTACCAACGCTATCTTGCCTCTAAAGATTATACCGATGAGGAACGAAATATCATTGAAACTCCATTTTACTATGACGCTCATAGTTACGAGCCACGTTACTATCAACGCATAGCTGTGGATCGGACAGTGGAAGCTATTGCCAGAGGACAGCACCGAGTGCTTGTTGTCATGGCGACGGGTACAGGAAAAACTTATACCGCATTTCAAATCATCCATCGCTTACATAAGAGTGGCGCAAAGAAAAAAATCCTTTATCTGGCAGACCGTAATATTCTCATAGACCAAACGATGGCACAAGATTTCAAGCCGTTCAAGAAGTTTATGACCAAGGTAACCTCTGTAGGTGAAGGGGAAGAAAAGATTGATACCGCTTATGAGGTATATATGGCTCTTTATCATCAACTTGTAGGGAAAGAAGGGAAGCCTGACCCATTTTTGGAGGTACAGTCCAACTTCTTTGACTTAATCATTGTAGATGAGTGTCACCGAGGAAGTGCCAAGGACGATTCAGCCTGGCGCAAAGTATTGGAATATTTCTCTTCCGCCACCCAAATTGGTATGACTGCCACTCCAAAAACAGAAGATGGTGCTAATAATCTCGACTATTTTGGAGAGCCGGTCTATACTTACTCCTTATTACAAGGAATCAAGGATGGCTTCTTGGCTCCCTATCGTGTAACCGCCGATTTTATCAATGTCGATTTACAGGGGTGGACACCAGCTGAAGGAGAAAAGGACTTGTTTGGCAAAGAAATAGAGCAAAAGCTTTACTTGCGTCAAAACATTGGTAGAGACCTTGCTATCAAGTTACGCAGAAAAGTGGTAGCCCATCGCATCACCCAAATGCTGAAAGATATTGGACGTATGACTAAGACCATTGTGTTTTGCCCAGACATAGAGGAAGCTGCTGAAATGCGTACCTTGCTGGTAAGCATGAATGCGGATATGTGCAAAAAATCGCCATACTATGTAACAAGAATCGTTGGCGAGGACAAGGAAGGCAAAAAACAACTCGACAACTTTATCAGTGTTGACGAGCCATACCCAGTGATAGTAACCACATCCGAACTTCTTTCTACTGGTGTGGATTGCAAGACTTGTGGCTTGATAGTCATAGACAAGGAAATCAATTCCATGACTGAGTTTAAACAAATCATTGGTCGTGGTACAAGACTTCGCAAGGACAAGGGCAAGTGGCATTTGGAAATCCTTGACTTTCGCAATGCCACAGCCAAGTTCAGAGATTCAGCCTTCGATGGTGATCCTGTACCGCCAATGGTAAAAGGTGAAAGAGGCTCAAGACCTTATCAACTTTCCGAGAACAACGGTGCAAAAAATGCTTCCGAACACGACCCTCGTGAAAAGTATGTCATTGATGGCCATAACATCCAGATAGCACATGAGGTCGTTTCTGTGCTTGGCGAAGATGGGAAGACCATGAAGACGGAGAGCGTGCAAACTTTTGCCAGGACACAGATTCGACGACATTTCCAAAGTTTGGACCAGTTTATTAAGACGTGGTCGGAAATAGACCGCAAGCAAGCCATTATGGAGGAACTTAAAGAATATTCAATTTTGATAGATGCCGTGAGGGAAGCCAATCCTGCGTTGGAAAAGGCTGACATATTCGATGTGATATGCCATGTGGCTTTCGACCAACCGCCGCTTACAAGAAAAGAACGTGCCAACAATGTAAAGAAGCGCAACTATTTTGGCAAGTATAGCGGAAAGGCTCGTGAGGTGTTGGAAGCCTTGCTTGACAAGTATGCCGAAAACGGCATATTGGATTTGGAAAAGGCAAACATCTTGGAAATTCCTCCGTTCAACAAGATAGGCAAACCAACGAAGATTATCAAATTGTTTGGTGGACCTATAGGGTTTGAAAAAGCAATGAAAGAACTAGAAGAACAGATTTACATAACAGCATAAAAGAGAATGGCAGTAAACAATATCATCAAGCGCATCCAAAATATCATGCGCTCAGATGCTGGCATCAATGGTGACGCACAGCGTATTGAACAGATGACCTGGATGTTCTTCCTGAAAGTATATGACACCCAGGAAGAAACGTGGGAATATAAGGCATACAAAGAGAAGAAAGAATATAAGTCCATCATCCCCGAAGAATTACGCTGGCGTAATTGGGCTGTAGATGAAAAGGACGGAAATGCCATGACTGGAGAAGTTCTGCTTCAGTTTGTCAATGAAAAGCTATTTCCTACACTCAAAAGTTTGCCGATAAGTGCAGGGACACCTAGAGCAAAGGCTATCGTGCAAGAGACATTTGCCGACCTGAACCAGTATATGAAGAATGGCACATTACTTCGTCAGGTAATCAACATCGTCAATGAGATTGAGTTTGACGATGCAGAGGATCGTCATACCTTTGGCGACATCTATGAAGGCATTCTCAAAGACCTGCAATCGGCAGGTCATGCAGGTGAGTTCTATACACCACGTGCCTTGACAGACTTTATCGTAGAGATACTTGACCCAAAATTGGGTGAGACTTTCGGTGACTTTACTAGTGGTACGGGAGGATTCCTTACCTCAGCCCTCAATCACATGGCTAAGAACATACGTTCAGCCGAAGATGGAGATAAGTACCAGAATGCAGTAGTCGGTCAAGAGTGGAAGCCTCTTCCCTACTTGTTGAGCATTACCAACTTGTTGCTTCATGACGTGGAGGCACCAAACATACGCAATTGCGATTCACTTGGTACGAACGTATCGGATTTCAAGGAAAGCGACAAGGTGGATGTTATTGGTATGAATCCTCCTTACGGCGGAAGTACTGAGGAAAGTGTGAAGAACAATTTTCCTGCCCAATACCGTTCCAGCGAGACTGCCGATCTTTTCATTGCGCTTATCATGTATCGCCTAAAGGCAGGTGGACGTGCAGGTGTCATCATCCCCGATGGTTTCTTGTTCGGCACGGATGGTGCCAAGCTTGCCATCAAGGAGACCCTTTTGCGCAAGTTCAATCTGCACACCATCATTCGATTGCCTGGCAGTATCTTCTCACCATACACGTCAATAACCACCAACATATTGTTCTTCAACTATGAAGCTGCTGATGATTGTGCCGAAGGATTCCGAACGAAAGACGTTTGGTTCTATCGTCTTGACATGCCAGAGGGTTACAAGCATTTTTCCAAGACCAAACCGATGAAGTTGGAGCATTGCCAACCTATCAAGGATTGGTGGAATGATCGTCAGGAAATCATCGGTGATGAAATCGGCGAGAAGAGCCGTGTGTTCTCGGCTCAGCAACTTTTGGATATGGATTGTAATTTCGACCAGTGCAAGTTTCCAAAGAACGATGAGGAAATATTGCCTCCTGCCGAGCTGCTTGCCGACTACTTCAAGAAGCGCAAGGCACTCGACCATGAGATAGACAAGACCTTGGCAGAGATACAGCGCATCTTGGGGATAGAGGTGAAAATAGATAACTGCAAAAAAGGAAAATAATGGCAAATAAAGAAACAGAACAACCGATATTCGTAAACAGAGCCCTATCCATACCTTCTGCAGAATACAAGAAATGGATTGGCGAATTGACCAAGCGTTACAAACAGTCACAAGTAAAAGCAGCGATAAAGGTCAATGAAAGCATGCTTCGCTTCTATTGGTCACTTGGGCGTGATATAATGTTGATGAAAGCAGAGGCAAAATGGGGAACAAGCGTTTTGAAAAATTTGAGTTTAGACTTGCAGCATGAGTTTCCTCATAGTAGAGGTCTCTCATATACCAATCTTAAATATGCCAGACAGTGGTATGCCTTTTATAATTCAAAACAAGTAAATCGCCAACAAGCTGTTGGCGATTTGAAAATGCCAGAGGTGTTTGCTTATGTACCATGGGGACATCACATCTCAATTATCTCTAAATCAGAGAGCATAGAAGAAGCGATGTTTTATATTCACAAAGTAGTAAGCGAGAATTTGAGCAGGAATGCCTTAAATCGCTGTATTGATTCACACCTATATGAGACAGTTGGAAGTGCCCACACTAATTTTTCAGACAAGTTACCTACGATACAGGGAAATCTTGCTAAGGAAATATTAAAGAGTCCATATAATCTGGACTTCATGCAGATGCATGAAGAATACAACGAACGTGAGTTTGAAGAGAAATTGTCAAGACACATAACAGAGTTTCTGTTAGAGTTAGGGCAAGGCTTTGCTTATGTGGCAAGACAAAAAGAACTTGTCATGCCATCAGGAAAGACCTACCGCCCAGATATGATCTTCTACCATATCAAGTTGCGATGCTATGTGGTAATAGAATTAAAAGTAGTAGATTTTGAACCTGAGTTTGCTGGAAAGTTGAACTTCTATGTTTCTGCGGTTGACGAATTGATGAAAGGGGCAGATGATAATCCTACTATTGGGCTACTCATTTGCAAGCACAAGGATGACATGACCGTAGAATGGGCTTTCAAAGGTGTTGATCGTCCATTGGGCGTAGCCGAATATGAGAACGAGATTCTTAAAGCAGTGGAAATGTTGCCAACTCCAGAGGAGATAAAAGAGAACCTCAAGTTGGAAGCAGAATTAGATGAAGACAAGAAATAGTATATAATTCGCCAACAACTTGTTGGCGAATTATAAAATGTGGAACACTGTCCCACAAATTAGTCGAACATTGCTTGACCAATTCAAATTCAAAGGCGGTCCAATAACTTTTAAAGATACATTGAAATTATCAACAATGAACGGAAAACAATTAAAAAACAGCATATTGCAATGGGCGATACAAGGCAAACTTGTACCGCAAGACCCCAATGACGAACCAGCAAGCGTTTTGCTTGATAAGATTCGTCAAGAGAAAGAACGCTTGATTAAGGAGAAAAAAATCAAGCGTGACAAGAACGCATCTATTATTTACCGTGGTGAGGACAATTCCTATTATGAGAAGATGCTCGCCACGGGGGAGGTAAAATGCATTGATGAGGAGATACCGTTTGAGATACCTAAGGGGTGGGAATGGGAGCGTTGGGGTAATATATCCCAATCTATTCAATATGGATATAATGCTCCGGCATTGGAACATGGTGCAATAAAAATGGTTCGCATTAGCGACATTCAAGAAAATTGCGTTCTTTGGGACAATGTGCCATATTGTCAAATCGAAGAAAACGATATTGATACATACCTGTTGAAAGTAAACGACATTCTCTTTGCACGAACAGGTGGTACTGTTGGAAAATCGTTTTTAGTTGAGGATGTACCAGAAAGAGCCATTTATGCAGGGTATTTGATAAGAACGAGATACAGTTCTTTACTTAATCCTCGTTACATGAAATTATTTATGGAGAGCCAATTGTATTGGGAGCAACTCAAAAATGGTACTATAGCCACAGCTCAACCAAATTGTAATGGCAAAACACTTGCCAAGATGTTGTTGCCCATACCTCCAACTAAGGAACAAGATAGAATTGTTGAAAAACTAACGCAATTGTCTTCGTTCTTGGATAATTATGGTCTATGCCAAGATAGATTGAACCTGTTAAACGAGGAGATAAAAGAACAATTAAAAAAGTCCATTTTGCAGGAAGCAATTCAAGGAAAACTTGTTCCGCAACTTACTGAGGAGGGTACTGCACAAGATTTATTGGAGCAGATAAAGACAGAGAAGCAGAAACTCGTCAAGGAAGGTAAACTAAAGAAGTCTGTCCTCAATGACTCTGTTATTTTCCGTGATGACGATAACAAGTATTATACCATTAACAAAAAAGAGAGAATCAGTGTTGATGATGAAATACCATTTGATATTCCTAACACATGGGAATGGTGCCGTTTGGGAACACTGTTTTCACATAGCACAGGAAAGGCATTAAATGCGTCAAATCTAAAAGGACAATTAATGACTTACATTACCACTTCAAATCTATATTGGGATAGATTTGAACTCAATAATCTTAAACAGATGCGTTTTACAGATGAAGAAATAGAAAAATGCACTGCTACATTTGGAGATTTACTTGTCTGTGAAGGTGGAGACATTGGGCGTGCTGCAATATGGAACTATCAATATGATATAAGAATCCAAAATCATATACACAAACTTCGTGCTTACAAGCAACTTTGTACAAAGTTCTTCTTTTGGCTGTTTTATTTCTATAAGGCAACAGGACGAATAGGTGGTAAAGGTATTGGAATACAAGGGCTTTCTTCTAAAGCTTTAGACAATATTCTTATTCCTCTACCCCCATTAAAAGAGCAACAACGCATTGTTGCTCAAATAGAAAAACTATTTGAGCAACTGCATTAATTGCTCTATCTTTTCAACAATGCGTTGTTGCTCCTCTATTGGAGGCAATGGGTATAGATAATTTTCTATATGACAGTTGTTTATGGAGGGCGAGTTATCACCCTTCATAAACGAATTTAATCCATCAACCACATAATTTGATAGCATCAAATAATACAGGAACATAGGATAATACCCTAAACTTGGGGTTATGACATAGAATCCTGTACTTGCAATGGCATCTTTATATATATCATCAACCAAAGCTATATTTTTCAAGTAGGGACGAACCATTGAAAACAACAAATCGTTTTTATGAAGTTTTCTCGTTGCTCGACTTGGAGCGTTTTCTATTCTTACCTTTTTAGGTTTGTCTATAATGTTTAGCCTGTTATTGACGGCATCTACATCTATATAAACGAAATCAGATGATGGCTTTGTTGATTCCATAGGCATGAATACAGCCTTACCTCTTGCCCAACTCCAAGAATCGGGCAAATCAAAAGGGATTTCCTCAGTTATATCCACGCACTTTTTCCCAATCTTCTCATAGTACTTGTTATCGTCACCACGGAAAACAACAGAATCGTTGAGGGCAGACTTTTTGAGTATGCCTTCTTTGACGAGTTTCTGTTTTTCTACCTTTATCTGTTCAAGCAGTTCTTGCGCTGTACCTTCTTCAGCTATTTGAGGCACAAGCTTTCCTTGAATTGCCTCTTGTAGAATAGACTTGGGTAATTGTTTAGCCAAATAATTATCCAGTTCTATTTTCTTTTCTAAAAGTTGATTTAATCTCTTTTTCAGATGTTCCATAATTATGCTGTTTTGAATATAGTGTGGGACATCTTCTCATAATAGGAATTGTCCTCACCACGGTAGATAATAGATGCGTTCTTG
>OLFZ01002437.1_pt1 | contig 12284 bp, 6 predicted proteins | sample 1604861 | NCBI WGS metagenome assembly OLFZ01 (sample SAMEA3888895, study PRJEB22519) | human gut metagenome | biome: human gut; feature: human-associated habitat; material: faeces | place: Denmark | collected 2011 | reverse complement strand
AAGAACCCTCTGTCGTCTATCTTGACCTTTTTTATATGCCATATCTTTCTTGTTTATTACTACAAAGATACATAAAATAATTGAGAATCAAGAAGATACGAGGTTAATTAACTATAAAGAGCAAAAGAAAAATGCTCAATTCAGTTGTTTGCTTCCCTAATTAAGTTTTCGGACGGCCTCCCCCATTCATTTTTTCTTCCTACTTTTGCCCCAAGAAAATGCGAATTATCATGTAAACGGGTAAATTTATATAATTACCTATTGATATAGTAAAAACGAAATAAATAGACTTAACTAAACTCTTTTAATAGATGGTTAAACGATTGATTTTAGCTTCAGTGTTACTCATATTTGTATCACTAGCTAATTATGCGCAAAACATTGGAGTCAAGTCCAACCTCTTATATTGGGCTACAACAACTCCTAATCTCGGTGTCGAGACTGCCTTAGGCAAGAAGCATACCGCTCAGGTATTCTTTGGCTTCAATCCTTGGAAACAGTCCGGTGGCGACCAGTCAAGCCTTCGTCATTGGCTTTTGCAACCAGAATACCGTTACTGGTTCTGCCAGAGCTTCAATGGCTGGTTCTTGGGTGTTCATGCCATGGGCGGACAGTTTAATGCAGGAGGAGTGAAGTTACCCCTTGGCATTTTCAAATCACTACGTGACCATCGCTATGAAGGATGGTATGTAGGTGGTGGTGTGACCGCTGGTTATCAATGGCCTCTTTCCAAGCACTGGAACCTGGAAACCTCTGTAGGTTTCGGATATGATTATATCCAGTACGAAAAGTTCAAGTGCGGTGCCTGTGGCGAGAAGGAGAAGTCATCTCATGACAACTACGTGGGTCCTACCAAGGCAGCCATTTCTCTTATTTATATGTTGTAACTCATTAAACATAATCTATGAGTATGAAAGAATTTAAGAACTACATATTATTATTCAGCTCTCTTTTGATGGCTATGCCTCTTGCAGCCCAGGATTGTAAGAGTCTCAAGTTGGCTGCTGAAAAGATACAGGTATCTCATGTAGAGATGTCGCATCACAATGACCTGATTACGGTTATGATGAATCTGAATCTCGATTCCCTGGATCTCCCTACTAACAACCAGCTTGTGTATACTCCGATTATCAAGCATAAGGGAGAGTTGCTCAAGATGCCTGAGATTGTAATCAATGGTAGAAGACAGCAGATCATGTTTGACCGAGGGGTTGGAAAGAAACAGTTGCAGCTTTCTCCTCAGGCTTTCGTGGTGAAGCGAGACAACAAGAAGCAGCAGACCGTGAAGTATCTTGCATCAGTACCTCTCTCTTCTAAGGAAAGAAACTACGATTTGGATATTCACGAAGACCTCTGCGGTTGTGGTGATCTGCAGGATGGCAATGATTTCACGGTTTCTCGCCGTCGCCAGCCGGTAGCTTCTTTCGTCCGTCCGGAGGTAGAGGCAATCAAGGTCCGTCATCTGGATAAGCGCGCTTATATCGATTTCCCGGTAGACCGTATAGAGCTGCATCCTGATTACCGCCGCAATCCGGAACAGTTGGATAGCATCATCCGCACCATCAATGCATTGAAGGAAGACAGGAACCTCGAAGTGAGCGGCATCAACATTCATGGTTATGCATCACCAGAGAGTCCTTACACCCATAATGATTATCTGGCAAAGAACCGTGCAAAGACGCTGACCGAATATGTCCGCCGGATGGTGAAGTTGCCAAACAACCTCTTCACGGTTTCTTCTACTCCAGAGGATTGGGATGGTCTGATAGTTTATATTAAAGGTAGTAACCTGGAGCATAAGGATGCCATTCTGACGATTATTGCCGATAAGAGTCTGAATCCGGATGCCCGCGAGTTGAAGATCAAGAAGCAGTATCCTTCAGAGTATCGCTTTATGCTCGATACCTGGTATCCGGCTCTCCGTCATTCCGACTACCACATTACTTATAAGGTGAAACCTTTTGATGTGGAAGAGGCAAAGGAGATCATCAAAACCAAGCCACAGCAGTTGAGCCAGGAGGAGATGTTCCTGGTTGCTCAGACTTACGAGCCTGGCAGCAAGGAGTTTAATGACGTGATGGAAGTAGCAGTCCGCATGTTCCCGGAGAATGAGACTGCGAATCTGAATGCAGCCATTACCCGTTTGAATGCGGGAGATGCAGATGGTGCGAAATCATATCTCGACAAGGCAGGAACCAGTGCCGATGCCCAGAATGCCCGAGGTGTCTATGAGATACTGAAGGGTAACGAGAAGCAAGCTCGTTATTATCTGGAGCAGGCTGCCAAGGCTGGTGTTGCTTCTGCAAAAGAAAATTTACAGAATCTATAAAGTTATACATACTGTCTGTTTAGGTTCATATAGCTGTTCCCTAGAGACAGGGCGCTGCCCTGGCTTGGGACAGTCTCCTGAACCAGGCAAAACTTTTCTAAGTACAACTTCAGAAAGTGACTCAAATATAACGTATTAGATGATTTGTAAACCAAATATATAAAAATGTAATATAATTAGATTTTTAAGAACGTTTATAAGTAAAGAAATAATTATTAATAACAACTATAATAACTTACAAGATGAAGAAAACTTTATTATTTTCCGTTGCATTGGCGGGGCTGATGCTCGGTTCTTGTTCTAGTAGTGATGATTTGAATGGTGGTGGAACTGGAAATCCAGGTTTTAACAAGGACGGTAATGGATTTATGTCCATCTCTGTAAATCTCCCAACTCGTTCTGGCAGCACAACACGTGCAGAAAATGACAAGTATGAGGACGGATTGTTATCAGAGTATGAGGTAAAGAATGGTATTTTGGCTTTGTTTGATGCATCAAGTAAGACATCAGAAGGCGATTATACATTGCTTGCTGCTTACAAATTGGATTTGACAGATTCTGAACTTGATACTGATAACGACAACATCACATCTACTCATAGTGTTGTTACTCAGATTAAGTCAACAACAGCTACTGATGTTTATGCGCTTGTCCTTTTGAATGATAATAGTATTCTTACAGCAAGTGATGGTAAATTGCTTCAGAATGGTTCAACAGATTTAACAGGCAAAACTTATAATGATATTTTGGCCCTGACCACAGAAAATGCGATGACTAGTACAGGTTTCTTTATGGCAAATGCTCCTGTCAGTGCAACTCAAGGTAATGCCTCTGCACCTGATGGTAAGTATACAACTCTTTCTAAGGTTGATTTGACTAAGATTAAAGAAACTAGAAATGAGGCTATCAATGACCCTGCTGTTTCTGTATTCGTAGAGCGTGGTGTTGCAAAGGTTAGCTTGAACTCAACTTCGCTTTCTGGTAATACTACAGATAATAACCTTTCATACAAATTCGATGGTTGGGTACTTGATAATACAACCAAGTCTTCATACATTGTTCGCAATATGGGAACTGATGCTGGTACTTATCTGAAATACTCTTCAGAGAAGTTTGCCCCAACTCTTAATTCTCGTTTTGTAGGTGATACCAAATTGGGTAATACATCAAAGCAGCCAGATGTTGACTTGTATCGTACCTATTGGTGTGTAGACCCAACATATAGCCAGGAATTTACTGCAACAAGTCATGCAGCTAACTTCAATACAGTAACTTCTGCTGCTGATGTAGCAAGTTGGCTTGCATCAGGTAAGTATGTATATTGCCATGAGAATACATTTGATGTAGCCCACATGAATTATTCAAATACTACCCGTGCTTTGGTTAAGGTTACATTTAATAATGGTAATAAATTCTATACCAATAATGGAGCTAATGCTATCCTTGATACAGATGGCAAGCGTGATGATGCAGTTATGTCATACGTATTAGGTACAGATATTAACATTGTTGATTTGAAGAAGTACTTGTCAGGCAACCAGGCATCTACAGGTACAGTTACTTGGTCAAAGGCAGACTTCGATCTTACATGGGCTACAACTCCTGATAAAGATGGTATCTTGAAGGTTACAGATATTAAACTTTCTGCTACAGGTAAAGCAAAACTTAATGCTAGTTCTCCAGACTTTACTGGTTGGGATGCCATTAAGGATCAGCTTAATACAAACCGTGTAATCCGTCAGTATGACAATGGTGCTTCTTACTATGAGGTAAGAATCAAGCATTTTGCAGGTGATGATGCTAAAAATGGTGATCTTGCACCATGGAATACATGGGAGACAGTTAAGCCATCTGCATCTGAAGCTTATCCAGGTAATAAGGAGCAGAACTATTTGGGCCGTTATGGATTGGTTCGTAACAACTGGTATGACATTGATGTTACTGCTATCAAGAAGATCGGTTCTCCTGTTGTTCCAGATATCACTACAGATAATACTCCAGATGATAACATCGATGCTTATATCTCTGCAAAGATTAATGTTCTCTCTTGGGCTAAGCGTACACAGAGTACTGTCCTCGGAAAGTAAGTATGATAAAAGATAAAAATTGAAAATAATAATTGATTAGCGATATGATAGCGCAGAAGATAAATAAATGGTTAAAGGGTGTCATGGCAGCTGCCATGACCCTGACCGTCGCGACCTCATGCCACGATATGTGGCACCAGGATTACAGCGATTGTCCTAATGGTGTATATGTGAAGTTTAAGTATGATTATAACCTCCAGCGTGCCGACATGTTCAATGACCATGTTGGACAGGTAACGCTGTATGTATTCGACGAGAACGGAAACTATATAACCCAACAGACCGAGACGAATTCTGCGCTATCATCGCCTCTCAAAGACCCAAATTATGTGATGCACGTCGAGAACCTGCAGCCAGGTAAATATCAGTTCCTTGCCCTTGCCGGACAGAATGCTTACGCCGACCAGTTAACTTCAGGCCGTGCCAAGTTCGTTCGTACTGCTCCATCGGCTACAGGAGATAAGATGCAGAAACTGGAAGTGAATCTCGACCATGAAAATAGGGGAGAGTATGATGAGGTTGTCAACAACAGCCTTCCTCTCGATACCCTCTGGCATGGTAAACTGCTGGAGGCTGTAGAGGTATCATCCTCAAAACCTTCTTATGCAACCATCCCTCTGGTGCGTGATACCAAGAAGATCAATGTGGCGCTTCGTGACCTTGACTCTCCACAGGATATGGATGTCAACGACTACACGATGACCATCGAAGACCATAATGCCCGCATCCTTTGGGATAACTCTCTCGATGAGAGCCGTAAACTCATTTATACCCCTCATGCTACATGGAATACAGTAGATGAGGACGAGCAGGGCAAGATAGCCCATGCAGACTTTATGACTTCCCGCATTCTGAAGCACGAAGATTACAACCAGGATGGCCGACTCCTGATTAAGAGCAAGGAGACAGGAAATACGGTAGTGAATGTAGATTTACCAGACCTCTTGAGTCGTCTTCGCACCAGCGAGGAGTACAGTTACAGTGCACAGGAATTCCTAGACCGTGCCTACGATTACAAACTTCAGTTCTTTATTCAGGGTGGCAAGCTCAAGTATTGCTACATCACCATCAGTGTGAATGTACTGAGTTGGAGCAAGCGCATCCAGTTCGAAGAACTCCATTAACATGTCCTACCCGGCTTTCAGCAAGCCGATATAAAAAGAAAGTGTATGTTTAAAATGAAAACTATAACCCTCTCATTGCTAGCCCTTTTACTGGTTATGTCGTTCGCATCCTGTGCGAGTGACACTACTAGTGATTTGCCTCTGCCAAGCAAAGATATGAAGGCATATCTGCAGGTAAAGGTAACGGTGGAAGGTAGTGGAGATACACGAGCGAGTAGGGCAGATAAAGAACCTGACGGAGGTGAAGATGGAAATGGAAGAGAACCAGGAATCAATAAAGAAAATGATGTCAATTCTCTTACCGTCTTACTATATAATTCTGATAAAGATGACCTGTCGGATGATAATGCTATAATAGATTATGTATATACATTTACCAATTTAACGAAGTCAACAACTTCTACTTCCGGCATAGATGCAACTTATACTACCGTTCCAAAAGAAATAGATGCTGCAATTGTCGGCAAGAATTATCATGTTATAGTGATAGCCAATGCAGACGATATGACTTCCAGATGTAAAGGAATGAAGATAAGTGAAGTAAGAGATTTGCAGATGTCGAAGGTGTGCACCCGAGATGCTGATATTACAAAGTTCTCAAACTTCATCATGTCATCAAAGGAGGATGCTAAGATAGATTTCAAAACGGAAGGTTCAGAAACAGATCCGTATCAGGTAACTGTTGACATCGAGCGTCTGGCTGCCCGTATCGACATAATTCCAAATGCTACTTATGATGTTACCGGTAAAGGTTATTATTATAATGTAATGGATGGAACGAATGTTATAGGCGGTTTTAAGCTCGAATCTGTTACTCCTACCAAGGTTATGACATCAGGAGAATACCTGATAAAGCGAGTATCTTCAGATAAAGATGTATCTACAGTTACTTATTTCGGCCAAGAAGTAATGAATCCTACAACCAAGGCTTCTACTAATTATGTGGTTTGTCCATGGACAAAGAATCGTACAGGTCTTACTCTCGCAGAAGCCGAAGGCCCTGCATCTCTATATAATGTAAAGAAGACAACTTCTACCAGTACAGCTGTAGGAGAAGCATCTTACATCCTCGATTATCTGATGGAGAATACGACCACCGATAATGCCGAGACTTATTCTACAGGTCTTATCTTTAAAGGCAAGTATTACGAGTCTTCCGAATGGGATGCAACAAACCATCGTCCGATTGCAGGTGCAAAAGATACTGAAAAGGAATATACCTATACGCTCCGTCATAGCGACCCTTCAGGAAGTGGAACCACCGCTGACCCGATGCATTTTGGTGTTGTTCGCAACAACATCTATCAGGTAAAGGTAGATGGTGTAGAAGGAAAGTCAAAAGGTTTGAAGTTGACCATACATGTAGTCCCTTGGGCACATTACGACCATGGGGAAGTAATATATTAAACTCTAAGATTAATTTACAAAGTATAACTAAAATGAGAAAACATATAATGAAATATATGGCTTGCCTGGTGATGCTGCTGACGGCTTTTGCAGCATGTTCGCCAGATAGTGATGCTTCTGACCCAGGAAGTACCACCAACAAGACATATACTCTCCATTTTAATCTGTCTCCAGTATCAGGAAGTTCTGCTTCATCCCGTGCAGAAACTAATACTGCAGGAACTCCCGATTCATGGGAGGGCGGTTCTAAAGAAGAGAACATGAAGAGTTGGACAGTTGTCTTTGTAAAGTCTGATGGAACGGTAGCGAAAGTTGTCAAGCAGCCATCCGTAGCAGAAGGCAATGATAAGAAAGATGATGTAATAGTTACCGGTTTGGAAGCAGGAACCACTTATTCGGTCTATTCTTTTGCCAATATATCAGATACAGAACTCGGTACGATTACGGAGGGTTCTCGTTCTCCTAACTTCGATTCCAAATCATTTGCTGTCAATGGTAATGATATGGATATTAAAGCGAATGGTATCCCTATGAGTAATAAACAGGTGGTAACTATCGGCTCTGACGGCCAACCGGATGTCAAGGATTTATATGTAGTAAGAATGCTATCCAAGATTACGCTCAAGTTCCGCAACATGACAGGTCAAGATATTACTGTAAATAATGTGAGTATCAGTGATATTACAAGCAATCCTGCTACAGGAACAGAAAATGTCAAGTTGCTTCCGGCAAAGCCAGTTTCATCTGCGAATGTTCCCCAAGCGCCAAATTTGGTAGAAAATGCTAAAAGAGATGATTTTACACATGCGATTGGTTTGACAGTAACCAAGGACGAAACCGATTATGATACAGATAACAGCTCGGTTTCTTTCTATGTCAACGAGAGTCGAGCAGGCAATGCTTATCCTTACTTTGTAGTAACGCTCGAAACGAACGTTGGTTCACAGAGATACTTCATGTATACCGACTGGAATCAGATAGCCCGCAATGACCATCATGTCTTAAAGTTGGCACTGAGTGATTATAAGCTTCGACTCAAGGTAGAGGACTTTGGATCTATCGGTTCGGCTCCGTCATTGAAAGATGACGGAAAACAGCTCAATCTCATTTTCCATGATTTAGAGGAGTTCCATATCGTTCCTTCTGTTACAAAGTATAGTGATGGTTCATCTGTCCCTTTCACTAATCTCGAATGGAAGAAACTTTCAGAATCGGAGACAGATGCAGAGAAAAATGCCTTCTTGACGAAACCATATATCGTAACTGGTGAAAATAGAATAGAGGCAAAAACCTTAGGTGAGTTAGGCAAGAAGATAGGTCCTATCATCTATCAGCTTTCAGTAAAAGTTAATGATACCACAGATTCACCTACGCTAGTATATCGGGTAGCCATCTCTCAGGATTTAACCTGGTACTCAGCAAGGCGCCATAACGGTGCATTTTGGATATGTAAACAATAATACTTATATTAAAAAACATTGAAGCTTATGTTTAAGTCTAAGATTTTTAATAGTGTAATGAGATATATGTTGGTAGCAATGCTTGCATTGCTGCCAAATGCTATATGGGCAGATGATACTACGATTTCCGATGTTGCTTATTTGCAAGAGTGTAAAGATAATTACGGTAACAGGCAAGGAGTAGGTGTTACGATTGATAATATTGAGTCTCTTTTGTTAGCTAAGGGAATGTTAGCAAAATCATCTGATGGAACCCAATATGATGTCAAGCAAAAGCCTTTATATTTGAAAATTAGTATATATAAAAAAGAAGACAATTCTCTTCAAGATGCATCTGCTTTTAAGATTCATCGAGGAGGACAATATGGTTTTAATGAAATAAATACTTCAGATTTATCTTCATGGCCTAATGTTGCTTATAAGGCAAAAGCTGGTGTTTTTTATTATTCTGGAACTAATAATAATTTTCTTCCTCAAGATATACAATTTAGAATCCTTCAAGGAACTTCACAAGATTTATCTCTTTATACAATAAAAGTAGAAGCAAGTAATGATGTTCCAACAATTGAAAATAATTTAATTGTATCAGAACCAACCAATTCGTTGAAAATAATCTATACGATTAAAGAACGCCCTTTCAAGCATTATAAGGGTTACGCCAATGCTGATAACGATTATGAGGTAATTGATGCTTCGAAGAATCAGTTGCGCCAGAAGGTGTCTACATGGGAGTATACCTATGTTGTTGATAATGCTGACCATAAGACTGTGTCTCTTATGTTGCCTATACAGAAATTCGAATCCTCTGGTGACCAATTGGAGCCTTTAGGTTATTTCAGATGGTATAATTATGATACAGATAATGCATCAGCAAACTTATCTGTAGAGGGAACTTCTTCTCTATTGAATTCTGTGAAAGATGAAGATAATGTAGATAAGGGATTGATGGCTTTCAATTTGACGCAGCATGCTATACAGTCAACAGTGGGTGTAAAGTATACTCGTCCTAGTGACCCAGATTGGAAGGGTGAAACTATTGCTTGTGACGTAAGCCGCTACATTGATGGAATAGATGCTACAGGAACCTATATGGAACATGAACCAACCTTATCCATCAGATACATTTTCCATATTATTCCGTCTACTCAAATGGCTGATATTCTCCAGGAAGACCTTATTAACGACAGCAAGGACCTTACCTATGAGGATAATAAAAATGTTACGGTAGGATTTAAGGATGATAACTCGAAGATGACTTTGCGATTGGATTTTGTAGATCCTAAAATGTATTATTTCTATCCAGTTACCAATCCTAAAAAGCATGTATATTATCCTGCCGGTTCAACTGAAACAGAGACAAATGCAATTATCGCTCAACGTAAGATTACGAAAGCAGACTTTTCTTCTGATATCAAGAAGGCTGCCACGATAGAATGGCGAGCTTATAATGGTACCAGAGACAAGATGTGTATTCTTGGAGCAGGTAACGTTCCTGATTTCCCACGTTTCTTTGATTTGAGCATAAGTCTTCTGAATAGTGCAACTTGGACTGATTTGGATGGTGGTGCTGCTACCAAACTAACCTTTAATCCAGGTGATCACTTTTACGTAGTGGCTTATGTTAAGGATGAGACTGGGAATTTTAGTAGCCCGATGGCCAATTTCAGTATACGATACTTCCGTTTCTATCCAAAGACTTTCGAAGAAATGGGTGCTGAAGATGTGACTCGCCAAATATCTTATCTTGATGAGAACTATAACAATATAGCTGTTGTCTCTTTTGATAATGATAGTCCAGAACAAACATTGTCTGCGCCTACAAGTCCTGATGATAATCAAAGTAAGAATCCATCAGCATGGAACAGGCGCAGTTATGGTTTTGTTTATAAAGATTTGATAGATAAAAGTGCAAATAAGAATGACAATGCTAATGTATATTATAATACCAAACATTCTCCTCAGCATGGTGAATATGGTATTTATAAGACAGCCAATATAAAAAATATCTCAGGTGATGGAAATTCTGGTACAGATGGTTACATGTGGTACTCGAAAAAGGAACTGCATGATAGAACTTACGAGGCAACAGGTAAATCTCAGTCGGGTTCCTTCCTTTATGTGGATGCTTCTGATGAAAGCCGTACCATTGCTTCTGCTGAGTTTACTGCAAGTCTTTGTACTGGTCAGCAGATGGCATTTAGCGCTTGCATTGCTGATATGACCTACGAAACAGTCAAGCCGCAGATTATGTTTAGGTTATTTGGCTTAGAGAAGGATGAATATGGTAATATAAAGGATAAAAAGTTATTACATTCTTTCTCTTCCGGTGCATTTGGCACAAACCGTCTTAGTTCTGAAGAGGCTAAATGGTATCAGGTATATGGTAAGATTACGATTCAGCAAGAAGCACAAGTAGAAAAGTATTCTGACTTCCGTATCGAAATAGATAACTATAGTAAGGGTACTCGAGGTGCTGACTATGCCGTTGATGATATCCGTATATATTTAAAGCCAGCTAAGGTTGAAATCTATCAGGACCGACCAGCCTGCGGTGAAACGGGTACAGGTAGCATCAAGTTGAAGATACGTGCCATTCACGAAACTTTGAATGCTATACTTAACCATAAGGATACGAAGATTCATTACCGTTTAGTGAACGAAGATGGTTCCCCAGTTACAGGAGAAGGTCTTTACAACTATTCGTTAAAAGGACCTGGTGATGCTACAGCTAAAGAAATTAAGACAACTAAAAGCTATGCATCTGTTGATGTCTTTGATTCAGAGGAAACCTGTGCAAAGTATGAAATTGATGGTGTCAACATGATAGAAAAAGATGCTGATGGTGAAACCTATATTATCTTGGCTAATCATCAGTTCGCACTCACCAAGGGTAAGAAGTATTATGTGTCAATCTGTGCTGATAGTAATCCAGATGCACCTAATGCAAATTGGGGTAAACCTTCTGATGTCTGCTCTATCTATAGTGCTATATTTGAGATGGTTGGTCAGACTCCAATGATTACTGATACTGATGGTAAAGTCATTACAGAGTATCGTGTGAATTGTACTGATCCTGATCCTAAGGTCACGCTGAAGGGTAGCCTTACGACTATTGACCCAGTTACTGGCGAAAAGATTACGCTTACTGGTGTGCCATTCTTGTGGTATATTGATGACAGCAGTACGCCTGTCGATGCAACACCATCAACAACCATTGAGATACCTGTTAGCAAAATAGGATATGGTGCTCATAAAATTTATATGAAACCAGAAACGGGTACAAAAAATGCTGCAGGGGATATGGTATTTACTGTTGGTAGCGTCGAATATCTGATGTGTACAGAAAAGATTCCTGTACCTCTGCGTATTGCTAAGGATGGTCCGCAGCTAAACTTCGGATTCAACGATGTAGATTATCCATTTAATGATAATAGCTACGAAGCTTCATTGCGTATCGGATTGCCACAAATAAAGAAGTTGTTGGAAAAGACGTCCCAGGGTTATCTCCAGATACCATTGCATAGCGCAAGTTATAAGACTGGTGTTACGGATAAGACTTTGACGTTCATTGATGATAGTAAGACTGGTGAAGATAATACTTCTGCTGATGTTTATGTTGCAACAACCAATGACCCTCTATGGGATGCTTCTTTATTGAAGAAGCCTGTTGCGACATTGAGTTCTAGTACTCTTGCAGAAGTCAAGCCTGACAAGCAGTATACCCTCGATCTCAAGTTCTCTAATGATGTTTTAAAGAACTTCCATGAGGGATATTACTACGACCTTCGATTCGTCTTCGAGCAGAAGGCTGCAGCTACAGCTGGAACTACCAACTGCCCTGGCGAGTCTTATCTCAAGGTGAAGATTGTACCAGAGT
>OLFZ01002433.1_pt1 | contig 12310 bp, 8 predicted proteins | sample 1604861 | NCBI WGS metagenome assembly OLFZ01 (sample SAMEA3888895, study PRJEB22519) | human gut metagenome | biome: human gut; feature: human-associated habitat; material: faeces | place: Denmark | collected 2011 | reverse complement strand
ATTTTTTCATTTCACTTACATTTTAAGGAGTCAACCATATGTACAAAAAGACAGAAATTCGACCTGTACGGTCGAAAACTTTTGTTTATACCAAAGAGTTAAGTTTTACCCTGAACATCATAGATAAGAATTAGCCAATAGATTTATACAATAAGGAGCTGGAGGTTTCCCCTTCAGCTCCCACTGTTTCTAATAAGACTGGAAAAATGATTTAGTAAGCTTTGATGCGATACATGAAACCAAGTTCGATGCGATCGGTATTGTAGTCCTTCAAACCGCACTTTGTGCTGTAATCGTACTTACGGCCTACGTATGCCAAGAAGAGGCGGAAATCCTGCTGCTTAGCTGGATAATATTCGATGCTGCCCATGTAGCCGAAGCTCTTGCGGTAGTTCTTGAACTGCTCCATCTTTGTTACACTTGCTGTCTCGTACATGCCCTTGAGCATTAAGTTCCAGCTTGGAGCAAACTGCCAGTTGGCCTTTGTGATAAAGCTGTTGTAGTGTACCTTGCCCAGATAAACATTACCAGCATCACCATCACCGCCATCAAATGCGTCTCTCAACTCATTGGTAGCAATCTTCAGACGGTCGAGGTCGTCGAATGCGCCCATATAGTCGAAGTACCATTGGAACTTAGGCAGATTGAGCTGCTGACCGAGAGTGAGCATACGGCTGTACTTGCCCTTGGCCTGTGTCTGAAGACCCCATGCCCAACGGGTGTTCAACTTACCATCAAAGAAGCTACCATTCCAGTTGATGATATAAGTAAGAGGATTCTTTGACTTCTGGAGAGCCTTAGCCTCGTCGTTGTTGACAACCACTGCTTCGTCACCATACTCATCCGCGAACTTACCATTGTAAGAATTGCTGATCTCTACTGCGATTTCCTGAGTAGGTATTGGCTTGTAGCTCACGGTAACACCGGCCATGAAGTTATCCATGTTGTCTACCATGTCTGAATACTGATAGATGTACATTGGGTTCTCATCAAACTCGAAGCCACCCCAGATCTGGCACATTTTACCTCCAGAGATAGAGAGCTTGTCATTGAAGTTGTAGCCCACCATCATAATATCGGTAGCCTTAGCGAAGTTGTCCTCACCCTTGGCGTCGGTAGCTTTGTTGAGGCGATGACGCAAACGATAGTACAATTTGTCGGTCAAGTTACCCTTGATCTCAAGACGCAACTGCTTGTTGGCAAACTTGGTGCCCCATTCATCAGAAAGGCTGTTGTGCTCTGCCTGGAATGAAGCTGCATAGTTGAAATAGAGATTGAACATATCGTTCTTCTTCTCCAACTTGGTTATGCGCTCGTGAATTGACTGAATATCACCGTCGCCACCACCCATGCCGATATTGTTTCCTTGTGCATTAGCTCCCATTGTCATGGCAAGCGCTGCAAACATCATTATAATCTTCTTCATAATCTTTAGGTTTTGTATTAAGGTTTATAATAATAAGATAAATTGTTCCCTCTTGGTAGTTCCTCCCTGCTCTTAGACAGAGGCTCAGGAGGAACTGGAAATCAGAGAGTGTGAAAAATTAATACTTCTGGAAGTACTCCTGGATCTTCTGCCAGTCGTGGGTCTTGGTAAGAGCAAGCATCAAGAGTACGCGAGCCTTCTGTGGGTTGAGAGCCAAAGAAGCAACAAACTGATACTTGGTGTCGTCTACCTCGCCGTTGAGACATGTAGGACCTGTAGGAACGCGGCTTGAACGAACTACGAGAATACCCTTCTGGCGTGCCTTGAGAGCCTCGTCGAATACGTCCTTATAGAAGTTACCGTCACCTACACCTGCCAATACGATACCATCATACTTAGCGTCAACGAAAGCCTTGAAAGGAAGTGGAGAGCAGTTGGAGTAACCGTAAACGATACCTACCTTTGGCAACTCGGTAAGACCCTCTACGCTGAACTCGCTCTTTGTGGTGTGCAAATTCTCTACCTGGCGATTGTAGATAGCCTCGCCACCATAGATATAACCAATCTTACCATAGTTACCACCCTGGAATGTAGCGCAGTCTGTAGTGTGAGTCTTGATGACATCCTTTGCATCGAGCAAGAGGTTGTTCATACAGCACATCACGCCACGGCCCTTTGAGTTAGGACTTGCAGCTGCAGCAACGGCTCCATAGAGGTTGGCAGGACCATCGGCGCTGATACCTGTACTTGGACGCATAGAACCTACGAGTACTACAGGCTTGTCGCTGTGAACAGTCAGGTTGAGGAAGTAAGCTGTCTCTTCCATGGTGTCGGTTCCGTGAGTAATCACAACGCCGTCGTATCCTTCCTTGTTCAACAACTCGTTGATACGCTTAGCCAACTTGAGCCATACCTGGTCATTCATATCCTGTGAACCGATATTAACAAGCTGCTCGCCCGTTACGTCGGCCAAATCAAGCATCTGAGGCACAGCTGCTATCAAGCTCTGAACACCTACCTGACCTGCTGTATATGCTGAACCTGTAGCTGAAGTTCCTGCACCAGCAATGGTTCCACCTGTTGCGATAATACGTACCTTAGGTTTTGCAAACGCACATGCCACTACCAACAAAAGGAGTGTCATTAATGAGAAAAATCTTTTATTCATAACAATCGGTTTTAATTTAGGTTAATATATTTGTTAATAAACTCTCTGATTTACATATATTTATCACTCCCACATTAAAGCAGTTGGATAATGAGGTATCCTACGCCGATGCTGACAAAGGTTGTGATGAAGCCAGACAGCTGGAAGGAGTGATTCACAACAAATCTGCCGATACGTGTGGTTCCTGTACGGTCGAAGTTGATGGCTGCCACCTCTGTAGGATAGTTAGGCATGAAGAAGTAGCCATTGACAGCAGGGAACATTGCCACGAGTGCTAAAGGCGAGATGCCCAGTCCGATACCCAGGGGATAAAGGGTTCTTACTGTTGCCGCCTGCGAGAAGAGCATGATCGACATGAAGAACAGAGCGATGGCGAAGAGGAAAGGATACTGGGTCACCACAGTAGAAATGTGCTCCTTGAAGAAATCCAAATGTCCATTGAAGAAGGTGTCGCCCATCCAGGCAATACCGAAAATGGCTACCATGGCATTCATTCCTGCTCCGAAGACGTTGCCCTTCACTGCATCCTGTACCTTTGCCTTGCTTGCCAGAAGTATCAGGGATGCTGTTGCCATCATGACGATTTCAATGGTCTCGGGCATAGACACGCGATGTATCTCGTCGCCTACCATGAACGAAGGACGAAGGGATGGGAAACTGCCAAATACGACTACTGCCAGTACACCGAACAAGAAGGCTACCACGGCATACTTGGAGCGTGGGTTAGGATTCTTGATCATCTCGTCGATAAGACGGCTGTCCTCCTCGGGCTTGACGATTCCCTCGCGTACCTTTTCTTTATATATAGGGTCGTCTACCAATTCTTTTCCTACGTGGTTCTGCACCAAGGCTGCCACCAGGATGGCGATGAAGGAAGAAGGAATACAAACCAGGAGTATGGTACCCAACTCTACTCCCTTGCAACCCAGCAAGTCGGTACTGATGATGGCTGCCGTTGCTGCCGATACCGGACTTCCGGTAATACCTAAGGAGGCGGCTATGGTTGCCACGCTGAGGGGTCGCTCTGGGCGGATCTTAGAGTTGGTGGCTATCTCGGAGATGATAGGAAGCAGCGAATAGCTGGTGTGTGCGGTTCCTGCTACGAGGCAGAAGAGCCATGTGGTAAGCGGACCGTAGTATGTTATCTTCTCAGGATGCTTGCGCAGGAAACGTGCTGCTACACCTACCAAATAATCCAATCCGCCTGCTGCCTGCAAAGTGGAGGCTGCCGTGATGACTGATACAATAATGAGCATCACGTCAATAGGCAGATTTCCTGGCTTCAGTCCGAAGACAAAGACGAGGATGAAAACGCCCACCATACCATAGATTCCCAGACCTATGCCACCAACACGGGCGCCAATGAAGATCAGGGCCAGTACAAGGGCCAATTGGATGAGTATAATAGCTGTAGCCATAGTTCTAAATTCAGTTAGTTTTAAAAGTTATTAGTTGTTTAGTGATTCGAACGCTGCAAATTTAGTTTATTTTTGTAGAAAGCTATTTTAAAAAATCACTCATTTTTTTGGAAAAAACGATACAAGACCATATTTTTGTAAAATTCAGTACAAACAAATGTGGGAGTGTCACTTTAAAGACATAAAAAAAATATCCTAAGTTACTTGTCAATGTAACTTAGGATATTTTTAATATCAGGAGTCAACTCCTTATTACCAGATATGGGCACGCTTGTTCTTTGGAACAAAGAGCTTTTCGCCCTTCTTGATACCGAAAGCCTTATACCATGCGTCAACCATTGGGAGTGCACCATTCACACGAGCCTCATTGGGAGAGTGAACATCCACTGTCATGAGATACTGCAGATACTCAGGACGGGCATTGCCTGCCCATACACGAGCCCATGACAGGAAGAAGCGCTGCTCAGGAGTGAAACCGTCCTTCACGCCAAGCTTTTCTGTCTTCATCACGTTCTGCAGAGCACGGAAGGCGATATTCAGTCCACCATTGTCACCGATGTTCTCACCCAATGTCAGCTGGCCGTTTACCTTCTTGCCTGCCAACTCTATCGTGTTGAAATGGTTGACGAGCACCTTGGTACGGGCCTCGAAGTTCTTCTTATCAGCAACCGTCCACCAGTTGTGCTGGTTGCCGGTCTTGTCAAACTGACTGCCCTGATCGTCGAAACCATGACTCATCTCATGTCCTATCACACCACCGATAGCACCATAGTTCATGGCATCGTCAGCTGATGGGTCGAAGAAAGGAGGCTGCAGAATAGCTGCAGGGAAGCAGATCTCGTTGGTGGTAGGGTTGTAATAGGCATTGATGGTCTGAGGTGTCATTCCCCACTCCATCTTGTCTACTGGCTTGTTCACCTTACGGGCGATTTCATCCTTGGTGAAGAACTCAGAGATGTTTGCCATATTCTCATAGAGTGACAGACTGTCGTCCACCTGCAGTCCGCTGTAGTCCTTCCACTTGTCTGGATAACCTATCTTGATGATAAAGTTCTCCAACTTATCCTTTGCCTGTGCCTTGGTGGCGGCGCTCATCCATGTAGCCTCGTCGATGCGCTGGGCAAGGGCTGTCTGCAGGTTGTGAACCAACTGGAGCATACGGTTCTTGCTGCTCTCAGGGAAATACTTCTCTACATAGAGCTTACCGATGGCCTCGCCCAAGACACCGCTCACGCTGCTCACAGCACGCTTCCAGCGAGGACGGTCCTGCTGCACACCACTCATCACCTTGCTCAGTTCGAAGGATACGGCACGGAAGTCATCACTCAGCACACTGGTGGCTCCTGAGATGACCTTGAGCTCAGCATAGGTCTTCAAGTCGTCGAGAGAGGTCTCGGCAAGAATCTTCTCCACCTCGTGGATAGGCTCTGGCTGAGCCACGCAGATGTCCTTGAAGGCTGGGAAGCCTGATGCCAGGAACACATTGCCCCAGTCGATACCAGGATAGTCGATAACCAACTGGTTGTAGCTCATCTTGTGATAATTCTTGTCGATGTCACGAAGCTGCACCTGGCTGTAGCTTGCCTTGGCAATACGAGTCTCAATGGCCATCACAGCCTCCATCTTCTTCTCGGCAGTAGCCTCGTCGTTGCCTACCATCTGGAAGAGCTTCTTTATGTATGTCTTGTAAGCCTCACGGATCTTCTTGGTCTGGTCGTCGTCATTGAGATAATAGTCGCGCACTCCCAGTCCAAGACCACCCTGTCCCACTTCCACCAGATTGTTGGCAGCATCACGAAGGTCGGCACCCACACCGATGCCATACATCATGGTACCCTCGCCACGGAAGTCAAGCTGAGCAGTAACCAACTGATACTCTCTGCGGTCCTTGATGGCAGCGATGCGGTCGAGAGTAGGCTTGATAGGTGCCCATCCCTCCTTGTTCAGTCGAACACTGTCCATGCGGAGGTTGTAGAGTGAACCTATCTTTTGTCCGAGCGAACCCTTCTGCTGTGGCTTGGAAGCATATTCGAGGATGATGTCCTGAATGCGCTTCTGGTTCTGTTCGAAGAGATCGGTAAAGGCACCATTGTCAGGGTGCTCTCCGTCGAGTGGATGATTCTTCATCCAGTTACCGGCGGCATAACGATAGAAATCAGTTCCTGGCTTGATACTCAGGTCCATGTTGGCCTTGTCAATGCCAGAGCCCAACTTGTCTTGCTGGGCGAAAGCAGCTGTAGTTCCTAACAACAAAGCTGCTAATACCATTTTTGTTTTCATTATTGTTTAATTGAATTGAATATTCTATTTTCGTATCAGCGCCAGACCGGCAAAGGTCAGGGCGCCATTCAGCATCAGTAGCTCATAGCCGAACTTATAGCCCGTAAGCTGCATGGTCAGGGTATCGACGGCAAAGCATATCAGCGGACTGGCGATACATATCCAGGGCACCCACCTGTCGTTCACCTTTCTGTGGGTCATCAGTCCGAAGGCAAAGAGTCCCAACAGCGGACCGTAGGTATAGGAGCACAGGATATAGATGGCATCGATGACACTCGTCGAGTTGAGGGCTCCAAAGCCTATGATGAAGAGCATGAAGACCAATGCCACGGCGAGATGCACCTTTTTGCGGAGATCTTCATCCTCATCGCGCCCGAAGATATCCACGCATACACTGGTGGTAAGGGCGGTAAGAGCAGAGTCGGCACTCGAGAAACTGGCTGCCACCACTCCTATCGTGAAGAACACGGTCACCATAGATCCCAAGGCTCCCGAGGCAGCAAACATAGGCAACAAGTCGTCGGGCTTTTCGGGAAGAGCCATGCCCTGCGACTTGGCCAGCATCATCAACAGCACACCGAGGGAGAGGAAGAGCAGATTGGCTGGCACGAAGGCGAAACCATAGCTGCACATGTCTTTCTGGGCTTCACGCAGTGTCTTGCAGGTCAGGTTCTTCTGCATCATGTCCTGGTCGAGACCAGTCATCACGATGACCACGAAGATACCGCTGAGAAACTGTTTCCAGAAGTTCTGTCGTGACACCCAGTCGTCGAAGACAAAGATGCGCGAGTGTTCATCCTGGCTGATAGCTGTGATGGCCTCCGTGGGTGTCATTCCGAGTTGTCCTGTCACCTTATATATAATAAGGAGAAGCGCGGCAAACATGCAGAGTGTCTGAAAGGTGTCGGTCCATACCAATGTCTTGATGCCTCCCTTGCGTGTATAGAGCCAGATGAGCACCACCATCGATGGCACGGTGAGCCAGAAGGGAACACCGATGTTGTCGAGCACGAAGTGCTGCAGGATGAAGCACACCACGAAGAAGCGCACGGCTGCTCCTGTCATCTTCGACAACAGAAAGAAGGAAGCTCCCGTCTTGTAGGAACGGTTGCCCAACCTGTGGAGCAGATAGGTATAGATGGTGGTGAGGTTGTACCGATAATATACCGGCAACAGGACAAAAGCCACCAGGAAGTAACCCACGATGAAGCCTAAGCACATCTGCAGGTAAGTCATGCCACTCAGCATCGCCATGCCAGGCACACTGACGAAGGTGATGCCCGAGATGGAAGCTCCCACCATTCCGAAAGCCACCATGTACCAGGGCGAACGTCGGTCGCCACGATAGAACGTATTGTTGCTGGCTTGCCTCGATGTGAGGCGGCTGAAGAGCAGCAACACAGCGAAGTAAGCCAATATTGTCAGGATGATAACCATGAAAGTTGTCTGAGTTTATGCTGTCTATAGATTCTCGGCATCCTGCAGCCAGATAGTGGAGTTGGCATCCGAAGGCATACGCCAGTCGCCACGGGGACTCAGACTCACACTTCCTACCTTTGGACCATCGGGCAGACAGCTGCGCTTGAACTGCTGGTTGAAGAAGCGGCGCACAAAGGTCTTCAGCCATTTCTTGATGGTTTCCTCATCATAGCTGTCAGGATCGTTGTCGCTGATTTTCACACGCTGTACATCTGTATCTATGAATGCCTTCTTTGCCAAGAGATAGATCTTGGCAGGGCGATAGCCGAAACGCAGGAAGTAATACAGGAAGAAGTCGTGCAACTCGTATGGTCCCACAAGATCCTCGGTCTTCTGCTTAATGTTGCCATTCTCGTCGGCAGGTATCAGCTCCGGACTGATAGGTGTGTCGATGATATCGAGCAGGGTATTGCGACTCTGCTCGTCTACCCCACTCTCTGCCACATAGTTCACCAAGTGGCGAATCAAGGTCTTGGGTATGCTGGCATTCACACCGTACATGCTCATGTGGTCGCCATTGTAGGTGGCCCATCCCAAGGCGAGTTCCGACAGGTCGCCTGTACCTATCACCATTCCTCCCAACTGGTTGGCAAGGTCCATCAGTATCTGTGTACGCTCGCGTGCCTGTGAGTTCTCGTAGGTCACATCGTGCACGGAGGCGTCATGGCCTATGTCCTCAAAATGCTGGGTCACAGCCTTGGCGATACTGATCTCGCGAATGGTGATGCCTAAGCTCTTCATCAGCGTCAGAGCATTGTTATAAGTGCGGTCGGTAGTTCCGAAACCAGGCATGGTGACTCCTACGATTCCCTTGCGGTTCATACCCAACTTGTCGAAAGTCTTCACGCAAACCAAGAGGGCCAAAGTCGAGTCAAGACCTCCGCTGATACCCACTTCCACTGTCTTGGCGCCAGTATGCACGATGCGCTTGGCAAGTCCCATCACCTGGATATTGAATATCTCCTCGCACGATGCCTTCATGTCGGCAGAGGTAGGAATGAAGGGATGAGGGTTGACAGGGCGCTCCAACACAAACTCACGGTCGTTCTCGGCTGGAGATGCCTCGATGTTGCGAATGCCAAACTGATGGTCAAGTATCGAATACTTAATGTTGCGCTGTGCATTGACATAGGTAGAATTGGTGCGACGCTCAGAGCGGAGCCGCTCCACGTCTATCTGTGCTGTAACCATCTGTGAAACAGTGGCAAAGCGCTCGCCTTCTTCAAGCATTTGTCCATTCTCGTAGATAAGGGCATTACCGCCATACACCACATCCTGTGTACTCTCGCCGAAGCCGCACGAACTGTATACATAACCTGTCATGGTGCGGGCACTCTGTTGCGACAGCAGACTCTTCAGATAGTTGTGCTTGCCTATCAGCTCGTCCGAGGCTGAGAGGTTGAATATCAGGTCGGCACCTGCCAGCGCCAACTTGTTGCTGGGAGGTGCTGGCGCCCATACGTCCTCGCATATCTCCACACCGAAGCGCACACCGTCGAAAGTACGGAACAGCTGCAGGTCGGGAGTCACCTTCACCGTGTGTCCGGCAAACCGAATCTCTGTCTCCAAGAGGTCTTGCGCTGAGGCAAACCAACGTTTCTCATAAAACTCGCTGTAGTTGGGCAGATAGGTCTTGGGCACAATACCCAATATCTGTCCCTGCTGTATCACTACAGCGCAGTTGAGCAACAGGTCGCCTGCCACTACGGGTGCTCCTACAATGGTGATGATGTCGAGCTTGCGTGTAAAGTCGAGCAGCATCATCACGCCCTGCTCTGCCACCTCCAAGAGGAGGTTCTGGCTGAAGAGGTCCTGACAACTGTAACCTGTGACCGAGAGCTCTGGGAAGACGATGACTTCCACACCCTTGCCCTCTGCCTGTACGGTGAGGTTTTCTATCTGCTCTACATTATGTTTTACGTCGCCCACCTTCACCATCGGAACGGCACTGGCAACCTTGATAAATCCGTATTTCATCATTCGTAGTATATTACTTAATCGTGACCTGCGTAGCACCATATCCATACTCCTGGAAGGAAGCATCCTGATAGGTGCACGACTTATAGCGATAGTTGAGTTCATGAACGAGGGCATGGCGCAGCACACCCTCTCCCTTGCCATGGATGAAGACTATCTTCTGACCTTTTTTCTTCTTGTTCTCGTCCATGGTCTTCTTGAACACATCGAGCTGATAATGCAGGATGTCGGCAGCATTCATACCCGCTGTCGTTTCCAACAACTCATCGGCATGCAGATCTATCACGAGGGTGCCGTCATCCTTCTGACGTTTCTTCTTGCCCTCGTGGGCAATAATCTTCTCGTCCTTGTACATCTGTTCCTTCAGTCGCTTGGAGTCTACCACCAAAGGGCGTGCCACCTCGTCATTGTCGACAATGGTGAAGAGCAGAGAAGGCTGCTCGAAGAATTCGTTCTCCTCGAAGACATGCAGTTTGTAGAACTTCACGGGGTCGATGCGGAACTGCACGTCGATAGCTGGCTTCAGCAAGAAAGGCTTGTCCTTCTTGTAGGCGGTCAGCTGAACACCGATGCGGCCCATGTCATTGAGCACCTCACGGCCGAACTCCTCAATGAAGAGCTTGGTGTTGGGTTCCACCTCTCCTACCGACTTCAGTGTCCAGGCATTGCCCTCAGCCACGAGATATGAATAATGTATATAGTAGTTGCTGTCGTTGACAATATAAGTCTCGAAGCGGGTATGGGTTATCTCCTTGATGTCCACAGGCACAAAGGCGAGGTATGCACTCAGCTTGTTTCCTCCCTCACGTTCCTGCACAGGAGCACGGAAGGTAATCTCTCTGTCTGCAGCGTCATACTCGTCGACATGCATATCGGTCTGCTCATCATGGTCGTTGAGAATCGACTTGATGCTTCTGCTGTCCTGATGCAGTTCGGTGGCAGCATGCTCCTCGGCTTTCTGCTGGGCTTCCATCTTGGCAGATATCATCTTGCCCATGGCATAGTCGTCCTGCTCTACCACTACCACATCGTGCACTGAGGTAGGAATCTCAAATCCGTCCTCATCCTCCACCAATACGATGTCCTTACCCTGGAAGCCAGACACTCTGCCGCCTCCCACCTCACTCAGGAATCTTACTTTATCTCCTATTTTCATAGCGTTTCAGTTTTTTATTTTCGCTACAAAGTTACACAAAGTTATCGCAATATGAGAAATTATTTACTTTATTTATCCTTTTGAACATAAATATTTATCCTTTTGGACATAAAAAAGGCCCGATACCGCTTCTCACGAAGCAGAATCGGGCTAAAAAAACTTATTACTATTGATGAGTTACTAAAATTTCAATATTACTTGATAACAAACTTCTTGCCATTGCAGATGTAGGCACCTGGAGCCAAGAGGTATTCAGCATCCTGAACGTTTCTTACCTCGGCAACCTTTACACCTGTGAGGGTATAAATCTTCACTGCGCCTGTCTTCTGAGCTGCTACAGTCTGGTTGATGCCTGTTGAGATAGACTCATTGGTCTTACCGTTGCGGTCATAAACTGCACCGTTTTCGAAAACCAAATCGTTTGTCTGCTGACCACCGCCGTTGTTGAAGATGATATTGGTAGGAGCAGTTGTCAAATCGCCATCATACTTCCACATCCAGACATCCAAACCATTCTTCTTCACACCGGTCTTGGTACATTCTACACCTGGCCAGTTACCACCGGTAAAGTTTTCTGAATCATTCCAAGCCCAGCAGTTTACCTTACTCCAGTCTGCAGGAGCGAGGAAGTAAGCGAAGATACCTGTTGGTGTAGGAATAACTACTTCCTTCTTCTTGTTGAAGGTAGCAGAACCTGTCTTGGTTACATTTTCAGCATTAGTTGCGCTCCAAGTTACAGTCTTGCTCTCGCCTTCCATCATGTCAGCACCGAGTGTGAAGGTAGCAGCCTTACCAGGAGTAAGAGCCACCTGCTCACCATTACCGATCTTATACCAACCGCTCTTGGCATTGTTGTTCAATGTTGCTGTCACGGTAACAGTCTTCTCGAAGTCACCACCATTAGGACTCAGAGTAACCTTGGCTGCTGTGTTGACAGGAGCGTCAATCTTCTGAGCATTTGCACCGCCGTCATACTTCAGGTAGATATCACCTGTGATACCAGTGATGTCACCAGACTGTGCACCGCTATTATTATTCAAGATGACATTGAAGTTATCTACGCCATCAAAAGCGTAAGTCCAGTACTTTTCGCCATTGATTTCTTCAGACTCTGTCATCTTTGTACCAGGCCAATCGCCTGTCAATTTCTTAACAGAAGAACCTTTTGACCAAGCATAGATAAAAGGAGCATTTTCTGCCTGTACGTAAACCATGATAGTAGCATTAGGGTCCACCTTCTTGAAGGTCAAGCTACCGCTCTTTACTTTACCGTCCTGGGCCTCTGCGCTCCACTCAATAGTCTTGGTGTCGCCAAAGTTCATACCTTCGCCAATGGTAAGGTTCTCACTCACACCAGGAGTCAAGTTCACCTTATCCTGACCTTGTATCTGATACCAACCAGACTT
>OLFZ01002431.1_pt1 | contig 12321 bp, 9 predicted proteins | sample 1604861 | NCBI WGS metagenome assembly OLFZ01 (sample SAMEA3888895, study PRJEB22519) | human gut metagenome | biome: human gut; feature: human-associated habitat; material: faeces | place: Denmark | collected 2011 | reverse complement strand
CCTGAACCCGTTAAGAACCGGGAGAAACAGGTGGAGGCTTTTCTGGATTTCGAGGTGAATAAAGTCAATATTCGTCCCGAATACATGAATAACCCTCAGGAACTAGCTAAAATCCGCAAGATGATCGATGAGCTGAAGTCCGATCCGAATGTGAAAGTGAACCGTCTGGATATTATCGGTTATGCTTCTCCGGAAGGAACATTGGCAGCGAACAAACGTCTGTCTGAAGGACGTGCCATGGCGCTCCGGGATTATCTGGCATACAGATACGATTTTCCGAGAAACCAATACTACATTGTCTTTGGAGGTGAAAACTGGGACGGACTGGAGAAGGCGCTTGAAACAATCGAATTGGAATATAAAGACGAAGTGCTGGATATTATCAGGAATATACCTATTGAAAAAGGAAGAGAAACAAAACTGATGCAACTTCACGGAGGGACGCCTTACGGATACTTGTTGAAGTATATTTTTCCAAGTTTGCGTGTGGCTATCTGCAAAGTGAATTACGAAGTGAGGAATTTTAGTGTGGAGGAAGCGAAAGAGATTATCAAGACGCGTCCGCAGCAGTTGAGTTTGAGCGAAATGTTCGCGGTGGCCAACAGCTACGAGATCGGAAGCAAGGAATATAATGAAGTGTTCGAGATTGCGGTCCGCATGTACAGCGACGATCCTGTCGCCAATCTGAACGCCGCCAATATCGCATTGTCGAAGAACGATCTGGATGCGGCCCGTACTTATCTGGCTAAGGCCGGCAATAGCCCCGAAGCCATCCATGCGCGTGGTGTCCTGAACCTGCTGGATGGGAATTTGGATGAGGCAGGAAAACTGCTGGAACAGGCAAAAGCTGCCGGTGTGAAGGAAGCAGCGGCCAATTTGGACGAGTTGCGTAAGAAAGAGGCCGATAATCAGCTCTTTGATAGCTTTGAGTAGTAAGATTGAGACTTTTACAGTGCAACCTTTGCGGCATTAACCCATATCTTTGTAATATGGAGTTTGCATATAGGAGATTGAGAATTTAAATTATTAAGATTATGGAACGTATAGCGGATGTCGAAAAGGTTCTGATGAACGAGATAGACAACCTGCATGGTGTCTACTTATATCTCGAAGGCGATTCATGGTGCGCGTATGAACGTTCTGCTTATTATCTGGCCAAATTGAATGTGCCGGTGATACTACAGAAAGAAGTAATCCGCGAGGGGTACGATGTGGTTTTGTTGAAAGCACTGTTTGCAGTGGATGACATGTGTTTGCCACTGGCTCCTAAAATGGAGTTGAAGAGGGTGGCGGATGACAAGTTGCAGTTCCACATGTATGACGATATTGATGGTTTTCCCGAATGGAAAGCTTCTCAATTGAATAAGCTGCCTGCGTGACAGGTTGTTGAATAGCATTTTTATTAAACAGCCGTGAGGCTTGAATAAATACTAAGTTGTAAAATTGAGGGTGTATTTTGTCCCGAAGGCTGATCGAAAGATCCCCTTCGGGACTTTTTATTATAAGAATATTTGAAACATACAAATGATGATTTACATCTGCCAAAATTGAACTACATTATTTGGAGGGTGCGGTAAACTATGATCCGGGCATCCGCTGAGAGGGTGACGGTGAAGTTGTTACCGGTTGCCTCGTTTAACGTGCCTTGCCACCAGGCTGTCAGCCGGCGGTTGCGGATGGGCCAGCGCAGCCCGGTGGTGGAAATCGTGCCGGAAGGGGCGAGCGAGAAAAGGGACACTTGGGTTCCGGGTTTACTTTCCAGTGTTGTCGTTTGAAGGATAGGAGTGAAGATCCCATAGTCTGAAAGCATCTCTATCCGTTGGAACAGCGGGGCGTAGTCCATCAGCAACGAGATATTGCCTAACGTATGGTCTTCGCGCAGCCCGGTAGCCCCTAATATCAGAACTTCCTGCTGCCCGGACCGGTGGGCGAAGCGGACGGATTTCGTCAGGTCGTTTATTTCCTGGTCTTCTACGATATGGATGCGGTCGGCATACTGTTCACGAAAACGGGATGGGATACTGTCGAGGTCTCCGACAATCGCTGTCGGAGTGATGCCTGCTTTATCCAACGCCTCGACGGCTCCGTCACAAGCGATGACGACGGAGGCTTGATGCAGAAGATGAAGTGGTAAAGCTGTTTGTGGAAAACGGCCGTTTGCCATGACTACGCAATTATAAGGTGCTATCATTTGTTCTTATTCCTTTCTTTTTCCAAGTGTATAATCCGGCTGCCGCCAGTATGGCGTAGCAAATATAGAGAAACATTGTGGGATAGAGCCCACGCAGGTAATAAAGATAGACGGATACGCAGTTGACGACGATCCAGAAGATCCAGTGCTCGACGATCCGGCGTGCCAGCATCCAGGTGGCAACGATTCCGACGGCGGTGGTAAAAGCATCGCCTGCCGGTATCGGCGAATCGGTGAAATAATGCAGGACATAATAGAGTAACGCAAACAGGGCGACGATGGAAAAGCTGATCCCGGCAAAAAGACGGAGTGTCATATTGCGGTAGAGGATTACCTCCTGAGGAGCTGTCTCTATGTCTTCCGCTGTTTGTTCTTGCCTGCCCTTGCTGCGTGTCCATTGCCAGAAACCGTATATGCTGATGGCTACATAATAGATGTTCAATCCCATATCCGCATATATCTTTGAAAAGAAAAAGACAAAAACATAGACAAGGGAAGTCAGGAAGCCGACAACCCACATGGCACGATGCTGCCTTATCTCCAGAAAGAGATAAAGCAGGCCGGTCAGTACTCCGAAATATTCCAGTAATTGTTCCATCATTTAGAATTTGAATGTTACCCGTGCCATTGCGTTTGTTCCCGCCTGGGTGAAATAGCCGTCTTCTTTGTAACGTTCGCCGTCGACCATTGCCGAGTATACCCATGCATTGGTTTCGTATTGCTCGTTGAACAAATTGTTGATCGTGACATCGAGGGCGATCTCCTTCATAAACTTCGGTTTGAAAACGTAGCCGACACGCAGGTTGCTGACGAAATAGGGATCGATGGAACGGTCTTTGCAAGAGGTGTTGTCGATATACTGGCGGCCGACAAACTGGGAGTTGAAACTTGCGCTGAATTGTTTCCAGCTGAAATTGAACATGCTGTTGGCGATGATGTCTGGCGAAAAGGCGATGTCGGTTGTCCCTAAGTCGTTGTGGTCCTCGCGTAGGAAGTTCCAGTCGGCATCGTAAACCTCGATGCTTTCGATGAAGTTCTTGATCTTGTTCCGGCTGAGTGTCAGGTTTCCGCTCCAGTCCAGCCAGCGGGCGATTTTCACGCCTCCCGTGAGTTCTATTCCCATCCGGTAGCTGTCTTTGATATTGGAAGTGAGGGCTTCGCCGATTTCGCTGATCTTGCCGGTCAGGATCAGCTGGTTGCTGTAATCCATGAAGTAAAGATTGGCGCCGACATGGAAACGGGAGTTTCCGAAACCGTAACCCGCTTCATAGTCGTAGAGCGTCTCGTGCTGCGGGCGTTCGTCCCGGCCGGCCTCGGTGAAGTTGTCCCGGTTCGGTTCGCGGTTGGCTACCGAGAACGAGACGAACGCGTTGTGGCCGTCCTTCTGGAAGTTAATGCCCGCCTTGGGGTTGAAGAAGTTCCAGTGCTTGTCGACATTCACGTGGTCGCCGGCTTTGTCGTCGCTGCCTTTGATCGTGTAGTGGATGCCCCGGTACTGCATGTCCAGATAACCGTTCAAGTTGGGATGGAACTGGTAATTGGCTTTGGCGTACATATTGTAATCCAGCTTGTCACCTGTGTTACGGTAATATTCGTAGTCCGGTTCGGGAAGGTTGTTCGATTGTTTCGCCCACATGACACGCCCGAAGTGGTCGCCGTCGTAACGGTTGATGGCGGCTCCGGCTGAGAATTGCAAACGCTCTCCCCGATAGTTGGCGCTGTAGATCGCTCCGTAGAAGTCGTTTTCCAGCCACTTGCGGCGGACGAGGTCCGTCTTGGAGATGGTGTCTCCCTGGCTGTCGATATATGGGGGCAGTTTGTAATCCTTGACTTTGGCTCCTCCTTTATAATCTTCATAATAGCCTGCCCCATGTGTGTAATGGAGTGTCAGGTTCATGTTCCACAGATCGCTCAGGCGCTGGCTGGCTGTCAGGTGGTAGTTCTGCTGCCGGTAATTGTCTGTCTGGTTCTTGTAATATTTGGTGACCCCGTCTTCTTTATATTCCCCGCAAGGGTTGTAGGTGCGGTCTGAATCCAGCAGATAGGAAGGGACGCCGGTCCATGCCTGGTAGGTCTTCTCGATGCTGCCGAAAGTCTGGAAGCGAATCAGCGTGTTGTCCCCGTAGTAAGCCGCCGAAGCAAAGTAAGAGTGCATGTTGGCCTTGGCCCGATCGATGTATCCGTCGCTCTGGATATTGGAATAGCGGGCATCGAAAACGAAATGGTCCTGTAGAAGCCCGGTTCCGAGCTTGACAGTGTTCTTGACTGTCCCGAACGATCCGGCCGAGACCGAATATTCGGCATAAGGTTTCAACTCCGATTTCTGCGTCTGCATGGCGACGGTTGCTCCGAAGGCGGCTGCCCCGTTGGTCGAGGTCCCGGCTCCGCGTTGTATCTGGATATTATCGACCGAAGAGGCAAAGTCTGGCATGTTCACCCAGAAGACCGTGTGTGACTCGGAGTCGTTTACCGGTACTCCGTTGACTGTGATGTTGATACGGTTGGCATCCGTCCCCCGGATGCGGAAACCGGAATAGCCGATACCTGTCCCTGCATCTGACGTCATGATCACGGACGGCGATTGGAGGATCAGGAAGGGGATGCCTTGTCCGTCGTTCCGACGATTCAGCTCGTCCTTTGTCAGTTCGCTGTAGGCAACCGGTGTCCCTTTGGCAACTTTGGTTGCGGTGACGACCACTTCGTCCAGCGAGATGTCTTTTGAGATTTTCAGAGAATCGGCAGGTACGGTCGTTTTGCCTTCCGCCGACAATGCCATTAATGTTGAGGCAATAATAAGAACACTTTTCATCCTTTTTCTTTTTGATAACCTGAATTTTAAAAGGAATAGCAGAGGTGGACTGTTTTTACTGAAGATACACTTTTTTCCCTTCGTCGGCATTACCCGTACAGGTTCAATGGGTATAATCTCAGCCTGCCTTCCTGTTTTTGGGTGTCATTCCGGCAAGCACCCCTTATATTCGAGGGCAAAGGAACGAAAAAAACGGGTAATGACCAAATGTTCTGATATATGCTTACTTTTGACATATTAAGTATAAATGTACGCGATAAATCTCTTAACATGCAGAAAAAATATATATTTATTTGAAAACTCACTGATTATTTGTATATTTGCAGACGATTAAGCGAAGATGAGGAGGGGGCGGGCAGTCCCCTTCTTTTGTTCTTAACTGTATGTATATGATTGAAAAGGACGTGATAAGTCAGTTGGTAGAAGAGAAATTAGCTTCTTCCGGCAATTATTTAGTGGATGTAGTAATAAAACCAGGTAACCTGATTATCATAGAAATAGACAATGATGAGGGTGTTTGTATCGACGATTGCGCTGAGTTGAGCCGCTATGTGGAAGGTCACCTGGACCGTGATGTGGAAGACTTCGAACTGGAAGTCGGTTCCGCAGGGATAACATCTCCGTTTAAAGTGCTTCGCCAGTATGTGAAAAATATGGGTAACGAAGTGGAAATGCTGCTTAAAAGCGGTACGAAGTTGACCGGCGTATTGAAATCGGCCGACGAAAACGGGGTGGTGGTCACTGTTGAAAAACAAGTGAAGCCCGAAGGAGCCAAGCGTAAAGTGACTGTCCGGGAAGACCAGTCATATACATTCGATGAAATAAAATATACAAAATACCTAATAAGATTCAAGTAAAAAGATTATGGCCAAGAAAGAGGAAACAATCAGTATGATTGACACACTTGCTGAGTTCAAGGAGTTGAAAAATATAGATAAAGATACGATGATCAGCGTGTTGGAAGACTCATTCCGCAACGTGATCGCTAAAATGTTCGGTACGGATGAAAATTACGATGTAATTATCAACCCGGAAAAAGGTGACTTCGAAATCTGGAGAAACCGTACGGTTGTCGCCGATGACGAACTGGAGGACGAGAATCTTCAGCTGACACTGACCGAGGCCCGTAAGATCGATGCCGACTGTGAAGTGGGCGAAGAGGTGACTGATGAAGTGCATTTTGCCGATTTCGGACGTCGTGCCATCCTGAACCTGCGCCAGACGTTGGCTTCAAAAATACTTGAATTGCAGAAAGACAGTTTGTTTGCTAAGTATAAGGATAAAATCGGCAATATCATCGCAGCCGATGTTTACCAGGTATGGAAGAAGGAGATCCTGTTGTTGGATGACGAGGGTAATGAGTTGCTGCTCCCGAAAACAGAACAGATCCCGACTGATTTTTACCGTAAAGGTGAAACCGTGCGTGCTATCGTACAGCGGGTGGACAACTACAACAACAATCCGAAGATCATCCTTTCCCGTACAGACAAATTGTTCCTGCAGCGTTTGTTCGAACTTGAAGTTCCGGAAATCAACGATGGTCTGATCACCATCAAGGCGATTGCCCGTATTCCGGGAGAGAGAGCAAAAGTGGCCGTTGAGTCGTACGATGACCGTATCGACCCGGTCGGCGCCTGCGTCGGAATGAAAGGTTCCCGTATTCATGGTATCGTTCGCGAGCTGAGAAACGAGAACATCGATGTTATTAATTATACATCCAATATATCGCTGTTTATCCAGCGTGCATTAAGCCCAGCAAAAATTTCCTCTATACGAGTGAACGAAGAAGAACATAAGGCAGAGGTTTATCTTCGTCCTGAAGAAGTTTCATTGGCTATCGGTAAAGGCGGTTTGAATATCAAGCTTGCCTGTATGCTGACCGAATACGCCATCGATGTCTTCCGCGATGTGGAAGGTGCAGATGAAGAGGATATCTATTTGGATGAATTCTCGGACGAAATTGACAGCTGGGTAATCGAAGCACTGAAGAATATCGGGTGCTACACGGCGAAGAGCGTATTGGCTATGAACCGCGAAGAGATTGTAGAACGTGCCGACCTCGAAGAACAGACTGTTGACGAGGTACTTGCTATCTTATCTGCCGAATTTGAAGAAGAAGAGGGAGAACCTCAAGAATAAGTATTACGACAAAGTTTGATATGCCCATAAAATTAATACAAGTACAGAGAAAATTAAATGTAGGAATCAACACGGTTGTTGAGTTTCTACGCAAGAAAGGGTTCGAGGTTGAGGATAACAATCCCAACACGCGAATCGGTGATGAACAGTATGCTTTGCTCGTAAAAGAGTTTGGAAAAGATTTACCGAACGGCGGACGTGAGCGTGAACGGGTCGTGCCCGAACGCCCTCACAGGGAAGCTTCTTCTGTGAAAGAAGAAAAGAGTTCGGAAATAAAGACTGTAATACCGGAAGAATTCAGACCCAAAATTGTGACGAAGGGTCGGATCGATCTGGACAGACCGCATAAAAAAGTGCAGGAGGTGCAGCATCAGCCTGTTTCCGTTCCTGTGGAAAAGAAAGTGGAGAAGCCTGTGGAGGCGGCCACTGCTGCAAAAACTGCTGATGCTCCGGTTGAGGAGGTGAAAACCCCCGAAGTAAAGGCACCTGAGGTGGAAATGCCTGAAGTGAAAATCCCGGAAATGAAACAGCAGCCTGAGGAGATAAAAGAAGAAAAAGTTATAGTAGTGGAAAAGGAACCAGCAGAAGTGATTAAACCGGAGCCTGTACAGGAGCCGAAAACTGCAAATGTAGAGTCAACGACTGCGACTGCAGAACCGGCGGCATCTGCCGGCAACGATTCTGACGAGGGATTATTCCGGTTGAATACTCCGAAGTTCGAGTCGAAAATCAAGGTGACAGGGAAGATAGATCTGAACGCGTTGAATCAGTCTACCCGTCCGAAGAAAAAGACGAAGGAGGAACGCAAGAAAGAGCGGGAAGACAAGCGCGAGAAGTTCGCCGGTAACAAAGCGGGGCAACAGTCGGGTAATGGGCCTTTCAATAAAGGACCGAAAGACGGAACGGCAAGACCAGGTGCTCCTGTCAAACCGGGAGAAGGCGGTACGGATGCAAAGAAAAAACGTAACCGTATCAAGAAAGACCGCGTAGACGTGAACAATACGCCGGGAACCAATGCACGCCCGTCACGTCCGAACGATGATCGCAAGCCGCGCCTACGCAAGCCGGTGAAGGCGGAAATCAGCGAGGAAGATGTACAGAAGCAGGTAAAGGAAACCTTGGCCCGTCTGACCAACAAGGGAAATAAGAATAATAAAGGTGCCAAGTACCGTCGCGACAAACGCGATGCCATCCAGAAGCGTGAACACGAACTGATGGAACAGGAAGAAATGGAAAGCAAGGTGTTGAAGCTGACGGAGTTTGTGACTGCCAATGACCTTGCCAACATGATGGACGTTCCTGTGACGCAGGTTATCGGTACTTGTATGAGTATCGGTATCATGGTTTCCATTAACCAGCGTCTGGATGCGGAAACAATTAATATCGTAGCTGAAGAATTCGGTTTCCAGACCGAATATGTAAGTGCCGAAGTGGTGGAAGCCATCAAGGCCGACGAAGAAGACGACAACGAAGAAGACTGGGTGGCGCGTCCTCCTATCGTGACTGTGATGGGACACGTTGACCACGGTAAGACCTCTTTGCTGGATAACATCCGTAATGCAAACGTAATTGCCGGTGAGGCAGGAGGTATCACGCAGCACATCGGTGCTTACAACGTGAAGTTGCAGAGCGGGCGTCGTATCACGTTCCTGGATACGCCGGGCCATGAGGCTTTTACCGCCATGCGTGCCCGTGGTGCCAAGGTGACGGATATCGCGATTATCATTGTGGCTGCCGACGATAATGTCATGCCACAGACTGTCGAAGCGATCAACCATGCTTCGGCTGCTGGTGTACCTATCGTATTTGCTATCAATAAGATCGACAAGCCTCATGCCAATCCTGACAAGATCAAGGAGGAACTGGCTAACATGAATTATTTGGTTGAAGACTGGGGAGGTAAGTACCAGAGCCAGGAAATTTCAGCCAAGAAAGGTATCGGTGTGGAGGACTTGTTGGAAAAAGTATTGTTGGAAGCCGATTTGCTCGACTTGAAGGCTAATCCGAAGAGACGTGCTGTTGGTTCCATCATCGAATCTTCACTTGACAAAGGACGTGGATATGTTTCTACCGTGTTGGTTGAAAACGGAACACTGAAGGTCGGTGACATCGTACTGGCCGGAACCCATTTCGGTCGCGTAAAAGCGATGTTCAACGAACGTAACCAGCGCATGAAAGAGGCAGGTCCTTCGGAACCGGCTTTGATTCTCGGCCTGAACGGTGCACCGGCTGCAGGCGATACATTCCATGTAATCGAGACTGAACAGGAAGCACGTGAAATTGCCAACAAGCGCGAACAGTTGCAGCGTGAGCAAGGTCTGCGTACACAGAAGATGCTGACGTTGGATGAAGTGGGCCGCCGTTTGGCATTGGGCGACTTCCACGAACTGAATATCATCGTGAAAGGTGACGTGGACGGTTCCGTTGAAGCGTTGAGCGACTCGTTGATTAAGCTGTCTACCGAGCAGGTACAGGTAAACGTTATTCACAAAGGCGTCGGCGCTATCTCCGAATCGGATGTATCTCTGGCTGCCGCTTCGGATGCGATTATTGTTGGATTCCAGGTTCGTCCTTCGGGTGCTGCCGCCAAACTGGCAGAGCAGGAAGGTGTGGACATCCGCAAGTACTCTGTCATCTACGATGCCATTGAAGAGGTGAAGGCTGCCATGGAAGGTATGCTGGCGCCGACTTTGAAGGAACAGGTGACGGCCACTATCGAGGTGCGCGAGGTATTCAACATTACCAAAGTGGGTCTTGTGGCAGGTGCCATGGTGAAGACCGGAAAGGTGAAACGCAGCGACAAGGCCCGTCTGATTCGCGACGGTATTGTTATCTTCACAGGAAATATCAATGCATTGAAGCGCTTCAAGGACGATGTAAAGGAAGTTGGAACAAACTTCGAATGCGGTATCAGCCTGACAAACTGCAACGACATCAAGGTAGGAGACATCATCGAATCTTACGAAGAAGTGGAGGTAAAGCAGACTCTGTAAGCAATATATAAAAAATCTTCAGGCGCGGATTACACGGATTTCACGGATTGGTTAAGAAAAACCGTGTTTGTCCGTGTAATCCGCGCCTTTTTAATATAGTTATGGCTGTTGTAGATAGTATAATCTTGGTAATAATCGGTGCCGGAGCGCTTGTAGGTTTTATAAAAGGTTTTGTAAAGCAGTTGGCTACCTTGTTGGGACTGGTTGCCGGTCTGGTGGCGGCAAAGGCTTTGTATGCTTCCGTTGCCGAGAAAGTGTTTTCCAGGATTACCGATTCAATGACAGTGGCGCAAGTGCTGGCATTCATTGCTATCTGGGTAGCGGTGCCTCTGGCTTTTGCGTTGATAGCTTCGCTGCTGACGAAGGCGATGGAAGCCGTGTCGCTCGGTTGGCTGAACCGTTGGCTGGGTTCCGGGCTGGGAGCGCTGAAAGCACTTCTGCTGGTGAGTTTGCTGGTGGGCGTTATCGAATTTATAGATTCGGACAATACGCTGCTCAGTCAAACAAAAAAGAAAGAATCGGTGTTATATTATCCCATGAAGTCATTTGCCGGAATATTCTTTCCTGCAGCAAAGGCTGTTACGGAACAGATTGTGAATGGAGATGTGGTTTGATTCGTAACTTGTAATTTTATAATTATAGAAACAATGCAACAAGAAGAACCCAATAAATATGTAAAGGAACTCACTCAGGAGAAGTACAAGTACGGTTTTACGACCGACGTGCACACAGACATCATCGAGCGTGGTTTGAATGAAGATGTGGTGCGGCTGATTTCCGAGAAAAAAGGAGAACCCGAGTGGTTGCTGGAGTTCCGCCTGAAAGCGTACCGCCATTGGCTGACGCTGGAGATGCCTGCATGGGCGCATCTCCGTATTCCTGAAATAGACTATCAGGCTATCTCATACTATGCCGACCCTACCAAGAAGAAGGACGGACCCAAGAGCATGGACGAGGTAGACCCGGAGCTGGTCAAGACATTCAATAAACTGGGCATTCCTCTGGAAGAGCAGATGGCACTTAGCGGTATGGCGGTGGATGCCGTAATGGACTCTGTATCCGTAAAGACTACCTTTAAGGAGACGCTTATGGAGAAAGGCATCATCTTCTGTTCGTTCAGCGAAGCAGTGCGCGAACATCCTGATTTGGTACAGAAGTACTTGGGCTCGGTAGTGGGCTATCGCGACAACTTCTTTGCGGCACTGAACTCTGCGGTGTTCTCCGACGGTTCTTTCGTCTATATCCCGAAAGGGGTACGTTGTCCGATGGAGTTGTCCACTTACTTCCGTATCAATGCCCGCAATACCGGACAGTTTGAAAGAACGTTGATTGTGGCGGATGATGATTCGTACGTTTCCTACCTGGAGGGATGTACGGCGCCGATGCGTGATGAAAACCAACTGCATGCCGCCATTGTGGAGATTGTGGTGCACGACCGTGCGGAAGTGAAGTACAGCACTGTCCAGAACTGGTATCCGGGTGATGCCGAAGGCAAAGGCGGCGTGTATAATTTCGTAACGAAACGCGGACACTGCAAAGGGGTAAATAGCAAACTGTCCTGGACGCAGGTGGAAACCGGTTCGGCCATTACCTGGAAATATCCGTCCTGTATTCTTTCGGGTGATAACTCCACGGCAGAGTTTTACAGCGTGGCGGTAACCAATAATTACCAGCAGGCAGATACCGGTACGAAGATGATTCATCTCGGAAAGAATACCCGCAGCACTATCGTCAGCAAGGGTATCTCCGCCGGACGGAGCGAGAACTCTTACCGCGGTCTGGTGCGCGTTGCCCAAAAAGCGGACAATGCCCGCAACTATAGCCAGTGCGACTCCTTGCTGCTGGGCGATAAGTGCGGTGCGCATACGTTTCCCTACATGGATATCCATAACGAGACGGCCATTGTAGAGCACGAGGCAACCACCAGCAAGATTAGCGAAGACCAGATATTCTATTGCAACCAGCGCGGCATCTCTACGGAAGATGCCGTAGGACTGATTGTGAACGGTTATGCAAAGGAGGTACTCAACAAGCTGCCTATGGAGTTTGCCGTAGAGGCTCAGAAATTATTAGCTATTTCACTCGAGGGAAGCGTAGGATAGCTATTGGAATTCAAAATTCAAAATTAAATATCATGTTAGAGATAAAAGACCTGCATGCCAGCATCAATGGCAAAGAAATATTGAAAG
>OLFZ01002430.1_pt1 | contig 12330 bp, 16 predicted proteins | sample 1604861 | NCBI WGS metagenome assembly OLFZ01 (sample SAMEA3888895, study PRJEB22519) | human gut metagenome | biome: human gut; feature: human-associated habitat; material: faeces | place: Denmark | collected 2011 | reverse complement strand
CAGACGGGCAAAGGCGTTGTTTCTCTTTTTCATGCTGTATTCCTCATTTTCTCCCCGGCGCGCACTCTTTCCGTACGCGCCGGAGGGGTTAGACCAACTGTGTGTTTTGCAGGCCGAAGCTCACGGCGATGGCCGCGTCGATGCGCTCCATCAGCTCGCCGTCCACGCGCCCCATGCGCTCGCGCAGGCGCCGCTTGTCGAGCGTGCGGATCTGCTCGAGCAGCACCACGCTGTCGCGCGGCAGGCCGTAGTCCGGCGCGGAGAGCGCGATATGCGTCGGCAGCTTCGCCTTGTTCGTCTGCGAGGTGATGGCCGCCGCGATCACCGTGGGGCTGTAGCGGTTGCCGGTGTCGTTCTGCACGATGAGCACCGGACGCACGCCGCCCTGTTCGCTTCCGACCACGGGCGAGAGATCGGCGTAATAAATATCGCCGCGTTTCACATTGATATCCACTTAGCTATTCACACTCCGAGCGGAAGAAGTACCCTTTCAGGGGCCACTGTCATTCTCCCACGCGGGGGCGGAATTTATACGGGGGCTCGCAACTTTCCCCGTCTTTCTGCCCCCAGTCCATCGTATGCTGAGGACAGATGCCGCGTGCTTTTCTTAAAGCGGCTGCAAATTCTTGTCGACGGGTACGCCGTTCAAGCGATAGACGCGCGGCACACGCTTGCTGACCGCGCACATCAGCTCATAGGGGATGGTATCGCAGAGCGCAGCATCGTCCGCGCAGAGGATGTGCTCGCCGAAGATCTCGACCTCGTCGCCGGACTTCACCTGCGGGAGGTCGGTCACGTCGATCATGCACATATCCATGCAGATGCGCCCGACCTGCTTGGCGCGGCCATAGGGCGTGAGCACTTCGATCTGATTCGAGAGCGCGCGGTGCAGGCCGTCGGCGTAGCCGATGGGCAGGACCGCGATGCGGCTGGGCCGCTGCGTAAAGTATGTGCGCCCATAGCTGATGGGCTCGCCCGCGGCGAAGTCCTTGATCGTCGCCACGCGCGTTTTGAGCGACATGACGGGCTGCATGCCCATCTTTTCGGCCAAGTCGCCCGAGCCGTAGAGGATGATGCCGCAGCGCACCATATCCCACGCCCATTCGGGGTAGCTTGCAATGCCGCCGGCATTGCAGCAGTGGTGGAGCTGGAAGCGGAAGCCGCTTTGCGTCTCCACCTTTTCGATCATGCGCGCGAAGCGCTCATGCTGCAATTTCGTAAATTCGACGCTCTCCTCCGCGTCCTCATCCGACACGCTGAAGTGTGTGAACACTCCCTCGATGTCGAGTCCCGGCAGTTCGAGCACACGCAGAATGTCGCGCAGGCTCGCGTCAAAGTGCGCCTCGTCGCACGAAAAGCCGAGGCGGCCCATGCCGGTGTCGAGCTTGATGTGTACGGTCATTTTCCCGCCCAGCGCGACCGCGCGGTCGGAGAATTCCTTCGCGATGGCGTAGCTCTGCACCGCCTGCGTCATATGAAGCTGCAAAATGCGCGCCGTCTGATCCGCGGGCGTGAAGCCCAGCATTAAGATCGGCAGCGTCACACCGCTGTCGCGCAGCTCCTCGCATTCGTCGATGTTCGACACGGCGAGATAGCCCGCGCCGAGCCTTTCAAGATGCTTCGCCACGCGCACCGCGCCGTGACCGTAGCCGTCTGCCTTGACGACGCCGAGCAGCTTCACCTTATCGCCAACGTGGCGGCGGATGACCTCGAAATTATGGGTCAGATGGTCAAGGTCGATCTCCGCCCAGGTCCTCTTGAGCGTGCTTTCCATAGACGCTTCCACCCTTTTGCTTTCAGTTTCGACGCGCGCTATTGCGCTGCGTCCGGCGATAGTATATCACCAAAAATAAAATTCGTAAACTCCACCGCGGCAATAATTTTGTCATTTTCCGCGATCTCGGCGTACACCGGCGCGCCGGAGGCACCAAGCCAGAGTGAGCAGGCGAACGTTTCGCCGCTGAGCGTCAGCGAAAAATCGGCACGCAGCGCGTCGACGTCCCCGATCGTCTCCGCGCCCGAGCTATCGAGATACACCTTCGGGAAGTTTTGCAGCACGAGCGGCACGCAGTTGAGCGCATTCACGCGCGGCGAAAGCGTACCCACGTCCAGCACCAGATCGTCGAACGTCAGCGTCAGCTTGTCGCCCTCAAGCACCGCGCCGACGCCCGTGAGCTCCTCCGGCTCGCGCACGGCGTCGCCCTGCGCGCTCAGATGCAGGGCATAGACAAGCGTCTCGTCCCCGCGCGGCACACTGACGCGCACGTCCGTTTCGTAGGATGCCAAATTTTTGTACTGCTCCTGCATCGCCTCCGCGCGGTCGATCTCCTTGCCGCAGGAGCACAAAAAAAGTAAGCAAAGCACTGCGGGCCATACCTTTTTCATATCTCCATCCCCCTTCGTCCGTTATCTCTATGCGCGCGCATGCCGCAGCATTCCAGCTTTTCAGAGCACAGACAGTCAAAGGCATATCCTACCGGCAAGGTTGCACTTTTCGCAGTTGCACATCTGCCGGTTCTGTGCCATCCCCGAAAAAATATTTTGCACATAGAGTTGCACACCACACTTCCCGCGGAACGCAAAAAAGAGGAAGCTGATTTCTCAGCTTCCTCTCGAAAATCGCTTGATTTGTAAGGGGTTTCGGCTTACTTGAAGTAGCGCTCCAGCGCGTCCTCACAAGCTACATATCCTTCGCTTCGGCATAAATGCCAAAGCTCAGTTATTTCGCTGCTCGTCCTTCTCCCATCAAACCCGCTTCGCTGGGCTTTGATGGGAACCCTGGTTTACTTGAAATATCTTTCCAGCAGACCCTTGAGGGCGCGGCCGTGGCGAGCCTCGTCGCGGGCCATCGGTGCTCGCCGCACTGGCAGGCCGCTTCGCGTCCTATGGGGATTGTTTTATTTTCAATATCTTTCAAGCATTTCGCCTTAAAGTCCTATAAAAGTTGTCATTTAGAAAGTGCCACTATTTTATCCACTTTTGGAGGCACGATTATGGCAAAAGCAAATGATACCGGTGTTTACCAACTCAAAAACGGGAATTGGGCGTTTCGCTACACGATAATGAAGGACGGGCGAAAGAAGGATATTCGCAAGGCAAAAGATGAGTTTGGAGCAACCATCTATTCGAAAAAAGACGCAATTGCTGCCCGTCAAGCAGCCATTCGCCAAGAGCAGAACAGCTTCAAGCCAACGCCTCCCCGCAGACGCACGGTGAAAGAGGTCTATCAGGAATTTTGCGAAAACGGACGCAAAGACCGTGCTTACCGGACAAAGCAAAAGCAGGATAGCCTATGGAATAATCATCTCTGCCAGAAGTTCGGCAAGCGGTATGTCGATGAGATTAACTCGTCAGAAGTCAACGATTATCTCGTTGCTCTCTACTGCGAGCAAGGATATTCCTATCAATACACCGAAAGTTTTTTGAAGATGTTTTATCTCATTTTCGGGCAGGCATATTCCCGCAACTACCTCCCCGTTGATCTCTACAACCGCCTTTGCGTCAACAAAGACACAAAAATAAAAATGCCGAAGATGAAAACAGAGGACGATACCGCCATTGTAGCGTTCAGTCGAAAAGAACTCGCACTTTTGGACGAATACTTCAAGGGGACAAATGCGGAAACGGCGTATTTGCTCGGTCGCTACTGCGGACTGCGTATCAATGAAACGTTCGGCCTGAAATGGTCGAATGTCGATCTCACGGCGGGAACAATTACCATTGACCGGCAGATGCAGTATCAGGACGGACTAATCAAACTCGTTTCGCCGAAAACACGGAATTCCAAAAGAACAATCTACCTTTGTCCGACGCTCATAGCGCATTTGGAGGAAAAGGCACGACGGCGGGACGAAGATCTAAAACTATTTGCTTCTGTTCGGGAACAAAAAGTTCGTTATATTGATGATTTGGACGGCAAGAAAATCCCCTCAACGGATTTAGTGAATTGTCTGCCTGACGGCACAATTCAGACGGTCAATTCATTCAAATACCCCTCACGGGAGATCAAGCAAAGGCTCGGCATCAACTTCAAATACCATTACTTACGTCATACCTATGGAACACTAATGGCGGAAATGAATACGCCAACGCATTTACTGTGCTCTCAAATGGGACACGGACATATTCACATCACACAGCGGTATTATCTCGCAATTTCGCAATCGGGCGTTGAGGCTTTACGGAACAACTTAAATCATTTGTAAGCATCATCGAACATCTTTTAACATCCAAAAGCAACAATGAAGAAAAGGGAAGATGTTTTTACATCTTCCCTTCGTCTTTATACATCTCTGTTATTTTCTTCAAAAACTCGTCCATCTCCTGAACGACTGCGGGCGGGTGGAGAATCTTCATTCGTCTGCCGAAACTACATACCCAACCAAAGAACGGGTCGGTCGCCTGTATGCGGACGGACACGGTAAAATGATCGTTTCCATCAGGTATCAGCATCACATCTTTGCCGAAGCGGTCAATAATCACATCGGCAAGAGAATTGATACAACGCAGTTTTACCGTGTATTCCTTTTCCGGTTTTACGAACATATTGAAAACCGCACTTTGGTATTCGTTCAAGTCCACTTTGTCAAAAGCCTCTTTGCCCTCGCGTTTTTCAGGGAGCACCGCAATCTTTTCCATTCGGTCAACGCGAAATGTGCGAAAGTCCTTTTTCTCGCTCACATAGGCATAGAGATAATAATTGCCGTCGTTCCATTGGAGCGCGTAGGGGCTGACAATATATCTTTCTCCGCTCTTGGAATATTGCCGTTCCTTGCTCGGCGTGTAGTGGAAATAGCGGAACGAAACCTTGCTGTTGGATGCTATCGCCTCGTGGAGTTTATCGGCCTCATCCACTACGCTGTCATTCATACTGCGGATACGTCCCGCGACAAACGATTGCCGGTTGAGGCTTGCGCGCGTGTGCCGGTCAGTCAGTTTCAGCACCTTGCCGGTAATGGCCCTTGCCCGCTCCTGTGTAATGAATTTAGAGGCTTGGATACTATCGACGATCAAACGTAATTCGTTCGGGGTAAGTCCCTCCCGCTCCATCCACCATCCCTTTGTCCTGCCGTCGTAGTGGAGCGTTATTCCTTCTATCTTTTCAAGGTCGTGTAAATCACGATAGACCGCTTTGATCTCATAGGGGTCTCCCTCGTTTTCATAGTGCTCCACAATATTGTCAGCATTAACCGTATGCCCCTTACAGGTGTTTTCCAAAAGGTAGCGATATAGGATAGCAATGCGGTATGCTTTCATATCGAGTCCTCCCTGAACTTATGTCCTCAAAAAAATTTTCAAATACTATGCTCTCAGTTAATGGTTTTTGCGTTTTTGGTGTGATAGCATCAAAAGGCAATATAAAAGGGCGGTTGTCCGCCCTCATTCGCTGTCTTTGATATACTCCATGATGTCCCCAACATTACAGTCAAGGATTTTACAGAACATTTCGATCGTGTGGGTGCTGACGCTTTCGTTTCGCTTTAGTCTTGTAATCTGCGCGGGGCTAATGCCGTATTTCTTAATCAGCGTATATTGCGAAACACCTTTTTCTTTCATAACATTCCAGAGGTTTTCGTAGGAGATCATAACATCCAAGCCTCACTTCCTACTTGAATGTTAATCGGAAACGGTGTATATTGATATTAACCAATATCGGTTAATAATATTGAAATCACAAGGAGAGAGAACGATGAAAAAAGCAAGTCTAATTATTTTGTCTACTATGCTTTGCCTAAACCTTATAGCGTGTGGCAGTTCAGACACAAAAAATACCCCTAATGAGGATAATACTGATAGTTCAAATGCGGTAAATTCTGAATCAAAGTCTTCCAATACAGTAAACAAAGTTGACAACTCTGATAGCTCAAACAATTCTGATACAATTGAAAACAAAAATGAGGCGACCTTTTCACAAGTTAATTTGGGAGATTCCATTACGACTGACTTTGTAGAAATGACCGTCGAAAAAGCTGAAACTGCACAAGAACTTCATCCGACTGATACAAGCAGTGTATACTCCTATATGCCGGATGAAAACAGGGAGACATACTTCTATCTTTTTGGCGCTATTAAAAATATTTCAGGAGATTCATACGATGTTGAGGATATGAACATCGTTATGACCTTTGATGGAAAATATAACTATACAGGATATATCGCCGCTGATGATGGTGGGAACGACTTTTATGGCAACTATGTGAAACCATTAGTAAGTGTAAAATATTACATGTATGCTTCAGTCCCCGATGAATTAATATCTTCTTACTCAACATGCACTGTGAAATTTGGCTTTCATGAGAATTTTGACCACGACTATGAGACCGACTTTAATGAATATGAATATTGTTATTCAATTGACCTTACCAAATAAGTCTGACATGAAGTTTATTTAATTATCTTTCATTATTGATACCTTAATGCAAATTCTAGCAACAAGGAGAAATAACAATATAGCAGAGAAACGGGAGGCATTACGCCTCCCGTTCTTCATTCTCCTGTTTCGCTTTTTCCTCCTGCTCTTCCATAAAGATGAAATAGCCCAATTCCTCCATATCTATTATGCTGTTCTCCCCTCCAAAAGATCAATGTATTTATAGGCCGTGGTTCGGCTGATATCACACACTCTTGCTAACTCGCTCAGGTTGAGGTTCTTATTCTTGAACGCGGGGTAGTGCCGTAGGAAGATCGGCGGAATGTCGTCTGCGGTCAGCGTGGGTCTTCCAATCTTCGCGCCCTTGGCCTTGGCGTTTGCCATTCCCGACTTCACGCGCGCCCGAATGATACGCAATTCCAATTCCGCAAACACGCCCGACATTTGAATGAACGCATTTGTCATTGGGTCGATCTCTCCGTTGGAGCAATCCACGGTGATACTGCCGACGATCACCAACCGCAGACGCTTGGCGCGTATGGCTTCAATAATCTCGCACAACTGTTTGGTGCTTCTGGCGAGTCTGGAAACCTCCAATGTGATGATCGTATCGCCCGCCTGCGCCTGTTCCAAAAGAGAGGATAACTGACACTTCACAACGGCGTCGCCGTGCTCGTATTCTAAAAAGATGTTCTCTGCGCCCGCCTGCTTCAACTCCCGCACTTGGCGGTCAATGTCCTGTTTGCTCTCGTTTGTAGAGCATCTTGCGTAGCCGTGTATCATTTCGTATTCCTCCCATTGGATTGCTCCACGGGCTTTTTGTTGCCCGTGGAGCGTATTTCTTTCAGCAGGACACCGAGAATCGGCGGGAGCTGACGGGCTTTGTGAAATCCTTGTAGAGATCGGCGTAAAGTCTCTTAAAGGTCGCGCTGTCAAAACGATTGGAAACAACGCTCGTATAGCGAAGGATATAAGCGCCTGCGGTCAGCTCTTCCGCGCCGAGGCGAAGCATTTCGCCCTTGAGCGTGTCGCGGATGGCATCTGCCTTGGCCTTTGCCTTACTTGCGAGATCATCGTAGTTATTCATCGTTTCAATCAGGCTCTCAATCTCATACTTACTCATTTTCTTTCTCCTTTTGGATTATATTTTGTCGGTAAGCGGTGGGTGGCGTTAAGTTTATCACATCGACACCGGAGGTTTTCTTGTCCGTTCCCACTCTGATCTGGTCGCGTTGGCGTTCGACCTTGGCTTACCTCTTCCCTTGAACTGATTATATATTACACCTTTATTGAGTGTATTTCAATTCGCAGGTTCTACAAATATTACACTTATTTCTTGTGTAATATTAGCACTTGAAATAGGTGTAATCATATGCTACAATAAGGACAATGGAAAAGGAGGCGATTTTCGCAAATGCCAATCGTATATAAAATTGACGTGTTGTCCGCTTTGAAAGAGGCAGGCTACAACACGACTCGCATCCGCAAAGAAAAGATTATGGGAGAAGCGATGCTCCAAAAGATAAGAAGCGGGCAAATGCCGTCGTGGGGAACGCTTGAAGTAATCTGCTCCCTCTTGGACTGCCAACCTGCCGATCTGATCGAGTATGTAAAGGACGAAGAGTAGAGGGGCGGTGTCCGCGAAAGGGGCATTCTTATTTCCTGAACGAAAACAGGGCTTTTCGGCGGTCAATGTTGGCCTTTTCACTCGTCCAAAAGTGTAGCGGAAAACAAATGGTTTTCTGAACGCGACGGCGGGATATATTTCGGGAGAAAACTTTTCCCCTTTCCTCTCAGGGAATAGGCGTGGGCGACACTCCCGCGAAATGGCTCTTTCATACCGGAAGACGGTTCTTGCGTCTGTCTGCGGTCGGAGCACTTTTCCCGCCCATCGGCGAAAACGAAAAAAAGCGGTTTTTAAGTCGCACATTTAACAGTCTTTTTCTTCTTCTATTCGCTGTTAAGTGTTTGACTTAAAAACCGCTTTGCTTATTTCCAATCCTTGAATATCTTTTTGAGAGATTCATCAACCGTCGCCTACATCGTTTTCTCGATGAAGTGAAACATCTCTGCCTCCATTACGGATTGCTCCCGCTTCTTTTTCTTCTTGCGTTTGCTGTCTGCGTCAATCCTCATCTGATCTTCACCTCGCTTGTAAAGATGATCTGGGGGATGACCTCTTCTTCCTGCTCCTGAATGCGGGAATATATCGCCTCGCGTTGCTCCAACCAATTCGCCTGTGCGGATTGCCCGTTCAGTTGATACCAATAGCGATTGGGTATCATCCCGCGTAATCTGTAAAGGTTTGTCATATCTACGTTTATAGGGGTATCTCCTTTTTACTTCAAAATAATATCATCGACAAGGCTTGCCTTGTCGATGTAAAGAGAAATGAAAAGCCCGCCTACTCCGTGCGCTTGCGCGCGGGTGGCGGGGTTTCATTTCTCTTTTTCTTTCATAGGTATTTGAAAATTGGGTATAGGGGATGAATCCAAAATGCTATCTTAAAAACAGATACTTTTTCCTCAATAATAATTTACCTTTCTTTTATTATTAGGCAAAAAGTATCCGTTTTTATTTTGCTTTCCACCACGCACTTAGCTCGATCTTCTGACCGCGACGTATAAAAAAATCTTCACCGAGTTTATCAGAGATCATCTGCTTTACAATTGCCTCGAAGTCTTTTTCCAACACATTTTTTGCGGACACAACCACGCTGACCGATACGTCCAAATCATCCGCAATTTGCTGATTCGTAATCATCACCTCGGGATTATGAGCGATTAGCCAAAGAAGCAATTTAATAACGGCCTCCCAACTTACGCTTTCAGAAGAATACTCACGCGTCCGCACACGCTCAAGCCATTCCCTCGGCAAGGCAATTTCTTTTTCTTTTGGAATGATACGCAGGCTATATGTTCGTCCATTAACGAAACTTTCTATATAGTGCCTGTCTGTCAGGTGTTGAATAGCCTCCCGCAACGCCTCTCTGTTTTTGTGCTGTGGGGATACGGAAAAGTATCTACACATATCAGTCAGATTGCCGTGATACTCTCCACCGAAGTCCGCAATCATGGCTAAAATGCGGAACTCTTTCTTATTGAGCGGTAGCCACTCTCGATAAAACGCCACATTCTCCATACTCTCGCACCTGTTTTATCTACTTATATTCCGTGGAGAGGATTTTCCCCGTCAGCAGACGAGGAAAATCCCTTCATTTTCTTGCCGAATAATGGTGTCATACACATAAAAAACGAAGTCAACGGAGTATCTCTCAAACCGCTCCGTTTCGCCTTTGAGATCATATCCACGCATAACATAGTGGCGGATACACTTCTCAACAGCCTCACGATAACTAACACCATCGGCACGCACAAAATTCTCTTTCATATCAATAGTCTCCTTTTTGTTGTATTTAAGTAGGTTTATCATTTACTGATTGCTGGCAGGCTGTAAAGCATAATTGCTCGTCTGCTCGACGGGGAAATTTACCCTTTTGGTCTTTGCGTTGTTTTTGATCTTAGCGAGCTTCACTTTGCTTACAACATTCTTGCCGTCCTTCATCGTGAAGTTAGGAAACTCATTCAGGAACCACTGCTTGGCCGAAGGATACTTGTTCTTCGCATCTCCCTGTGCCTCATTAAACTCTGCCATCAGTTCTTCGCTGTTTTTCTGATTGCTAATATAGTCCATCATCATTTTGAGCGTCAGGCCTTTGTAAGTCTTCTTGTTTCCGCTATTCTTAATGGTCTTTTCCACCACGCGGAAAGTGGGCTGACCTTCGATCATTTTAATCAGTGCCGTATACTCGTCCGTAGTGGGATTGCTTGCCTTTTTCAGCGTGGCCTTGGTAGCAACGATAGTGCGGTTGGTGAAATCATAAGCGAACAAATTCTTCATAGTAAAACCTTTCTGATGCTCTTGGCATCGTGCGTATTTTTTAGGTCGCCACCATTATTTTGAAGTGAGGTTTTGTTTTGCTTCATCTCTCACTTTCTGGGCTTAGTATAGCGAAAGTGATCTACCTAAAATTGGTAGAGCACTTAATCTTTTCTGATTTAATTTTGCTTCTTTTCGTTCCAAAGTCGTTTAACGATGTTCGCACTTCTTCATTCTTGCTCTTGGATGCTGGAAGATGAGAAAAGATGTTTAATAAAGTTCAAACATCTTGTTTCGCGAACACTCAAAGGTATATCATAGCAATATCCACTTTTTGAATTGCCACTTTTGATGATTTTATTGGCGAAAGCAGGAACGCACATCCACCTTTTTATCCACTCCCCCGCTCTCCCGCGGAACGTAAAAAAGAGGAAGCTGATTTCTCAGCTTCCTCTCGAAAATCGCTTGATTTTTAAGGGTTTTATCTTACTTGAAATATCTTTCAAGTAAACCCTTGAGGGCGCGGCCGTGGCGGGCCTCGTCGCGGGCCATCTCGTGGACGGTGTCGTGGATGGCGTCGAGGCCGTTCTTCTTCGCGCACAGGGCGAGGTCAAACTTGCCGCTCGTGGCGCCGAACTCGCAGTCGACGCGCCACTTGAGGTTGTCCTTCGTGCTTGCCTTCATGTTGGGCTCGAGGTCGGAGCCGAGCATCTCGGCGAACTTCGCGGCGTGCTCCGCCTCTTCGTAGGCGGCCTTCTCCCAGTACAGGCCGATCTCGGGATAGCCCTCGCGGTGCGCAACGCGCGCCATGCAGAGGTACATACCGACTTCGCTGCACTCGCCGTTGAAGTTGGCCATCAGCTGGTCAAAGATATACTTCTTGTCCTCTTCGGAGATGTCGGGGTTGTTCTTCACGGTCTTGCCGTAAACGCCGAATTCGTGCTCGGCAGCGAGCTTGAGCTCACCCTTGACCTCTTCGAACATGTTGCTCTTGGCGTGGCACACGGGGCACTCCGCAGGAGCCTCGGGGCCTTCATAGATATAACCGCAAACCTTGCAAAGCCACTTTTTCATAATTGCTACCTCCATAAAGTTTATCTTGAAATGTGAATTGTTTTGCTTGCCTTTCACTGGCGTTAGTCTACCACATTTTACCGGTTTTATAGAAGTTGCAAATGCAACATTTTGATGAATTTTTTATGAATTGCGCTCCATGGCCTTCAGGATGCGAGGCGCGAGGATCAAACTCACGACGATCTTGAGGCAGTCGCCGGGAAGATAGGGCAGCATGTAGGCCGTGGCGAGCGTCATCCCGCTCACGTTGCCGCCCTTGTAGACGTTGACGATCAGCGCGATATAGGGAAGGCCCACGAGGTACAGCACCGCAAGGCCTGCAAAGCACGCGAGCAGAAGCCGCGGCACGGAACGGTCCTTTTCCGCGATCTTGCCGATGACCCACGCCGTCGGGATCAGGCCCAGCAGGAAGCCGAACGTGGGGTTGAAGATATAGCCAAAGCCGCCGCCCGCCGCGAAGATGGGCACGCCGACAAGGCCGAGTACCACGTAGAGAAGTTGCGACAGCGCGCCGAGCTTTGCGCCCAGAAGCAATCCTGCCATCGCCGTGAAGAAGAACTGCAGCGTGATCGTCGCCTGGAAAAGCTGGAAGTGCAGGAACGCGCCGATAGCCGTCAGCGCGGCGAACAGCGCGCAGTAGATCAGGTCTCTTGTTTTGATGTTTTTCATGGTGATTCTCCCTTTTCTCAAAAAAACTGGGCTCATCATAACATGACGCCCGCCCATTGTCAACCAGTAAATTCATAAAGGTTTACAAGTTTGCAATTTTTCTTGCACAAGATCAAAATCGCAGCGCCTACGTCGCTGCACGAATGAAGGGGGGCCATTCTCTTTCCGCGGAAAGAGAATGGCCCCCCTTACACCCCCCAAGAGAAAGGGATTAGATTGGCAGTCTCGGACTTGAATGACCTTCATGCCTCCGGAATGCAACTTCCTGCGCGCGGCGTTGCCGCGTTGAATGTTGCTATACGATTTGGCCTACTCCTATTATCCGCTGCCGCTCTGCT
>OLFZ01002427.1_pt1 | contig 12341 bp, 10 predicted proteins | sample 1604861 | NCBI WGS metagenome assembly OLFZ01 (sample SAMEA3888895, study PRJEB22519) | human gut metagenome | biome: human gut; feature: human-associated habitat; material: faeces | place: Denmark | collected 2011 | reverse complement strand
GGGTGTAGGAAACCTACCGCCAACGGCGGCAAGGCGCCTTTACCCTACCCTACGACCTTTTGGCAAGCCGCGAGGTGGAAAATATCTTTGAGAACAGCGATTTTGTCCTCATGCTCAATCAAGCGCAGGGCGACCGTACTATCCTTGCAAAGCAGCTTAATATTTCCCCGCAGCAGATGAAGTATGTTACCCACACCGAAGCGGGCGAGGGGCTTATCTTCTATGGAAATGTGGTGCTGCCTTTTGTAGACCGCTTCCCGAAAGATACCGAGCTTTACAGGGTAATGACAACGAAGCCGGAGGAAGTTTCCGAAAGCGGAAAGTGAGGTGCAGACCATGAAGCAATATAAATCCCGCGATAAAATCACACAGAAAATGACCCGCGACGGGCTTATTGAGGTAAACGAAACACAGCAGACCGCCGAGCGTATCAGTAAACGGGAACAGGACGCGGATTTTCAAAAGTCCCCGGAGCAGCAAGCGGCGCAGGACGGGACGCAGCTTCAAGGTGTAGCGTCCCAAACTTCCCCGTTACCCCACGCACCGGGAGCTTCCCCCGCAAGGGACACCGCCACAGCAGAGCGCGTTATGGAGCATATCGAAGCAGCACAGACCCGCAGAGCCAGTAAAAAAGCGGTACATAAAGCACAGGAGGAAGTTACCGTACAAACAACATCTTCCCGCTTGCAGTTTACCGAGGAAGAACTTGCCGTCCCGGAACTGGAATGCTATATTGAGAAATCAAACAAAGCCGCTGACCGACTGGACGCAGCAAAGGCAGCTATCCCGAAGCAAAAGAAACTGGTTAAGGAGCGCACCTTTGACGAAGCCGCAGGAAAGGCAAAGACCCGACTTCACTTTGAAGAACAGGAAAAACCGATACCCGGCGGCAAAAAAGGAAACCCGCTGTCCCGCCCCGCACAGGAAGCAGGGATTTTCGTCCACAACAAGATACATTCCGTTGAAAAGGACAATTCCGGCGTTGAGGGGGCGCATAAATCGGAGGAACTTGCCGAGCGCGGCGCGAAATACGGGGCGCGGAAGTTAAAACAGGGCTACCGCAGCCATAAGCTGAAACCTTACCGGGAAGCGGCAAAGGCAGAACAGGCAGCGTTTAAGGCAAACGTCAACTTCCAGTATCACAAAACCCTGCACGACAACCCGCAGCTTACTTCTAACCCGCTTTCCCGTTTCATGCAGAAACAGCAGATAAAACGCCAGTATGCAAAGGCGGCAAAGAAAGGAGGGGCAAAAGCCGCAGCGGAAGCCACAAGAAAGACGGCGAAGAAAACCGCCGAGGAAACGAGGAAAGCCGCCGCATTTGCGGCAAGACACCCGGCGGGCATTTTGATTGCAGTTGCCGCGCTGCTTCTCTTTATTATGATTTCCGCAGGGCTGTCCTCTTGCGGGGCTATGTTTTCGGGCTTGACAAACGGGGTGCTTGGCACTTCCTACACATCCGAGGACAGCGACCTTGTGGCAGTTGAAAACAACTATGCCGCATTGGAAAACGGGCTGCAAAGTGAGATTGACAATATCGAAAGCACCCACCCCGGCTATGATGAATACCGCTACGACCTTGACAGTATCGGGCATAACCCCCACGAACTTGCGTCTTATTTGACCGCCCTCTTGCAGAGCTACACCCCGCAGAGCGCACAGGCAGAGCTTGAACGTATCTTTTCCATGCAGTACACCTTGACGCTGACCGAGGAAGTGGAAATACGCTACCGCACCGAAACAAGTACCGACCCGGAAACCGGGGAAACCACCACCGAGGAAGTCCCTTATGAGTATTACATCTTGAATGTGAAACTGACAAATAAGCTGATTTCCGAGCTTGCGGAGGAACTTCTTACGCCACAGCAGCTTGAAATGTTTCATGTGTACTTGGAAACAAGCGGCAACAAACCGCTGATTTTTGGCGGCGGTTCTCCCGACGGAAGCCCGTCTGAGGATTTAAGCGGCGTGGAGTTTGTAAACGGTACGCGCCCCGGAAATCAAGAGCTTATGGAACTTGCAAAACAGCAAGTCGGAAACGTGGGCGGCTACCCTTACTGGTCTTGGTACGGCTTTAACAGCCGCGTGGAATGGTGCGCCTGTTTTGTATCATGGTGCTACAATCAAGCCGGAAAAAGCGAACCCCGATTTGCGGGCTGCGAATGGCAGGGTGTCCCTTGGTTTCAGTCAAGGGGACAATGGGGCGCACGCGGCTATGAGAATATCGCACCGGGCGACGCAATCTTTTTCGATTGGGATTTAGACGGTGTTGCCGACCATGTGGGGCTTGTGCTTGGCAGGGACGGCAGCCGCGTCTATACCGTTGAGGGCAATTCCGGCGACGCTTGCAAGATAAAGAGCTATGACCTTAACTATCAATGTATCAAAGGCTACGGGCTGATGAACTGGTAAAGCAGCCCAAAAAAAGAAAGGAGAAATGACCTATGGCAAACAATAAAATCGACCGTATCAATAAGGAAATCGCAAAGACCCGCGAGAAAATCACAGAGTATCAGAACAAGTTAAAAGGACTGGAAGCGCAGAAAACCGAAGCGGAAAACCTTGAAATCGTGCAGCTTGTACGAGCTATGCGTCTGACCCCGCAGGAACTGAACGCTATGCTGTCCGGCGGCGGTATTCCCGGCATGACTGCCGCACCCGCAGAAGAAAACGAACAGGAGGAAAATGCAGATGAAGAATAAACTGAAAAAGACCATGACTGCCCTTTGTGCCGCCCTTATCCTTATGGGCGGTTTTTCTGTCCCTGCCTATGCACAGGGCGCAGCCACAGAGCCGCCCGCCGGGGACGCGACCAACGACAGTAATGTAGTTGTGGAGGAAAAAGAGGAAACGCCGCCCCTTACCCCAAAGGGAAACGCTACACTGGTTGACGATTACGGCGGCAATAAGCAACTTATCACTGTTACCACCAAAGGCGGCAACTATTTCTATATCCTCATTGACCGCGCCGCCGAGGGCGAACAGACCGTACATTTCCTAAATCAAGTGGACGAAGCCGACCTTATGGCACTGACCGAAAACGGCGAAGCTGCCAAAAAGCCGGAAATCTGTAACTGTACGGAGAAATGCGAAGCCGGAAAGGTAAACACGTCCTGCCCGGTATGTGTTACCAGTATGACAGGCTGCACAGGCAAAGAACCTACCCCAACACCAACGGAGCAGCCGGAAGAACTGAAAGAAAAAGGCGGCAATCCCGGTGTGGTGCTTGCCTTAGTCCTCTTTGCCCTGCTTGGTGGCGGCGCAGCGTTCTACTACTTTAAGTTTCTAAAGCCGAAGCAGAATGTAAAGGGCGATACCGACCTTGAAGATTTTGAATTTGAGGACTACGACGAGGACGAGCCGGAAGCAGATACCGGGGAAACTCCCGAAGATGAAGAAACGGAGGAAGAAACCCTATGACCCTGTTTACCGACAATCCCTTTGAAAAGATGATGATACAGAAACCGAACGGGCGGCGTGATAATGCGCCGCCTGTTCCTTATCCCCCTGCTTGTGCTTCCTGCCCTTACAAGGGACAGTCCCCTTGTGTGGGGTACTGTCTGAAACAGGTACAGGAGAAAAAGAAAACCGAGCCGGAACGCTGAAAGGAGGAACTTATATTTGATTTTAGTTATCGCAGAAAAGCCCAGTGTGGCACAGACAATCGCTGCCGTACTTGGGGCAAAGGAAAAGAAAGACGGATTTCTCACAGGAAGCGGCTATATCGTTTCTTGGTGCGTGGGACATTTGGTAGGGCTTGCGGAAGCTGCCACCTACGGGGAACAATATAAAAAGTGGAGCTATGACAGCTTACCGATTTTGCCGCAGGAATGGAAGTACACCGTTGCTTCTGACAAGGAAAAGCAATTCAAAACCCTAAAAGAGCTTATGCACCGGGCAGACGTTTCCGAAGTCGTCAATGCCTGCGACGCGGGGCGCGAGGGCGAACTCATTTTCCGCTTTGTCTATGAAATGGCGGGCTGCAAGAAACCTATGCGCCGCCTTTGGATTTCTTCTATGGAGGACAGCGCAATCAAAGAGGGCTTTTCCCGTCTGAAGAACGGCGAGGAATACGACGCGCTCTTTGCTTCCGCATTGTGCAGGGCAAAGGCTGACTGGTTAATCGGTATCAATGCCACCCGCCTTTTCTCTGTCCTTTACAATCATACCTTGAACGTGGGACGCGTACAGACCCCGACCTTAAAAATGCTTGTTGACCGGGACGCAGCGATTACCACATTTAAGAAAGAAAAATACTACCATGTGCGCCTTGTCTTATCCGGCGCGGAAGCTGCAAGCGAAAAACTATCTGACCGTTCCGAAGCTGACAAGCTGAAAGCTGCTTGCGAAGTGTCAAAAGCAGTCTGTGCTTCCCTTGTGAAAGAGAAAAAGACCGCAGCCCCGCCGAAGCTCTTTGACCTTACTTCTTTACAGAGGGAAGCAAACCGCCTGTTCGGTTATACCGCAAAGCAGACCCTTGACCTTGCACAATCTCTGTATGAAAAAAGACTTCTTACTTATCCGAGAACAGACAGCGCATTTCTGACCGACGACATGAGCGACACAGCGGCGGGCATTATCAAGCTGCTTTGTGGGAAATTTTCTTTTATGGCGGGAAAAGACTTCACGCCGGAGCTTGGAAAGGTGCTGAACAGTAAAAAGGTATCAGACCACCATGCCATTATCCCGACTATGGAGCTTGCAAAGACCGACCTTGCCACGCTGCCGGAAAGCGAAAGGAATATCCTTACCCTTGCCGGGGCGCGTCTGCTCATGGCGACCGCTGCACCGCATACCTTTGAAGCGGTTACAGCAGTTTTTGAATGTGCCGGACAGTCTTTTATCGCAAGGGGAAAAACGGTGCTGTCCGACGGGTGGAAAGAGATTGACCGAAGATACAGGGCAGCCTTAAAGAACAAGCCCGAAACGGACGACGCAGACAGCGACACAGAAAAGACCCTGCCGCCATTTACCGAGGGACAGACCTTTGAAAATCCGACGGCAAAGGTAACGGAGCATGACACAACACCGCCAAAACCTCACAACGAAGCGTCGCTGCTCTCTGCTATGGAGCGCGCCGGAAGTGAGGACACCGACCCGGACGCAGAACGCAAAGGGCTTGGAACTCCCGCCACCCGCGCCGCCGTCATTGAAAAACTGGTAAAGGGCGGCTTTGTGGAGCGAAAAGGCAAGCAGCTACTTCCCACAAAGGACGGTATCAATCTTGTGTGTGTCCTGCCGGACACCTTGACAAGCCCGCAGCTTACCGCAGAATGGGAAAACAATCTGACGCAGATTGCCAAAGGCAAGGCAGACCCCGCCGCATTTATGGAGGGTATCGAGGATATGGCGCGGGAACTGGTAAAGACCTATCCGTTTCTTTCTGATGATAAAGCGCAGATGTTCAAGCCGGAACGGGAAGCGTTGGGAAGCTGCCCCCGCTGCGGTTCTCCTGTCTATGAGGGAAAGAAAAACTACTATTGCAGCAATAAGGAATGTAGCTTTACCATGTGGAAAAATGACCGTTTCTTTGAAGAACGAAAAGTAACCTTTACCCCCAAAATTGCCGCTGCACTCTTACAATCCGGCAAAGTAAATGTGAAAAAGCTCTATTCCCCAAAGACGGGCAAAACCTACGACGGAACTATCGTATTGGCTGATACAGGCGGGAAATATGTCAACTACCGCATTGAACTGTCGAAGAAGAAATAACTGAATAGCAAGCATAGGAAAAGAGTACCCTTTTCCGTAAAATCCCTGCTTTCTCTACCGAGAACGGCGGGGATTTTTGCTTGTTGGGAAGTTTCCCAAACCCTCTGTTTTATGGAGGGTTTTACCCTCTGAAACCGAAGAAAGGAGGTTACACATGGCAAGTTTACGGGACACCGTAAAGGACTATCAAGAAGAATTAAGGGACGGTATCGCTTGGGTGGCGTTTTGGAAAACGGGACGTTCTTGGAACGCCGAATATTTCCACCTTGAAATGAGCGACTACATTTACCCGGAGGACAGAAGCCGCATGGAAGAAATCAAACAGGCTGACCCTGCCGCCGTTGTGGTAAACGGCTATTATTCCGGCTATCTTGGCGAGGATATGAACCTTGACGAGCTGACCGCCGGGGTGCGCCGCCACTACGAAAACGGATATAGCAATATCGGGGAATTTATCGAAGCCCACGACGACAGGCTGCCGCCGGAGCTTATCGAGGAAGCAAGAGCCGCCGCCCACGCTGCGGGGCTGCCTTTCTCTGAAAAAGCCTACCGGGACGGCGAAGAACCCGACCCCTATATTTTTGACGGGAGCATGAGCATGGAGGACTACGAACTTATGCACCGTATGATTGAAAACGAAAGGAGCGAACGCATGGTAGAAACGATTTTAAGCGGGTATCTTTCTAATCTTGGAAAGTACACCGAGGGCAGACCTGCGGGCGAATGGGTATCATTCCCCACGACTGCCGAGCATTTGAAAGAAGTCTTTGACCGTATCGGGATAGACGGCAAAAACTACGGGGAGCTGCATATCACAGAATACCAGTCCTCTATTGCAGGACTGGCAGGAAAATTGACCGAGCTTGAAAGCCTTGACGAACTGAACTATTTGAGCGAACTTTTGAAAATGCAGTTTGACGACGACCGGGAAAAATTTGTTGCAGCTATGGAATACGGCGACCATACAAGGGACTTGCAGGATATTATCAACCTTGCACAAAACCTTGATTGTTACTGGCTTTACCCGTCCGTACAGAGTGAGGAAGATTACGGGCATTATCTGATTGAAGAACTGGACGAGTTGGAGCTGCCCGAAGAAGCAAAAAAATATTTCATGTATGAGGAATACGGGCGGGACGCTGCTATCAATGACGGGGGCAGCTTTACCGAGCAGGGCTATATCTACAATAACCGCAACACCTTTACACAGTGGTACGACGGGCGCGACGTGCCGGAGGAATACCGGGTAACGCCGCAGCCGCCAGTACAGGAAAAGGAACAGGCAGACCTTGACGCTTCCGCAGCCATACAAACCGCCGCCACAGAGCAGCCCCCGGTTCTCCCGATTATCCTATCTTCTGAAAAGCCCGCCGATAAAATGAAAGAGATTACCGACCGACTGGAACAGGGAATTTTAGGACTGTATGAAAGCGACCGTTACGCCGATTATCTGCGTACCATGTCAAAATTCCATGATTACAGCCTTAACAATACAATCCTTATCGCCATGCAGGGCGGCAATCTTGTGAAAGGCTATAAACAATGGGAAAAGGAATTTGACCGCCATGTAAAGCCCGGAGAAAAAGCTATCAAGATACTTGCACCGTCCCCGTTTACCGTCAAGAAGCAGGTGGAAAAAATCGACCCGGACACCCAAAAGCCTGTTTTCGATAAGGACGGAAAACCTGTTACCGAAGAAAAAGAAATCAAGATACCCGCTTTTCGTGTAGTATCTGTCTTTGATATTTCACAGACCGAGGGAAAAGAACTTCCTGCCCTTACCTATGAGCTTACGGGCAACGTGGAACAATACAAGGATTTTTTCGCTGCCCTTGAAAAGACTTCCCCGTTTGCTATGGGATTTGAAGCACTAAGCGGCGGCGTAAAAGGACGCTGCAATTATGAGGAAAAGCGTATCTTCATCAACGAGGGCATGGACGAATTGCAGAATATCAAGACCGCAATCCATGAAATCGCCCACGCCACGCTGCATGATACCGCCCTTGCCATGCCGGAACGCCCCGACCGCCGCACCCGCGAGGTACAGGCGGAAAGCGTCGCCTATGCGGTCTGCCAACATTACGGGCTTGATACGTCGGACTATTCTTTTGGGTATATCGCCGGGTGGAGCAGCGGAAAAGAACTTGCAGAACTGAAAGGCTCTCTTGAAACAATCCGCAGCACCGCCGCAAATCTGATTGATACCATAGACGGACATTTTGCAGAAATCCAAAAGGCACAGGATAAGGAACAGACCACCGAACAGGCACAGCCCGCACAGGAAGCCGCCAAACAGCCCGAAACAAAAGCAGCCGCGCCGGAGCTTCCCGAAGAAACAGCCCCGGTACAGGAAAAAGAAGCACAGCCGGAACAGGCTGCACCCGCCCCTTATTACACTATCAATGAAGCTGCCGCCAAACGTGCAAAGGATATGAACAGTTTTTCCGATTATAAGCAAGGCAGCGCGACGGCTGAATACAGGCACTATGTAGATGAAGCCGTACAACTTGCAGAAAGGCAGAAACAGCGGGTAGACCCGATGTACCATGAGAAAATCGACAGCCTGCTTGACACCTATGCCCGGAAACTGGCGGCGAACATGAATAAAGGCTATGAGATTGACGCGCGTGTTCCCTCTATCCTGATTGCGGGCGGCTCTAACTTCCCCACAAGGAAGAAAGAAAAGCAGAACGCAGCCCGCGACAGCAATTACCGGGAATGGCAGGACATACAAGGGCTTCTTGATAAAATCCGCAGTACCGGCATGGGCGGTATCAGCGCAGACGACCCGCAGGCAGTACAGAAGTTAGAAAAGAAACTGGAAAGCCTTGAAAAATCACAGGAAACCATGAAAGCCGTAAACGCCTACTACCGCAAGCATAAGACCCTTGACGGCTGCCCGCATTTACCGCCGGAGGAACTGGAAAAATTGAAAGCAGACATGGCGAGCAGTTGGCATTTGGAGGACAAGCCCTTTGCGACTTGGGCGTTATCCAACAACAGCGCAGAAATCCGGCGCGTGAAAGACCGTATCAAATCCCTTTCACAGCAAAAAGAAATCGGTTTTGTAGGTTGGGAATTTGACGGCGGCAAGGTGGAAGCAAACACCGAAGCGAACCGACTGCAAATCTTCTTTGAGGATAAGCCGGACGAAGCCACGCGGGAAGCCTTAAAAAGTAATGGCTTCCGTTGGTCGCCAAAAGCCGGGGCATGGCAGCGGCAGCTTACCAGTAACGCCTACTATGCGGCTGATTATGTGAAAGCGATTGCTCCCCTTACCGGGGAAAAGCCTACCGAGTTACAGCGGGCGCATATCCGGCAGCAAAAGGTAGCTGCACAGGAACAACCCGCACAGGAGCAGCCGGAGCAGGAAGCCCCACAGGACAAAGACACCTTTTCCATTTATCAGATAAAAGGCGGGGACGAAACAAGGGACTTGCGTTTTGAGCCTTACGACCGTCTGATTGCCGCCGGACACCGGGTAGACCCGAAAAACTATGCCCTTGTCTATTCCGCACCTCTTACGCCGGGGACTTCCCTTGAAGATATTTACACCCGCTTTAATATCGACCACCCGAAAGATTTTAAGGGACACAGCCTTTCTGTTTCCGACGTAGTGGTGCTTCATCAGAACGGGCAGGACACCGCCCACTATGTAGACAGCTTCGGTTATAAGAAAGTGCCGGAATTTTTGCAGCCGGAAAACTATCTGAAAACTGCCGAGCAGACCACCGAGCAAAACTACAACATGATTGACGGGCAGATAAACAACACCCCGACCGTCGCAGAATTGGAAGCAAAGGTAAAGACAGGAGAAACCATTTCCCTTGTTGACCTTGCGGAAACTGTCAAGGCTGACAAGGAACGTGGCAAGGCAGCAAAAACGGAAAAGAAGCCCTCTATCCGGGCGCAGCTTAAAGCAGCGAAAGAACAGACACCGAAGAAACAGGCAAAACAGAAAACACAGGATTTGGAAAGGAGCTGACGCATGAATAAGTTTGAAAACGTGGATATTTTCGCTTCTCTTGACGCTATCATGCGGCAGAATACAGGATTTTTCCAAAGTGATTTTGACATTGACAAGGAGATTATCGCAAAAGCAGCGGCAAGCCCTAACAGAGAGGATAAGACGCTGCTATGGTTTTGCCGCCCGTCCGGGACGCATTGTTTTAAGGAGCGCGACGTGTTCCTAAAGGATACCGCCGCCCACAATACATGGTGTTTTTACAAAGAGCAGACCTGCGACTGCGTTCTTGCCTATGCCGTCGAGCTGACGGGCAGGGAGCGCGGGAAAATCAAAGGCAATCTTTATGAGCTTGACTATGCAAGGCAGTATGAGCGCGTTAAGGACAATGCGCTTGCCGCCGACACAGTCAAGTTGATTTATGAGCATGGGACAAGGGAGATACCCGCCGGACAGCATTTTAACGGAAATCCCGATACTTCTTTAGGGAAGTTTGAACACTTTGAAGCAGTACCCAACGACCCGGACGCGCTACAATTCCTTTTACGGGAAGAAAAGCAAAAACGGGATAAACTGACACCGGGCGACTTCAAGGAACATACCGCCGCCCTGCGTGCTGGGCTGATTGAAGCCGAAGCGCGGCGCATTGTGCAGGAAATGAAGCGCAGGGACACGCCCAATAGCCCTAATAGGACACATTTCATGGTGGAGCTGTCCCCGACATTTATGCAGCTTGCGTCCTCTAAGGACACCGACCGTCTGTTTTCCATGTTGCCCTATAAGACACTTTCCTTTTCCAAAATCGAGGGCAGACATGGAACATACGCCTTGATTGATAAAAATGAAAACCGGGGCACAGATATTCGCAGGGTGCGCCCCTCAATCCGGGCGCAGCTTGCCGCTGACAAAAGAAAAGCCGCCCCGAAAAAGGCGGCTGTAAAATCAAAAAATCACGAATTGGAGGTATGAGCATGATTAGACTGACAGTTGAAGAAACAAACCTGTTGAGCATTTACAATGAGGACGGCAAACGTGGGCTTACAGAAAACATCAACGCTGCGCTGCCGTTCATGGACGAGGATATGCGGGAACTGGCGAAACGCACCCTTGCGAAAATCGCACCTCTGACAGAAAATGAGTATGCGGAGCTTGCTATTTTCGCCGCTGATGAGGTATGACCGGGATAAAGCGGCTTACACCACCCCAAAGCCGGAAAGTCAACAGCCTTATAAAAAAGGAGTGCTGCAACTGCGATAACGGACACTGTATTTTACTGGACGACGGGGAGGAATGTGTCTGCCCGCAGCTTATTTCCTATTCGCTTCTTTGCAAATGGTTTCAGACCGCCGTATTGCCCCTTGATAAGCTGCTGTATGCAGAGCTTTTCAAGACCGAGGATAAAAAGCGTTGTACCGAGTGCGGAACTTCTTTTGCGTCCACCTCTAACAGCGTCAAATACTGCCCGGACTGCCGGAAGCGTATTACCCGCAGACAGGCAGCGGAGCGCATGAGAAAACGGCGCGCCCTTGTTACGTAGTAGGGGCAAAAAAAGCCTTGATTTACGGGGCTTTCAGTGCTTGAAAATGACGCGGCAAGGGTTTTATACCTTATCCCCTAAAAATGACGTTCTATTGCGTAACAGATACCAAAAACGCACCTACATAAAACAGGGCGCGGACAGTCTTTTGTTGGCTGTCTGCGCCCTGTTCTTTTACTTTATTCGTGCAGTTCTTCTATATCCTTTATTCGGTTTTCCAATAGGATATACAGCTCTCCATTCTCTCCCCTTATAACCAGAGTATCATTTTCATCGGAATAAGTTCCATATTCCACACATTCTATATATCCGATAAGTGTATTTCCGTCCTCAAAAGTAATTTGGATTTTACTGTCTGCGTTAATATAAGTTTCTACGCCATAACTGCCATTTTCTAATGTTATTCTGTAACATGGTGTAATACCAACCATTTTCATAATTATTCCCGTTCCTTTCCTTTCTTCCGTTCCGGCTCTTTGCCTTGCCGCAAAATATTGTCTATGTTCTGTTTGATAACGTCGTATTCCTTGACCTGCTTTTTCAGCTTCCCATAGTCGGCATACAGGGCTTCTTTCTGCTCTTGAAGTGCTGCGTACTCTGCTTGCAGGGCGGCAAGGCTTGGTAGCTTGGTTATCCCCGCCGCCTTAATTGCCTTTGCCGCTGCTTCATAGAGAATAATATCGCTCTCATGGGCTGTCCGGTATTTCTCCTTATCTTTTGCCTTGCGGTAGGCAGCATAGGCGGGCTTGGTCTTTTGATAGGTATTGATATTCTTGATAAGCAGCGTCATATCGGTAAGCCGCTTTTCAACCTCTTTCAAGCTGTCCGCTGCCTGTTCGCTTGCTTTGGCAACTTCCGTGATTTTCGCGGTCAATTCTGCGTACTGTTCAATTTTATGTTCTGTCAAGAAATTCATGGTTTTCGCTGCCTGTTTCAGATTATGGATTTTTGCCCATTGCTCATAGCCCCGGCTTTCCTGCACCTTGATACTGTTCTGAATATCAATGAGCAGACTAACGCCGCCGCGATCTGCGCGGGGAGCTTTCGCAGCGCGGGCGCGTTTGCCCTCTATGCGTTCCCTTATGGCTTCCTCTGTATAGTCTGCGCCGAGGGTTTTTAGGCGGGTGA
>OLFZ01002423.1_pt1 | contig 12374 bp, 6 predicted proteins | sample 1604861 | NCBI WGS metagenome assembly OLFZ01 (sample SAMEA3888895, study PRJEB22519) | human gut metagenome | biome: human gut; feature: human-associated habitat; material: faeces | place: Denmark | collected 2011 | reverse complement strand
GGTTCAACGGGTTCAACGGGTTCAACGGGTTCAACGGGTTCAACGGGTTCAACGGAGAAGGTGGCGGCTTTCGCCGCATATTTATATGAGGCGATGCCCGAAGGCAGGATGTTTGCATCCCTGTCCACTCTTGCTGAAAACTTTTTCAAAAATCAAAAAACTGTTCAGCATAGTGAAAAGTTTTTCCATTTTGGGAAATTTGTTCACTATACTGAACAGTTTGATCCATCCATCTATTTCTCATCCAATGATTGCATGAGAAGAAAATCTTTGAGTTTCACATGACGCACGGTACTGGTCGAATAATCAAAATCATCATTTGTGATGAGGATTTTTTCTCGCGCATTATCAAGTCCCGCAAACGCCCCCATCTCTCTGTCATACGCTTTCTCTTCCGCCACCGTGTATGCCACCTGGATGAGATACTCCCTCTGCCCTTTGGCTGCGATGAAGTCGATTTCCTGTCCCCTGTTATTATATACATACACTTCATAACCCATATAGATAAGCTCGTTATACACCACATTCTCCAGATTATGCGTCACATCATAGCGTCCAAACGGCTGATGAATCGTATTGAAGGCCACATCTTCATCATATAACTTCTCAAAAAAGTCCAGCTTCTTCTTTGCTTTCAGAGAATACTGTGAGACTTGGCGAATCGCGTATGCCTCCTCCAGATACCCCAAGTACTTCATGACCGTGTTGACAGAAATCTGTACTTTCTGACTGCGCAAATATTTTGAAATCGAATTGGCACTGAAGATACGCCCATTCGAAACCATGATGTACTCGACCAACCGCCGGAACACTTCCGCCTTGCGGATTTGATATCGATTCATAATATCATTCAAGACAATCGTCCGGTGCAGATCCTCCAAGTATCGCAGCATGGCTTCTTTCTCCCGAAATTCCAGACGCTTTGGAAATCCTCCATAAATAAGGTACTCACTGATCGGCGCCTCTTCTCCGAGTTCTTTGGCATACGCTGCTATCTCTTTGTACACGAAGGGCCGTATGCAGAACGCCACATATCGCCCCGACAATTCCTTTGTGAATTCTTTCGACAACAATTTGGAATTACTGCCCGTAACAAAGAGCGAAATATCCTCCAGACGCAGCGTGCGACAGGCTAGATTCCAATCCTTGACCAACTGCACCTCATCCAGAAACACATAGCACTTGCCCTCCTTTCGTCGGGCCAGCACATAGGAAATCAAGCTGTCTGCATCAGGAATCTCCCGCAGCAGCCGCGTGTTTTCGAAATTTAGAGAAAGAACCTGCCGTCCCGCTTGCTCCAGCTCCTCTTTGATCTGACTCAATATGACAGATTTCCCGGAGCGGCGAATCCCTGTGATGATCTTGATCAGATCACTGTCATAGAATGGACGAATCTGGGAAATGTAATGTTCTCGTAGTATCATCTTTCTCACCTCTTTTTGTTCATTATACTGAAAAGTTTTCCAAAAATCAAAAAACTGTTCAGTATAGTGAAAAGTTTTTCCATTTTTGGAAATTTGTTCACTATACTGAACAGTTTGAACATGGAGCGGAAAGGATGCACACCTATGCTGCATCCTTTCTACTTATTGAAAACGACGCTATTGTTATTGTTTCTTTTTTCCGTTTCGTAAAACTGCTTTGCTTTCTCATAGGTGTCGAAGTTTTTAAGCGTTGTTCCGGCGGGTTTTCTATACTCTTCCTTTAGCTGCGCCAAACCATTGTGCTTTTGTCCATCAAAGCCAGGCTGATCTAGCCAGACATGATTCTTAATCACCGAATATGTCCCCGTATCCCTGTCATAACGATAGGACAATACGGTTTCCTGGCTCCAGTTGTTCCCCTGAGTGTTATCTTTCCTCTTCAATGGTACTGAGTCCAAATTTTCTGTGGTCCAGTACAGGACGCCGTTTTCGAGGTAGCCGCGCTTATTCGGATTCTGCCCGTTGTAATACGTCCACATGGTCGCCCCCAGCTCGGAAACCAGCTTCCCGATCGTGGGGTCCTGCTTGTCAACATCCGTGAGCCAACTAGACTGTATCAGCCCACGGTTGTAACCCATACCATACGCACCGCCGAGGTAATTGGTTTCTTTCTCTATAATCCGGTCTATAATCGCTTTCATATCAACAGTTCCCGTATTCTTCTTTGCCGTCTCCATAAGGCTCGATGCATTTCCGAACACATTCTTGATCGAGTCTGCGACTCCTGTCTGGGAGTAGATCCCCCATCCGATACCGATGATGATCGCAAGCATCAGCGCATACTCGACAAGATCCTGCCCCTTCTGCGAATTTTTGTAAAATGTGAACACTGTTTTCATCCTCCTTCATTGTCTATTGTCTATATTTTAACAAAAAAAGGATAGGGAAATCAATGCGCCTCCCAGTTGCTCTCACGATCAAAAACCGCCCTGCTTTGGCAGGACGGTTTTTTCAAGCGCTATGTATTACTCTTATTCGATAAGCATGAGGAGGTCGCCGGATTCGATGCGCTGACCAGCCTTGACATGGATCTCGCTCACGATACCATCCATCGGCGCGGTGATGGTGGTTTCCATCTTCATCGCTTCGGTGACAATGACGGGGTCGCCCTTCTTGACAGAGGAGCCTTTTTCGACGAGGAGTTTTACCACGGAGCCGGAGAGTGTCGCACCGACTTCGCCCGGTACGTCCTTGTCCGCTTTTCTGGAGGTATTCGCAGACTCTGCCACATGAGCGTCGTGGATCTTGATCTCGCGCGGCATGCCGTTCAGCTCGAACTGAAGCTCTCTGTTGCCTTCCAGGTCCGGTTTTGTGACATTATCAAGGCGAACGAGGAGCATCTTGCCTTCATCGATGTTGATGCGGATTTCTTCACCGACTTTCATGCCGAAAAAATAGGTCGGCGTATCAAGGAGAGAGAGGTCACCATACTTATGATAACGATCCATGTAGTCGGAGAAGACTTTCGGATAGATGCAGTAGGAGGAGACATCTTCTTCGCGAGTCGGGATGTGCTTCTCTTTCATTTCCATCTTGACTTCTTCAAAGTCAACATTCTCCGGCTGGCTTTCGAGGTGCGGCTTCTGTCCGCGCAGGATGATCTGCTGGAGTTTTTCTGGGAAGCCGCCATACGGGATGCCGAGCTTGCCGTCGAAGAAGTCGACAACGGACTGCGGGAAGTCGAGGGTATCTCCCTTTTCATAGATATCCTTCTCGGTCAGATGGTTCTGTACCATGAAGAGGGTCATATCGCCGACGACCTTGGAGGACGGGGTGACCTTGATGATATCGCCGAACATCATATTGACCTTCGCATACATGCGGCAGACTTCCGGCCACTGGGCTCCGAGACCGACAGCCGTTGCCTGCTGGCGCAGGTTCGAGTACTGTCCGCCAGGCATTTCATGCTGGTAAAGGGTCGTATTCGGATTCGTCATCTTGGAGTCGACACCTGCATAGTACGGACGGACCCCCTGCCAGTAGCGGTCGATGGTCTCAAGCGCATCGATATCCAGCTGCGGCTGGCGCGGGTTATTCTGCAGTGCGTAGTACATGGAGGTCATGGACGGCTGGCTGGTACCGCCAGAGAGTGCGCCGGTCGCAACGTCTAAGATATCGACGCCTGCATCGACGGCTTTGGCATAGGAGTACAGGGTGCATCCGCCGCCTTCATGGCTATGGAGATGGATCGGGAGATCGACAGCATCCTTCAGTGCAGAGATCAGGGCATACGCAGCTTCCGGCTTGAGGAGACCTGCCATATCTTTGATCGCGATGATATTCGCACCGGCATCTTGCATCTGTTTTGCAAGGTCGGTGTAGTATTTCAGGGAGTACTTCTGGCGGTTCGGATCCATGATATCGCCGGTGTAGCAGAAGCAGGCTTCAGCGAGCTTTTCTTTCTTGCGGACTTCGTCGATGGTGACAGTCATATGGCTGAGCTGGTTCAGGCAGTCGAAGATACGGAATACGTCGACGCCATTGTCAGCCGCCTGATCGATGAAGTGACGGATCACATTTTCCGGATAGTTGGTATAGCCGACGGTATTCGCACCGCGGGTCAGCATCTGGAAGAGGATGTTCGGTGCGGCTTTTCTCATCTGGCGAAGGCGTTCCCACGGGCTTTCATCAAGGAAACGATAAGCCACGTCGAAGGTCGCGCCGCCCCAGTTCTCGAAGGAGAAGAGCTGCGGGACATGGACCGCCGTATAATGGATGGCATTCATGATGTCATGGGTCCTGACACGGGTCGCGAGCAGAGACTGGTGCGCATCACGGTACGTGGTATCCATGAACATGACTTCCTTCTGGTCCATGACCCACTTGGAGAATTTCTCCGGTCCCATTTCATCGAGCAGCTGCCTGGTGCCCTTCGGCGCTTCGATCTTATCTGCATCGAGCAGCGGAAGCGGATTGAAATCCGGTTTTTCCTGATGGCCGGCGCCGGCATAGCCATTGACGGTGATGTCGCCGATGTAGGAGAGCAGCTTCGTGCCGCGGTCGGAAATCATATCCGGTTCCTGCAGGAGCCATGGGTTTCTGTCGATGTAGTTGACATCGCAGAGCCCTTCCTGGAAATCCCGGGTGCGAAGCATGTTCTGCAGGAAATAGATATTCGTCTTCACGCCGGAAATGCGGAATTCTTCCATGCAGCGGAGCATCTTGTGGATGGTGTCCTTCGGATGAAGGGCATGCGCGGTGACTTTGACGAGGAGAGAATCATAGTATGGGGTGATGACGGCGCCGGTGTAAGCCGTGCCGGCATCGAGACGGATGCCGGGTCCGCCGCCGGAACGATAGGCAATGATCTTACCGGTATCCGGCATGAAATTGTTCTGCGGATCTTCCGTGGTGATACGGCACTGGATCGCAACGCCTTTGTACCAGATCTCATCCTGCTGACCAATGGCGATCTCCGGCCCATCAAGAGCATAGCCCTCAGCGATGAGGATCTGGCTCTTTACGATATCCACATTGGTGATCATTTCCGTGACGGTGTGTTCGACCTGGACACGCGGATTGACTTCGATGAAATAGAAGTGCTTTTCATCCTGATCGACCAGGAATTCGACCGTACCGGCATTCACATAGTGGACATTCTTCATCAGTTTGACAGCTGCATCGCAGATGTTCTTTCTGAGTTCCTTCGGAAGAGACCATGCCGGCGCCATTTCGATGACCTTCTGGTGACGGCGCTGGATGGAGCAGTCACGTTCGAAGAGATGCACCACATTGCCGTGCTCATCACCCATGACCTGTACTTCGATGTGCTTCGGGTTCATGATGCAGCGTTCGACATAGACCTCATCATCACCGAAAGCCATCTTCGCTTCGGAACGCGCACGGTTGTACGCTTCTTCCAGATCTTCCATGCGGTCGACGTTTCTCATGCCGCGTCCGCCGCCGCCATTGACGGCTTTGATCATGACCGGGAATCCGTAAGTTTCTGCGAAAGCCTTCACTTCATCAAAGCTGTGAACCGCACCCTTGGTCCCCGGGATCATCGGGATCTGCGCTTTTTCTGCCTGAATGCGGGCATTCACCTTGTCACCGAACATGATGAGATGTTCGACCTTCGGCCCGATGAAAATGATGCCTTCTTCTTCGCAACGCTGGGCGAGCTTCGCATTTTCAGCGAGGAAGCCGTAGCCCGGATGAATGGCATCGACGTCATGCTCCTTACAGATACGGATGATATCTTCGATGTCAAGGTATGCGTCGATCGGCTTATCCCCTTCACCGACCAGGTATGCTTCGTCCGCACGGTTTCTATGCAGGGACAGGATATCTTCTTTCGAATAGATAGCCACGGTGCGGATGCCCATTTCACTGCAGGCTCGGAATACGCGGATCGCGATCTCGCCGCGGTTGGCTACCAGTACTTTATGGATTCGTCTCATGAGATTCTCCCTCTCAATAAAATAGAATGAACGCGATGATCGCGTCATTCTGATGCGCTTTTAGCGTTTGATAGTACTATTTTAACCAGTGAAAGGCGCAAAATCAATAGCCTGTATGAATTGGTATCAATCATGGTTTTAATAAATGATATGAATAGATGGGTAATGATGTGATATTCATTATGTATTACGTTTGTTATAATCTCCAATTTATTATTCAAGGTTCAGGGTTCAGGGTTCAGGGTTAGACCACGGGGCGTGCTGCCCTTTGATTACGTGCGAAAGAGGTTCAGCGGGTTCTATAGTTTCAAGAGGTTCAAAGGGGGTGGTGCGGCGCATAAAAAATAGAAGCGCCGCAGAGGTTTGAAACTAGCGGTTTTCTCGTATCGCAAACCTAATCCCTAGCCACTAATCCCTAGCTACCAATCACAAGTCACTAGCCACTCATACCTGCTTTCAAACTTCAGGGTTCAGGGTTCAGGGTTCAGGGTTCAGGGTTGTGGTAGCAGCTTCGCTGCAAAATATATATTTGCGGCGAAGCCGCCACCACCATTTCTAATTTCTCATTTCTCATTCAAACGAGGCTTTCAAATGGAATCAAAGGGCGACCCGCCCCCATGGCTACCCCCGAACCCTGAACCCATCAACCTGAACCCTGAACCCATTATCTTCCACAATATTTTCTGAAATCACAGAACCGGCACGCCGTCGGAAGCTCGTTCTTTTTCATTTCACAGCGACGCGCAAAATCACGCGCCAGGATCCGCCTCGACGTCTCATCGAATTCCTCTATCCTTTTCTTCACGCGTTCTTTGCTCATAGGAAAAACAACGCAGGGATCCTTGCCATCACTGGTGAAGTAAAGGACGAGTCTTTCCACGGATCGGCCGAGTTTCGTTTCGACGAGGTAGGCATATACCTCGAGCTGGCTCAGGTATTTCTCCATAAGGGGACTGTCCATCGGCGGTTTCTTCCCTGTCTTGAAGTCTATGACCCGTACCTGATCCCCATCCCCCGAGAGAAGATCGATGGTGCCGTTCAGAATGTAGTCATCTTTGACCAGCTCAAGAGGGCATTCGGCAGCAAGCGCATCATCCCAATTTCCTTTCCGGAAATCCACATATCCACGAATTTCTGAAAAGGCCTGCTTCAGTTTTGCCTCAGGGAGCCAGCTATTTTCTTTATCAGACAGGGAAATGTAATTCGCCATCATCCAGCCGTAGATCACAGAGGGCGTCACGCGATCGGCCTCTCCGCGAAGGACCGCACGGTGGATGTCCTCGATCGTCTCATGGACAAGCTCGCCGTACATGGCATGGCTCCCCTGCGTGCCTGCGAAACGGTAGACGCGATGCCAGAGATACTTCATCGGACATTCTTCATAAAGGGCGATCTGCGACGTGAAGGCGAAACGCGGCTTAAATACATTCCGCCCCACAGGGCGGCAGGTGAGGTGGTGGTAGTCTGCTTCTTTCGCATTATATGCAGGAAGAGCGGGCATGATCCATTGAAATGCTTCCGAAGTATCCCCCTTCTTTTGAGAAGATGCGAGGACGAGGAGCGTTTCCGCGCGGGAGAAGGCCGTATAGTACTTGCGCCATAAATCAAAATTTTTCATTTCCTTCGGTGGCTCAGCAGGCTTTCGTCCGCTCACCTTTTCCACCACCTGGGAAATCAGGTCACTTTCTGCATCCCAGCGCGCCCGCTCGTCGAGCGATGGCATGATGACAATGGGGTACTCGAGCCCCTTTGCCTGGTGGATATTCAGGAAGGATACGGAGCCCGAGGGCGCATAGCGCTCTTCATCTTCATACTCATTCACGCCGTTTTCAAACCACAGCCGCAGATAGCGGGAAAAGAAGAGATACACGTCCTCCACAGTCTCCTCACCATGCCCGTGATTCTCCGGCAGGAAAAAGCCAAAACGGGCAATCAGGCGCGTGATGGAGGACAGATTTCTGGCTGCATTCGATTCACCCCGGACCGCGCTGTCCAAAATATCAGAAAATGGTGCAAAGGAGAGCATCTGGTAGACGAGGTGCAAAAAAGAGGCGGGGAGTTTCTTCTCATAGGAAATGACACTCCGCGTGCGGTCCAGCCAGTCTTTCAGCGCTCGGTGTCCGGGTTTTGCGAGCATCATCCGCGCGACGCCCATGCACTCGAAGTATGTATCGAGAATCCCCCTCGTTTCCTGCATGTCGTCCCGATTTTCCATGGAATCCGAAAAACTGGGAAAGAGCAATAGGAGCGTCCCGATCAGCCACTCGACTTCCTGTCGCTTGAAGAACCAGCCCGCCCGCGGCGCGTAGGAAGCGATACCCTTCCGTCGAAGCTGCAGCTGCAAAGCGCGCGATGCATTGCTTTTCACGGACGAACAGAGTACCGCCACTTGGTTATAGTCCGTGATCTGCCCCCGTTCTTTCAGCCCTTCGATGAAATCAGCTATACGCGCGTGGCACTCAGAAAGATCCTTCCCCGTGATGCGAAGGACGGGCGTCCCTGTTTCCTCTGACGCGGCATGAATGTCCCCCTTCACATAGCGGAACATCCGCCCATCCGCTCCGCGCCAGCTTTTGAGTCCGCGCATCCAGTCCATGCAGAAGCGGACAATGCCCGGATGCGAACGATAATTCGTATCCAGCTTGAACGTATGGCATGTCTCATAGGTCTTCGAAAATCCCAGAATATTTCCGATGGACGCCCCGCGGAAGCGATAAATGCTCTGGTCATCATCCCCCACTACGAAGATCTGCTGAGAACGGCCCCCAAGAAGACGGATGAGCTGCTCCTGGATGAAATTCGTATCCTGATACTCATCGATCATGATGTACCGGATCCGTTTCTGCAAGCTGTCAAGGATCTCCGGATAGGAAGAAAGAAGCGCATATGTCTCCTTCTGCAGGCGGGAGAAATCAATGAAATGCCTTTCCTCTTCGAGGCGCGTGTACTTCATCATCATCCGCGCGAGCACTTCTACGCGCCCGCCCAATAGATTCCCGCATGTCCGCCGCATCTCTTCCGGCAAGAGCAGCTCCTCGGAGAGACCATTCACATAGCGGCAGATCGTCTGGCACTGACGCCATGGAGAGATCCCCACCAGCTTCCCCTGCTTCAGATAGGAGTCCTGTATCACACGGCGAAAATTCGGGATCGCCGCAAATTCCGAAAGATGCTCATACACCAGGTACTGCTGCTCGAACTGATCCACTGCCAGATAATTCTTCGGAAGATGGGTATACTCCTGAAATTCTTTCAGGATCTTTCGGCAAATGTGATGAAAGGTACCGATGTACATCTCATGCAGATTCACCTCGATGCCCGCCTTCGACAGCACATCCGTGAGACGCGTCGTCAGCTCCTTTGATGCCTTCTGTGTGTACGTGACCAGCATGATCTCTTCCGGCTTCACCCTCTTCTCGCGGATGAGGTAAAGCACGCGCTGAATGATGGTATAGGTCTTTCCCGTCCCCGGTCCCGCGATCAAAAGCGTGGGACCTTCGGAGTGGATGGCAGCTTTTTGTGATTCATTCATAGGGAGGACTCCTTTTGGAAATAGTAACTGGGGACTAAGGACAGCAGGTATAATGGGTTTTAAGGGTTCTAAGGGTTCTAAGGGGGTGGTACAGCGCATCATCATCTGGAAGCGCCGCGGAGTTTTAGAATATATGATATTCGCAAAAGATAAGAAACCTGTGAACCTTTGGAACCTTCAGAACCCGCTTAACCTATGAGGATTCGCATAAAGGATAGATTGTTTTTTCTGCTTTCTAACTTAAAGGGTTCTAAGGGGATAGTGCGGCGCATTGAACCTCTTGAACCCATCTCCCTTGTCACCCTTTACTTTCACTACGTCCCACCACCGTGAGGATTCCCAGCACGGGCAGGCAGAGGACATAGGCGAAGGAATAGCGGAAAACGGAGGAGGCAGGCGTGGAGAGGAGGAGAGTGGCTGTATTCACTAGAAGCGGCAAAAGCGCCCAGAGATATTTCTTTTTCCCCTGTCTGATCCAGACGAGCCCCAGAAAGAGCGCGATCCAGAGCGAAAGCCCCGTCCCGATGAAGTAGCTTCCCTCATACGAGACATTCGCCAGCCCGGCCTTGAGCCAAAGCGGCATCGGGAAATCCCCCGTCGCCATGCGGTCATTGTCTGCCGGTTTCATGTCTTTCGTATTCTCATCCGAAAGCGCCCAGCCGAAGCGCGACTGCACGCCATACTCGAAGGGATCCAGATTCCACAGGGCATATGTCTCCGTCAGCCAGCCTTCGACATAAATCCGCGGATTTCTCAAACCGGTATCCACCCATGCCGACAGGAATTCTTTTTTCTGCCCATTCAGCCAGTTTCTATGGAAATGGTCATGCCACTTTACAAAGTCCACGGTATAGGGTGAGTATTCTTTCTTCCACTCTTCTTCGGGGAGAAGATTTTCCATCAGCGTTTTCGTTTCCTCACTTCGCTCACCGCCAAGCACCATTGTCCGCCCCAGCTGCTGGAGCGGGATCGCCATAGACTCCTGAAAGAGCGGCTCCCAGTGATGGGTGCGCTGGATGACCTGGGCGGGGACGATGGAGAGCAACGCAAAAATCACAAAAAAGAGGAGGATCGCCTTCCGCTTCTCCAGAAAAAAGAGAGCAAGGGATACCGACAGCGCGACAAGGAGGCCATTGCTGCGAAGCAGCATCGCAAGAAGCGCCGCAGCAAGGATCCCCAGAGACGCCCTCCCCCAGGGCTCCCCTTCCGTGCGCCGAAGAAAGAGCCATACGAAAAAGAGCAGCCCCAGAGAGAAAAGGCCATCGCGCACTGCCGCGATACTATAATTTCCCACCATCGGAAAAAAGAGAAAGTACCCGTACAGCCCCCATCCGGCAAGATCATGCACACGTCCCTTCACCCAGAAGGCAAAGGCGGTAAGCCCATAGGAGATCAAAAGAAGCTGCAGCAGAGAAAAGAAGAAGATGACCAGCTCCCGGCTCCCCAGCACCTCCTTCCCCCAGCCCGCACCATAGCCGTATATCACCGAATACAGCCAGGGAAACTGCACGCTTGCATAGAGCGGATTCTCCATCATGAAGACCGTGTCATTCATTCCCGGCGCCGGATAAAACGAAAGAAGAAAGGGTAGCTGCCAAAGCGCCATCAGAAGGAATGCAGGAAGATACCATGTCCGATCTGCTGCCGTTCTCCTCGAACAAGAAAAGCCGGAAATCCGATCGACCAGTTTGGGCAGTAAAAGAGAAAAGAACGCCGTCCCCAGAAGAAGGATCGGCACGTCCCAAAAGTTCAGGAGCGCGCGCCCTGCCGCTTTGAGCTCTCCTGCCCGATCCAGACAGTCTATCTTCACCGTGTACCAGAGCGCAGCCGCCAAGAAGAAAGAAAAGCATATATATAGGTAAGAAAAGCGTGTCCGAAACAGTTTCATAAAAAGCTCCTAGATCTTAAAGGTCATCGGGTGCAGGGTTAGCCCATGGGACGTGCTGCCCTTTGATTGTTGGTGAAAGCCTCGCTTGAATGAGAAATTAGAAATGAGAAATGAGAAATGGTGGTGCGGCGCATAAAAATATGGAAGCGCCACAGAATTTTGATAGCGCTTCGCGCCGTCGTCATCTCGAGCGTAGCCCTCGATCTTTATTGCAGAACGTTCATCGCCTGATGTGAGGCAGCACCAGGACATCATTTTCACTCGACGCATACACGCTGATTCCCGCAGTGCAGTAAAGATCCCTCGACTGCGCTCGGGATGACGATGCCGGAGAATCCCAGTCACTAGTCACCAGTCACTCGAGACCCCTAATCCCTAGCCAGTCATCCCTGCTTTCAAACTTGTAGCGGCAGCTTCGCTGCAAAGTATATATTGCTCATTATACCATGTTCCCCCTTCTCTCCTATGCTACAATATGGCGAATCTCATGATTTCTTATACAGAAAGGAGTCCCTGTATGAATAGAGAAGAACGAGTCAGAGCCGCCCTTGCCGGCAAAGAAGTCGATCTCACAGAAAATATGACTTCGACTATATCAAGATGATGACGAAGCCATGTATAAAAATCCATATGAAATCTGATTCTTCGATTGAATCAGCGTTTCCTTAACACACGACGTTTTTCTCCGCTCAGAATGACGAAATGTGCCGCACCACCCCACTGACCTCTCTGAACCTGTAGAACCTGCTCCCCCACTTTCATCCCCAATCAAGGGACGGCACGCCCCGTGGGATAACCTGTCATCAAGAGACCTTCGGGCATCTCCCCGTTTCGTCATCCTGAGCGGCGAGAAACGTCATATGTGAAATAACGAATGCCAGAACAGCTGCGAACTGAGTCGAAGGATCTCGGCGAAGCCGCCACCACACCCTTGAACCCTGAACCTCACCTAAAAAGGAGCTGTGAAGAAATGAGGATTCATTTCTTCACAGCTCCTTCTTTTGTGTCCTTTTTTACTCCTGGTAGTAAAAAACAAGAGGAAAAGGGCATACTTCCCCCTTTCCCCCAAA
>OLFZ01002419.1_pt1 | contig 12407 bp, 10 predicted proteins | sample 1604861 | NCBI WGS metagenome assembly OLFZ01 (sample SAMEA3888895, study PRJEB22519) | human gut metagenome | biome: human gut; feature: human-associated habitat; material: faeces | place: Denmark | collected 2011 | reverse complement strand
GAAAATGAACCATATTAGTACTGATATATATAAATAATTTAGATCACTTACTTAATTATAAATATTATGATAAAGACAGAAAACCTTACAAAAATCTTCCGTACTGAGGAAGTGGAGACCGTTGCTCTCAACGGTGTTAGCATTAACGTCGAAGACGGCGAGTTTGTAGCGATAATGGGACCGAGCGGTTGCGGCAAGTCTACTCTGCTCAACATCCTTGGTCTGCTCGACAATCCAAATAGCGGAGAGTACTGGCTCGATGGCGAACCCGTGGGCAAGCTCAAGGAGAGCGAGCGCACCAAGTATCGTCGTGGCAGAATAGGCTTCGTGTTCCAGAGCTTCAACCTTATCGACGAACTTACGGTTGAGGAGAATGTCGACCTGCAATTACGCTATCTCGGAGTGCCTTCCAAAGAGCGTCGTGAGCGCGTAACGGAGATTCTGCGCAAGGTGGGACTCAGCCAGCGTGCCAAGCATTATCCGCAGCAGCTATCGGGAGGTCAGCAGCAACGTGTGGCTATAGCACGTGCCGTGGTGGGCAAGCCTAAGCTGATACTTGCCGACGAGCCTACTGGTAATCTCGACTCGAAGAGCGGACTTGCCGTAATGGAACTCTTAACGCAGCTGAATGCCGAGGGAACAACAATCGTGATGGTTACCCACTCGCAGCACGACGCTATGATGGCTAACAGAATTATCAATCTGTTTGACGGACAGGTTGTAGACAACAACGAGAGAATCATTTAAGTTGAGAAGATATGAAAAGCTTATTATATATGTTCCGTCGCTACCGCCTCGCCACCCTGCTCAATCTCCTGGGCTTGGGTGTAGCCGTAGCCACGTTCTATCTCTTTATGACGCAGGTGATATACAACCGCACCTACAACCACAACATACACAATTACGAGCACATGTATCGTCTGGAGATATATGGCAACTTTGGCGATGTATGGGGAGCTAATGTATGTCGCCCGTTTGTTACAATACTCAAGGATATACCGCAGATTAAGAACGTTACCTATATCAGTCCGTATGTAAACGAGACAGACGTCAAGGTGGGCAACCGCACCATAACTGTTCCTTCGATAAATATGGGCAAACCTGGCATAGAATTCTTTACTGGCAAGCTGCTGTCAGGTTCAAGCAAAACATGTGGAGAAGGATATAATGTTATTGTAAACCGAAGCACAGCCGAGAAGATGTTCGGCACGGCGAACGCAGCAGGCAAGACATTTGAGGGTGAAAATGGCGATGGAAGCAAAACTACCGTTACCGTGGTAGGTGTGAGCGAGGATATGCCCGACAACTGCACCCTGCCAAACGGCGTGTATATATGCGAGAACGAGAGTGTGATGAATGATTGGAGCGAATGGAGCTTTAATGTCTATATGCTACTCGACGATGGCGCCAACCCCAAGAAGGTGGAGCGTGCCATAAAACTCGCCTTTATGAAAGTCAACGGTGTAAGCGAGAAAGACGAGAAGAGGTTTGACAAGGAGGTCAACATGAAATTCCGCATATCTCCGATGGACGACATATATTTCTCTGGCGTTGGCAAACAAGATAAGGGCAACCGCAATCTGGTGGGGGTTCTTACCGTGGCTTCCGTCTTCGTGCTCTTTATTGCCATGCTCAATCTGCTCAACTTCTCGCTCTCCGAGATTCCTATGCGCATGCGTGGCATCAATACCCGCCGTGTGATGGGAGCGTCTATAGGCAGTCTGCGCCTAAAGATGATAATGGAGAACGTGATGTTCGCCTTTGTCGCGCTACTCATAGGCATCGTCCTCGTCATTGCTTTCCAACGTAGCGAGACTTGCATGAAGCTCGTTTCGGGCGACATCCATTTCGCTTCGCACATGGTTCTTGCTGCGGTAATGGCTGTTTCGGCTCTCGTCGTGGGTGCCTTGTCGGCTGTTGTTCCAGCATTCTACAGCACGTCGTTCACGCCTGCTATGGTGTTGAAAGGCTCGTTCGGGCTCTCGCCACGTGGCAGACGTCTGCGCATGGCTATCATGGCTGTACAGTTCTGCCTGGCTTTTGCCTTGACTATATATATAGGTGTGATGTCGAGCCAGTCGAGCTACATCTTCAACAGCGACTACGGATTCAACAAGAACGAAGTGTTCTACACATGGTTGTCTGAAGAGGCACAGGCAAAGAAGGACGCTGTGCGTGCCGAACTGAAGAAGCTTCCATTCGTAGAGAGCGTTGGCTTTGCGCAGAATGCCATCGGCACAAGCGACGGCTATATGGGTTGGGGACGCGGCGATGGCGATCATCACATGGTGCTTCAGGTGTTGCCATGCGACTATGAATATCTGCGCACCATGCAACTGAAGATTGTAGAGGGTCGCGACTTCCGCGAATCGGACATGAAGACGGGTGCCTACGTGCTCAACAAGGCTGCCATGGCGCAATATAAATGGCTTGTCGTGGGCGACTCTATTGGTCGTCAGAGCAACTGGGGAAGTCAGTCGAATTATAACATAGTTGGTGTCTGCAACAACTTCAAGCTCAAGTCTATGCGCTGCGACAACAGCAATGTGGCTGTGGCATTCGTCATCTTCGGTCCGGACATGGCAGAATGGGGCGACCGTTGTGGTCAGGTGTTCGTGCGAGTAGCCAAGAACCAGGACAAGATTGAGGCTAAACGGCGCATAGCCGAGGTGCTGAACAGGCTGGACGGTTCGCAGAAGTATGAGATGTGGTTCCTTGACGACGACCTGCAGCAGACCTATGTAGAAGAGTTCCGCTTTATCTCGCAGGTGAAGCTGTTCGCCATCATCTGCATCATAATAACCATCATAGGAGTGTTCTCGCTTACGATGTTCGAGACGGAATACCGTCGCAAGGAGATAGCCATACGCAAGGTGATGGGCTCTTCGATAGGCTCCGTAGTTCGTCTGTTCGCCATGCGCTATGCCCTACCCCTCGTCGTAGCCTTCGTAGTGGCAGCACCTGTAGGTTGGTGGCTCAGCAACAGCTGGCTGCAGAGCTTCGCCGAGCACACGCCAATACATTGGTGGCTCTTCCCTCTGTCGTTCGTCCTCGTCTCAGCTGTCGTCGTCATTACCGTAATAATACAGTCGTGGCGCGTGGCAACAGCCAATCCGGTAGAGAGCATCAAGACGGAATAAAAACAATGAGAGGGTGTGCATTTCTATTTTTGCACACCCTCTATTTGATTATTGGCACGGCTTATACTCTGCCATTATTTTTCTTATTTTCTGTGCACGTTCTGCCGTCATTGCCGGCACGCCATCAAGCTTATATTTCATTCCCATTTTCTCGTATTTATATTCGCCGAGTGTGTGGTAGGGCAAGATTTCGATTTTCTCCACGCAGTCATATTTTGTCACGTGTTCGCCCAGTCGTCGCAGCCAGTCGTCGTTGTCGGTCAGTCCCGGCACCACCACGTGGCGTATCCACGTTGGCTGTTGTCGTTGCTCTAGCATATCAAGAAACGCCAGGTTGTTAGTTTGCTGCACTCCCGTCAGTCGGGGGTACAGCTCTGCGTCCATCGTCTTTACGTCGAGTAGCACGAGGTCGGTATTGTCCAGCACGTCCTTCACCCGTTCGGTTATTATCGCGCCACTCGTGTCGAGTGCCGTGTGCAGCCCTTCGGCATGGCACAGCCGGAAGAACTCTGCCACAAAGTCGGCCTGCATAAGCGGTTCGCCACCTGAAACCGTCACTCCTCCACTCTTAATAAACGACCGATACTTCACCACTTCGTCCAACAGTTGCCTCGGCTCCAACTCATACTGGCACTTGCCATGAGGGTCCCACGTGTCGGGGTTATGGCAGAACTGGCAACGCAACGGACAGCCTTGCATAAAGGCTACAAAACGAACACCAGGACCGTCTACGGTTCCAAAAGACTCAAAGGAATGGATTCGTCCTATCATACTGCATCCTCCCATGGATTTTTACTTTCTTCGTATTCATCCTCGGATTCATCACAAATAAAATTGCCTTCATTTCCTTCACTATTAATTCCGTAACTATTTGACGATCCTGCAAGAAACGGCTCTATAATAATGTCAATTACAATTGATTGTGGTTTTATATATTTTTTTTTCATAATTGATTCGTTTATTCCTCTTCCCCTGTAAACTGTCCTATAAACAAGATAGCGTTAGAATTCTTTTCGTTGATAGTATACACGAAAGGTCTTTTAGCGTGGAACTTTACGTGACGTGGCTGTTCGTGCAGCGCAGTAAGCGCTATTACTCCAGCAGTTACGGCAGCAGCCTTAGTGCCCTCTTCGCTGACCTCAATCTTAGCCTTCTGCAGCATAGCAGAAACGAACACTCCTGCGTCGGCCATGCCGCTGAAGTCGGCACTGCTCGTGAACATGGTCTTGGCTCCAAGAGCAGAGAGAGGAGCATTGAGGCTGACATTGGTAGTGGTAGAAAATCGTGGCAACTTCAGGTCGACGATGCATTCGGACATTTGCTGCTGAAGCTTGGCAAACTCACCAGCCGTGAGCTGCTTCATCATATCGTTGATAGAGACGCCCTCATTGGGCAGCAGCACGGTCATGGAGTACTGACCGTTGCCATAAGGCAGTTCGACAGCGGCAAAGCGGCTGTTGTCGGCATAGAAGAACTTGCGTTCCTGGTGCATCATATCAACCTTCTTAATGTCGCGTGTGTAGCCCTGGAAGTTCTCCAGACGGGTGTTCTTCTTGGGGAACTGATGGGTCCACGAACCGTTGAAGTAGATGGCGTTGAGCAGTACGGCAACGTCGGAGGGATTGAGACGGTCAATGATGGAAGGTATCATACGACAGGTCTTGTCGGAGCACCACTGATTGATGTGCTTGAGAGCCTTTGGCGACGCAAAGTCGAGGTTCTCGACATTGGCGGCATACTTGCTGCCTACGGTGCCGGCATAGGTGCTCTTGAGTTTGAAGCCCTTGTTGAGGGCGATGTAGTTGGCGATGTTAATAGTGGTGAGCTTGTCGCCATTGGCAGCCATGCGGAGGAAGGCTGCGTAGGTGTCGTTGAGTTCAGCAACAGAGAGACTCTTGTCGCCAGCAACGGTAGACAGTATCTCGTCCTTGGTGGTGCTGTCGGCTCCATTGGCAAGCATGGCCATAAGAAACGACACGCTAAGGGGCGAAACTACCTTGGAGTCCATGCCTGCCTGAGTACGGAAAAGGTTGAGGGCAAACTGGTTGCCACGGTCGACGATGCTCTGCTGAGCGTCGGAGAGTATCAGATATTCGTTGTCCATGTTGTCGAGGGGTTTGGTTGCTTCTATCTTTGCATTGATATCGGTGTTGATATTTTGCTTGTTTTGTGTGGTGCCACACGAGGCTAACATCATTGCTAACAAGCCCCAAACCATTAGATTCTTCATAATTTTTTCTTTGTTTAATTGTTCATACTAGTGTTGCATTCTGCTAGATAGAATGCAGAGGTTTATGAAATGTTGCATGAGAAAAAGAATTATTAACTTTCATTAGGATAATTGAGCATGCTACGGCGGGGACGCCATAGCCTCCTATTCCTCCATGTTGGCGATGTAGCTGGCTATTTGGGTGAGGAACACGCTGACTGACTCAAGGGGTGCGTAGAAGAAGCTGCGCTGGCAGTTGCGGAAGGTCACGGTGAGCTTGCCGCCGCTGTTGAGCGTGAAGATATGGCGACCGCTTACGGTGGCTGTATCCACGTCTGTATGGTCGGAAGAGAGGGCGTTGAGCGCCATGTTGTAGGCGGCAGGGATGACGCGGCGCACGAAGGGTATCTCGTCCTGCTGGAACCCTAAAGTGTAGATGAGGATGCTGGCTTCAAGTTCTGCCATGGAGAGGATGTTGAGCCGCAAGAGCCACTTCTCGAGCTTGACGTAGTCGATGCGGTCACCATAGTTGCGCAGGAAGATGCCCATATTGAGGATGTGGGCGAAGGTGACACCATGGAGGATGAGGCGCTCGGTGGTCTGCACGATGATGTCGAGCATATTGAGTGTCTCGATGGATGGTTCGACGGAGTCGGGTTCGGCTGCACGAATCTTTCGGAGTCGGCGGTTGAGGAATCCGTTGCACAGACGCGAGAGACCGGCATCGGGCACGCTGAGCGTGGGGCACTGCGAACGGTTGTTGTCGCGTGCCGAATTGACTATGGCCTCAACATAGTGGGCTTGCGCCATTTGCTGGAGCACCCCCCACTTGTATGCCGACATCTTCTCGACGGGCTCATACTCGTTGAAGGCTCCGTAGCGGAGAAGTCGGAAAAAGTTTCGCTTGATGATGTCCATATTTTACTAACTATAACGGCGTGGCAGTCGGAAGATGATGGTGAACAACACGCAGATTGCCAGGGCGAAGGGGTAATATAGATAAGGGATGATTTGGGTGGGGCTGAGCTTGGATAGACCTGAAGCCATGAGCAGCTGAGCCCCGTAGGGTATGAGACATTGCATTACGCACGAGCTTGTGTCGAGTATGCTTGCCACCTTGCGGCTGTCGAGTGCAAACTGCTGTGAGATGCGCTTGGCTATGCCTCCGGTTGAGATGATTGCTACGGTGTTGTTGGCAGTACAGACATCAATAGTGGCTACGAGCGATGCTATGATGCCTTCGGCTCCGCGCTTGCCGTGGATGTGGCGGGTGATCTTGGCGATGATATAATCTATGCCGCCGTTGTGTCGCACCAGTTCGAACATGCCTCCTGCGAGCATGGTTACGATGATGAGTTCACCCATACCCATAATACCCTCTCCCATTGCATGAAACCAGTCGAACACGCCCATGGCGCCACTGAGCATGCCGATTATGCCTGTGAGCAGGATGCCGATGGTGAGCACGAGCATGACGTTGAGTCCGGCTATGGCTGTGGCAAGTACAGAGATGTAGGGAATTACGCGCATTATATCGACTGGATGAGGTGTGCTGGTAGTATTCATGTGCATCCCCATGAAGGTATAGACGCCGAGGATAATGATGGCGGCTGGGGTCGTGATGAAGAAGTTCACCTTGAACTTGTCGCTCATGCTGCATCCTTGCGAACTTGTGGCGGCAATAGTGGTGTCGGAGATGAACGATAGGTTGTCGCCGAAGAAGGCTCCGCCCACCACAACGGCAGTAAGCAGGGCAGCGGGCGAGCCTGTAGATTGTGCCAGTCCGGCTGCTATGGGCACGAGCGCCACGATGGTTCCGACGCTTGTACCTATAGAGAGGGATATGAAGCAGGTGGCAAGAAAGAGTCCCGGCAGAAGCATATTGTCGGGCAACAGCGACAGCATTAAGTCGACCGTTGCATCAACCGAACCCATGGCTTTGGCCGACTGGGCGAAGGCTCCTGCCAGTATGAAAATCCACAGCATGAGCATGATGTTGCTCTTGCTGGCTCCATTGCTGAAGATGTCCACGCTTTGGCGCAGTCCGTTCTTGTAAGAGATGGCAACTGCGTAGATGCTTGCTATGACAAATGCCACGCTTATGGGCACTTTATAGAAATCCTGGGCTATGATGGACGCAACCAGATAGATGGTCACGAAGACAAACAACGGGCTTAAAGCCAACAATCCTTTACGATTACTCATTTCAATGTGTTAATATGTTTGTATGAGGAAGTGACGGCCCCTTTATATCTGTGTGCGACGGTAGAAGTCGACGTTCTCTTTGGTGAGCAGCTCTATAGGCATGTAGTTGACTGGCTGCACCTTCTTGCGCAGCACTATTGCCTTGAAGAGAGAGTCGACACAGCTGAAGCCCTGCTGGTAGCCGTGCTGGGCAATTAGAAACGAGATACTTCCCTGACGCAGACACTCGGCATTCTTTGCCACCATGTCGTAGCCCATGATCTGGATGTCGCGGCGGTTGTTACGCAGGAGGTATTCGCCCATGATGTGGGCCTTTGAATTTAGCGTGATGCAATGGTGAACGTTAGGGTGAGTCTCGAAGAAGTCGCGCAGCATATTGTCGTACTCAGCGCGCGTGCCCTTGAATGGAAGATGAAGCTCAAGAATCTCGATGTTGGGGAAATGGTCGTGCATGTAATGGCGGAAACCCACCTCACGATTGACCTGCTGCTTACTGGTGACGTGGCCGTCCTTCATTAGCTTCATGATCATTATCTCCTTCTCGCCCGAGGCGATGAGCATAAGCATCCTGGCAGCAAAATAGCCGCTGCAGAAGGAGTCCTGACCGAAGAACGAAAGTGGCTTCAAATCAGGCATATAGGAGTCGAGCATAACGAAAGGTATCTGGCGCTCGTGGAGCTTGTCGGTAAACACCTTGGTGGTCTCGATGTCGACGGGCACGATGATGACTCCATTTGGATTAGACTCAAGGCATTGGGTGTAGCAATCGACAAACGACTTGTTGTTGAAGCGCTCGTAGAACATGAGCTTGACGTCGATGTGGAAGTCACGGCGCATCTCCATGGCCTTCTTCAGTCCCTGCTCCACTTCCTCCCAATAGGCTTCGGACTCGTGCTGTGGAATGAGCGCGATGAAAACGTATGACTTGTTGTAAGCCAATGCACTTGCATAGACATTGGGCTGGTATTTCATTTCCTTCAAGGCTTGCTCAACCTTTTCTCTTGCTGGCTTTGATACGTTGGGGCGATTGTGCAAAACGCGGTCAACGGTGCCTACCGAAACTCCAGCCCTTTCGGCGATATCCTTAATTCTAATCTTATCCATTATACATTAAAACTGAGATGTAAAAAGTTGGTTGTGTGATAACACAAATTGTTTGTCTGTGCAAAGTTACAAATTTCTTTAAAAAAATGCAAACGTTTGCGTAAGAAAAGATAATAAGGAGTGAGAAAAAGGGGTAAAAAAGTTGTAGTGTTGAGGTAATGGGATGATGAGACTTCAACATAAAATCATGAAATTCCAACATTCCAACACCTCAACACTACAACATAAATATTACTTAATCATATCTACCGAACGCTTGAGGAACGAGTCGAGGGCTGCGCCCTTCAGCATGCCATTCTGAAGCAAAGCGAGGTCGATTAGCTGATGAACCACTTTGTTGCCCTTGGCGTAGGTAGCTATGATGTCGGCACGCTTTGTGCGCTGCTCCTGGATAGACTGCTCGGTGTTCTTGACATCGTCCTTCTCCTCCTGGGTAATCTCTTCGGGCTTCTTGCCGCTCTGGCTCTGATGGAGCACGGCGAGGCGTGCCTCAAGTCCCTTGAGTTCGCTATCGACTGGACTGAGCTGGCTGTCACACTCTTGCTTCTCGCCGTCGAGCACGCCCTTGATGAGGGGATGGTCGCTGTTGAGAACGAGGTTGAAGGCGTCGGGCATCTGGGCGTAGAACGCCATGCCTGCCTGATACTTGCTTGCCTCCTTCATACGGCGCATGTACTCGCTCTGTGTGATGAGCACGGGCAGATTGTCGGCTCCAAGAGCCTGCACGTCAACGTAGAATTCGGTATGGTCCATTGTGGGCAGCTGCGAGCGGAATGTCTCGGTAAGGCTGTCCTTGTCGTCCTTGGCGAGTTCGCTCTCCTTGTTATCGTCCTTGACTATTAGACGGTCGACTATATCGGCATCCACACGTGCGAAGCGTGTCTTCTCAAGCTTCTGCTCGAGCATTGAAACCATAGGAGTGTCGAGCTGTCCGTCGAGCAGGAGCACGCTGTAGCCCTTGTTCTTGGCTGCCTCGATGTAGCTGTACTCTCCCTCCTTGTCATTAGCATAGAGATAGACGAGATTGCCGTCCTTATCGGTCTGATTGTCCTTGATGAGGGTCTTGTACTCGTCGTAGGTGAAGTACTTGCCATCGACATCCTTGAGCAGGGCGAAGTCCTTGGCACGGTCGTAGAAGTCGTCTTGCGAGAGCATGCCATAGTTGATGAATATCTTGAGGTCGTCCCACTTCTGCTCGTAGTCCTTGCGGTCGTCCTTGAAGATTGCAGCAAGACGGTCAGCCACCTTCTTGGTGATATACTTCGAAATCTTCTTGACGTTGGCGTCGCTCTGCAGATATGAGCGGCTCACGTTAAGAGGAATGTCGGGCGAGTCGATTACGCCGTGCAGCAGTGTGAGGAATTCGGGCACTATGCCTTCTACCTGGTCGGTTACGAACACCTGGTTGCAGTAGAGCTGAATCTTGTTTCGCTGCAACTCGATGTTCGACTTGATGCGCGGGAAGTAGAGAATGCCAGTGAGATTGAACGGATAGTCGACGTTGAGGTGGATCCAGAAGAGCGGCTCGTCCTGCATAGGATAGAGTGTGCGGTAGAAGCTCTTGTAGTCCTCGTCCTTGAGAGTGCTGGGCGCCTTGGTCCAGAGCGGCTCTACGTCGTTGATGATGTTGTCCTGGTCGGTTTCAACCTGCTTGCCATCCTTCCACTCAGTCTTCTTGCCGAAAGCTACCGGAACCGCCATAAACTTGCAGTACTTGTTGAGCAACTCCTGAATCTTCTGCTTCTCGAGAAACTCCTTGCAGTCGTCGTCGATGTGGAGCACGATATCCGAACCGCGGTCGGCCTTGTCGGCGTCGCTTATTTCAAACTCGGGGCTTCCGTCGCAGCTCCACTTGATGGCCTTGGCTCCGTCCTGATAGCTGCGTGTAATGATGTCTACACGCTTGCTCACCATGAACGATGAGTAGAATCCCAATCCGAAGTGGCCGATGATGGCGTTGGCGTTGTCCTTATATTTGTCGAGGAAGTCGGTGACTCCTGAGAATGCTATCTGATTGATGTACTTGTTGATCTCGTCTTCGGTCATACCGATGCCACGGTCGCTGATGGTAAGTGTGCCCTTCTCTGTATCGAGGGCTACGCGAACGGTGAGGTCGCCAAGCTCGCCCTTGAAGTCGCCACGCTCGGCGAGTGTATTGAGCTTCTGGGTAGCATCGACAGCGTTGGAAACCATCTCACGAAGGAAGATTTCATGGTCTGAATAAAGAAATTTCTTGATGACAGGGAATATATTCTCTGTAGTTACTCCAATATTACCTTTTTGTGCCATAGTTATTATGTATGTTTTTTTGTTTTGTCAAATAATTAGAAATTTAATGTTTCGCAATCAACTATACAAATATCGTGCCATTACAAAAAAGCGGCAGCGTTTTCGATTTTTGGCAGTTGTGGATTATCGGTTTTCGGCTTATATAAATATAGGTAATTAATATTATAATGTAAAAAACTTGACACTGCAAACTGAATAGTAATAAAAATCATTACCTTTCCTCTATAAAACAAAAAATGAATATCTCCACAAAAGAACGCAATAGTCTTCCTCCTTGTTATAATAGAAGTTTTACGAGCGGAATGGATCTGGTACATACTGTGGACGGTGCTCTATATGGAAGCGGTTGTATTTCACATAGGCAGCGGTGCCATTCAGCTCCATAAACTCGTAATTCTCCTCAGAGCCCTAACCAGAGTCTGCCACTTCCGTTGACGCAAAGTGGCCATAACGTTCACGGAACGACTCCATGAAAGGGATGTAGGTAAGGGTGTCTGTAGGGGTCGGAAACAGTGCAAAGTTGGTGATGAACTGGTTTTCGGTTGCAATCTGAAGATTGTACCCGGGTTTTGTCAGGCCATCGTTTATAGCATCCACCTTCATGTGCATGAAGGTGGCATCTTTATCGGTCTTTGAATAAGAGTTGCGGTCACCGAGATTTTCAAGATGCCGGTCAGATTCAGCCAGTTTATCGTCACGTTCCTTGAGTTCCTTGGCTAACTTGCGCCTCTTCTTCTTTTCTTCCTTGCACATTTCCACTTGCGGGTCGGACAGCGAGGCATTAAGTTCTGCGGATATTTCGGCAAGTTGTGACGGGGTGAATTCCACCGTTTCGTCTGTCTTGGTATTGTCTTGTGCTATGCAATCGTCAACCTGGGCTAGCAGATCCTTTACCTTGTCCATCAATCTGGCACGGTTATGCTCGACTGCCTTACGCCAAACAAACGTATACTTATTGGCCTTCGACTCAATCTTCGTACCGTCCACATACTCCACGTCGAGACTTACAAACCCCTTCTCTGCAAGAACGAGCACAAGCTGTGGGAATATGTTATTGATTTCGTCTTTCAAACGGTTGCGGAAACGGTTGATTGTTATGAAGTCCGGCTTTTCATATCCTGCCAGCCAGATGAAATGGATGTCACGCAGGAGCAATTGCTCTATCCTACGACATGAATAGATATTGTTCATATAGGCATAGATGATGACTTTGAGCATCATGCGTGGATGGTACGGACACCTGCCCATACAATTATACAATTTGTTGACTGGACTCATGTCAAGATGGTCCACAATGCTGGAAACAATGCGGACGGGGTCGTTTTCTGCAATATTTTCATCGGTTCGTTGCGGAAAAAGGACTGTTTGGTTGGTAGTATAAGAACGAAAGTGTAACTTTGCCATAGTCCTCAAATCCGCAACCTATAGGGTTTAGTGGGATTTTGCTTGCAAAGCGACAA
>OLFZ01002411.1_pt1 | contig 12463 bp, 9 predicted proteins | sample 1604861 | NCBI WGS metagenome assembly OLFZ01 (sample SAMEA3888895, study PRJEB22519) | human gut metagenome | biome: human gut; feature: human-associated habitat; material: faeces | place: Denmark | collected 2011 | reverse complement strand
TTAAACTTTCGACAGCAAAATTAATGAGAATTTGTTTAAGCAACAAGAAAATCAGGTCTAAATTATTAGTCAAAACAAATATGGAAGTGTTGTTTTGGAAGAAATAGTTTATACCACAGCTATAATTGAAGATATCAGTATTCGAGATGCGATTGAACATTATTACCCCAATTCGGGATAAAATAGCGATTAGTTGCATGTTAAGACAGATAAATGAAAAATCTTCGTTGTCTTTTGCGTATTGCCTCAAGTCGCATCATGGGGTAAGGTGATTTTGTCTCTTGCGACTACACCATAAGGATTCTTTACGAAAACGAGTCGTTTTAGAGAGGTATCCGCAACCACAGATATCAAAAATATTACAGGTTGCGGATTTTAGGGTATATTAAAACACTCGCTAAAACATACTGATAAGTCGTGTAAATCTATCAAGATTTTATAGATTTCCACGACTTATTGATACATTTTCTTTAGATTTTCGATTTAACCCAATCGCATTTTACATGCAATAAAATCTAACAAGCACGGAAAGCAGCAACATTTACCAACATGCTTCCTGCCGTGTCCACTTCTCCTTGCTCAAACATTGTCAAGGCAATGGATATTGCCTCGTTCTCGTCAGAAGCATTAACAACGATACTCACCACATCCATGTCTGTGGTGAGTTCTACTTGATACATATCCATGTTACTATTTCAGAATTTTCTTCCAATCCTCAAGCTTCGTCTCAAACTCTATTGAGTTAGCATTAGACGAACTTTCCACAGTAATAATCTCAATACTACTTTTATGAAGATCATAAAAGTATTTATCAAAATAATCCCTTGCCTTACTCTTTCCATTAATCACAATTCGTCTTATGCTTGGATGCGACTCCAACAGCTGCTGAATATTATTAGGTCTCTCTCCTCCCAAAATATTGGAATCCAAACTACCCTCTCTATTTGCAGCAGCAAGACAATCCCACAAGGCAATATGATGCTTCATAAGAAACTCTTTGCTGTCTGGGCCTTCACCAAACAATCCATGCATCAACTTCCAGAATGAGTTCTTTGATTTATTCTGATAATAAGCCCGCTTCCTAATGGAAACATCACTTGGCAAAGAACCAAGAATCAAAATCTCCGAATGCTCATCCACCCAAGGCTTAAGTCCTTCCTTGAAGTTTTCATTATCTTGTGGTTCGGCATTCTTAGAGCTTAGATTTTCATTATTGCCAAGCCGTATCTCATTACTTTGATTATCATCATTATTGAACAGAAGTTCAGCCACATCATCTGATTTCATAGACTTATCTTTATATGTTATGGTTATTCTACCACTAATGCAAAGAAGACGAAAATCAGTTGAATTCATGTTTTTTGCAAAATCAGGAAAATCAGATATATAAAAACCCTTTTCACGAATTTTCCTTCTGATAGACTTCTGCTCATTATAATCTGCTTTGTCCTTCTGCAAAAACAGCTGATATAATTCTTTTATCTCAGCCATTGTAAACGTGTCACGTCCTTTCATAATTCTGTTTAGGTTTAATTGTTAATCCTCGTGTTCCGTTGTAAACAGAACACGAGGGCTATTATTTATGTTACTTTATTTTTCTTTCTTCATTTAGAATCTAAATCTCTTCCAATTGTTCCTCGTCTTCCTTCTTGTCATTCAAGAAAGAAAGGAAAAGCTTTAGGAATGCAGTCTCCTTAAAGAAGTAATTTGGATCTTCCTCCATCTTTTCGTATATGTAAGAGAAACCAAAATTGGCGTATTGCTCCATCTTGTCAACAAGTTGGTCAACAACTTTTCGAGCTGTAATTTCGCCTTTATCCAAAGCAATAAGGTCAATATCGGTTTTAGCCACAAGAGCAGCAAACAAAAACTGCCGTATTTCGCCATAAGATTTTCTTCCAAGACGATTTTCTTGATTACCCCAATATTGTATCGGCTGTCCGAATGACTTTAATTTTGCTTTATCTTCAATCAATGGTTTTGTTTGGTCAAAATACAAACCAATGAAAAAGGCAATTATAAAAAGCTCATAACCCGCACCAAATATCTTAGCACGAGCAGCTTGATATGATGTTGTGCCTCGTCCATAGTCGGTAAACACCTTTATGACAGACTCTTCGTAGCGTTTTTCCCACTGAGGATTACGCTTGCTCCATAAGTCGAATAATGATTCCATAGCTATTTTATTTTATCAACGATTGTCCTAATTGTTGCCATATTATGGCTATCAAAATTATCAGCCTTTCTGATACGATACACACCACATGTCAACTGGTCGATTTCGTTCAGACGAAGCTGACCCTTTGTTATGAAATCCTTTGTCACAATGATACATTGCTTATTGATTTTATCTATAACATTGTAGAAGCCCTCTTCCTTTGAATCGCCGAATGAAGATGTAGCCGCATCGAATATCAACGGATAATTCTCATCACGTTTCTGATCTGTAAAATCAGAAATGGCAAACAGCACCGACATATACATGACTGTCTCTTGAGAGCCAGACGGATTCTTTATCTCAGTTCCGTTAGAGCTATAAAGCCTAATCTCGGTAGACTCCTCAACAGTCTGACGCAAACGTATTTCTCCATGGAAGTCTTGCGCACTAAGTCTTTCCAAATACTCATTGGCACACTCCTCCAAAGCAGATAGGAATCGGCGCAGGTTTTCCTTCTTAGCCTTTCTAAAAGCCTTTGCTATCTCTTCAAACACACGATGAACGTCCCTATAGACTTTCACTTGACCATTTTGCGGATTCAAATCATTAAACTGTTTGCGCAAATCATCCTCTTCTGCCTTTAAGTCCTGAAGGTCGCGTTCCAACTCTACAAGACGAGTTTCTGCACGTCCTTTTTGCTCGAACATTCCCTTAATGTCAAGAAAACTCTTTTGCAGCAACTCCTCTGACACATTACCAGCCTGTATCAGTAAGCGAGCTTTTTCATCTTCAGTTTCTTGCTTCTTGTCTTCAACCTTCTTTAATTCTTCACGCAGACGGTCCTCAAGACTCAATCTATCAAATATATCTGTTGAAATATGCGCAATCTGAGCTTCCTTATTTCCACCAAGACGGATACTCATATTATGCAATTCTTCGATATATCCACTTGTGAACAATTGCTTACGCTCTACAGCCGCTTTTTCCTCTTCCATTTGCAATTTGGCGGCAATATGCTTCTTATACTCATTAAGCTTATTCATCATAAAATTGTAAGCATCAGACCCTTCTGGTGCAGGGCTGCCACAAACTTTGCACACATGGTCGTGAATCATCTCCTCCATGGTCTCCTGATTGGGTAAATACCATGGCAATTCAGCTACGTTTTCCGACAACATACCACGAACCTCTTGCAAGGCTTCCTTCTTGCCCATTTCCTTGGCTTGCTCCTCAACAAAGTCTTTCTCCTGTTTTCTTTTCTCTCGACTAAAATCCGAGCATTTCTTCTTAAACTCTGTCAAAACAGAAGGGAAAGCGCATAATATCCATAATTGGTCCAACAATGCAGTATTCTTGTTTACCATACTTATGTTTGCCCTCAACTTAAGCGACTTCTCCTTCAGAGACTTCAACCGCTCACTTACTTCATTAAATCTTTCTGTTGTCTCCTGATTTTGTTCTAATTCTTCAAGTTTTGTTGAAAAAACCGACACAGAGAGTTTCTTGTCCGCTATCTCTTTTTTCTTGTTATATATATCTTCAGACACACGTTTCAACTGACTCTCAAGTTTCCCTGCCTGAGTCGCTATTTTCTGGTCTGACTTACATTCTTTTTGATAAGCCTTATTAGATTTATCTTCCATCTCAGCAGAGATTTCAACCAATTTGTCAAACTCTCTCACATCAGAAAATTTATCAACAAGCTCCTTTAACGCTGCTGCATTTTGGAAAACATTAAGAGTAGACTCACCCTTGAACATGCTAAATCTTTGGATAAACGCATCAAAACATCTATCCATAAGAGTCTTTCCATTCACCACTTCACGCCCTGCACCAGTATCCTCATAGCCTCGGAAAGTAATAGAAGAAGTCTTGAATGAAGTCTCCGACGTGCGCTCGAAAGTGAAGCGTTTTTCAACAATCTTTTCGCCATCATGGTCGAAAACCATTCTTACTGCGACTTCATCGCTTTCGCCAATTTCCAACTTCGACTTGCGCATTTCCGACGCATTGTCAATGCTATTATTATCTGTTGCCGTGTTAAACAACCATTGCAAAGCCTCAAAGAAAGTTGTCTTGCCATCTCCATTGTCACCAATGACAAGAGTCAGTCCTTCAGAAAACTCAAATTTATTTTCCCCATAGTAACTTCGGAAGTTACGTATAGATATTTCCTTTATTATCATACGTTTCTCTTTAAATATTCTGTTACTTCTTTGTATATTTCTTTCTCTGTTGCTTGTTCTGCTGAACGTTTGATTATCTGAGCAACAGCGCTGACAACTACATTGTCAGAATCAATAGCTTGGTATATTGATGTGACTTCGGCAGGATTATAATCGCCAAATTTCATCAAGTCGGGGTCTGTAAGAACAGCCTCAAGCATCTTGTCGTTATTTGAAGTATATGCCATATTTTTTTATAAAATTGTTATGTTGTAATATGTAGTAATGTCATCAAGTTCGGTGTAAGTGAAGTCTGCATTCTCTGACAAAGAAGCAAAATCCCTCACACGTCGCATTTCCATTTCGAGCAGCTTGCGCTCCATGTTGTAACTCTCAGATGCAGAGTTAATCATAGGCGCAACAATCAGGTCGTGTATCACGGCATGATACTTATCCTTGTGCTTTCGCAAGATTCTGCCTCTACGTTGTATGAATTGTCGAGGATTGCCCGTACTTGCACAGAATACAGCCATCTCGCTACGTGGAACGTCCACGCCTTCATCAAGACATTTCATAGAAGTAAGAACTTCCAAATCGCCATTGGCGAAATCCTCAAGAATCTTATTCCTGTTTTTCGACGAGGAAGTGAATTCTCGTACTGTAGTTGTGCGACTTATGCCCTTCAATATTTCTGTATACCTATCTATAAGGTGCTGTGAAGTCTCATCCTCACCTACTACATCCTCCACATCGAAAACGTCTGACGTTTCATCCGGCTTGTTGCCTTCTGGCACATAAACCAAGGTGTATTTCAAATTCCCCTTTTCCTCATACCTTTTCTTCAAGATGTTGCGGAAAGTCTCTTCCTTGTTCTTAGCCTTATGTATTATACGCTTTCGCTTCAGCAGCAAAGCCATGAGAATATCATCACCTTGCGGAAAAGACGAACTATCGTAGTTGAAAAATTTAGCCAACTGCAATGATATCCTTGTGTACTCTGCCATCTCTTCATCATCCAAATATACCACATGAGGATAATAATAATAACGGCACAAGAACCCATTGTCAATGGCCTCACGCATGGAATATTCAAATGTAAAGCCCTTCTCACTCCCAAAGAAATCAGCCAGTCTGTCGTTTGCCGCATCGTCGTACTGACGGTTGGGAGTTGCCGACAATCCTATGCGACGGAGATACTTTATGCCATCGAGCCTGTCAAGGATTCTGCCAGCACCCATATTATGAGCCTCATCAGCGATAAGAAGAGTTTGACTCATAGAAAAGCCATTCAAGGTATTGAATACATTGGCACGAGCAAATGAGGCATAGGTTGAAATGATGATAAAAGAGTCGTCGCCATCTGAATAATTGAAAGCCTCCTTCATGTGCAAAGCCTCAATCTCATCCTTCCATCTTCTGTTGCGAGAATATACTTTATAGATATTCTTGAAATTGAACTTACGGCATTCTTCAACCCATTGTTCAACCAATGTTTTAGTCGGCACAAGTATTATTGCCTTGTAATAGCCCTTGCGCTTGTAAATCTCCAACAGACAATTAAGCGATGTAATGGTCTTGCCCGTACCCGTAGCCATGGCAAACAGACCACGCTGCTTGTTGTTCTTCCAATTCTCAAAAGCCTGTTTCTGATAGTCGCGCGGACCTGACGGATAAGGAAAATGGGGACTGGATTCATTTTCTTCATCATGCACCACAACCTTTTCTTCATTTATCTTTCGAGCCTCCTTTTCAGCCTTGATTCTTTTCAACTTACGTTCCACGTCAAGCAGCTCGTCAATATCCTTATCTTTAAAAGACGAGGTTATTGCTGTTTCAAGTTTGTCTGCCGACAAATACTCAATACCATTCTTCTGACGGTTCATTATAGCATCGAACTCTTCACGTTGGTTTTGAATCCGCTTGCGTATCATCACGTCAAGCGAGTCGCTACGGTCGATTTTTATCTCCTCAAGATTATTGAACAGTCCGCTTATTGTGAAATTGGCAGACCCTGTGAATGAAGTCACGCTGTCGCCATCACGAAATTGTCCCGACTTGGTATGGGCGATGCCTTTACGGTTGCGTGGACGTATGATACGTATATCAATACGCTTGTGGTGAATAAGGAAAGCTAAACAGTCGAAGAACTGCTGCTGGTATTCGTCAAAAGTCTGTAGCAAAGACTCGAAATCCGTCAGGTCGAAACAGTCAATAATCGTTCCGTTCACTCCATTGTTTATGGCTTTCTTGTCAGCTTCCGAAACTATCTGATTTATAACAAGGCGCATTCTTCCACCATTCGCAATGAAAGTAGCAAAGCCCTCAGCAAGCACACTTATTGCAGCTGAGCTGAAATAACCCAACTGCAAATCAAACTCGTCGCTGTTCCTCAGTCCATCGTTGAAGAACTTCTCTGGCGAATTGTATTCCCCAGGGCGATATGTTCCGTCTTCTGCCCAATCAACCTCGTATAGCATAAACTTAAGAGTTTTCAGATGAAACAATTAGCGCACATTATCTCGTCGCCGAACAAGTCGACAAGTGTAGTGCCTTTTTGCTTTGTGCGGTTTTCCTCCTGTCGTTTTATGATGTCGAGCTTTATCTTTCTTATTCGCTCAGGCTTAATCAATTCGGCAAGACTCTCACCCTGATTCCATGTATAGCCGTCTTTCTCAAACTCCATTGCCTTCTTATAGAGGTCGGGATGCTGCTCATAAAGCCATATCCATTCTATCTTCTGCTGAAAGAAACAGAAGTAACAGCCCGAACGGCTTCTGCAATAAGTGCCCATCTTGCCGTCCACCTCAAAAGGAATTTCCTCATAATAGGCTGGCACTCCTACTCCACTCTCGCGCAAGAGACGGAATATGTCGTCCTTGACAAGCACCTCGTCATTGTCAATCAAAGGAAAACTGTCGAGTTTGCCTATTGGATATTCCGTTGTCTTCAAGTATTCAAACACCACATGATTGAACAGCCTAACGTCAATATCGAGCAAGGCGTTCAACTTCTTGGAATAATAGAATTGCTTGGAAATCGGGCGTTTCAACACTTGCATTATGTCCTCACGCTGATAATCCTTGCACAGACTGTCGTACAAAGCAATAATCTGCTCCTGCTGGTCGTTGTGAAGCACTTTGTTTATAACATCAATACTCCATATATTGCGGCGGAAAGGGAAAACAGCCTGAATGTTAGGTTTGGAAGATATATAGCCGTCACGATCCTCGTCGCCACGTATTCCGACATACGACACTGCATAATCGTCGCCTACATAACGCTCAAATTCTGCAAGTTTCATTTTTTGAGTGCACCATCTTTGTTGCGGCGATGGAAGGAAGCCGCCTGCTGCTTTAAGAAAATGCTCAAAGGGAGTTGGCTCCGGGCTGCCCTCAGCAGCTCGAAGTCTTTTTATAGTTCCCAAATATGCTGACAATCTTTCTATCAGCAACTCTGTCTCCGCCAGCTCGCATCCTGTGTCGGAGTTGTAGTATTCTATCTTCAGTTGAGGATATTTCTGTTTAAGGTAGATTGCAAGGGCTGCACTATCCTTTCCTCCAGAAATTCCAAGAATATGTCTTACGTTCATTTTGCCATCTTTTTGTTTAACACTCTCAACAATGTGCATATAGCCACATTATCATTGTCGGTATTTGCAAGAGCCTCATCCAACAGTTTCTCCAGCTCGTCAGCTTTACTTTCTTCCGTCTTAGGCAGTCGGAATGTCTGTGACGAGAGGTTCTTGCCCTTTGTTGCCACCATGTCAACCGAGAAGCATTCCTCGTTGGCGTTGGCAGCTACGCCCATGCGTGAGATGTCGGAATATTTCTCGCATTCACGAAAAAGCGTCACAAGGTTATGCACAAGCTTTTCTTCCTGATCATCGCGCAAACGTTCAAGTGGCTGCTCCAAAGCAGTATAGCATATTGACTGATACCACTCCTTGCGATTGTCAAACTCTGCCATGACGTGATTGTAGAATTCCTTCAGTCGGCCGGTAAGCAAATGCTCGTTGACAGAGGCGAAACGTTGGCGTATTTCGTCCACGTACTCAGGATAATCATATTCCTTGATACTGAGGGCATCCAAGACGCTGGATTCTATACGGTCAATTAGGTCGTTGTAGCATGAGCGCAACTCTCTTACTGCACGATTAACGACATAGCAGAACTCCTCCACCTTTTCCTTTTTCTGCAAAGCCATCTTGTCAAAGCCTAATGCTTCGGGCAGGTCCTCAAAGAAAGTCTTTTCGGGGTCCTTAGCCACGGCAAGCGTGTCACGGAAACGCGCGGTCTGCTCATGATTGAACTTTCGTGTATGCTTGGCGTAATCGTTGAGCTGGCGGCTATAGAAGAAAAAGAACGGCTTTATGGTCTCCACAAAGTCATCGCTCTTCACCTCGCCAAGAGCATTTACATTCAAGAACTTGCGATACTGGTTAAATATATCCATACGCACCCCCGTCACGTCAAGTGCCTTGATGCTATAGTCGGATGAATGTTTCTGAAGCAGCTCGAAGAACTCCATGTTCACGTTCGGAATATATGCCCCACCATTGCCATATAGCGAGTATTCCTGTTTCTTTATGTATAGATACGTTGGAATCCAGAAATCAAGAAAACCTTGTTTCAGCTTATATGGACGTGCAGACAGAAGCTTTACAAGTTCAGAAATCTTGCGCGGCTTATTGGTTGTTGAAGCCAAGAAATCCTCACAGGCATCCCACAACGGCTTGATTCCTTCATTGGAGGGCTGACTCGCAAAAGCGCCATCCGCATGAAGTCCCGTATGTTTCAACAGAGAGTAATATATTGTCTTCTCTGGTGGGAACTTGTCTTTTGCAAATCCGAAGTCTACCTCATTTCCTTGGTTGAGCATCGCCGTGAGATATTTCACACGTGCACTTGATATCGAACCGCTCAACTTGTGGCGATTGAAAAGTTCGTTGTTCATTACAGGTGTCTTATGATACACCGTATTGCAAACGAACGAAAGAAGTTCGTTGAACATACGGAAGGTCTTCACCTCCACCTCCTTGCCACCGAATATCCATGTCACATCATCGTTATATGAGAACAACGCCTCGTTAAGCGACTTGTCCAACAATATCTTTTCATATTCCAAGAGATTCTTCACCTCTGTTATTGCCACATGGTCAGACTTGTCAAGAAGCACCTTACTAAGAATATAGTTATACTTCTCTACCATGTGCAAATGGTCTACAAGCTCATCTGTGTTATTAAAACATGCAAACACTATTGCATTTCCACACTCTGCACTCAAAGCAAGCGTGTCGTTTACAATATCCTTCTTCGACGAGAATATCAGCTGTATGTAACCATCGGTATCTCCAGTAGGCACTTTGTCCTGACCCTCCTCCAATATCTCATATTCGAAATAGCGCGGAGTGCCCTTCTGGAAATAGCACATCTTGACAGGAGCTATCTTCTTGAAACAATAGTTGCGTATCTCGTCAACATAATTTACGGGACGGCTCACCACGAGTCCAGCCTTTCTTATTTCATTCTCTATGTTAATGTCTGTTCCGTCAAAAAGGATATACCGTAATTTGTAGCTTGCAAAGCGAATAATCTTGTACTGCTCAAGCAAGTTGAGTATGTGAAGAGCATCTTCCACTCCGAGTGCAATGCTTACATAGTTGGCAGTTTGCTCCCTCGTCATCTTGAACGAAGAATTGCCAAGCAAATTAAGCAGTCCAATAGTCTTTACAATCTTTATTGCCCCAAGCAGCTCATTCTTTGTCTCCCATGCTTGTCCCTCAACACGTTCAAGAGCCACCTGCATAGAACTCCATTGCATCGAGTCGGCATTGGCATCCTTCAGATATGAGTAGAAATTCTGTAATATATAGTCGTAGCAATTGGCAATGCCATAGAAGCCTTCTTTGTATTCACTCAAAGAGCTGGCACCCTTTGCGTTAAGAAACGAGAACAGCGAACGCTCATTCTGCCCATAACGCTGTATAGCCTGTGTCATGGCGTAAGCCGAGAACGGCTCCAACGGATAAAGGGCATTAGCCGTGTCCGAATTGAAACCATCCGAAACGAACTTTGTTGCCTTGGCAAGCTGGCACAACTTTTCCATAGACTCGGCGTTAACACCAACATCGTTTTTTGCATTCAGTTGGGTGGAAGCAAGGTAAAGCAATTGCTCAACTGGCTCAATAAACACAAGTTCCTTGAAGCGTCCCTTCACCTTAGCCCATTCCTCCTTCTGCAAAGTAGAGAGCTTTCGAGCGTAAGCACTGAAGTTCTGATGAAGAGTGGTTACAAGAAGAATTTGCCTTGTTGACACATTCACAAACTCAGCCAGCTTCTGCATGAAATACAACTCCTGCTCAGGATTGTTCTTCGCAGCATGTTCAAGCACCTTGCCAAACTCATCAATGAATATCACGAGGAACTTGCCTTGCTTCTTGGCTTGGTTGTAAATTTCGCGCAATCGGTCAAGCACATTGTCAGCCGTTCCGTCGACCAACAATTTATCACGCATCAACGAGACTAAGTCTTTATAGTCGCCTACAATCTTCAACACATCAAACTTTGCATTAGCCGACAAAGTATGTGGATTCAGAAGACTGTAGGAACCTTTACTCTGCAAGTCCTTCTCCAAAGCAAGCAGAAAGCTTGACTTACCAGTGCCATACGAACCGATAATAGTAAACGAATGTATGCCTGTGCGGTAGCCATCCACAAGCCCGGATGCCACATCACGTGCATTAGGGGTAACTATATATTGGAAGTTCTTGCTTAGGCCTTCCTCTATATTTGCCGACAAACTAAACTGCTGCATTTTTGTAGTATCTGTTAAGTAAATCAATAGGTTCAATGTTCTTGCCTTCCTTGAATAGAAGCTGGCGTATTCCTGCATTGTCGCTGTATTGCACATATTCAGAATACTCAACGCTTATCTGCTGCATCATCTCTATCACTTCAATATCGGTCATGCAAAATATTAGTCCGACATTCTGCAATATGTCATACGACACAGTACGGTCCTCGCCTTTCATCGTGAGGATGGCATAAAAGAAAATCTCCAATGGCACAGAACGTTTTCCGTCGATATTGAATGCAAAAGACTTGTCTGTTTTGTCGTGCCTTATAAGATTCAAGTCTATCAGAAGAGAAGAATAGTCCTCATACGACTTGGGACTTGAAGGCTGTGCATAATTCTGAGTAAGTACACCAAAGTCCTTGCCCACCGTATTAGCATTGAATTGTTTCTGCTTATTGTCTTCCGTCATAAGGCGTTTCACATAATTCTGTATTTGCTCTTTGTCAAACTGCTTGCGCTCCTTCTGATAACGAAGAAACAAAATATTATAGAGAGTGGCTTCTTGAGTTGCAACAAGAAGGAAATGGAGAAGCCATAACGTACCAAGACTTTCTATGTATCTGTCTTTCCCATTTTCTTTATCAAACAAATAATTGGCTATCGGCGTAGATTTGTCTTGTTCGGTCAATCCCAGAACCTTCAACCAATAGCGTATTGAAGCAACCATATTCTTGCCTACTCCCAACTCAACAACAGAGTTGGGGTCGTTGAAATTATTACCTTCAACAATATAGTCGTATCCCTTTATAGGCCACAACATTCTACATGGGAAGGATTCATGACCAGAGAAAACGTATTTTATGTACATAATAGATCCTAACGTTCTTCATTATATCTCCGACAGAACCCAAATATCAGAACAGTTTGACCTAAGTTATCTTTCATGGCTCTTAAAAACAGAATGCGTGGGTTCTTTCTCCTTCGCCCGTTCCGCAAACCGTAGGCCTTCGCATTGCCCAATCACAGAAACGAGCAACTGCAGAAAGCCCACGCATAATTTATACTATATAATCCCATACGTGGGAAGCCGTACACACACGTACCCGTTGCAAGAACGAGACGTATGTATACGACAAACCACGGCAGGGTATACAATATACCTACCGTGGACATCTACGTTGCCATCTTGTCTTCTGTGATTTGTAAAGGTGCGAAGTTTACGGTTTGAAAGACAAGCGTCAAGTAAACGCCCTATTTATAAAAGTCAGAACCCACCCGCTTATTCCCCCTTTCGGGTAGGGTGTTCAAAATCCTCATAATTCTTATGTCCAATTTATCCCCAAAA
>OLFZ01002404.1_pt1 | contig 12502 bp, 8 predicted proteins | sample 1604861 | NCBI WGS metagenome assembly OLFZ01 (sample SAMEA3888895, study PRJEB22519) | human gut metagenome | biome: human gut; feature: human-associated habitat; material: faeces | place: Denmark | collected 2011 | reverse complement strand
GTAGAGCACTTGACTTTTAATCAAGTTGTCCGGGGTTCGAATCCCCGATGCCTCACTTTTTAAGTGGATCAGATAAATTCCCATTTATTGCTCAAGGCAATAGGTGGGAATTTTGTTTTATATCTGTGCGAGTATAGTATAAAGGAAGACGGTTACGTTGTGATTCAACGTAACCGTCTTTTTTATATCATAGAAAATTACGTACTGATGAACGAATCAGCAGAGCCATCGAGTAGGATTTCAATGGTAGGAGTATGTCAATGCGATAAAAAATTATTATGGACATTTTCGACAAAAAATGTTCACTTTGCGACAAATTTGACAAAGTTCAAGAGATAAAAATGTTATATAATTAGAGCATAGCTGTACAGTATTAAGACTTTATCATAAGAATGAGCAGGAAATCTGTTATGAGCAGGATTACTAGGAAGACAATACAGATGGTCATAGAATAGATATTCTGGATCTGGTTTGGATTCTGCGGATCACATTTAATCTGAACATGCTTTCCGGGGGCTTTGCCGAGGCGTAAAAACTCGATTCGGTCAGCTGTGTAGTCTTGTTCCTTGTAGGTGTAAGAGTACTTCACATAGTTATGATAATTGGAACTATGAGGCTTGTTAGGATTATTTGAGCGGCTGACAGATGATATAACAGCATCTACAGGTACGTAATCATGATATTTTATGGCGGAACAGATAGTTATTGCCAGAAAAAAAACAGTTCCGATTACGCAGCAGCCCAGAATAACCGGTAAAATTTGGCGTGCTTTTGGATTTACGGTGACACTCATGATTTTTCTCCTTTCTTGGTTGATAGTCTGATAATTTACGGGGGATTAATTATAAATGATTTCGAATGATCTCGAAAATTTATAATTGGTGAACATTATAGCATAGTACAGCAGAAGGGAAAAGTGCTTATGAAGAGAAAAAGTGCATCAAAAAAATTGCTGCCGCTGATGCTGATCCTGATGTTGATCTTAGGAATCAGCATGCCAGCAAATGCAGCTGCAAATCCCAGACTGAACAGTACAAAAAAGGTTTTGTACGTGGGAAAAACATCACAGTTAAAGGTTGTAAACTGGAAGAAAGCCGTGAAATGGTCTTCTTCCAATAATAAAGTTGTAAAGGTTTCGTCAAAGGGAAAGATAACGGCTGTGAAGACCGGAACCGCAACAGTAAAGGCCAGAATTGCCAAAAAGACATTAACCTGTAAGGTTACAGTAAAAAGCCCGGGAATGTCAGTGAAAAAAGCCGTATTGTATGTAAAGGGAAAAAGTCTGCAGTTAAAAGTAAACGGTGTTTCGGGAAAGACGGTATGGAGTTCTGCCAATAAAAAAATCGTTAAAGTCAGCTCTAAGGGAAAAATAACAGCAGTAAAAACCGGAACAACCGTGGTTAAAGCTAAAATAGGAAAAAAAGTATATACCTGTAAGGTTACGGTAAAAAATCCTTATCTGTCTGCAAAGAGCTTAAAATTTGTATGGGGAACAGCGAATACATCCAGGAAACTTTCGATAAAGGGTGATGTGATCAAAACTGCCTCAAGTTCAAATACAAAGGTTGCCAAGGTAAAAAAAGATGGTACGGTTTCTGGAACAGGAACAGGAACATGTACAGTAACCTTTAAAGATTCCAAGAAGAGAACATATCGATGTAAGATAACAGTTGTGAAACCAACACTGAAAAATCAAAAAGCTACTCTGGAAGAAGGGGAAAGTATCCAGCTTGGTTTTAAGGAAAAGGGTGTTAAAGTAAGCTGGTCATCTGCTGATCAGAAAATTGCAACAGTAACAAAAACAGGTGTTGTCCAGGCAGTCGGAGAGGGAAATACATCGATCGTTGCCAAAGTAAAAGGAATAAAAATCTTTGCAAGGATTTTTGTTACGAAAAAATACGTGCAGGATTCCGGACATGAATACACCAGAGGTGAATGGGTAAAACTTCTTCTGGATAAAGTTGGCTGTAAGTATGAAGAGCAGTTTGACAGCAAAAATTATTATTATGCTGATACCAGAGAAAATGAAAATGGAATCGCAGCAGAAATTGCAAAAACTATGGGAATCATTCCCGATGAAACCGATGAGCAGGATGTTCCATATTTTTATCCTGACGAATATGCAACAAGAGAGTTTGCCGCATATACAGCAGTAATGCTTATGGGATATGAAACTACGGATGAAGAACCGACATGTGCAGATGCGGCTCAGATCAGGTATAAAAATGTTGTAGCTATTGCACTGAAAAAGAATATGCTGTCTCTGAATGGAGATACCTTTGAACCGGAGAAGGCAATTAACGGAAATGATGCAGCTCAGATCTTAAAAGCTATCGACCAGATCACTGAGGACTCAGTAATCGATGAGAATTATGACAGCAAGGTTACCTATGCAACAAATGTAGTTGAAGTCAAAGATACTTCCAAAAATATATACAATGTTGTCCAGAACAGTGACGGAACTTATACGATCACAGTAAAAGATGGAAATGCTTATAAAAATCTGGAAACCGGAAAGGTTGTACTGTTTTCTGCAAAGGAAATGGGAACAGATACAGATATTGCATTAAAAGTCCAGAATATCACAAAGGACGGACAGGGACGTCTGATCATTAAGGCCGGCAAGCCCGATGATATTTCAGAGGTCTACAAATCAATTGATTTTGAAGGTGCAGGAATTGCAGATCCGGAAAATATGCAGGTAACTGCAGAGGGCGTTCAATATGAGTATATTCCGGAAAATTCAAGTGAGGTGCCGGCAGGAGGACTTACTCTCGGCGGAAGTATTCCGGTTCCAGGTAAATTGAAATTTGATCTTAATCATAAATTTAATGATAAGGTAAAGCTGTCCGGTTCTGTTGCTGTTACGATTCCGGATGTAAGCTGTAAGCTGGATGCCGGATTCAGCTGGGGAAAGATAGAGGTAAAGCATTTTATTGCGTCAGTTACAGGAAAAGCTGATTTCGAAGGCGGACTTTATATAAGTGGCGTGAATTCAGAGCAGCAGATCAAACATGCAAGTGGAACTATGGAAACAGTCAGCGATGTACTTGAACTGGGACGAGTTCCTATAAAGCTTGGTACAACTGGTCTTTCTGCAGATCTGGTGGTTTCTCTGTTTTATGATGTGTCCGGGCAGTTTGTTGTGAAATATTCCGTTGAAGCAACTGGCGGATATGAATTCAAAGATGGAAATGGAAGATTTATCCATGATTTCAGTCAGACTTTGACACCGGTCACAATTGAAGGATCTGCGAAATGCGGTCTTCAGTTTGGATTAAATCTGACTGCATTGGAGACATGGGATCTGGCGGGAATTGATATTAAGGTAGGACCTGCGGCAAAGGCAAGCGTATCCTATACAGTTCGTGATGCCGGAAATGTGCTTTGTTCTGATGTAAGAACCTATATTTACGCAGCGGGTGAGTTGAATCCGGATACGGTGGTCGGAAAGTTCCTGAAAACGGTATGGCATTATACGTTGTCCAAGGATTTTCTGTCTGATGATGACGATAATCCACTAAAATTGAAGGTTCATTTTGAAAATGGAACACTGGTGGATAAATGTACAGTCGGAGCCGGAAGCATTGAGGGAAGCGTTTTGGATTCAAACAGCAAAGCTCCTGTAAAAAATGCCAGCGTAGAAGCATATTCCGGAACAGTCAAGGTTGAAAAAACTTTCACGAAAGAAGATGGAACTTATTCATTTAATGATCTTGATGAAGGAATCTACAAAATTGTTGTCACAGCAACCGGTTACCAGAAATATGAAAGCAGTTCCATGGGAGTATCAGCGAACCAGATCACATACGCAGAATCTTTCCTGATGGTATCCAGAGCAGAAGCCGGAGATGGTGAGCTGAGTGGAAGATTTATTCATTCCATGACCGGTGGAAATATAGAAAATGTAACTTATGAATTACGTAAGGGCTGGGATAATGTGATCGGAGAGACTGTGAAAGAAGGCGTATCAGCAGATGGAACCTATACGTTGACCGTGCCAGCCGGAAACTATACGCTGAATGCAAGCAATGAAGATTTTGTTTCTGCCCATATCAATGTTGTAGTTCAGGCAAATGCATGCAGTGAACGTGATGTAACAATGTCACCGACCAATATCAGTGCAGGAGATGAGGGACTTCTTCAGATCGTGCTTACATGGGGAGAAACTCCGCGAGACCTGGATTCTCATCTGCTGGGACCTGCTGATGAAAACGGAGATGACTACTTCCATGTATACTACAGGGATAAAAATGCATATTCAGAGGATGGAGATGTAATAGCAAATCTGGATCTGGATGATACAAGCAGCTATGGACCGGAAACAACAACCATATACAAAGGCTTCACCGGAAGAAAATATAGTTATTATGTACACAATTACACGGATAAAGGCTACAGCTATAGCAGCTCGCTTTCCACTTCGAGAGCAATGGTAAAAGTTTATACCGGAAACCAGATCATTGCAAAATATTCGGTTCCGACTGGAAAAATCGGAACACTCTGGCATGTATTTGACTATGATGTGCAGTCAAACAAGCTTATGCCAGTCAATACCTTTGTATATGATTATGAAGTGCCGGAAGCAAATGCAATGGAAGATAATTCAGGCATTATTTCAGAAACAGAAGCCCTTGAGATCATCCGAAACAGTGAAAAGAAAGCTGAAGAAGAGAGCAGCGAGGAACTCAATATGAGTTCTGAAGAAGGAAAGACGGACGATAATACTGAGGAAGAGATATTTGATGATTCCAGTGAAGAGCCGGAGATATCAGAAAGTGGTGATACGGCTGAAGTAATTGAGTTTCCGAAGGACTCTGAAACGGAAGAAGAAAATGACGGAACAGAAATAACAGAAGAGGATAGTGAGAGTGCGGAGGAGCTGCCGGTGGAAGATATTTATGAGGGATCAGAGGAGTTAGGTCTGGCAGGATAAAAATGTACTGTGATCGAACAGATCTCGCTGTTTGTGGCAGTACGCATATTCGGGCCCCATATGCCGGCACCGGAGGTAACGATGTTGTGCATAGTCCCCTTTTTCAGGTAACCGCAGGAATTTTCCCAGATCAGGCCGGTGATGATGTTCAGAGGAAACAGCTGGCCGTCATGAGTATGGCCGCAGAGATCAAGGTCTGCGCCTGCGGCTGCCACTTCATCCAGCTGACCGGGCTGATGATCCATAAAAATAATCGGGAGTGTTTTGTCAAGGTAGGCTGTAAGCTGGTCAGGATCCTTACGGGTGTCGGACATTTTTCGGCAGCGTGAAGGATCCTTACGGCCTGTCAGATAAAATCGTTTATCTATGAGGACGGTTTCGTCATCGAGAAGCCGGATGTTGGCAGATTCCAGAAAATTCCGCATTCTGGGATCATCATAATCTTTTTTTGCATTGCGGAAGGTAAAACCGGCCAGAATCGGTTCGCTGAGATCATGGTTGCCCCAACAGGCATAAACGCCGTATCTGGATTTCAGCGAACGGAGAATGGCCGCTGTTTTTTTCGGGTTTTTGATCCCTTCATATTCGTTATCAAAAATATCGCCGGCAATACAGATCAGATCCGGATCTTCGGCGTTGATCTTTTTTACAAGAAGCCCGGCATGTTTTTCTCCGATACTGTAACCGAAATGAATGTCTGCGAGCAGGACGATCTTCAGGGAGTCCATTCCCTTCATCTGCTTGTCTATTTTCACATCATAAGTTTTTGTCTTAATATTCCACTGATTAAAAATCCCATAGAGACTGACACCAATGATCAGAAGGGTGCAGACAGCGCCTGTGACTACGAAGGCTTTCCGGGAATACATCCAGGCCGGATGAAGCGTATGCTTCAGGATCAGTCTGCAGAGATCTGTAGTTACGATTACGATCAGGATGTAAAGAAATGTTCCCTGAAAATAATTTGCCGTATTTTTCAGGAAGCGGTGGAGCGCAGGGGGCTTCCGGATGAGAAAACAGGTCAGAAGAGAAGTGGACAGAAAAATATAAACACCTGCAAAGCATGCCCGGAACGCAAAGGTCTGGAAAAAATGAGCGCAGGCACCCATCCACAAAATCATCCAGCGGACGATATAAATATTAATGAGAATATATAATGGTGCGAGAAAGATGGCAAGCATGGTGTGTGATACCTCCATTCGTGGCAAGCAATAAGCGGTGAGCAGGACTGATCGCTGCAGATACTTTTTGGATTGATACATAGCATTTCCATAAATTACTGCAGCATGTTCGGAATAACTTTTTTTGATGCATTGATTCATAGAACTGCTATAGTATACAGCAAATAATAATTTTTGGCAAAAGAACATATATTAGGAAAAAGAACGCTTATGGTGTTTTTTATGAAAAAATATGCGCTTCTTCGATATTGTCTGGTGTTTTTAGCAATTGTTCTTCCTTATTTTTCGGCGGCAACCATTAATGGACCGGAGAGGGTCCTGGCAGAGAGGGTGCCGGATATGGAAGAATATCTCCCGGTCATTGTTTTTTCGCAGATTTCCCCGGATATGAAAAAAGAAACCATAAAAGCGCAGACTGTGATCGCACGGTCGAATATTCAAAGGTGGCTGGACGAGGGGAAAAATCTGGCAGAGATCCTGAGGGAAAACGGAAGTACAGAGGAAGTCTGGAGATATTTTTTTGCAGAAAAAAGGCAGATCTATGAGCAGGCAGCAAAAGAGACGGATGGACAGGTACTTACATATGAAGGAAAAGTGAGGCTGACTCCCTGGCATAAGAGAAGCGCAGGGAAAACCCGCAGCGGGGAAGAAGCTTTTCATGATGAGGCGTATACATATCTGAAATCGGCAGATAGCAGTGAGGACAAAAAATCTCCGGATCGTATAAAAATCGTGGAAATTCCTGCGGGGCAGCTTTCCGGGGAGCTGAAGATCAAAAAACGGGACAGTGCCGGTTATGTGACAGAGCTTACGATTGGGGAAACACTTCTGGAGGGAGAAAGCTTTGCAGCGGGAATGGGACTGGAATCCGCGAATTTCAGTTTGAAGAAAAAGGATGATATTTATTATCTGCGAGTGCGTGGCAGCGGTCATGGTGTGGGATTTTCCCAATTTGGTGGAAATGAGATGGCAAAAAACGGAAGCAGTGCGGAGGAGATCCTGAAAAAATATTTTCCGGAGATGGAGCTGAAAGCTGAGGATTAAAGAAAGTCAGGCATCCGAAGCAACGTCTGATAAAAAAATATTCAAAAAATGAATAGACAGCCATATTCTGGACACTCTATAGATATAGAAATGGTGACCGAAACGGCAGCTTTACTGCTTTTTCTGTTACTGAAAATGAACATATCAGACAGAGGTGGAAAGAATATGAAAAGTAAAATTGTGAGAGGTATTATCAACGGAGGTGTTCTGGCAGCAGTGGCGGCACTTGGGATTACTGTTTATCAGCTTGGAACAAAGCCCATCGCAGAAAATCCCCAGGAGGAAAATTCTGTACAGGTAGAAGAGACCGGGCTGGAAGAGGAGCTTTCGGACGGGGAAAACGCAGAGGATGCGGCAGCTGCCGGAGATGGCTGGCAGGATGTAGCACAGGATGAGATCTCTGATGGAGAAACCGGAGATGAAGCAGGTCTGTCAGGAGCTTCAGAAGCCGGAGCAGATGGAGTGACAGGAAGCATCCGTGAGACTGCAGGAAGTGGTACAGCCGAAAATGCAGCGGCAGATGCAGATAATGGAAGTGGTACGGATGATAGGAGCGTGTCTGCGGCGGCAGGTGCAGACAGAAGCCGCACAGATGGCACTGGAAATACAGCAGATAATGCCGGAAATACATCGGCAGAGGGAGCGGTGAATAACGGAGCTGGAGCTTCCACAGATACCGCAGAGACCTCAGCTGTCGGAATTGCGGCACAGGCTTTGGATTTTACGGAGGATTCCATTATGGAATGGCCGGTCAGAGGAACGGTTCTTGTGGATTACAATATGGATGAAACCGTATATTATCCGACTTTGGATCAGTATCGTGTGAGCTCTGCCATTGCTTTGCAGGCAGTGGAGGATGCGCCGGTGTATGCGGCGGCTGATGGTCAGGTGCTTTCTGTTGTGCAGGATGCCTGCACGGGAACGACTGTGACTATGGAGTTGGGAAATGGTTATCAGGCAGTATACGGGCAGCTGAAGGACCTTACTGTGGCAGAAGGTGACACAGTAAAGGAGGGTGAAGTGATCGGAAATATCAGTGCACCTACCAAATATTATTCTGTAGAAGGCCCGAATCTTTATTTTGCAATGAAAAAGGATGGCGTGCCGGTAGATCCGTTTGAATATCTGGAATGACAGGGAAAACCGAAAAACAGATATGCCGGGGAGATTTTTGGAAACAGAGTATGGAGGATACGGGATGGGAGGTATATGCATCCCGTATCCTCTGCGTTGTGAAGCGTATTAGTGAGAACGGAGTGAGCAGTAATAAAAATTTCCATTTACATAGGAAAAGAATCTTTTTTACCGGAAAGAAACCGTGTATAATCTATATTATAAATATGCATACAAGGACAGATATAACAGGACAAAAGAAGAGGTACATAAGTTATGAACATTAATGAAATAGCCAGGCTTGCCGGAGTTTCCAGAGCTACGGTATCCAGATATCTGAATAATGGATATGTCAGCAGTGAAAAAAAGGAAGTCATCCGCAGGGTGATCCAGGAGACAGGATATCAGCCATCCTCCCAGGCACAGACACTGCGGACCAAAAAAACCAGTCTCATCGGTGTCATCCTTCCAAAGATCAATTCAGATACCATAAGCCGTGAGGTGACAGGGATCAGTGATATTCTTACACGGAGAGGATATCAGCTTATTCTGGCCAATACCAATAATGATGTGGAAGAAGAGCTGAAATACCTTTCTCTGTTTAAAGAACGCCAGGTGGACGGAGTGGTTTTTATTGCTACCATGTTTACCAGAAAGCATAAACAGATGCTGAAGGATTATAAGGTACCGATCGTGATCCTGGGACAGCATCTGGACGGATATCCATGTATTTATCAGGATGATCATAAAGCAGCTTTTCAGGTCACGGAGAAGTTGGCGGAGAAGGGGAAAAAGTTTGCCTATATCGGCGTTACAGATAAGGACGAGGCAGTTGGTGCCTGCCGGAAAAAGGGTTTTATGGATGCTATCCATAAAGCTAAGCTGGAGGTCGTGCCGGAGAGGATGAAGATCGGAAGCTTTACCATGGATTCCGGGTATGAGATGGCGAAGGAGCTTTTTGAGGAGGAGCCTTCCATAGATTCTCTTGTGTGTGCTACGGATACTATGGCGGTGGGCGCCATGACTTATTTGAAGGAGATCGGGCTTCGCATTCCCGAGGATGTTCAGATCGCAGGGATTGGGGATGGAGTTCCGGGTAAGATCGTGGAACCGAAGCTGACAACGGTACATTTTTATTATAAGACCAGCGGAATGGAGGCAGCAGCCATGCTGGCTGATCTTATTGAGAACGATACCGGGATCAGCAAGGAAATAAAAATGGGATGTGAGCTTGTGGAACGGGAATCCCACAGGTAACAGAGAATATCCTCGCAGACAGAGGAAGAAATTATAAGCTATTGTGGAACAGGAGCAGATCTTTTGGGAGAAAAAGACCTGCTTCTTTTTGTGTGGTGCTGTGTTATGGCTGAGCAAACACAGAAAAATGCCAGATTTTTTCTGCGATGTCCTGACTGGTTTGTCTGTCTTGCATCTGTTCTTATGGAATATGTACAATTTTGACCGAAGAAATTTGTGAGATGTTACGGATTTACAAATAATAATGCAGTAGTTATAATACAAACAAGATATGAGAACGATTCCACATAAGAGCGCAAGCAACAACATAAAACAAACCATTGAAAAGTGTTAAAATCATCAAAAAACTTAAAAAAATGGAAAGATTACCGTTCCTTGTATGAATGGATATATGAAATCAATCTCATAAATAAATAAAAAACAATGGATCAGAGATAATAAATCCCGGGAAGCTGAAGAAAGAACAGACAGATCTGATCCGAAGAAAGGGAAAGCAGAAAGAGATGACTGTCCGGGAACAGTAGCAGAAAAGGAGGAAGGACATGGATTACAGAAAGACAGCACAGGAAATCTATGATCATGTAGGAAAGAAAGAAAACATCATTTCCGCGGCGCACTGTGCAACAAGGCTTCGTCTGGTCATTGCGGATAATGACAAGGCGGATAAGGAATATGTAGAGAACATCGACGGTGTGAAGGGCGTGTTTTTCGCACAGGGACAGATGCAGATCATCCTGGGAACAGGAGTTGTAAACAAGGTTTATGATGAATTTATCCAGATCGCCGGAATATCAGAGAGCAGTAAGGATGAGCTTAAGAAGGTGGCAGCATCCAAGGCTAATCCGATACAGAGACTGATCAAGACACTGGGAGATATTTTTGTCCCGATCATCCCAGCTATCGTAGCCAGTGGATTTTTGATGGGAATCATGGAAGCCCTGAACTTCATGGTAAACAACGGCTTCCTGAATATTAACACCAATGGTTCCATTTATGTATTTGCACAGCTTTTCAGTAACACAGCGTATACATTTCTGCCGATCCTTATCGCTTACAGTGGTGCGAAGGTATTCGGTGCCAACCCTTATCTGGGTGCGGTTATCGGTATGATCATGATCCATCCAAATCTGCAGAATGCCTGGACTGTTGCAACAGAGGGTGTGCAGGCAACGCAGAAGGTATGGTTTGGACTTTACTCCATTGATATGGTGGGATATCAGGGACATGTGATCCCGGTTATCATTGCAGTATGGGTACTGGCACAGATCGAGAAAAGACTTCATAAGATCGTACCTGCAATGTTCGATCTTTTTGTAACACCACTTGTCAGTGTTTTTGTAACCGGTTATCTTACACTTTCCATTATCGGACCGATCTTCGTAGCTGTTGAGAACGGACTTCTGGATGGGATCCAGTGGCTGATCGCACTGCCATTTGGAATCGGAAGCTTTATCATGGGTGCCTTTTATGCACCGACTGTTGTTGCCGGTGTTCATCACATGTACACTATCATTGACCTTGGACAGCTGGCCAAATTCGGCGTTACCTACTGGCTGCCACTTGCATCTGCAGCTAACATTGCACAGGGTGGTGCAGCTCTTGCTGTAGGCCTGAAATCCAGAAATCAGAAGATCAAATCCATGGCTGTTCCTTCTGCCTTAAGCGCATGCATGGGAATCACAGAACCGGCAATCTTCGGTGTAAATCTTCGCTTTGGAAAGCCGTTTATCATGGGCTGCCTGGGTGGTGCATGCGGAGCACTTTTTGCCTCCATTAGCAGTCTTGGTGCCACAGGAACCGGTGTTACCGGTATCTTCGGAATCCTGCTGTGCCTGAATAATCCAGTTGGTTATATCCTGATGTTTGCCATCGCATTTGGTGTGGCTTTTGTGCTTACCTGGATGTTCGGATATAAGGATGAGGTACAGGAAACAGCTGAAAAAAATATTGAAGCAGAGAAAAAATCAGATGCTCCGGCAGAAATTGCCCAGGAGAAAACTTCAGAGACAGGTGCACAGACCCTCTACAGCCCGCTTGAGGGAACTGCGATTCCGCTTTCAGAAGTAAAGGATGCAACCTTTGCATCTGAAGTCCTTGGAAAGGGCATGGCAGTGATTCCGTCCAAAGGTGAAGTAAAAGCACCCTGTGATGCTACGGTTTCTACAATTTTTGACACAAAGCATGCCATCGGGCTTGCAACAGAAAGTGGTCTGGAGCTGCTGATCCATATCGGCGTTGACACCGTTGAGCTTGGCGGTAAATTCTACACCGCTCATGTAAAGGACGGTGACGTGGTCAAAAAAGGCCAGACACTGATCACCTTTGATATGGATGCTATTAAGGCAGCCGGCTATGATGTGACCACACCGCTGATCGTAACCAATACCGATGATTATGAAGAAGTAAAAATGCTTGCAGAAGGAACAGTAAATAATGGTTCTGAAGTACTGGAGGTAAAATAAAATGAGTTCTCTGACCAAGGTCCTTGCAGAGGAAGTGCGAAAAATCGAGGAAACGGCAGCAGTTGCCAGGACGATGCAGACAAACCGTCTGACCCATCATCTGATGCCGCCTGTGGGATGGCTCAATGACCCGAACGGATTATGCTGGTACAAGGGAAGATATCATGTGTTTTTCCAGTATTCTCCGTTTGAGGCCAACGGTGGACTGAAATTCTGGGGACATTACTCCAGTGAAGATATGATCAGCTGGAGATATGAAGGGGTTCCGCTTCTGCCGGACAGCATTTATGACTGTCATGGTGTTTACTCAGGCTCTGCCATTGCGGAGAAAGATAAGCTTCATCTTTTCTACACAGGAAACATCAAGATGGATGGAGATTATGATTATATCAATAACGGAAGACAGTCCAGCACTCTTCATGTGGAGAGTGCGGACGGCCTTCATTTCGGAACAAAGGAGGTTGCAGTTTCCTGTGAGGATTATCCGGAGAATTACACCTGCCACATCC
>OLFZ01002399.1_pt1 | contig 12544 bp, 10 predicted proteins | sample 1604861 | NCBI WGS metagenome assembly OLFZ01 (sample SAMEA3888895, study PRJEB22519) | human gut metagenome | biome: human gut; feature: human-associated habitat; material: faeces | place: Denmark | collected 2011 | reverse complement strand
TCCTTGGCGGTATTGCCTGCGTGGATGCGAACCCCGGAGAAGCCCGGCACGCCGAGGAGCAGCGGCAGCCACTTCTTGAAGCGCATCGACTTGGTCATTACTAGTGGGTAACGACCTTCGGGTATCGCCGTCTTCCCTGGCTCCTTGCGAGCCTTCACGCCCGAGTTTCTGCCCAAGTGTCGGCTCACCATCTCCGGAGGCAGTTCCACCCCCAACAAGTTTCTCCACGTCGGCTCCAGCGTATCGCAGAAGTATTCTTCACCGATAAACAACTTTCCGATCGTATAATCGCTCTTCTTAGCGATTCGTTTCAATAATATTTCCATAGGCACTATTATTTATTCATTATTATTTATCATTTATTTCCACTCCATCTCTTCTGAATTTTAGTTTTTCAAAACTGTCATTACTGTAATTGTCATTACTGTCACTGCCACGGCGGATGTAGTGGCGATGCACCCAGGTGTTGAGCATGATGTTCGTGCCCTCCTTGCTGAGACCGTTCTCCCATCGCAGCTGTTCCACCTCGTGGAAGGTGAAGATGTCGGGCAACTGTTGCAGCATGTTCCTCGGACCACGTCTCGTGCTCTTCACGCCCTCCACCTCGCTCTTGACGATGGCATCCCCGAAGAATCGCAACTTACACCAAAGGTCGTATTGCTCACTCCAGCGGATGAAATCCTCGATTTCGGGTTCCCACTGGCAGCCGTTAGCCACGTAGAGCACGCACGCCTTCAGGTAGGCGATCACGTTGGCACGGAAGGAGAGGTTCTCATAGGTGCGGCTCTGCGTCATTCGGGCGAAGTCGGCGTTCTCGTCCTTCAGTTTGATGGCGAGTTGGTAAGCCTCCGCACTGTCGATGTGGCCTGTGATTCGGCATAGGTTCTCGATGTAGGGGCGTAGCTGCTCTCGGAAGGCATCGTCGTAAGTGCCGTAGATAGGCATGTCGGCACCGATTTCTCGTTCTGGGATGGTGCAGAAGTTGATTCGGGAGATCGGTCCTGCGGTGAGCACCTTGGCGAAGTACTGCTGACCCTTGTGGATGGTGGTGGAGGCGTTCCAGTTGAAGCGCACGCACACACGCTCGGTGACGCTCTGCGTGCCCACACGAGTCTGACCATACTGGTTGCCTGGGTCGAAGGCGAGGCACATGATGCGAAACTGCTGCTTGCCCTCGCCCTTGAGGGCATCAAACTGGTCTATCTCGTTCAATGATGTGTAGAGGAAGTGCTCCTGTGCCTCTGCGGTACGCATCACGAAGGCAGGGTTGGTCATGTCGGCATCTATCTCTTGGATGATGAGGTTTTCTGGTCGCTTGCGCTTGTCCTTGTTGGCACCCTTTCGGGTCACCTCGTCCTTCCATGCCTTCTCACGTTTCAGGTTCTCGGCATCACGCTTGCGGATGTCCTCCATGATGAGGTTGATGGGCATCTGCACGCAGTTCTTGCCTGCACCTGTGCCAGCGAGGAGTGCGCACATCAAGGTAGCCTCATGATCGACGTTGTCGATGTATCTGAAAGTGGTCTTCCATAGATGAGTGGCGAGGGGAGGAAAGATGGCGCACGCCACGGCAGGCTTGTAAATGTCGGGAGTACGAGAGAGGAGGAGTTCCACGAGCTTCGGCAGTTTTTGCGGCATTGAAGGTGGAGGAGGGAAGTCGTCAGCCTCATTGCTGGAGGTTTCCTCATTCCCCATCAATGCCATTGAATTCTTCACTCTTCGTTCTTCACTCTTCACTAATTTTTCTGCCTCGGCATTGATGCGAATCACGTCTCGTGAGAAAGGTTTAGAGCTGTCGCCATATTTGGCGTAGAAGTCGTGGATGAGTTGTTGGCAGTCACGCTCCCCAGAGAACTCCGGCATACGGATGGCAACCACTCTTCGCATGTCGTCCTCGCTCATCACTCGGCTTGCACCGGCAGAGAGGATGGCGAGGAGGGAGGAGTGTCGGGAACCTTCTTGATTGATGTCTATCTTGTCGAGGTTCGCTTGTTGTCGGAAGAGGTCGAAGGCGACAAGGCTCTTATCAGTTCCAGGATTGCCCCCATCAGAATGAGGAGCAGCACTGCTATCACCAGCTGCGGTGTCGCTATCAGCAGGATGAGAAAGAGGACTAGGAGGAACTTGATTGCCTCCCACAGTGGATTGTTCTGTTTCATGTTGATTTGAATTTGATTGATTTTTCCTTCCATCAATGTCAAGCCCTCGCTTAGCGAAGGCTTCACGTCGGATGCGAAGCTCCTCATCGGACAGCACGGCGTACCACATCGGCGAGCGATAAATCTCCGATTCCTTGTCGGTGATGAAGATGATGCGCTCAGGCGAGAAGCAACTCTCGTCGCAAGGCACACCGAGTGCATCGCAGTAAGCACGCTGTGTCTCCTCTATGGTCATGCCGATCGGCATTCTGATGTCGATATGGAGCTTCTTGCGAGCGGAATACTCCAAGTGGAGGAGCATTCCCTTCCAAGGGTTAGGAATGGTCTCGCCATTCTTCGTGCCTAGAGTCTCGCTCTCATCAAGCAGCTTCGCCATTTCGAGGGCGGTATCTACCAACTCCTTGTCGTCGATGTCGATGGTCGTTTGGAAGAGGAAGCTTTCGGGGGCGATGTGGTCCTGTCGGCGCTTGTCGTCCACGAAATGATAATAATGTGTGCAGCGGAAAGGCAACTGCGCTTTGAGTTTGGCGGCGGTCATATCCTTGCCCACCACCTTGTGTTCGCCACGAATTTGGAGAATGGCCTCGTGGAGCCACGGATAACTGATGAGCTTGTCATATTCCGTGAGCGGCAAGGAACTGGTATGCCCCTTGTTGCCGCTGCGGAATGGATTCAGCGCCATCAGATGCTTGAGTGGGCAAGGATTGCCCTGCCCACTCGTTTGATGTTGTTGTACCATAATAAACTTTTAAGATTGATTTTTTTGTGATGAATGAAGACTAGCAAGGCGTTTGCACCTTGTTGAAGCACTTCACTTTGACCTTGAATTTGAGTCGCTCAAACTCAGCCAAGTCCCACATTCTCTTGGCGAGGTCGTGGATGAACTTGCGTCCACGCTCCGTCCATACGAGGTAGGTGTGGGTATAGACCTGCCCCAACTTCATGCTTCGCTCCGCATCACCTATCGGAACCAGCAAGTCGAGTGTCTTCACACCGCTTTTCGTGCGACTCTTGGCAAGTCCCATGTGCGCATACTCGGCGTAGAGCATGTACTGACCGCTCTGGTAATACTGGATGTGGCAGGCACAGAGCGAGCGGTTCAATTCCTGCGCCGTGATGCCCAGTTCCTTGGCGATTTGCGTGGTGGTGTAGCAAGAGATGCTGTCGAGCACGTTATCGACATAAAGTTCCTTGGGCAACATTCGATCGACATCCTTCTCCAAGGAAACAATGACTTTGTCTCTCTCGGCGATTGCCTCCTCCAAGACCTTTTGGAAGCGAGCCTTGATTTGCTCAGGAGTCTCCTCGGGGTTGATGTGGAAGTAGCCTCCGTTCTTTCGGATGGCAGGCAGCACTTCCGATGTCACCCAGTGCTTGAATCGCTGAGCACTTTCGAGCTTCGAACCGAAGACGAGGGAATAGACACCGCTCTCGTTGACGAAGAGCATCTGAACCATCTGAGTCTTAGGACTCTCACCGTATCGATTCTTAACATTTCTAGCAATACCGCATTTCACGGTATCGCTAAGGTTAACGTGCTGTCTGATAGCGTCATACGCTTTCTTGTACCCCAACGCATCACACACGTCCTTGCCGCAGAAGAGCGGCTCGCCATTCTCGTCTTGCATGGTTCGCATACGACCGAACTCAAGACTGTAGAATTCCATTACGTTGTGCCCGTCGGTTGCTGCATTCTTGGCAGCGGCACCATTCTTGGCAGCGGCACCCTGGGCACCGCCACCTACTTTACTAAATTTTGTCATAAGCTTAATGTGTTTTATTAGTGAAACAATAAAAAATTCATAAGTGAATTGTTTCCAGCCTTGTCAGACATCGCATGGGCTAGGCACAAACAACGGCTTGCCCACGAACCTCAGAACTCGGCATTGGTTCTGAAATCCGTGGGCAAAGGTACTGCGAAAAAATGAAAGCGATTGTATTACATAACGTTACGTAATATCGTAACATTTTAGCGGAAGATGTTGCTAATCAACAGATTATGAGTTGAAAATTATTTTAAGTTTCTCAGCATCGTAACATAGTTCGGTATTCTTTACCTTGCCGATTCTTACCCATTCGTTCTTGGCTTGTTGCTTCTTGGAGGGAGCTACCCCAAAGAAACTAAGATACATATCCCAATCCACATTTTCAGTGGCAGGGTTGATACCTAGATGTCCATAGGCAGAGGCGAAATACACCATTCTCCCGAAGTTCTGCGTGGTGCTGTCCCATACGAATCGGTCACCCTCCACGTGGCAGAACTTATGAGTCACCAGTTTCTTCCATCTCTCTTGTGCGTCATCTGTCTGAAAACTAGAGAAGGAGCCAGCGTGGTTTGCAGGAGTATCTTGTAGCTTCTCCTTGTCCTCCTCGTTCTTGCGATAATCGTTATAGACACCATCGCCAAAGTTGATTTGCTGGCTGTTCATGGTGATGTTTGCATTCGCCAAGAGTTGTTTGATAAGTTCTTCGTTCATGTTCTTCTTTTTGATTGTTTTGATGCAGTTATCTAGGTTGTTCAATTAAAAGTCCCAGTGGTATCCACATTTTCGATTCATGATTTCCAGGCAAGTTCTCACGAAGAGGATGTTGGCGAGCGTTCCCTCGCTCAGCACGATTTCTATGAAAAACTGCACTCTTTCTTCCTCCATCATTTCCTTCATGATGCCGTCATTTGTCTTCATGCTCTCTTATATCAATAGGTGAGTAAATCATAGTATTAGAGGAAGACAAAATGAACGTTTCTCTTGAAGTACATTTCTCGGATGAGGTGGACATACATCAGATGCCAGTCGCCAGAGCCAGGCAGCAGGAAGTCTTCGCCATCGTGCAGGTCGGGGTCGGCAGCAGCATCCAGTCTCAGGAACTCTTGCTCCACGCATTTCCAAGCTTCCTCCTCATGGGTGATGCAGTCTTGCTTGTGGTAGGCTTTCACCATCATCAAGTAGCATTTTGTCACGGCTAGGTAGTGGCAGGTGTCGGTGTCGTATTTGGAGATGTCGAGCAGGGGGTCGGCGAGCACGCCCGTGTCGTTATAGACGAGGTTCGACTTGTAGAGGAAGTCGATGGCAAGGAGCCACATCTGTTCGAGGCAGAGGTGCTCGTCGCTATAGCCGTTTTTGCCATACGCCATCTTGTGCAGATGACTTTCCATTTCTTTGAAGAAAGGATTGAAGGAAAGAAACTCTCTCAGGTGCTTTCGGTCTTCCCGAGGGAGAGATTTCTTGTTGACCATTTGTTTTTAGTTATGATGTTGTTTCGGGTGTTGCGAGGGGTAGGCTATCAAGAGTTCTGTTCCTGTCTCACCACTTGTCGCAAGTCCTTGTGTTGCTTGATTTGTTCGAGCACGCAGGTCGCCTCGATGCCATAGATGGCCTTGAAAGCCTCGGTAAGCCGATGCACCTCGGCAAGTCGCTCCTCCTTGTCGATGATGTACTTGATGCCCTCTGCCTCCTTGCGTGCGAGGTCGAGGTAGAAGGCAATGACATAGGCAAACTTGCCTAGGGTGTCGCCCGACACAGAAGGTTGGCAACATCTCAGTGCCTTGATGGTCTTGAAGTCGATGCCGAACTCTTCATATATACGTTTGGCACTCGTGAATCCCTCATTGGCGATATGGTCCACGAGTGTGCCCACCTCCTCGATTTTTCTCATTCTGAGGAGTTGCCCAGCGTACGACTTGCTAAAGATTTGCCCTTTCTTCATGTGCTCGGAAATTAATGCGAGTGTAAATTTCGCTATAATTTCCGATACCACCAAATGTCGTTGGGAATCCTTAATTCCTAATTTGAGCCGTTATTTAACGTTGATTTATAATGATTAACAGAAAAGGAGTGGGGAAGTGGGCAATTTTCATTGCCTCACTTCCGCTTGCTTTCTTTTATGGAATTACACAGCATGTGTATCTGCCTTGTCATTGTTACTACTTCGGATATTTCTCATTGAAATCTTTCAGCATTTCCCTCTTGTCTCCTTCGGAGAAGTTGTGCCGATGTACATCATCTACATTAGCGTGGCATCTGATGCAGAGGCATTCCAAGTTTTCTTCTCGGTTGTCCGTCTTGATTCCATTCTTATGGTGTACATGGACAAACTGCTTATCCCAAGGATTGTCAATCTTCAGTCCACACCGCTCACAAGTCCAATTCCTTGTCTCACGATATGCTCGACTGAGCTTTTCCCAGTTCTTCGTGTAGCCGAAGATGTCAACGTCAACTTCCTTATCGGTATCGGCATCTACAGCCAAAGTTTGTTTCAAGATGCTCACGTAATCATTGGAATCTGCGATGGTATCAGCTCCTTCTTGCATCAAAATTTTTCTGCAATATCCACAGAGTGGAAGATGTTCCACCTCTATATCTCTGTAGTTGTCACTAGCATCAATAACAGGAACTTTTTCTGTATTGGCATGGCGATATTCTTTTTTGAAGGAGCCAGATTCTATGAAGCTCTGAATAACACCGCATCGACGTAAGTGCATTCGTGGCTTGCCATACTTTTCCAAGTTATAGGTTCTCTTATACAGAAACACTTTCTGGTGCTCCCCATTACTGCCATTCAAATAGATGCCATCGCTCTCAAAGGTATAGGTGCCATTTTTGATGTCCTCCAAGGTTACATCACCTGGCTTCACAGGGCGATAGCCGTCACTAGAAGCCTCTTCCACTTGCAAGCCGATGCTCCTCAAGTATGTTTTCAGTCCATCAAACTTGAATATTGGTTCTATATCCTCCATAGTCTATCTGTTTATTATGGGTTGTTTTTCTTTACGAAGTTCTCCAATACTTCATCGCCCGTCGTGATGATTCTGAATTCCACACGGCGAGATTTCTCCTTGTCTATCCTTCGGTCTTTCTTTGACACAAGCGCATAGTCGCCTTCTGGGTTCAGCGCCTTGCCATACGACAAGCCGTTGGCTGTAAACCAATATTCCAACAATCTTTGTTTCTCTGGTGGATATTTGTCAAACATAGGTTTGATATACATCAGCACCGCCAACGAACGCTGTTGCGAGAGAATGGCATTGGCTATGAAGGGCTGCGGATGGAGCTGCGGATAAGGCACATTGTCCGTATGCCCCTCTATACGAATCTCTTGAATGTGACTACGCAAACTATCATTGATGAGTATGTCCAAGTACTTGGGAATGAATTCGTCCAATATGGATTTGAACTCAGGGGTAAGCTGTGCGCTGCCCTGTGCAAACATCACTGTAGGGTTATTGAATCTCATCGACAAGTCCTTGCCAATGCTCATGTCCCATTTCTTAGAGTCATTCTTAAACTCGCTCACTAACTTGTCATGAAGCTTCATCTTAGTCTCCACATAGTCGGTGAGCACGTTTTGATTTTCCTTCACCTGTATCATGTAAGCCACTGCGATAAAGAGGAAGATAACCATCAGTCCCGTCATCAAGTCGGATACCGACATCCAAACATTTTGTTTTGCCATCGTCTATTCCTCCTTACACTTTATATTCCAAATGGATTGATTACGGTTTTGCCACCAGGGGCATTGGCATAGCCTGATGCTTTTACCATCGCTTGGATGCAGGCATCTAGTTGCGCCAAGGTGGCACTGAGTCGCTGATAGAAACGCTCGTCAAGGTTAGTGAGCTGTTTCTCGATTTCTGTGGAGCCATTCTTGATGATGCCCACGCCTTCCTCCATCTTGCTTCGAGTTTCTTTCCAGAACTCGCCTCCGTAGTCCTTGATTTTTCCGATTTCTTCCAATTTTGCCATGAGCACCTGCACGCTTTCCACAAAGTCACGCTGTTTGCTCACCCATTCATTCAACTTGCTATTGGAGTCATCAAACTTCACCATATTGTCCTTGGTGAGGTCAGCGGTCTCTTGCAGTTTCTTCGCCACGTCGAGATAGGTCTGATGGTCGAGTACTACTTGGTTGAGGGCAGAGATGAGTTGTTGCAACTTGCCTCCATCACTAACAAGTAGTTGAGTGTCTGCAGAAACGTTTTTGAGGGTAGTGGAAGAACTCTCGAAATCGCTCTCCATGTCCTTGTATTGTTGGATAAGTGTAGAAATCTGTTGCTTATTTTCTTGCTGCCAAGTGTTGAGACGGTTCACGCTCTGGTTCAGTTGCTCGAAGTTTTCCTTCACAAGGCGTTCTATCAAGGTTCCCATCTGCTTTTGGAACTCTATGGTGAGGTTCTTCATCACGCCCACCAAAGCCTCGGTATTACTCTTCTTCAAGAGTTCTGAGAACTCATCAAACTTGCTTGTCAGGAGGGTGTTCGTCTCGCTCATCTTTCGCTCGATGTCATCCACCTCGTCACCGATGAACTTGCCGAAGGTGTCAAACTTCTCCAAGATGGAATCTTGGGCTTGTGAAGAGGATTCCGTGGCAGTGGCGATGTCGCCGATGGTGTCAGTCAGGCTGGTAAACTTATCGTTGACAGATTGCTCTGTAGATTTCATGGCAGTAAGACTGTCTTCCATGTTGCCAAAAGACACCATTAGGCTTTTCAGATTTTCATCAATAGACTTGATTCTCGATGCCTGTGCTTGGAAAGCAGTAAACTGCTCGGTGTTTATATTCTTGATTTCAGATTGACTAGTCAATTGACTTTGCAGAACATTAAACTGCTTTTGCAGCACTTCCCAAATTGAATTTAATTGAAATGCATTACTTTCCTTCATTTCAACCATAGCCTTCGTAATCAAGGCTGCTGCCTGGTTGATGTCAGAGACGCCACCATCTTGCTCGTCATAAAGACTCGACACATAGCGGTTTAAGATAAGCGAGCCTATCATACCAGCCAAGGATGTGAAGAAGGCTGTACTCAATCCACTCAACAGGAGTGGAATGCTATCATTCAGATTTTTTGTATCGAAGAACCACAAGCCGAGCGTGATACCACTAAAAGTGCCGAGCACACCCAATGTAGAGATGAGCGAAGGCAAACTCTCTATCCATCTGCGTTTCTGAATCAACACCTTGTTTGCATCTTGCTTCTTGATGTAAACTCCTGCTATGATGGCTGATAAGATGATGAATGCTACTAATACCCAGGTAGCAATATCCAATATGTTTTTTATTTCTGTTGGTGACATAGGCTATTTTTTCTTTCAAAATATTCAACATTTTATTTTCTTATTTTTCCATTTCCTTCGCAAGTCGGACATTCGTCAAAGACCTTTCCTTTTGCATTACATTTTGGACAAGTAACAGCAGTTTGTCCGTCACATTTTGGGCATTCGACAGAGCCATACCCCCCACAAGAAGGACAAACTTTTCCTCCTCGACCTTGACACATCGAACAATAATCAAAGCCACGTCCACGACAGACAAAGCATCTTTAGACACCACTTCCTCCGCAGTGAAAACACCGTCTGCCATCCATTCCAACACCTGCCCCCGAACACATACCACAGCGCTCGCCACCTCTTCCTCCACAAGTAATGCATTCCTTCCGTCCTGTCCCATTACAAGTGGTACAGCGTTCGCCTCCTCTGCCATCGCAATCAGAGCATCTCACTCGTCCTCTTCCATAACATCGATCACACTCGACATATTTTTCTCCATTGCATTTACTACAAGTAATATAAGCCTCCCCCTCACCATTACATGTAGGACAAGTCATATAATACACATGGTCGACAACACAGATGATGATGATTGCCAGAACTGTTACGAGGCTGCATAAACCGATGTAAAATTTACTTTTCTTTGTCATTTTGTCTAAGAATGAAATTTTAAAAACCTCATTTATTTTATTAAAAACCCATATTCATATACTTTTGGTTCGATTTTCTGGGCAAGAAGTTTTAGATTATTTCTCAATGCAGAAATTAACTCCATGTATTTAACATCTGAGCTATTTGCATTCATTTTGCCCTTTTCGTTGAGTTTTTGAAAACATAGTCTAATATCATAAAGACCTGCATCTGCTATAGCAAAAGGCTGCTGATGATAATACCGCCATAGCTCTTTTGCCACAATCATCACTTGCTGTGCTTCCTCACTGAATTTCACAACGTTCCCTTCTCTTTTATCTATCTTACTAAACAAGTTCCCCTCAGAGGCTATCACATTATGATTTTTACCTTTAAGATAATCGCTCATAAAGTGGCTGCGAAATGCCTCATTTGCGCCAACTTCAATCTCAGTAAAAGGTATCCAGTAATTGATTCCTTTATTGGCTTGGATATTATTGTTAAATAGAGTATAACACAAACAATCGGATTGAAATTCATCATCTTCACGCCATTTATTATTCGGATATAAAAATTGATCTCTGTCATTTATCCAGGTTGGTTCTATACAATGACAAACTGCAATGTAGATGGCGCATTCCTGCAGATTGAAATTTGTAACCCAACTTCCACGTGGAGATTTCATCTGGCTCTTGTCGTTCATGATGAAATTATAGTTTACATTTGAGAAGTCATGTGAACGGCAAGACATATAACCTATCTTCAATTCTCCTGGTTGATTTCTTGTTTCGATGATCCAGTCGTTGATAGACTTATGTTCGTCGAATGGAGCCAATGTCTTGGTGCCAATATACTCGACCTTTTTATTGTAAACATCTGTTTTTGTGGATGTGAAAATGTCTGCCTTACCATCCAAATGCCAAATGAAAAATCCTATTGGAAATTTTCCACTCACATTATCAAAAGTATCAGCAGGAACGATGAAACTTCCGCCTAAATTAGCTTTAAATGTTTGTCTAAATTTCTTAAAATTAGGTGCTTGTACGATTTTTAGCTTGGAGAATTGTGCTATAATACAAGATGGAACCTCATCAAAGATTCTAATGATGAACTGTGCAAACAATTCACGACCAGCAATGCCTATTTTATCAAGATATTTTACGTATGTAAGATGTTTTACAGCCACACTGGTTTTTTGCATTCCACCACCTGCAGCTATGACTTTACGATTCCCGGCTTCTGCATATGGGGGATTAATATAAATAACAAGTTTACGTCTCTTTTCCTCATCTTTAAGAATTTCTATGAGTGATTTCGGGAGTTTACTCTCATTTGGGTTGTCCAAGGAGAAAGGATCATTAAGAAAGTCAAATTGGAAAACATGAGATTCCAATAGATTGCTGCCACCATGTTCACCTCGAGATGCATGTTCCATTGTATGGATACGATCTTTCATTACATCAACATCAGCCTTGTCTAATGTTGATGCATATATATGATATTTATTGGTCAAGCCTGCCAACAAATTACCTGTGCCAGCACAACAATCCCAAACATAATACTCATCCTGCCAATTCTCGCCCAATTCTTTAGCTAAGTATTCTTGGGATAATTCTACCCATTGAGGGGGTGTAAAGAATGAGCCTTTTCTTTCTCTAACATCTTGTGGAACAAGTAAATCTCTTCGTTCAACCATCTTGTCCCAAAAAGCCTTGCGAGGTGGTCGCTTGTAACGATTCCAAAATTGTGTATGTCCTTTTTGGTTATCATTAAAATCTACAGAACTTGTCGTGTGGATTCCCATAAAATTTACTTTCCGGTCAAACTGATAAGTATTACCGCGCAATAGAACATACAACTTTTCTTTTAAAGTTGCATTGTCCTTTGATAGAAGATCTGCAAGGAAGAAATCGGCATCTATAAGTCCAGCCTTTTGTGCTTCACCCCAATCTATAGCAATAGTGTCTCGTACCTCCTTGCACCATTTTTGGTAAATGTGTGTGAAATTATTGATGGTAACAGGTAACTGCTTAACTTTACCATTGTCAACTCTGAAGTTCTTCTTTATGAATGCCTTTAATGCTTTTTCATCCGTAAAATAAAACTTGATTATCTTTTTTGAAACTTTATCTGAAAGTAGATCTTTTAGCTGAATAAATTCCTTTGATGAATGGTCTGATGGAGTAACATTCCAATTAAAATCATTTTGGAAAAACACATCCATAATCTCACAAAATTCAATGAACGCTATTTTCTCTTGGTCAAATGCACCCAAAAACTTGGGTGGTAGATATTTTTCGAATGTGCGTGCTTTCCCTATTGTGAGGATTAATTGTATAAACGACTCTGCAATATCATGCTTTACACCTTGTTTGGCTTCTGCCCAAAGCAAATAATCGGTTTCAAACAAAGAAGGACCATCTTCTTTTACTGCCACAGTAAAGTCAATGTCTCCTAAGACATCAACATCATATAGCTGAAAGAAGTTCTGCCCGACTTTTAATTTAACGCTCTCTTCCCTTACATTTGTGGGGGGGTAAATTTCTTGATACTCATATCGTTATTTCGTTTTTAGTTGATATTTTTATCTTCTGTGATAGCAAAGGTACACAAAAATGTCGGAATGAGCAAGGAAAATGGGGAATAATTTGAAAAATAAATGAAACAAGCAAGAGAAAGGGGAGATATGTGCCCTTTTTCTCTTGCTTG
>OLFZ01002398.1_pt1 | contig 12546 bp, 7 predicted proteins | sample 1604861 | NCBI WGS metagenome assembly OLFZ01 (sample SAMEA3888895, study PRJEB22519) | human gut metagenome | biome: human gut; feature: human-associated habitat; material: faeces | place: Denmark | collected 2011 | reverse complement strand
AAACTTATCAGGTGGTGAAAAGACAAGAGTCGCTATCTGTTTAGCTATTATGAGTCAGCCAGAAATATTGATACTTGATGAGCCTACAGCCGCTTTGGATGCATCCTATGCGATAGAAATGATTAAGTATCTAAAAGAGTATGCTGAAGAGGGACATTATGTGATTGTGGCAACTCATGATCAAAGGATGATTGAAGAAGCAGATGTGCTCTATAAGGTTGATCAAACACTTATTCTAGAAAAAGAAAATAAGAGGGAAACATCTCTTATATCACAGATACCACATAATCATAAATTATTTAATCTACGTTTTTCTCATCGTACTTTTAGAATAGTAATGAATATACTTGTTGCTTTCACAATGATTATATGTGCATATAGCTATAATATTTATGGACATTATAATGCATCTTATGAACAAAAAATCAATACGATTGCTTCGAGAGATTTAACTGTATATAAGGAAAAGATGAGTAATGACTATTATTCATATAATGGTTCAGAATTTCCTATGACACAATCAGATTATAAAAAGATTAAATCTGTAAAGAATATTGAGAGTGTTAAATGGCGTTATGAAAAAGAATACAATGATGTTATGACACTTGGATTAGATACTGAAACTCAATTGAAATATCAGGAAGCAAAACTAACAGGAAAGAAATGTAATCAAACAATAAGTCTAGGAAGTATGCAGGTATATGGGGATGAAGATGATTATACAAATTTAACTGTAAAGCATAATGATAATAAAGGTGTATATATAAGTAATCAGTTATTATCTAATCAGGATGTTTCAGTTGATTCAATCAATATGGATGATCTTAAATTAAAGTTCTATTTACCTGTTCCTATGTATGATGCATCTGGTATAACACAGATGGGTATTGATTCAGAAGGTAGTGACTATGTGGATGTTAATACTGTCCTTGTGGATCTCGTAGAAGTAGAATTACCTGTAAGAGGTATACTAAAAGAAGGAACAGAAATAAGTTCAAATTCATATAATGGTACTGGCAGTATCTATGTCCCACGAAGTGTTGTAAATCAATATAGAAAGACATATCATGCAACACATTCAAAGGTATTATATGGTGTGCCTGGAGCGGAAGGGACTGATTATAAATACTATGAAGGATCATTACCTTCTACTTATACAATGAGTGATGTGGATCAGGTCGTTGTAGAAACACCTTGGAAACCAGGTGCTTATACTGTAAGAATAGATAGTTTGAAGAATATTGATCAAGTCACAAAACAACTAGAAAAACTAGGTTTTAATGTAGAAGGTGCTTTTGTAGATAATAGTGCAATCAATAAGCTTCTTTCCAACAATAAACAAGTATTAATACAATTCATGATTATAGTATTTGTATTGTTGTATGGGTTCTATTTCTATCTTAAATACCTCATTCTTAAAGAAGAAAAACAAACCAGAGAGTTTCTCTATAACTTAGGTTTTACTACTAAGAGAATAAATAACAGTTTTAATCTTACCTATATCAAGAATTCTCTTATGTTAGCTGTTTTGGGAGTAGTATTACTAGAAGTCTTTATAGAGTTTGTTATAAGGATACATATATATAGTTTGATTATACCTGTAACTAAAATGCTAATATTATTATTCTTTATGGCAGCATTTATCATAGAATTCTTTATTCCTACACTTATTCAAATGATTATGAAAAATCAAAAGGGACTGTAATGAATAGGTAGTATTTATTACTATCTTGAGCGTTACAGCTCTTTTTTTCTTGCCTCTAAACCTTACTTTAGGGTTAAAATGAATGTAAGGAGGAAAGTATAAGTAACTGAATACATTGACCATTGTGATTAAATGCGTTCAAATTCCCTCAAGGGAGAGCGTTAAAATGAACACAACAAATATCACAAATTATAAGCCAAAGGATTTTACTGAACCTTTAGGCGTATCTGTTAAGATATTATAACGTTGAGATAGAGAAGGAACTCTAAAGGCAAATCAAACCCAAACTAATAGGCATTATTATACTTATAATCAGCATTTACTAAATCAAGTTGTATTTTTAAGATAGTTCTGTAATGCAAAAAAATTATTTTACCAGTGTACTGAAGATTATGGAAACTGTGTAACGATTTATTAGATGAAGTAATGGAAAAAAAATCAAAACCATAATTTGAATAACCTAAACCACAGGCTAGTGAAAATTAAATTTCATAAGCACCTATTAAACGGCGTTCTCGAAGCCGAACCTAATACATGAATTTTCCATTTGTTCTATAATTAGATTAGAAATCAGATGGAAAACTCATGAGGATATTGTTTCAATGCTCAATATGTTCTCCTGCAGGCTGCAATGGGCTTCGTAAGTATAAAAAAACAGATAGAAAGGGATGAGGAAATTGCTGAAGAGCTTCAAGACGGAAATAAATCCGACAGAGGAGCAGAAAGTCAGGATTCGTAAAACAATAGGTACTTGCAGATTTATCTATAACTTCTATCTTGCTCATAATAAGGAGCTTCATGAAAATGGAAAAAAAGTTTATGAGCAGCAGTCAGTTTAGAGTATGGCTCAACAATGAGTATCTTCCGAGCCATCCAGAATATTCCTGGATCAAGGAAGCTTATTCAAAATCGGTAACACAGGCAGTAAATGACGGACAGACCGCATTTACAAGATTCTTTAATCACAAGAGCGCCTTTCCAAAGTTTAAAAAGAAAGGCAGATCTGATGTGAAAATGTACTTTGTAAGGAATAATCCAAAAGATTGTCACTGTGAAAGACACAGAATCAAGATTCCGTCACTTGGCTGGGTCCGCATCAAAGAGAAAGGATATATTCCCACAACAAAGAGTGGATATGTAATTAAGAGCGGTCATGTCTCAATAAAGGCTGACAGATACTATGTTTCAGTTCTTATAGAAATCCCAGATAGAAGGACAGCCAATAATTCCAGTAAAGGAATTGGCATTGACCTTGGATTAAAGGACTTTGCGATTGTCTCTAATGGAAAAACTTATAAGAACATCAATAAATCTGCCAGATTAAAGAAGCTTGAAAAAAAGCTTATTCGAGAACAGAGAAGTCTTTCTCGAAAGTATGAAAATCTAAAGAAAGGAGAGTCCACTCAAAAAAGAAATATACAAAAACAAAGGCTTAAGATACAGAAGCTTCATCATAGAATAGACAATATTCGTACTGATTACATCAATAAGACAATCGCAGAGATAGTGAAAACCAAGCCATCTTATATAACGATTGAAGATCTAAACGTATCAGGAATGATGAAGAACAGACATCTTTCAAAGGCAGTTGCTTCGCAGAAGTTTTATGAATTTAAAACAAAGCTTCTAGCTAAATGCAAGGAGAATGGAATTGAACTTCGAATAGTAGATAGATGGTTCCCATCATCTAAGACATGTCATTGCTGTAAAAGTATCAAGAAAGATTTAAAGCTTTCAGATAGAATTTTCAGATGTGACTGTGGCTATATCGAAGACAGAGATTTCAATGCTGCACTTAATCTGAGAGATGCTACAACTTACGAAGTTGCATAAATAAACGCAAACGTAGGTATGTACCGAAGGCTATTTCGGGAATTTACGACTATGGAGTGTACAAGAACTTGTGAGTAGATATGATTTCGGTCAATCAAAAGCATACACGATGACATAGTAAGTAATGTTCGTGAGAACTTACATTATCTCGATGTGAGTATATTTAATCACATTTTGAGTGGCAGAATTCAGATGAACACTATTATTATTAATAAGATTATGATGCATATGCTTGATTTTGAACATCGTAAAATATACTTAAGCGAAGATTTCTGTGAATTAAATGATACAACTCAGGAATATTATCATAAAAAAGTAGAAAAAGCTTTATACAGTCCAGCTATTAAAGAACTCGTTGTTCCTTCACTTCATGAATTATTACTTCGTGCAGATAAGATGCTTGAAGACGATGAAGAATTCAAGAAGCAGGCAAAGGAAATTAGTGAAAAGTTCTTTGCATTAAGTTCAGTGATTGAAGAAATGCCTAATAGTAGTATTCTTTATGTGGACTGCTATCGTGATGGTGTGCATATTATTGCTGCTTTAAAGCTTAATTATAAGTATAATTCTGTATCTCTTGTAGAAGAGGAAAATGTCCGTATTACAAGAAGACAGGTTCTTCCTCAGATTGGTACAGCAGTTGATGAAGCCATTATTATAGATACAGACCACAAGAAACTTTCTCTTATTGAAAAGAAGTATCTCATTGATGGTAAGATGGATACTTATTTAAATAGTCAGTGGATTAAGGGTGAAGAGAAGTTAACTGATCGTCAGAAGATTTCTACTATGAAGAAAGTGGTAAATAAGATTGATGATATTTATCATGTGAATGATAAAGAAGCACTTCCACTTGTGAAGCAGGAAATATTAGAAAGAACACAGATGGGTGAACTCGTTAAACCAATTGAAGTCGTTCGTAAGGTCATGGAAAGAGATTATCAGGCTCAGGAAGAATCAGAAACGATGATGAAAGATCTTGGGATTGGTGAAGATGATACAATTTCTTTAAATGCTTTAGGACGTTCTGTTGAGGTTGTAAAGATTACTCTTGATGAAAATATTCAGATTACTATGCCAGTAGATGAATATGTGAATGGCTCTACTTTTGAAAAGAAAGAAAACCCTGATGGAACAGTTTCTATCGTATTAAATAATATTCAAGACATTACAATCAAGTAACCGTTTACATTTTTTTACCTATATTGTCTGAAATGAATGAATTTTGGTCATATTTAATGTATAATGAAATTTATGAAGGGAGACATATAGGTATGTTAGATAATTTCTTGATAAAATTGTTTTTTGAAGGAAAGTGTTTAGAGGCATATAAGGTATTCGGTGCTCATCCGGATAAAAAGGGCGTTCGCTTTACAGTATATGCACCACATGCAAGAAGTGTTCAGGTTGTAGGTAATTTTAATAACTGGGATGGAACACAACATTATATGGAGAGATATAATGATGGAGGTGTGTGGACTCTCTATATTGAAGGGCTAAAGCAGTATGACCTTTATAAATATAGAATTGAAACACCTTCTGGTGCTATTGTTGATCGTGCAGATCCATATGCCTTTTTCAGTGAAATTAGACCAGGAACAGCATCTAAGGTATATAACTTAGAAGGCTATCGCTGGCATGATTCTAGATGGATGAAGTCACGTTCTAATAACTATGATCGCAACATGAATATCTATGAAGCGAATCTTGGTTCTTGGAAGATGAAAAAGGAATTTACAGACACAAGTGACGGAGAGTTCTATTCATATGAAGAAATGATTGATGAAATCATTCCTTATGTAAAGAAGATGGGCTATACACATATTGAAGTAATGCCTTTAAATGAGTTCCCATTTGATGGCTCTTGGGGATATCAGGCAACAGGTTATTTTAGTGCGACAAGTCGTTATGGACATCCAAAACAGTTAAAGGAGTTCATTAATGCGTGTCATAAAGAAGGTATAGGTGTCATTATGGACTTCGTGCCTGCTCATTTTGTAAAGGATGGACATGGTCTTTATCAGTTTGATGGAGGCTGGGTTTATGAATATGCAGATGTGAATAATCGTTATTCTGAATGGGATTCAGTATATTTTGATGTGACAAAAGATACTGTACGTTCATTCTTAAAGAGTGCTGTTCATTTTTGGGCAGAAGAATTCCATATTGATGGTATTCGTTTCGACGCTGTCAGCAACCTTATTTACTGGAAAGGTAATAAAGACTTTGGTACAAACAATGGGGCTTTAGAGTTCTTAAAGACTATGAATGAACAGATTCATGAAAGATATCCTGCAGTTATGACTATTGCAGAAGACTCAACGGATTTCCCATATGTTACTAAACCAGTTAAGGATGGCGGTTTAGGATTTGATTATAAGTGGGATATGGGTTGGATGAATGATACATTGAAGTATTTCAAAGAAGATCCAGTTTATCGTCAATATGATCATAATCTATTAACTTTCTCAATGATGTATTTCTATTCAGAAAGATTTATTTTACCATTCTCACATGATGAAGTGGTTCATGGTAAAGCAACTATTTTAAATAAGATGTGGGGGCTTGATGGAGACAAGTTCGCACAGGCAAAAGCTTTATATACATATATGATGACTCATCCTGGTAAGAAACTTAATTTCATGGGTAATGAATTAGGTGAATACAAGGAATGGGATGAAAGAAAAGCATTGGCTTGGAATATCTTAGAATATCCACAGCATGATTCTTTCCATCATTTTATGCAGGATTTAAATAAGATGGTTGAAGAACATCCAGCTCTTTATAGTATGGATTATGATCCAGAAGGATTTAAATGGCTGGTTGTAGATGATCATAATCAGAGTGTATTCTCATATGCTCGATTTGATAAGAAAGGCAACTGTTTAGTTGTAGTCGCTAACTTTATTGGTAATAGTCATGATAATTATGCTGTACCAGTACCGTTTGCTGGAAGCTATAAAGAAATCTTGAATACAGATAAAGATAGTTATAACGGTTCTAATTACACAAATACACGTGCTTTAAGATCAAAGAAGGGTACTTGTATCAATGAAGCACAGAGTATTCATGTGAAATTAGCGCCATTTAGCGCGGTGGTATTTGAATATCATAAGCCAGCTAAAAAAGCGTCTTCTCCAAAGAAGACAAAGAAAAGTGTTGTAAAGGAAGGAAAGTAGTAAATGTTTAATACAAAAGAAGAATTTAAATATGAGTTTTCTAAGCGAATCATTGAGTCATATGGTCGTACAGTAGAAGAAGCACATTTAACAGAAAAGTTCATGGTTCTTGAAACTATGGTACGTGACTATGCATCTGTTAACTGGGCTATGACAAAGATGGCAGTTCAGGCTAAGCAGCAGAAACAGGTTCACTATTTCTCAATGGAATTCTTAGTTGGTCGTCTATTAGTCAACAATATGATGAACTTAGGTATTTATGAAATTGCAAAAGAAGGTCTTGCTGATTATGGTATTAATATCCATGATCTAGAAGAATTAGAATCTGATGCTGGTTTAGGTAATGGTGGTTTAGGCCGTCTTGCTGCCTGCTTCATGGATTCTTTAGCTTCTTTATCTTATCCAGCTTTCGGTAATACTATTCGTTATGATTATGGTTTCTTCAAACAGAAGATTGAAAATGGATATCAGGTAGAAGTACCAGACCAGTGGTTACGTTTAGGTAATATGTGGGAAGTAAGAAAACCTAAGCATGCAACAGAAGTTAAATTCTGGGGTAAAGTAATCTGGGATGATGCAACTGGTGGATGGAAGCATGTAGATTATGAAGCAGTACGTGCTGTTCCTTATGATATGCCAATTGTTGGTAATGATACTAAGGTGACTAATACATTAAGATTATGGAAAGCTGAACCTAGTGAAAATATTCCTACAAATAAGGATTTCCGTCAGTATGCTCAGGAAGTGAATGATATCTGCCAGACATTATATCCTGATGATTCTACTCATGCTGGTAGAGTATTACGTTTAAAACAACAGTATTTCTTTGTATGTGCGGGTATTAATTCAATTATTCGTGCACATTTAAGAGTATATCCTGATTTAACTAACTTCCATGAAAAGAATGTTATTCAGTTAAATGATACACATCCAGTATTAGTTATTCCTGAATTAATGCGTGTATTTATTGATGATTATGGAATGGAATGGGATGATGCATGGAATATCGTATGTAAGACTTGTGCTTATACAAACCATACAATCCTTGCTGAAGCATTAGAAAAATGGCCTGTTGATATGATGAGAGACTTATTACCAAGAGTTTATCAGATCATCGAAGAAATCAATAGACGTTTCATTGGCTTCGTAAAACAGCAGACTGAAAATGATAATGACTTATTACAGAGAGTTATGATCATTAAAGATGGTCAGGTACATATGGCTAGACTTGCGATTGCAGGTTCATTTAGTGTTAATGGTGTAGCACAGCTTCACTCTGACATCTTAAAAGAAAGAGAAATGAAGGATTTCGATACTTTATATCCTAACAAGTTCAACAATAAAACAAATGGTGTGACTCACAGAAGATGGCTTGCATATTGTAACCCACAGTTAACTTCATTAATCAATGAATCAATCGGGGATAGCTGGATGCATAGACCTGATGATTTACAGAAATTAGCACCATTTGTAGAAGACTCAATTACTCAGAGTAAATTCTACAATGTAAAACAGCAGAGAAAACAGATTCTTGCAGATTATATTAAGGAACATAATGGTATTGATGTAGATGTTAATTCTATCTTTGATATTCAGGTTAAGAGATTACATGCATACAAGAGACAGTTATTAAATGTAATGCATATTATCTATTTATATCAGAGAATGAAAGAAGATAGCAGTTTCAGAATCTATCCACATACTTATATCTTTGGTGCAAAAGCCGCTCCTTCTTACTATTTAGCTAAGAAGATTATTAAGTTAATCAATAGCGTTGCGGATAAGGTAAACAATGACCCAGAAACAAATAAATACTTAAAGGTTGTATTTATTGAAAACTATGGTGTTACTATTGCGGAAAAGATTATCCCTGCTGCAGATGTATCTGAACAGATCTCTACTGCTGGTAAGGAAGCAAGTGGTACTTCTAACATGAAGTTCATGATGAATGGTGCTGTAACACTTGGCACATTAGATGGTGCCAATGTAGAAATTGCTGACTTAGTTGGTGATGACAACATTGTAATCTTCGGTATGAAGGATAATGAAGTCAACGAATTAAAGGCAAAAGGTACTTATAATTCTTGGAATGAATACAACAATAATCCAAACATCAAGAAGGTTGTTGATTCATTAGTCGATGGTACTTTCCATCCATCAAGAGAAGAATTCAAAATTATCTTTGATGAATTAATGAGCAGAAATGATGAATACTTCTTATTAAAAGATTTCGAAAGCTATAGACTTGCTCAGGAAAAGATCAACAACTTATATCAGAATCGTCAGAACTGGTCTAAGATGTGCTTAGCTAATATTGCGAAGAGTGGTCATTTCTCAAGCGATAGAACTATTGAAGATTATGTAAAGGATATCTGGCATTTAAATAGGGTAAAAATCTAATGAAAGATACATTCGTACTAGACGTAGATGGTGAAGAAGTGACTTGTGAAGTTATCTTAGGATTTACAGATGACGCAACAGGAAAAGAATATATCATTTATACAGATAACAGTTCAGATGAAGATGATCAGTTGAATATCTATGCTTCACAGGTAGATCCTGAGGATGCAGATAATGTTCTTCCTATTGAAACAGAAGAAGAATATGCATTTGTACAGGAAGTATTAGACTCAATGATGTCTGAAGATGAAGAATAATGAATGAGAGGATAGCATGGCTATCCTCCTTTTCTATGTGTAGAATAAAATTATATAAACACAAAAAGTGTTCATTTTTCGCACGAATAATTCATTTGGTTACATTTTCTTGGTAAATGTAACCTTTTCCAACATTTAACATTTATTTAGTAGTCGAACTGTAATTTATTTAGTATAATTAAAGAGTCATATAATGAAAGGGGAAAATAAATGAAGACAAAGAAGATTTTGGTTGAAGTTGTTGCGACTGCCATGATTGTCGCACCACTTGCACAGCCAGCACGCGTATTTAATGTACATGCATTAGATACAACACCAGTTGTACAAACAACAACAGAATCTCCTGTATTACAGAATGCGACAGTGCTTATTCCATCTGATGCAACAGTAGAACAGGTAACAGAAATTCTTAATAAGGCATTAATTAAGAATTTAGACAATGTGGACACTTCTAGCATTGAGTGGGAATATCAGTGTGAAGGGAAAAGTACATTTGCATCAAAAAATACTGAATGGGGTTCAATTAACGGATTTGAATCAACGAAAAAGACCCTTTTTGGTGCTACTACTACAACTTATACACATCCATCTTTAGCTGCAAATAGTGATGGCAGCTATCAGGTAAGAATTAAAGGGAATAATAATGTAGTCACTGTCACTAAGTTCGCAAAGCTTAAGAGTGTCATTGAAGTGAATCAAGGCGTTGAAGTCACACTACCTTATGATGAAGATGCAAATGTGAATTATGCTGCTTTAAAAGAAAACATCTTTAATAGTGTTGTAAAGAGCAGTAATCCAGAATTAACAGTGAATGATGTTAATATTCAGTATTATGCGACTGGTAAAGTTATTTTTGATGGTATACCGAAAAAAGATTGGACTTCTCTTGAAGGTAGTAAAGATACTTTTACAGAATATCCAGCAATTTCTGAAGGGACTCAGAAAATTAAAATTTCTTACAATGGAAATGATACTTACTATGGTGCAGAAAAAGAAGTCAACATCACTGTAAAGGATCGTACACCTTCAGACATCACAGTGAATGAAGGACAGACTATCAAATTAGCTTACAATGATGATCTAACAGTTGATTATGCTCAGGTAGAAAAGGACATCTTTGATAAAGTCATTGCGACTTCTACTCCAAAATTAACTGTAGATGATGTGACTATTCAGTATCATGCAAAGGGCTTAATAGGTCTTACAAATAAATGGGTAAGTATTAAAGGTGAAAAAGTTAATGGTGTAAACTATCCTGCAATTTCTGAAGGTGAGCAGGAAATCAGAATCAATTATAAGGGAAGCAAGGATTATAAACCTCATACTGTAGAAACTACAATCAATGTAGTAGACCGTGCTACTGTAGATGTAGTGACTAATGAAGGTCCTTATAACGTTTCTATGAAGTTCAATAAGAATCAGTCTTATGACTATGATGCCACTGCAAAAGCTATTTATGAAGCAGTTATCAAGTCTACAAATCCTGAATTATCATTTGAAGATTTCAAGGTTGAATACAATGCAGATCCAACAAGCGTTTTAGATGTATGGTATGAATTAAGCAATAGTGCAGCTTTAAATCTTAATAAGTTTAAAGCAGGTACTTGGGAAATCAGACTTTCTTGGAATGCGACAAAAGAATATAAAGGCGGTAATATTGTTGTAACAGTAAATGTAGAAGACAATCGTTTAGAATCTGCAGTTACACTTAAAGAAGGTATATCTGTTACTTATAATATGGATGCACAGGAAATGAAGAAGGCTTTATTTAACTCAATTGATTTCAGTAAGTCTACATTACCTTCAAAAGATGAATTATCAGTAGATGATTTCACTTATGAATATTATGGTACAAACGTAATTACTGGTAATATTGATGGTGGTATAAAACAGTGGGCTCCTGTTGAAGGTGGTAAAGTTACTTTATTAGATTATCCACAGATGCCAGCAGGTGAACAGAAAGTAAGAATCACTTATAAAGGTAATAGTGATTATCGTCCAAGCACAAGTGGTGAAACAACTATTACTGTTAAGAAGGCAAAAGTAAAGGTGAGTGTTCATTCTACTAATATTTTTGCGGATGAAGAATTATCAAAGGATTTCATTACGACAAATCCAGCTGATAAGTTTGATGTTTATACTGTTTATGCAGGTGCTACAAGTAATGTAAGTTTAGGTCTTTATTTAGATCTTCCTGCTCGATTCACTGATAATAATGTATTAAAACTTCTTGATCCTGTAGTAGAAAGTGTATTTGGTAAATCATTTACTCAGATGATGCAGGATGGTGTGACTGTTGGTGAATTAAGAAAACTATTCAGCACTCAGGAACTATTGGACTTATTAGAAAAGTTACATATCGACACAGGTACATTTGGACAAATCTTAAAAGTTATCAACAAATTACCTGGTATTGCGGATAATGTACGTGTTGGATTTGGTACTCCAAATAGAGCTGGGTTATATGCAGTCTCTGCAGTTACTGACAACAAGAACTATGAAACTGGTGTTGGTATTGGTGCATTACTTGTAAAACAGCATGTAAAGGGTGTTAAATTAATATGGAATCAGAAGTTAACTAAGATTTCTAAAGAAGAAGCTCAGAACTTTGATTTCAAGGCTACAGTTACATATAATGGTGCAGCTGTTTCTGATGAAAACGTTCGTTACTTATATACTGGTGTACAGTCTAACTTAAAGCCTTATTCTAGTACAACTAAAGCACCTACTGAACCTGGTGTATATACTATGACAGCAGTGACTGTAGGTGGAAACTATCAGGCAGCACCTATTATTCGTACATTTACAATCACAAAGTAATAGATTTATATAGGCTTAACGACTTATGTTGTTAAGTCTTTTTTGTGTTATATGGCTTTCTTTTTCAAATTTAAATACTTTCTTTTTTTCTCATATTTTTATGATAGAATAGGGAATGTGAAAAGGTAGGTTTATAATATGCAAAGGGAATCAATACGTATGTATGCTTATGCGATTGACTTTGATTTGATCAAAGTTGATTTATCATTAAATTATTATAACGGAATTTCAAGTCAGTATTATTTAAAAAATTTAGATACAAGTGAAGTCAAGATACTTAAAGGCGAAGCGACTGAGAAAGAAAATGGATTCCAGTCGTATCTTTTGCATACAGACTTTTCTGTAGGTACAA
>OLFZ01002394.1_pt1 | contig 12556 bp, 10 predicted proteins | sample 1604861 | NCBI WGS metagenome assembly OLFZ01 (sample SAMEA3888895, study PRJEB22519) | human gut metagenome | biome: human gut; feature: human-associated habitat; material: faeces | place: Denmark | collected 2011 | reverse complement strand
ATTCCGCTGTTAAAGCTTCCGCTGCCCATCGGAATTTCCTTTTATACGTTCCAGACCATGTCTTACGTGATCGATGTGTACCGGGGGGATACAAAAGCGCAGCGTAACATTCTGCAGTTCGGTGTCTATGTGACCATGTTCCCGCAGCTGATCGCCGGGCCCATCTTAAAGTATCATCAGGTGGAGCGGTATCTGCAGGACAGACGGACCGACCTGGATGCCATCAGTTACGGGGTAAAACGATTCGTGACAGGACTGGCCAAAAAGGTACTGCTGGCCAATAACCTGGGACTTTTGTGGAAACAGGTAACGGAACTGGGAAATGAGCAGATGAGTATTCTGATGGCATGGCTGGGAATCGCAGCGTTTGCACTCCAGATTTACTTTGATTTTTCGGGTTATTCCGACATGGCTATCGGATTGGGGGCAGTCTTGGGCTTCCATTTTCCGGAGAACTTCAATTATCCATATATTGCTGCTTCGGTAAAAGATTTCTGGCACAGATGGCATATTTCTCTGAGTACCTGGTTCAAGGAGTATGTGTATATTCCGCTGGGCGGCAATCGCAAGGGGCTGCCGAGACAGCTGTTTAATATTCTGGTGGTATGGATGCTGACCGGTATCTGGCACGGTGCAGGATGGAATTTCCTGTTCTGGGGGCTGTGGTTTGCATTTTTCCTGATCCTGGAGAAATTATTCTTAGGAGATATTCTGGAAAGTGTGCCCAAGGTGTTCGGCAGGATCTATACGTTGGCGGTAGTACTGATCAGCTGGGTGTTTTTTGCACTGGAAAGTCCCGGAGAGATCCTGGCTTATCTCCAGGCTATGTTCGGAATGAACGGAATAGGGCCGGTGAATTCGCTGGCAATGTTTTTGTGCAATGAGTATCTGGTGCTTCTGGTCATCGCGCTGGTGGCATGTCTTCCGTTGGGCAGCAGACTGGTGCATGCTTTGAAAAGCAGTAAGACAGGCCCCGCCATGGCACTGTACCGGTTGGGAGAAAAGGTGATTCCGGCAGTACTGTTGCTTCTGTCGGTGGCGTATATTGTGGATGCGTCGTATAATCCCTTTTTGTATTTTCGATTCTGACCGGGAAGGAGGAACCGCATATGGATGATAAAAGAAATTCGCTGTTGACCATCGGACTGGTCTGTGCGGTACTTCTGGTTCTGGGAGTGGCAGATCTGTGGAACAGTGACAGAGTATATTCGGAAGCGGAGAACCGGGTGCTGGCTTCCCGCCCTGCCTTTTCCTGGGAGAGTCTTTTCACGGGAGAATACGGGGATGCGTATGAGAAATACATGTCCGACCAGTTCGTAGGACGGGACAAATGGGTAGGACTTAAGACCCGGGCAGATATTCATTTCCGGAAAAAGGAGATCAATGGGGTCTATCTGGGAGCAGACCGGTATCTGATCGGAGTGAACGATCCCGGGGAATACACGGAACAGATGGAGAACTCCCGTGTGGCATCGTTGACAAAACTGGTGAACCACTGGGATGCCAAGGTGATGCTGGTACCGACGGCGGACAACATTCTCACGGATAAGCTGCCGGCATTTGCACTTTATTATGACGAAGAGCGGCTGCTTACGAAGGTAAGGAATTCTATTGGAGAAGAGCATTATATAGATGTGTATCACGCTTTGCAGGAGCATGCACAGGAGCCCATCTATTATCGCACGGATCATCATTGGACCAGTCTGGGGGCATATTACGGTTTTCTGGCCTGGGCGGACAGTGTGGGACGTTTCCCCTACCCGTATGACGTAAACGGCATGAAGACGGTGTCGGAGAATTTTCAGGGAACCCTGCAGTCCCGTATCAATGTGGACTGGACGAAGGATAGCATACAGTATTTCCCGGAGACGGAGAAAAAAGCAGTATCGGTGACGTATGATTTTGCGGACACGGCTGATTCTCTGTATGCACCGGATTATCTGGATACCAAGAACCAGTATGGATTTTTCCTGAATGACAATCATGCATTTATTGAGATTCATACGGGATACAATCCCGGTAAGACGCTGTTTGTCATCAAGGATTCTTATGCCAACAGCCTGATTCCGCTGCTCACGGCCCATTATGAGAATATCTACGTGGTGGATCTGCGGTATTTTAACGGGAAACTGTTCCAACTGATGGAGCAGTATGAACCGGAACAGGGAATGGATGTGCTGGTGTTGTATGATTGTATTCATTTTTTAGAGGATTTTAAGTATTATTAAGGAGGCTTATTATGGCTTATTTGGGCATTCCCCAGAATACCATTGCGGTACTGCAGAAGTACCATTTCAATTTTCAAAAAAAATTCGGACAGAACTTTCTTATAGACACGACGGTTCTGGACCGGATTATTTCTTCTGCGGAGATCACGAAGGAGGACTGCGTGCTGGAGATCGGGCCGGGCATCGGTACCATGACCCAGTATCTTGCGGAGCGCGCGGGCAGCGTGGTGGCCGTGGAGATCGACAAGGCACTGATCCCTATTCTGGAAGAGACATTACAGGATTATGATAACGTCACGGTCATCAATGACGATATCCTGAAAGTGGACATTAACCGGCTGGTGGAAGAAAAAAACGGAGGACGCCCCATCAAGGTAGTGGCAAACCTGCCCTATTACATAACGACACCGATCATCATGGGCTTATTCGAGAGCCGTGTGCCGCTGAAGAGCATCACCATCATGGTGCAGAAGGAAGTGGCGGACCGTATGCAGGTAGGCCCCGGCACGAAGGATTACGGCGCCCTGTCTCTGGCGGTGCAGTATTATGCAAAGCCGGAAATCGTGGCGAATGTACCGCCCAACTGCTTCATCCCGAGACCGAATGTGGGCAGCGCGGTCATCCGCCTGACCCGCTACGAAGAACCGCCGGTACAGGTGAAGGATGAGAAGAAGATGTTCGCCCTGATCCGGGCTTCCTTCAACCAGCGCCGTAAGACCCTGGTGAACGGTCTGGGAAATGCGGGCCGCCCAGGCATCACCAAGGAATCTGCGGCAGCAGCCCTGGCACAGATGAGCCTGTCCCCTACCGTAAGAGGTGAGGCACTGACACTGGAGCAGTTTGCACGACTGAGTGATCTGTTGTAGAGCGGCTTATCATGAAGCAGACAAGGAGTATACGTTCAGACAGCTGCAGATTCATAGGTCACTCTGTCTCCGACCGATAATAATTCCGGTATTTTAACGGTGTCATATTCCGGTATTTTTTAAACACCCGTTCAAAATAAGTAATATTTTCATAGCCCAACTGTTCCGCAATGGAAGTGATGCTGTCATCCGTTTCCAGAAGGAGCCGGTGGGCTTTTTTGATGCGGTTGACATTCAGGTAATCATTGATGGTAAAACTGGTGACTTCTTTGAAAATACGGCTCAGGTAAAATTTGTTGATATAGAACCGCCCAGCGAGATCCTCCAGAGAGATCCGCTCAGTACAATGTTCTACAATATAGTGCGCCACTTCATCGACCTTTTGATACTTCGGGTTCGAATGTCTGGCCGGGAATGAGACAACGGGACCCTCGGGCTGCAAGCGCAGCACGGCAATGAAAAATTCTGCCAGCTTCGTCATGGCGGCCAGAAGATAGCCGGGCTTTTGGTGGATCAGCTCAGAGGCAATGTCCTGCAACAGAGACTGGATATAGGGGCGCATTTCTTCTGGCAGTGTCAGAATACTGCCCTGCTCCGTGAAAAAACTCTGTAGCTGCAATCCTCCGAAAGATGCCAGAAAGGTAGAAAAGGGCTCTTCCATGATTCCTAAAACGATCCGGTCGTGATGTGGTCCGGCGGAAGCCATACCGGTGCGGTGGATCTGCTCCTTGTCAATGAAGACCAGCGTTCCCGGGGTGACCAGATAGGTCTGCTGGTTGATAAAATAATACCGTTCCCCCTCTAAAAGATAATAAATCTCGTATTCTTCGTGAATGTGACGGATATCCATGGAATAATTATAGTCCCGTACAACACGGTCGATGTGGAATCCGTCTACAAGCTCATTATAGAGCCAGTGATCCTGAGGCGTCGAAGCAACAGCATTGCCCGCAACGCCTGATTCCGGTGGAGCCGGTGTCTGAAAATCCCCTGTTTCAAACATAATAGTGATCTCCTTTTTCCTATGCTATATTAGTGCTATATTAGACTGCATTCTGAGAAACAGTATGCGCAGGCTATATTACAAATCTATGGGCTTGTATAAAAACAAAAGTCAATATAGTACGAAAATGGCAAAAAATACGCAAATAATAGCAAGATTATTATACAGCCATAGGCTATAATGTGCAATATAGAGAAGGCAGTACGGGCCGATGGAGCAGAGGATCCCAAGGACCGGAAATACATAAGGAGGATACAAAAATGGAGTATGCAGACGGAAAGGTAAAAGATTTACAGATCGCCTATATTGGCGGTGGTTCCAGAGGATGGGCATGGACATTTATGACGGATCTGGCCATGGATGAAGAACTGTCCGGAACCATCCGCCTGTATGATATTGATGCGGAGGCGGCAAAACATAATGAGATCATCGGCAACAGACTTTCTGCAAGAGAGGATGTGGTGGGCAAATGGAACTATACTGTTTCTGACAGCTTACAGTCCGCATTGACCGGTGCGGATTTCATCGTGATCTCTATTCTGCCGGGAACTTTTGATGAGATGGCTGTGGATGTACATATGCCGGAACGACTGGGAATCTACCAGTCCGTAGGAGACACTGCAGGACCCGGCGGTGCCATGAGAGCATTGCGTACGATTCCCATGTATGTGGAAATCGCACAGGCCATCAGGGCATATGCACCGAAAGCCTGGGTCATCAATTACACCAACCCCATGTCCCTGTGCGTGAAGACTTTGTACTACGTTTTTCCGGAGATCAAGGCTTTTGGATGCTGCCATGAAGTATTCGGTACCCAGAAAGTGTTAAAGGGTATTCTGGAAGAGACCATGGGGCTTAAGAATGTGAAACGTGAGGATATCCAGGTCAATGTACTGGGTATCAACCATTTCACCTGGTTCGACTATGCTTCCTATAAGGGAATCGATCTGTTCCCTATTTACCGGAAATATACCGAGGAGCATAAGGAAGACGGCTACAAAGAAGCAGATAAAAACTGGGCGAACTCTACTTTCGAGTGTGCCCATATTGTGAAATTTGATCTGTTCCGCAAATATGGTCTGATCGCAGCAGCAGGCGACAGGCATCTGGTGGAATTCATGCCCGGTGTGGGTGACAGTTACCTGAAAGATCCCAAGACGGTAAAGAGATGGAAATTCGGTCTGACTACCGTAGACTGGAGAAAGAAGGATCTGCAGGAACGTCTGGCAAAGAGCGCGAGACTGGCAGCCGGTGAGGAAGAGATCGAGTTGAAGCCTACCGGGGAGGAAGGTATCCAGCTGATCAAGGCACTCTGCGGACTGACCCGCAAGATCAGCAATGTCAATATTCCCAATACCGGACATCAGATTGCCAATCTGCCGGGAAGTGCGGTTGTAGAGACCAATGCGGTATTCGAGAGAGATGCCATCCGCCCGTTGTATGCCGGAGAGCTTCCGGAGCAGATCAAGGAGCTGGTGGATCCCCATGTGGCAAACCATGAGCGGATTCTGAAAGCAGCTATTCTGTGTGATTTTGATCTGGTGGTGGAAGCATTCCTGGAGGATCCGCAGGTGAAAGGAAGAGCTTCCAGAGAACAGGTGGAAGAGCTGGTAAGGGATATGCTCCGCAGCACGGCAAAATATCTGCCGGAAGGCTGGAAAAAGTATCTGTAAAAATAAAATAGAAAAAAGAACCCGGGAGGTGCTGCAGAAGGATGAGGCGGCACCTCTTTTTGTGTATACGATGAGCCAGGTACAGATTTGTGTTTGCACAAGAATCTGTACCTGGCGAATGTACATCATCGAGCTTTTAAGCGAGATGGTGTGCAAAGTATAAAAATCGAGTAGGAGACAGTCCGCTCGAGGGGTTAATTATTTGAAAAAAGAATATAAGCGGCAGAAGAATTATAAAGTCATTGTGAAAATGCACAAAACTGCGAGAAGTATTTTGAGAACAATATACAAACTTCCAGGGATTTACAGAAAAGCACTTGCAACCAGTTCGTGAATGTGCTATTTTCTAATTACAGCAACGGAAACGTTACCGGGAACAATACCGAAACCGTTTCCGACAACCTGACGGGAGTATAGCAAGAATTATGAAGGGTTCCCGTTCCAACAAAAAAGGAGAGGTAAGATTATGAAGAAGAAACTGGCAAGTGTTTTACTTTGTGCAGTAATGGCAGCTTCCATGCTGACCGGTTGTGGAAATGCTGACAATGCAACAGCAACCACCCCTGCTACCGACAACAAGACGGACGCAGCAGCAACTACCGAGGCGGCAGAGAAGACCGCAGAGAAGACCGCAGAGGCAGCAGGCTCTGTATACTATCTGAACTTCAAACCTGAAGTTGACGAAGTATGGCAGAAGCTGGCTCAGGAATATACCGAGGAGACTGGTGTTCCTGTAAAGGTTGTAACCGCAGCAAGTGGTACTTATGAGCAGACCCTGATGTCTGAGATCGCTAACAAGGAAGCACCTACCCTGTTCCAGATCAACGGACCTATCGGTTATCAGAACTGGAAAGACTACTGTGCAGACTTAAAGGATACAGACCTGTACAGCTGGTTAATGGATAAGAGCCTGGCAATCACCGGCGAAGATGGTGGTGTATACGGAATCCCTTACGTAGTAGAGGGTTACGGTATCATTTATAACGACGCTATCATGCAGAAGTACTTCGCACTGGATGGTGCTAAGGCAGCAAGTATGGATGAGATCAACAACTTCGCCAAGTTAAAAGAGGTTGTAGAAGATATGCAGGCTAAGAAAGATGAACTGGGTATTGAAGGCGTATTCGCTTCTACATCCCTGACTCCCGGTGAAGACTGGAGATGGCAGACTCATCTGGCTAACATCCCTGTATACTACGAGTTCAAGGACAAGGGTATCACCGATACCGATAACCTGGAGTTCACTTACTCCGATAACTTCAAGAACATTTTTGATCTGTACATCAACAACTCCTGCACAGCACCCGGTCTGCTGGGAAGCAAGTCTGTAGACGACTCCATGGCTGAGTTCGCTCTGGGTCAGGCAGCAATGGTACAGAACGGTAACTGGGGTTGGAGCCAGATCAATGGCGTAGACGGTAACACCGTTAAGGCTGAGGATGTTAAGTTCCTTCCTATCTATACAGGAGTTGAAGGTGAAGAGAACCAGGGACTGTGCACCGGTACTGAGAACTTCTTCTGCATCAACAAGGAAGCTTCTGCTGAGGATCAGGCAGCATCTATCGCATTCGTTGAATGGCTGTTCTCTTCTGAAACCGGTAAGGCAGCAGTAACCAATGACCTTGGCTTCATTGCTCCTTTCGATACCTTCAGCGATGATGAAAAGCCCACCGATCCTCTGGCACAGGAAGTTCTTCGTTACATGGCAGATACCTCCAAGACATCTGTATCCTGGAACTTCACTTCCTTCCCCAGCCAGCAGTTCAAGGATGACTTCGGTGCAGCTCTTCTGGAGTATGCTTCCGGTTCCATCGACTGGGATACTGTAAAGACAACCGTAGTTGAAAGATGGGCAGCTGAAAAGGCCGCAACCGCAGCTAACTAATTGATCTCAGCTTATAACTATTCTGAATCGTTATCCATCTTATATAACTTCAGACACAGGGGGCGGTGGTGGTACCACGGCCCCCGTGTTTGTAAAACCCGGAATATCATGTAAAAAGGAATTAATAGGAGAAGGCTTATGCAAAAGACATTAAAACGATATTTTCCCATTTTTGTACTGCCTACATTGATCGCATTTTCCTTTGCATTTATCATACCGTTTGTTATGGGCGTATATCTGTCCTTTTGCAAATTTAAAACGATTACAAATGCACAATTTGTAGGCCTGGAAAATTATATCAAAATTTTTGCGGACAAAGATTTTGTCAACGCATTCGGTTTTACCTTAAAGTTTTCTGTTGTATCTATCATTACCATTAATGTATTTGCGTTCATTCTGGCACTGGCGCTGACCAGAAAGATCAAAGGAACCAACCTGTTCCGTACCGTATTCTTCATGCCGAACCTGATCGGTGGTATCATCCTGGGTTATATCTGGCAGCAGATGATCAATGCGGTATTGTTGAAATATGAGACCACACTGGTAGCTAATCCTACCTATGGTTTCTGGGGATTGGTCATCCTGATGAACTGGCAGATGATCGGTTATATGATGATCATTTATGTAGCAGGACTGCAGAATGTACCTACAGACCTGATCGAAGCAGCACAGATTGACGGAGCTACTTCGTTACAGACTTTATTCAAAGTGAAAATTCCGATGGTTATGCCATCTATTACTATATGTTTGTTCCTTACTGTATCCAACAGTTTCAAGCTCTTTGACCAGAACCTGGCGCTGACTGCCGGTGCTCCCAGCAAAAAGACCGCAATGCTGGCTCTGGATATTTACAATACTTTCTACGGCAGAAACGGTTACGAAGGTGTCGGTCAGGCAAAAGCAGTACTGTTCTTCATCGTTGTGGCAGTCATAGCCCTGGGACAGCTGGTACTTACCAGACGTAAGGAGGTAGAACAATAATGACTAAGAAAAAAACTTCCAATGTGATCATATTTTGTATCCTGTGTCTGCTGGTAGTTTTTAACACCTATTTTCTTCGTGCTGATCAACTCCTTTAAGGGAAAACTGTTCATCAGCAACAATCCGTTTGCACTGCCTACCGCAGAGACCTTTGTGGGATTGACCAACTATGTGAACGGTATTGAAAAAACCGGTTTTTTCACAGCTTTCGGGTGGTCTGCATTTATCACTGTATTTTCCGTGGCAGCGATCATTCTGTTCACTTCCATGACTGCGTACTATCTGACCAGAGTGAAAACCGGCGTGACCAACGTGCTGTATTACATGTTCGTATTTTCCATGATCGTGCCTTTCCAGATGGTAATGTTCACTATGTCTAAGCTGGCTAATATGACCCACCTGAACAACCCTCCCGGAATGGTGCTGCTGTATCTGGGATTTGGTTCCGGCCTGTCCGTGTTCATGTTCTGTGGATTCATCAAATCGATTCCACTGGACATCGAAGAGGCAGCCATGATCGACGGATGTAACCCTTTGCAGACCTTCTTTGGTGTCGTAATGCCGATCTTAAAGCCTACTGCCATCACCGTAGCCATCCTGAATGCCATGTGGATCTGGAACGACTATCTGCTGCCTTATCTGGTGATCGGCCTGAGTACTAATTACAAGACCATACCGGTTGTAGTACAATACCTGGTAGGTTCTTACGGTGCAAAGGATCTGGGTGCCATGATGGCACTGCTGGTACTGTCCGTAATCCCTATTATCGTCTTCTATCTGACCTGTCAGAAGTACATTATCGAGGGCGTGGTAGCCGGTGCGGTTAAGGGCTAAAAAATAGAAAGATATGGTTATTAATATGAGAAAAAGCGGAATATTACTGCCGGTGAGCAGCCTGCCGTCCCGCTACGGAATCGGCTGCTTTTCCAAGGAAGCATATAAATTTATTGACAGATTAAAAGAAGCCGGTCAGGCCTATTGGCAGATCCTGCCATTAGGACCCACCAGCTATGGAGATTCTCCGTACCAGTCTTTTTCCACTTTTGCGGGTAATCCCTACTTTATTGATCCCGAGGATCTGGTGGCGAGAGGCTATGTGACCGCAGAGCAGTGCAATACCTATGACTTCGGCACGGATATCCATTCCGTGGATTACGGCAAAATCTATAAGAGCCGTTTCCGCCTGTTGAAGGAAGCGTTTGATAACAGTCATATTGAAGAAGATGCGAGATTTCAGGAGTTTGTACAGAAGAATGCATACTGGCTGGAGGATTATGCACTTTATATGGCCATCAAGGATGGTTTCCGCGGCATCTGCTGGGCAGCCTGGGAAGAGGATATCAAGCTAAGAACCCCGGCTGCCATGGACAAATATCGCAGAAAATATGCGAAAGAGATTATGTTTTACCAGTTCCAGCAGTATCTGTTCCAGGTACAGTGGGAGAAACTAAAGACCTATGCCAACGATAACGGCATCAAGATTATTGGGGATATTCCCATTTATGTGGCATTTGACAGTTCAGACGCCTGGGCGAATCCGGAGCTGTTCCAGTTCGATGAGAATTGTGAGCCGGTAACAGTGGCGGGATGCCCTCCCGATGCGTTTTCCGCCACCGGACAGCTGTGGGGAAATCCTCTGTATAACTGGGAACATCACAAGGAGACCGGTTATGCCTGGTGGATGCAGCGGCTGGCAGCCTGCTTTGAACGCTATGATGTGGTACGTATCGATCATTTTCGTGGATTCGATGCTTATTATGCGATTCCCTATGGGGAACCCACTGCGGAGCACGGCCACTGGGAACATGGCCCGGGATATGATATTTTCCGTTCCATGAAGGAAAAATTGGGAGAAAAAGAAGTTATTGCAGAAGATCTTGGCTTTTTAACACCATCTGTGATAGAATTAGTGAAGAAATCCGGTTATCCAGGTATGAAAATTTTGCAGTTTGCATTTGATTCCCGTGAGGAAAGTGATTATCTGCCGCATAATTATACACATAATTGCGTGGTATATACGGGAACTCATGATAATGATACTGTGATGGGGTGGTATGACACCTTGAAGGGAGCTGACAAAAAGCTCTGTGACGACTATCTGCGTCTGAAAAATGCGGACGGAGAGCCGATTCCCAGAGAGCAGCTTCCCTGGGAATTTGTGCGTGCCGCAATGTCCAGCGTAGCGGATCTGGCGATCATTCCCATGCAGGATTATCTTGGACTGGGATCGGAGGCCCGCATCAACATTCCTTCCACACTGGGCATCAACTGGAAGTGGAGAATGGGGAACGGAGATTTTACAAAGGAGCTTGCAGGACGGATCCGCAGTATGACGAAGCTGTACGGCAGATAGGTCCGTAGGCTTGGAAAGGTTTGTGCTCCATGGAGGAAATCACGATCAAAGACATCGCAAGAATCTGCGGTGTCGGTGTCAGCACGGTATCCCGTGCCATAAATAACCACCCGGACATCAATCCTGAGACCAAGGAAATGATCATGCGGGTGATCAAAGAGAATAACTACGTACCCAACAACAGTGCCAGAAACCTGAAACGTCAGGATGCCAAGGCAATTGCAGTACTGGTCAAAGGTATTAACAACTCTTTCTTCAGCCAGATGATCAAGGTATTGGAAGAAGAGATCAAGGAAAAATCTTACGCCATGGTATTGCAGCATGTAGACTATGACGAGGACGAAGTGGAAGTGGCACTGAAGCTGGTCAAGGAAAAAAGACTTCGCGGCATTATCTTCCTCGGCGGTTATCTGGTGCACAGTGAGGAAAAGCTGGCACAGCTTCATGTGCCGTTTATCTTAAGTACCACGGGAATGCTGCCCAAGGGCTTCAGCCGCAACACCTATTCCTCCGTAGCGGTGGATGATACCAAGGAAAGCTACAAGATGGTGGACTATCTGTGCAAGAACGGACATAAGGATATTGCAATCCTCTGTGCCCGCAAAACGGATGCTTCCATCGGTAAGCTGCGTCTGGAGGGCTATAAAAAGGCGTTGAAGGATAACGGAATAGAAGTAAGAGAAGAACTGATCCTGCCTATGAGGAGTGATTTGGAAGATTACTCCCTGGAGAATGGCTATATGGTGACAAAGGAATTCCTCGAGAAGCAGATTCCGTGCACGGCGATCTTCGCAATCTCCGATATGCTGGCGATCGGTGCTGGGAAAGCCTTGTCTGATGCCGGATACAAGGTGCCGGAGGATATTTCTCTGGCAGGCTTTGATGGTGTGGAAATCGGGAAATATGTTATCCCGTCCTTGACGACTTTAAAGCAGCCGGTGGACAGCATGGCGAGAGAGACGGCTCGGATCCTGTTCGACATCATTGGGAAAAAGGCGAAGCACCAGCACTGCGTGTTCGACGGAGAACTGGTGGTGCGGGATTCTACTATGCCGAGGACTTAAACTATGCAGATACATGGTTTTAACAAGACAACTTTATTAGATTATCCGGAACATATTGCAGCCACTGTTTTTGCAGGGGGCTGCAATTTTCGCTGTCCGTTTTGTCACAACGGGGAACTGGTGCTGGATCCCGGCTGCCAGCCGCTCATTCCGGAGGAAGAAGTACTCTCTTACCTGAAAAAAAGGCAGGGGATTCTCCAGGGGGTCTGCGTCACCGGCGGAGAGCCGACTCTGCAAAAGGATCTGAAGGATTTTTTACGCAAGATCAAGGAACTCGGATATTCGATCAAGCTGGATACCAATGGCTATATGCCGGGGGTATTGTGGGAATTGTTGCAGGAGCACCTGATTGATTATGTGGCGATGGATATTAAGGCTTCCAGGGATAATTATGCTCGGGCGGCGGGACTGCCGCATATAGATATCTCCCGCATCGAGGAGAGTATCGGCGTCCTGAAAAGCAGTGGCATCCCCTATGAATTCCGCACTACCGTGGTAAAGGG
>OLFZ01002393.1_pt1 | contig 12560 bp, 12 predicted proteins | sample 1604861 | NCBI WGS metagenome assembly OLFZ01 (sample SAMEA3888895, study PRJEB22519) | human gut metagenome | biome: human gut; feature: human-associated habitat; material: faeces | place: Denmark | collected 2011 | reverse complement strand
GGTTGGGATCCTTCAGACCCACACGGCCTCTGCGCATGGCCCTGGCCACTGCGGTCACTGCTTCCTCCTGGCCGATGACACGCTTATGCAGCGTCTTCTCCAGTTTTAACAGTCGTTCGCTCTCTTTTTCCGCCAGCTTCTGTACGGGGATCTTGGTCCACTGGGCAACGACCTCGGCGATTTCATTCTCACCGATACTGATAACATTGCCCGCTTCCTGTTTCTCCCGCTTTTTCATCAGGCGGTCATATTTTTTCACCAGCGCATCCTGCTGCTTCTTGATCTCTGCCATCTGGTCAAATGCTTCCATGCGGATAGCTCTCTCCATCTCCTGATCCATCTCGTGGATACGGTCAGCGATCTCCTTCGCTTTATCCGGGGCATCCAATGCACTCAGTCTTGCGCTTGCCGAAGCTTCATCGATCAGATCGATGGCCTTATCCGGCAGATTTCTGTCATTGATATAACGGCTGGACAATCTGACAGCAGCCTCAATGGCCTCCGGGGTGATGTGCACATGGTGATGATCCTCATATTTTCCTTTGATGCCCTCCAGAATACGGACCGCCTCTTCCTCTGTAGGTTCTTCCACAGTCACCGGCTGGAATCTGCGCTCCAGAGCCGCATCCTTCTCAATATACTTGCGGTATTCCGCAATGGTGGTGGCACCAATCAGCTGGATCTCTCCACGGGCCAGGGAAGGCTTCATGATATTGGAAGCGTCAATGGCGCCTTCCGCACCTCCGGCACCAATGATCGTATGAAGTTCATCCAGGAATAAAATAATATTCCCGTCCTCCGTCACTTCCTTCAATACCTTCTTGATACGTTCCTCGAACTCGCCACGGTACTTGGCGCCTGCAACCAGCGCACCCATATCCAGGGCAAAAATCTTCTTATTCTTAAGACCTTCCGGTACATCTCCTGCCACAATACGCTGTGCCAGTCCCTCAATAGCTGCTGTTTTACCAACGCCAGGCTCACCGATGAGAACCGGGTTGTTCTTGGTCTTACGGGAAAGGATACGGATAATATTACGGATTTCCATATCACGGCCGATCACCGGATCAAGCTTCTGATTCTTCGCCTTCTCCACAAGATCCTCACCATATTTATTCAGAGTATCATAGGTTGCCTCCGGGTTGTCACTGACAACTCTCTGATTTCCTCTGACTGTAGATAATGCCTGAAGAAAACGCTCTCTGGTGATTCCGAATTCATTGAATAGCTTCTTCATGCTCGGGCTTGGATTCTTCAGCATGGAAAGAAACAGATGCTCAACCGATACATACTCATCTCCCATAGCCTTCGCTTCGTCCTCTGCACTGACCAGTGCCTTGTTCAGATACTGACCAAATCGAAGCTCTCCACCGGAAACCTTAACTCTGGCATCCAGTGCCTTCTTAACTGTGTCAATAAAATATTCCTTCTGGATTTCCATCTTCTCGATCAGCTTGAGGATCAGGCTGTCCTCCTGTGTCAGCAAGGCATACAGAAGGTGTTCCTCTTCGATCTCCTGATTGCCATATTCATAAGCAATCTTTTCAAGATCCTGGACAGCCTGTACGGATTTCTGTGTAAATTTACTGATATTCATAGGCTTTCCTCCTATTCTATGAAAAGCATTTCCAATATTCGCATACTGGAAATGCTGTGCTTTTTTCTTGTTCTAGGAGAACTATAACACTATTTGTTAGCACTGTCAAGAGGTGAGTGCTAATTTTTGTGTTATTTTTTTGCAACTGTAAAATGAAAAACTAATTTCTACATTTAGCCCTTTATGTTCTTTTGTTGGAAGGTGTTTCTTTACGAGCTCAAGTTTCAACTCCTTACTATACTGTTTCCTAGACATAAAAATATGCTCCTCATATGATAGATTTTTGGATATTTCCATTGTCTACCATATGGGGAGCATATCAATCCAACGGTTTTCAGTGCTTTTTTCATATTACTTTATTGAATATCCCTCATTCTGCCTATATAAGTGAAACTTAGCGAAACTTAAATTAAATCTCTTTCAGACAATTCAATTTGGATATTCACCGACTGTGGATTATTTCTCAGTGCACCAGTTTCCAACTTACCGCCTGCTGCCTTGCATCCACAAATCTCTTATAAATACCTTCCTGTTTCATTAATTGCTCATGTGTTCCCTGCTGTGCAATTCTTCCTTTTTCAACAACCACAATCTGGTCTGCATGTCTGACTGTTTTTAATCTGTGGGCAATCATAATAATCGTTTTTTCCTTTGTAAGTGCATCTACTGCATCCATCAGCTCCTTTTCATTCTCCGGATCAACATTTGCCGTTGCTTCATCCAATATGACGATTGGCGCATCCTTCATAATCGCTCTGGCTATCGAAATACGCTGCTTCTCACCACCGGAAAGTGTGGCTCCTCCTTCTCCGATCACTGTGTCATATCCATTCGGAAGTTTGCTGATGAAATCATGACAACATGCTTTCTTCGCCGCTTCCACCACTTCCTCATGACTTGCATCCTGGCGTCCGAATTTAATATTATTCTCAATGGTGTCTGCAAACAAATACACCGACTGAAACACAAATGAGAAATTACGCATCAGACTGTTCATGCTGTAGTCTTTTACATTCACACCTCCAAGTGTCACTTCCCCGGAATCCACATCCCAGAACCTGGCAATCAGATTGCAAAGTGTTGATTTTCCTCCACCAGATGGTCCAACGATTGCTGTCGTCGTTTTCTGCGGAATAGAGAGCGATATATCATCAATGATCTTCCGTTTGTCATAAGAAAACGAAACATTAGAAAGTCTGATATCGTAATTTTCCGGCTGTATTTCTTTACCGTCGATATCCATGGTATCCAGCTCCAATATTGCATTTGCTTTATCTACACATACGCTTACCACATGTAAAAGAGATGAATAATTCCCTGCACATTCCAGACTGGCATAAAGCATAAATGCTGAAATTGTCATACCGATCGCATAGACCGCACTCATAGTTCCATTAATATAAAAATATGCACTGCATGCTACGATCACAGCACCTGTAATTTTAGTTATCACACTTTGCAGAAAATGATAGGGCACAAACAGCATTTCCATCTTTGTATTGATCTTTTCACATGCTTCATTTGCATCATTTAATCTTTTCGCCTGTTTCCCAAGCAAGTTATATGATTTAACTTCTGATATTCCCTGCAGATACTCCATGATCTGGTTTACAAGCTCCGTATCGCATACCACTTTTTGCTCTGAATCTTTTTTACCCGCATTCTGCATCACAGAATTGACCCCAAAGAAAATAAGTACTCCTGCTGCAGCTATCAGTCCGATTCTCCAGTCAAAAAGAAACAGCATAAGAATGATCATTGATGTTTCCAGAATTCCCTGCATTGTCAGCATAACCACTCTCGCAGCCACATCGCCAAGTATTTCCATTGTATTGGTTGTAATGGAAGAAATTTCCCCGATACTATTGGAATTGAAATACCCCATCGGCAGATATCGCAGATGTTCTGCAATCTTGATTCTCATAAAAGCACTTGCATTATATCCTCCCTCTGTCTGAAGCACTGTAGAGTATCTCTTGCAGATTACGTCGACTACAATTGCAAGAACCATAATCGCAACGGAGCCTCCAATATATTTTCCTGTCGGTTTCCCACTCAGCAGACCAATCAGTATGTACATAATAGCCGGAATCTTCATTGCTGAGGCAAGAGCCTCTATGAGTCCGATCACTATCGACAGTTTAAATTTATTGCCATTTTCCCTGCCTGAAAAACGAAAGAATTTTGCCAGAATCCCAAACATATCATTCTCCCTCCTTCACCGTATCTTTTACAGAAATATGGGCATTCCACATTTCCTTATAAAGCGGGCATGACATCAGTAGTTTCTCATGTGTACCATGTGCTGTTACATTTCCATCATTTACAACAAAAATCTGATCACTGTCCTTAATGGTAGATAGCCTGTGTGCAATTACGATCAGTGTCTTCCCTGCTACCAGTTTTGCGATAGAATTCTGCAGAATCGCCTCGTTTTCCGGATCCGTGTAAGCAGTAGCCTCATCAAGGATCACAATCGGAGCATCCTTCAGCATCGCTCTTGCAATGGAGATACGCTGTCTCTCGCCTCCTGACAGATGTCCTCCTGCACCTCCTACAACCGTATCAAATCCGTTCTCAAGCTGCATGATAAATTCATAGCATCCGCTTTTCTTTGTCACCTCGATGATCTGTTCATCTGTAGCCTCCGGATTTCCCTGCCGGATATTTTCACGGACCGTTTCATTGAACAGATAATTATCCTGTGCAACATATGCAATTTTCCGATTAAAATCTGCAAGCGACATTTCTTTGACATCAACTCCACCGATTTTAATACTTCCGGAATCCACATCCCACAAGGACGCAATCAGCTTTGCGATGGTCGACTTGCCGCTTCCGGAAGGTCCTACGATTGCATTTACCGTTCCTGCTTTCAGCTCCATAGTTACTCCGTGCAGGATTTCTTTGTCGTGATAACCAAATCTGACATCTTCAAGAGTAACGGAGTTATCTTTTGGAACACTTTTACTTTTCTCTGGACGTTCAAGCTCCGGCTGTTCCAGAATTCCCGCCACTTCACCGACGATTACTCCAATTTTTCCAAGATCATCTGTGTAAGATCCCACTGTAATCAACGGTCCAACGATTCCAAGTGATAAAATAATGCAGATGACAAAATCTGAAATCGCAAGTGTTCCATTGGCTACATAATGTGCCCCAAACGGCAATACCGTAAGAAGCGTATAAGGTGTGACCACCATCATCAGTCCATGAAAAATCGAGCACCGTTTCATCCAGGAAATAAAGGAATCCGCATATTCAAAAGCCGCCTTTGTAAATTTGGCATAAGAACTTTCTGTCTTTCCAAATGCCTTGATTACTTCAATTCCGTCAATATATTCCACTGCCGCATCATTCAGATCTTTTGTTGTCTGAACTGTTCTTTCAAAACTTGGCTTATAATCCAGCATCATTCCAAAATAAGAGAAAAGTCCAACGATGACTGGAACCAAAGACCAGAGTGCCAGTCTCCAGTCTGTCAGAAAGAAATAAATTAAAATCACAACCGGCGCCAGCAGATTTGACGTGAATTCCGGGACAATATGCGCCAGTGTTGTCTCGATACTGTCGATTCTTTCCACCATAATATTTTTAAATGTACCGGAAGGTGTGTCTTTCACATAGCCAAGAGGTACCCGCGCCAGCTTGTCACAGCAGGATTTTCTTATATTTGCAAGTACTGCAAACGTTGCTTTATGTGACAATGCTGTCGAAAGTGAATGAAGCAGTTCTGCAATGATAAACGACAATGCGATCAGAACCGCTTTTGCAAGATATGTTTTAAACTCCTTTTCACCATTTAAAAACAGCTTTACTACATCTGCAATAATAAAATACGGCAAAATCTTAAAAATCACATTTCCTATTGCAAGTAACACACTCCACACATAGGCAATTCTTTTTTGTCCGGCCCACGTCAGGATCCAGCTGACTGCCGACTTCTTTTTTTCTTTCACATCTGTTCACTCCTTACGTTCGTTTTATTGTTAGTTCTATCTAACTTATGTATAATAAAACAGGCGGCCTATTGGCACCAGCCACCTGATATTATTATCCTGTCGGATTCTCGTTCAGAAATCCAGAACATGCAACACATACATTCTATTCCGGATTCTTACATCAGTTATACCGGAAACTCAATATTCCACAATCGTTCCCAGCCACCTGTATTAAATTCTTTCAGTTGATGTACATTTTTCTTTGCAGTCTCCCTGTCTATATCATGCTCAATGATCTGAAATACTGATGAAAAAAATCCCGTATAGATCATATGCATAAGGCTTTCCTCTACAATCGGTATTTTCACACCGTTCTCTTTCATCTTTTCCATATAATTCAGGCTGGACTTCATTTCCCGCTCTACCATATTGTGTATGAATAGTTCAAATTTTCCACTGTCTCCGCATTTCAACAATAATCTGAAATTATCATAATGATCATAGATATAATCAACCATCTGTTCCATCCCATCACTGGATGTATCCGACATATTCCTTGTCTGATCACTGGCAGAAAGCTTTTCAAACTCCTCAACGATCTGGTCATAAATCTGATAAATATGTTCCATATAAGGATCCGTCAGTGCATCAAAAAGTGCCTCTTTCGTCGGATAATATTTGTAAAATGCGCCAGTAGTAAGCCCTGCATCTTTTACAATATTTCTTAAAGATGCTCCTGTCAAACCATCTTTCAGAAAATGTTTTCTGGCTGTATCTAATATGTTTTTCTGTGTATCTTCTGCTTTCGTCGACATTCTTTTCGTATCCTCTAAACTTCTTCCCAAAATATAGCAGTGCTATATAACACTGTTATATTTTAACTCATTACAGGAATTTGTCAAGTCTTGGTGTTTCAATTTTTTATTTTTCTCGTGTATTCAGTTTCCACTCCGCAGATGCTTTCTGCAGTTTTACAAGTCTGTTCTATTCAGACAGATTTTCTTTGCAGAAAAGTTCTATACAGTTCTCAACCATTGTCTGATCATAGTCTGTTGAAATACCTGAGCCAAGCCAGTATGCATAGTCTCCTTCATCATATTTTCCAAGTGCCTCCAAATCGCTGCCGTAGCGCAATTCAATATGATAGGTTGTATCATTTGTATCTGGTGCTATGCAGAAACATGCTCAGAATTATTTTTCTTTAAATCAAATCCAGTTAATACTAATAATAGTTCCAGAATTTTCACACGAATATAACCATATCTGATTTCTTCAGGAATTTTATACAATTCCAAAAAGATATGTTCTATTGACTGATTTGCCCGTATAATAGTAAAACTATGTGTTTTTGAAATGTTACTAATCTTTTCCAGATTTACAGACAATAATTGCAGTATCCTTTTCATTTCGTCTGTAATCATGGAAAAATCAAGCGTAATGGTAATTCCATGATAACGCGATGTTGGAAACTCTGACACATGCCCAGTTTTTTTCAAAGAACAAAATGACAAGTCTCCTGCCGCTATATAACCATATTCATTTTGTTCAAACACGCATTCGCAACGGCCTTCCATGCAATAGTTTATTTCCATCACACTGGAAGCCGGCTTTTGCTCCTTGTTGCAATACTCCATATGTATATCATTATAAACCAGATCAATTCCTGGAAACACATGATACAATGTAATCATTCCTGTACCGCTCTCATTTTCCAAATGAAAACATTCACAGAATTCCGTATCCTGTACCTTTTTGCAAGCTGATGTACCATATAACTCAATACTGGCAAAAGAATCTGATGATTTTAATTCTATATTCTTATCGGGTTTGGACTTCAATATATTTTCAGCAAGCTCATAAGCATTTTTCATAACTATTTTCCTCTGTACCACATCGCAAATGCCAATTCCGGTAATCGGTCAGTCTCAATAATTGTTTCGAGCATTCTGGCAAATCCCTCCGGATTTTGAATTTGATACTGCATATGGTTGAATCCCTCAAAACCGGAAAGTTACCGTATATATAAGTCTGCATCACTGCATTTCTGTATTTAAAATGTTCTTCTATACTTCCAAATTCCCAGAATGTATGTTTCTGCAATTCTTCTGACAATTCTGAAAATGGCTTATCTTCCAAACTGTCTGTCAGCTGTCTTCTCAGATTTCCATACGTCAAGTTCTTTCCTGCCTCTATAAAATAAGGTTTAATTTTATCATCGTCACACCACATGATTCTCTTTAGTGTCTTTCCTTTTGACCAATATAAACTTTTCATTGCTATATATAAGAACGGAACCATGATTCTGCGTGTTGCCTTTCCAATCTGTGCAAACTGCCCGCCATCAAAAAAACATGCTTTACCGGTATTTTTATCTCTGTCAGGAATGCCATGGCGAGATCTGCTCCAATCGAAGATGCAACTATAAGTTCTATTTCTTTGATTCCATGGTTCCCCAAAAATCGTACAATCTGTTGTATCTCATCTCTTTTGCTTTGATACCTCTGTCCGGAGCAATACACAGTCGATGTTGGCATAATGCAATAATATTTTTCTGCCATTTTCTCTGCAACCGGCATACTGCTTTCCCCAGTTACTCCCATTGCATGGAAAAACAGAATGACTGAATTTGATTTATTTCCTGTTGTTTTAAATACCACACTTCCACCTTCTGTCTATTTTTTATCTATCTACTCTCTTCCATTTTGCAACAGCATTTCTTACCCGCCAGTCAATATCCAGACGTGCTCTGCGACATTCTTTCGGATGTTTTCTTGCTGCCTGAAATGCCAGTTTCACAAAGAGTCCGGATCCAACCGGGAGCATTGTCTTTAGCATGCTCTCCGGAAAAACGAAATGGGTTCCATGCTCATAAATGACATAATCCAATCTGCATGTGTGTGAATGTTCTTTCATACGCTGCTTCATATGGCGGATATATTTTGCAGTATCCCACAACACATCATCTTCCGCACCAATCAGCAATAACGTTCCATGGATTTTTTCAATCTTGATCATCTCGTCTTCTGTGATTGGGTGAGCCTTTTCCGAGTCATCAAACAGTTTTCTTGAATTAATCATATCACCGGTCCGTTTTGTTTCTTTCTTAATCACATGCCAGTAATCCGGATGTTTGTAGCAAAATGGCATATACGGAAGGGGTTCTCCTTTGTAAGAAAAAAGAGATTCTCCTTCAATCGGCCATTCCTTACAGCCATCTTTTTTGCCCTGCATAAACCCCTGCCAGATAAAATCACTCGGTGTCAGACCTATCGTTAATGTAATATCCTCAAAATAAGAAGCGGCAGTCAATGCAAGTGTTCCTGTAGTAGATGCCCCGACAATTCCTATCTTCTGATCACCATGTGCTTTTAACCAATTGATTGCTTTCTCTATACGTTCCAATGGATAATTATGATGTCCATAATCTTTTTTTCCAGGTGACATTGTCATCACATTCACACCGAGTTTATGTAGCCATTTCACGGATGTACGCGCCAGATAATCCTCTGGATCATCCCCGATCATGGCAATCATTGCACAGTCTGATCCTGTTTTGCATTTCCAGTATGCACCATAAAATCCATCTGTTTCCACATCAAAATGTCTTTTCTTCATTTGTATCATCTCTTTAATATCGGCCACGTTTCTCCAAAACTATTATTTTGTTTGAGATATTCCGAACGATTTGAATCTTTCCTATCACACGATAAATCGGCATAAGCTTTTTCATTCCTTCAACCAGACTGACTTCCTGTTGAACAGAAAATCCCGGCACAATCCTTTGCAGTTCTGTTCCGTTCTTAACTCCCCATGTGAATTTTGCATTGCTTCCCTCTATGGATTTTTCTTTCACATGGTTTACAACAAAAGGTGACATGGTTTCGACCATTACGGTTACTTCCTGAAATGATTTTTCAATAATAAAAAACATCTTTCTGATATCTTTTTCACACAAATACATTGTAAGCCCTTCGATTATTACCAGAACATTCTCACAGTGATAATCTATATCATCTACATAGGAATCATCCATTGCAGACTTTGCAATCTGATATATCGGACCTGTTTCTGGAAGAAATTGCCGCCTTATCTTCATAGTCTCCGGCAAATCTATATTGTACCAATGCAGATATTTCCCTTTCATTCGATAACATCTGGTATCCAGTCCACATGCAATATTTATAACAATTGTATTTGTATTTTTCTCCAAATATTGCTCAACCATCCGGTCTAATACAATTGTTCTTGCAATCACGCCATAGTTCATGGCTTTATCTTTATCCGCTTTAGAAAAGTCATAATCAAGATTTTTCACAAGTTCTTCTGCAATTTCGTCGTTTATTTTAGCATTTTTCTTTCTTGTTTCTTTTGCTCTTGCATACAGAGTCTGTACCATCGTTTCCGGCACACCTGTCACATTCACTTTTTCTTTCATTATCTGTCGCCTTCCACTGCCTTTCTTACTTCTTCCACCCACTCTGCACTATGACAGCAAAACAGTTCTTCATGCTGCATGTTATGTCTCCGAATATCCGGATTTTTAAAATAAGTACAATATCTCTTTTCATATTTTCTGCCCATCTTTGTTGCGTAAAACACGTGTATCGTAGTTCCCGGCACATCAATTCCATGCTGGACTTTCGTAACCAGATCAGAATAAAACTGATTATAAACACTCTGTTTCGTAATCCATGGATTTCCTCCCTGCTCAATGCCGAACATATTTAAAAATCCATCAATCATTTCTTTCTTTGATTTATCTGCTTCATTTATTTTCTTTTGCATAAATTTAGGCAATTTACCAGTATGCACCATTTTATACATAATCGGCACAACTACAGATGACTGAATTTTCGCCATAAACTGACCAGCTTCATCCATATCACTGCTCCCAATGATGCCATGATCTATATGAATTCTTTTTCGCTGAATCAAAAGGGATACAAAACTTCCTCCAAGGGAACACCCATACGCTGCTTTAATTCTTCCATCATACTTTTTCTTGATTTCCTGCTCAATCTTTTCGCATTCATCTTCCATTGAATAAAATTCTGTTTTCTCATTTGGATCAAATCCATCATAAGAAACTGTTACCGTGTAAAAATAAGAATGTAATCTATCCAGTATATGATCAAAGCTACTATACAGGCAACAGGTACCAGGAAATAAAAATATCACTGGTTTACTACTGTCTCCACTTTCATAAAATTTCATATCTGGCCTCCTTTAGTTTTTTCATATAAGCATAAAATTGCTTATGCAGCTCCCTCATTTCATCTGGTGCCTGCCCGCCTTATGTTCTGATTTTTCTTATAAAGCAGTCCATTTTTCTTTAAAAACTCAAGTCTTTTACCTCTGGCATAAATACTCGTATCATAACCAGTTTCTGCAAATAAGACCGCATACAAGGATCCAATCACACCTGCACCATAAATCAATATTCTCATAGAAATCCGTCCTCTTTTTCATTTTCAAAAAAACTTCCAGTGTTTATGTTAGTAATATCTAACTCTCATTTTCTAAAAAACCGTGTGAAAACAAAACTGTAATTCCACACGGTTTCTTTTCTTATGCATTCAGTATATCACTTTTACCTGGTTAATCAACCAAATTTTGTCTTCATAATATTTAAAATTTCATGTTCATGCGCATTATATTCACTGCACTTGGAATGCAATTTATACCCTCATCTGGTCATTAAAATAATAATTTACATGCTCCCCCACTTCCTTTCCAGACAGAAAAAGACGCAAGCCATATTCTTATGACTCACGCCTTTCTGCATAACTTACTTTTCTATTCTTCTGTTTCTAATTCCACTCTCTTTAAAATATCTCTTACAATACCTGCATCTTCAATCAGATTAATTCCAAAACATTTTTTACCTGCGTCCATGCCATACAAGGTAACAAGCTCAATAAAATTAATAATACTATTTTCATTTTACGATGAATTTTACATTTATTCTGTATTTGATCAAATTTACATACAAATTTCGTTCTGAGTTTATTCTTTTTGATAAACAATAACCTTCTCCCCTTGCTTAGCACGTACCGTCAATTTTGTTTTTTTCTTTGCCTGCAATTCGGGAATACCATTGATAATGCTCTCACAAAAATCATATATACCCACCGGTTTACCATTTATATGCGTAATCTTATCACCCACTTCCACTACACCTTTCATTTCACCCCATACCGCAGAGATCATTAACTCGCCATTGTGTACTCGAAGTGCCACGTTGTAACGTTTACTTGCTATATCATTCTCGTTCTCTTTGGCTTCAAAATAGAATCGGGCCCGGGGATAATCCAACGTAACCTTACCATAATCCAAAAGTTTCACTCCTAACAAGGTAAAAGGAGGAGTCGCAGTTTCCGATGTTACATTCTGAAATTTAGTTCCACCGACAGATAAAACCGGAAAACAAACTCGATGAGAAATATTTGCCTCAGCCATCCCGGCAACCCCGATAGCACCTTCCCTATATCCTTCTGATAACACTCGAAATGCCCCAGTTCCTCTCAAATTCTCATAATCAGAATTCTTTAAAGAGAAAAATCCCGGACAACCTGTATCAAAAAGTGCTACAATATTATTCCCCACTCCTGCCTGCAGAACAATAATAGGCATTCCCGACTTCTTAAAAGGTAGCATTTTACGTAATGAAACGGATGAAGGCTTTTCTGCAGAAGTAAGTGTAATTGTTTTCGCCTTTCCATCAATTTCTACTATTGTCTGAACCAATAGATCACTACCAATTAACCCGTCTGTATTAAAACATTCAAAAGGAGTTGGTTTCGGTAATTTCATTGCCGAAACATTTTTGAAATTAACTTTCCGGTCAGAAGTCATTAAACTCTCAATTGTAACCAGAGGATAAGCGGCTTTCTTACTATTCACGTCCGTAACCATCAACGAATCAACAACAGACAACCCCAATTCCTCACAAATCTCTCCAGTCAACGCCGTACGCCCCCCCGTATCAAAAATAAAAGAACGGACAGTCCCGTTCATGATCA
>OLFZ01002390.1_pt1 | contig 12575 bp, 7 predicted proteins | sample 1604861 | NCBI WGS metagenome assembly OLFZ01 (sample SAMEA3888895, study PRJEB22519) | human gut metagenome | biome: human gut; feature: human-associated habitat; material: faeces | place: Denmark | collected 2011 | reverse complement strand
CAAGGGCACTTGCTTCGCGGCGCGCACTGGCTCTCAATGACAGGCTTTTTCGACAGTCTCAAAGGCGGCGCCCCACAGGGCGCCGCCTTTTGCATTTGCGTATGTTCATCAGCCATTCCTCGCCAACAAATACAGCCGCTGATAGTCCAGAATGTCCACCTGCCCGTCCTCGTTGACATCGGCCAGCCGCAGGAAATAGCCCCCCAGCAGATCGTTCCGCGCTGCGTCCGCGCTGTCGCGGAACGATCCAGGAACCTGCCCCAGCGCAAGATAGTCGTACAGCGTCTGCAGATCCAGCGTGCATTGCAGCGCGTCCTCCGCGCCGGTGCCGTCGCCGTTGACATCGCCAATGCGCAGCAGCAAACAGGCAACATTGGCACTGCCGTTGTCATCGGACAGGGCAACGGGCATTTCCCACGCCACGCAGCCGCCGCCGTCCACCCGCAGCGTATACGTCCCCGCGCCGATCCGCAGCCCGGACAGCAGGAAACCGCCGTCCGCCCGCACGTCACCCCGTGCCGCCACGACGCCATCCTTCAGCAGCGTGACCATGGCATTGTCCGTGACACCGGCAACAGACCCGGAAACGGTGAATCCCAGCGCCGGAACGACCTCCTGCTCCACCAGCACTTCGCCACACACCGAGCAGTGTTTGCCTTCGGTCAGCCCCGTCTTAGTACACGTCGGTGCCGCAGCCTTGTCGATGACTTCGGTATGTCCCTTAGCCGGAACGACTTTCTGTTCCACCAGCGCCGCATTACAAACCGAGCAATGCTTTCCTTCCGTCAAGCCCGTCTCGGTGCACGTAGGCTCCACGGCCTTATCCACGACCTCGGTATGTCCCTTAGCCGGAACGACCTCCTGCTCCACCAGCACCGCATTACAAACCGAGCAGTGCTTCCCTTCGGTCAGTCCCGTCTCGGTACACGTCGGCTCCACGGCCTTGTCCACGACCTCGGTGTGAGGGATGGCTGTGTACCGCGCGGTGAACTCCGCATCGGCGGTGATGCTGGAATAGTCGCCGCCCCATCCGGCCAGTTCATAGTGATGCGCCTCGTCCGGCGCTTTTACAGCGTCCGGCGGCACAGCCGCAGCACGATAGCGAACCGACTGCCGCGAGAGAACGGTGCCGTCCTCATCCCGGAACGTCACCGCGAAGAAGGGATCCTTCACCTCGCAGGACGCGGCGCACATATCCAGCGCGATGGGCCGACGGTCAGCGCCGACAGCCGATGTAGTAACGGTAGGCGTTAGGGTGACAGCTCCCTCCTTCTTCGGTTGGAACGTCATGGTCAGAAGCACCGCTTCATCCGCAAAACCCTTCTCACAGATAAAGGTAAATTTCACTTGACCACCGTCAAAGTTGGGATTCGTCACGATACACACGCCGTCCACACTCTCCATACCCGCGCTCACCTTCACGCCGGTGCATGTCAGCAGCGCCGTGTCGTAGGAAATGCAGAAATCGGCGGCTGCCAGACCGCTGCCGCTGTCCAGCGTGGCCACGGCGGTGATGGTTTCATCGGTGCGGGCTGCGGCGGGCATGGTCACCCGCAGAGCGGGCACCTCCGGTGTCACCTCGGCCTTACGCAGGGCAAGCGTCCGGGTAAAGCCGATGCCGTTCATGGCGGCCAGCGCTGTGTCGTACAGCTCGGAGGCCGCGAAGGTCACGGAGGTATCCGCGTCCACGTCGGCCACCGCCTCCAGCGTCAGCCGCAGCAGCTCGCCGCCGGGTATCTCCTCCTCAGACGCAAAGGCGGCGGACACATACCCCGCCCGGCTGGCGTCCAGCGACTTCACCGCCCCGGACAGTGCTGCCAGCGGCTCCGCCGCCACGCAGGTGAACAGCGCGGCGTCATAGCGGAATTCCAGCTTACCGGCAGCCAGCCCCTGGCTGCCATAGGTGCAGGCGGTGATGCTCACCTGCTCGCCCTTGTGCAGCGTGGACACGCTGCTGCCGCTGTAAAAATACAGCGTCTTGGTGGTGGACTGCGGCTCCGTCACCGCAAACACGCCGGACGCGCCGTTCAGCGGCACGGTGCCTAGTCCGGTGTTGTAGGCGTTTTCGATCAGGATATCCAGCAGGTATTCCCCGGCTGCGGCGTCCGGCCGCACGCGGAAATCCAGCCGCAGGATGCTCTGGGAGCCGGATATGCCGTCCAGACAGGTGCCGTTAAAGGACACCCGTCCGGCCGTCTCTGTGTTCACCGTCCCCAGGGCGGAAAAAGCTCCCACCATCGCCGCGCCGGTCAGCTCCAGCGCCGCGCTGTCATAGGACACGATGCCCTGCACACCGGCCAGCGACTCCAGATTGGAGCCGCTGACATACACGGAGCGCGTCTCGCCGGGCGCGGCGGAGGCGCTGCCCACCCGCAGGAAGGCGCTGGCCGCCCATGCGGTGGAGATCAGATTCACCAGCAGCGCAGCGGCACACAAAAGTGCCGCTCCGCCGGGATGCGCGTTTTGCTTTCATGGAACAGCCCCCTTACAGCGTCAAGGAGCCGATGATGCCGTTGGCATACTGCAAAATGGTCAGCACCTCCACGGCCTCCAGCGTCTTATTGCCGTTCAGGTCGGCGCGGGCGAACTGCTCCGCGTCCAGATTCAGCCGGTCGTTGCTGGCCTGCAGCACCATCAGTGCATCCAGCACGTTGATCTGGCCGTCACCGTTGACGTCGCCCAGCGCGCTGCGATCCACGGCCTCGCTGACCGCGATGGCATAGGGCTGCTCCGCCGTTCCCTTATAGGCGTAGTTCACGCCATCGAAGGCGCGGATATAGTATTCCAGTCCGTCGGTGGTCACATCGGAGGACGGGATCACGGCGGAATACCGGTCGTTGACGGCGGTCATAGTCACCGCTCTCCAGCTCTCCGTGCCGGTGACGCGGTAGAACAGCTCCACCTTGTCGATCTGCAGATTGTCGTTGGCGGTGGCGCTGATGATCAGCTTGCTGCCGGTAAAGGCGCTGTACACGCCGTCGTGATAGATGTTGGGTGCCATGGTGTCCTTGGCTCGGACGGAGATCTTGCCGGAAGGCTTGGACTCGCTCAGATCCGTCTTGACCACGGTGAAGTTGTAGTAGTACATCTGGCCGGGGGTCACGTTGGTGTCGGTGAACGTCTTGACATCCGCCGGGATGACGGAGGTATTCAGCTTGGCGTACTGGCCGTCCTCCCTGTCGCAGCGGTAGACGTTGTAGCCCGCCAGCGTGTCGAAGTCGTCCTGCGCCCAAGTGAGGATCACGCCGTCATCGGCGGCCTCGGCCTGCATGGTCATAGCCAGCGCGGAGGAGGTGTCGATGTTGAAGCTGAAGCGTCCCCAGTCCTTGTAGAGCTTCAGGTGCCCCTCGGCGGAGCGACCGTTGGCGATGGACCAGTACTGGATGCCGTTGGCGATCAGGGAGGTCATGGTGGTGGAGCCCTCCCATGTCCGGCTGTCCATCCACTGTCCGGCCACCTCGAAGTCGGCGTAGGGATAGCTGCTGCCAAAGCGCACCTGCAGCGGCATTTCGGTGTCCATATCCCGGTTGAAGGTCACGGTGAACGTGGTCTTACCCGCACCCACGGTGGTGATCGCCTCGCCGTTGGCGTCCCGCAGGGACACGGAGCGCACCACCGGCCACACCGTCTCGGGGATCGTCTCCAGAATGGTGCCCTCGTTCAGGTCGGCCATGGATTGGTAGTCGTCGAAGTCCAGTATCTGCTTGTTGATGGCCTCCTTTTTGGTCTTTTCGCTGAGCCCCTCGGTGCCCCAGTAGTTGCCGCCGATGCCGTAGCGGACGTAGCTGCTGGCGCTGGGCGCGGTGATGCGCAGCCACTTCTCCACGTTGTTTTCCGTGAAGCGGTTGAGGATGGCGTTGCCGTAGAACAAAGTGTCGTAACCCTTGTCGCAGAAGGCTTTCCAGCCTGCGGTCAGGCGCTCGGACGTCCACGCGCGGGCGGCCGCGGCCTCGTTGTCGGACACGGCGCCGCTTGCCAGAACGGTCTTGCCGTCACCGGCGTCAGCGGCCAGGGTATCCAGATAAATAAAGGTAAAAGTGATCTCCTCGTTGGGCGCGCCGAAGTAGGTGGAAATGGAATTTGCTGGGATCGTTACGGTGTAGGAAGTGCCGGAAATGAGAGGGTCGGAGGGGGTGATGAGCAGCTGATTGCCGGAGGTGACAGCGCTCGCCGAACCGCCGGAAATGGCTATATTACTGAGGTTTTCGCCCTGGCAGAGGGTCTTGTCGGCGGTCAGGATCAGGGTCTGGGAGCCGACTAAAACCGTGTCGGAGGTGCGGGAGAGCAAATTGGTGTATTTGACAGAAATTGGCAAATCCCCTGTTAGCTCGCCGTCGCGGTAGAGGGCGCTGGCCGTCTTGACCCAGAGGGCGCCGCCGTCCCAGTGGAAGTCCACAGCGTCGGCGAAAAGCTGCTGGGTCGTGCCGTCAGCATGCAGGGCGAAAAGTGCGCCATTACTGAACAAAGCAGTGCTTTCCGCGCCATTTTGTACGTATTTTGTTGCGGTCACAGAATCGTCCCCGCTGATGTAGAGCAGGGCAGTGGCCGCAAGATCGGTGCCGTCGAGGGCGGCGGTGACGGTGGTGCAGCCGGTGGAAAGGGCGATTAAATTGCCATTTTCTACCATCGCGACCGTGTTATCCGCCACTGTCCAGGTGATACTTGCATCGGGGTTAGAAACGCACTTGAATTCAAGTTTAAAAGCCTCTTTAATTTCACCTAAATCAACTTTTGTACCACTTTCCGGGTAAATGGCACCGGTGAGGACGTTTTTGCCGAGGGTGAGACTGTCCTCCTCCACCGGGGCGGGGGTCTGGTAGGTGAAGGTCAGCTCCACTGTCTCGCTGGCGGCACCGAACTTGGTCTGGAGGGCACCGGCGGGGAGAGTCAGGGTATAGGACATGCCGTCGGTGAAGCCGGAGACGGGGGTGAGGGTCAGCTTATCCAGATGGAGGGTGCGGCGGAGGGAAACCATCTCGCCGCTGCCGTCCTTGAGGGTAACGGTGCCGAAGTTATCGGCCTTGAGGAGCGACTCACTGTAATCCAGCACAAGGGCGCTATCCGTGAGAATGTCGTTGGTGATGTTGGTCTGCTCCAGGCGGAAGGGTTCCTCGTTGGCCTGCAGGCCGAAGAAGATGCGCACGGGCACGGCGCTGTTTTCCGTGGTCAGGTTAGCCAGCGCACGATTATCGTTGCGGCCTGTACCGTAGAAGCCGTCAGCGGTCTGGATGTAGGTGGTATCCGAGAAGTTCCACACCTGTTGTGCGCCGGTGATCTTCCGCATCTGAACGTAGCCATTGTGGTACTCCGTATCGTCTACACCCAACTGGCCGTAGTTGTTACCGTAGCCGCTGGTCGTTTTTCCGAATACGATGCCGTCCTGGATATAGAAATCGTTGTTGTTACCAAGCACATGGCTACTGCCCTGAGCAGGAACGGTGCGCACCACGATGCTTCGGCCATAGTGGTACAGGGTCTGCCCCTTCCGGGCAGTAAAATAATCGCTGTAATCGCAATCTCTCGCGATGGCGCTGACACCATCGGTGATCAGCACCGGCGTGCTGCCGAAATTGTATCCTACGCCGTACAGGTTGCCGCTCTCGGTCAGAAACACGGCGTAATGATCTCGGCCGATCACATCCACGACCTTCTCGGAGGAGATGTCCACCTGTACCGCCTGACTGCGATCAGTGGTGGTGCCGTCACCCAGCTGGCCAGACCCGTTATTGCCCCACGCCCAGACGGAGCCGTCCTGCTTCAGGGCGTAGTAGCTGCAATCACCGCTATATGCGTTATTATACGCCGCGATCTTCCGGACGCCGGTCATGGGTTTACCGTAGTTGAAGCTGTTGGAATACACGGTGCCGCTCATATCGTAATATTGCAGCGTGCCGCCGGAGAGGATGTAGATGCCATATTCGTAATAGCTGTCTACCGCAAAGTCGTCCACAGCGGAGAAGTTCAGCTTCTGGGGGGTCATGTAACTGTCGCCCCAGCGCCAGAGGGTGCCGTCGCTGAGCCGGGCATAGTATGTATATCTATTATTATAGTTGAGATACTGTATATCCTCCACCCGGGCGGACGGCGCCGCATCGGAGATGCAGACCACCAGCTCGGCGGACAGATCGGCGCCCACAAGGGTCGCGCGGAGGGTGGCGGCGCCGTTCTTGTGCTTGATGAGTTGGCCATCGGCGCCCATCTCGCAGACGTCCGGGTTGGAGGACTCCCATGTGACGTCCCGCTCCGTGGCGGTGGCCGGGGCGATGGTCAGCTTCAGGTCGTCGTCCGTCTGCTCCATGGTGGTGACGTAGACGCTCTCCGCAAAGGCAATGCTTTCCGCCGGCTGCACCACGTCGCCGGTGACGGAGGCGATGTACCACACGCCGGTGGAGGTGTCCATGAGCTTTTCAAGGCCGGTGATACCGGCGCGGACAAGGGTGGTGTTCAGCTTGCCGCGGAAGCCGCGGGCGAACTTGACCATGATCTGGTCGCCGGCGTAGAGACAGTCGTCGCTGGCGAATTCCTCCGGGAAGGCCAGATCGTAGGGGATGGTCAGGGCGTTGTTCTCGTCCAGCGTGGCTGTGCCGCCGGAGGAGGGCTGCGCTGTGTCCGGTTCGATGTCGCCGGAGACGGACAGCTCCGAGCCGGACAGGCGGATGGCCGCCGTGTCTTCGTCGGTGATGCGCTGACCGCCGGAGGCGGTGTCGGTGTCGGAGGTGGGCGCCGTATCGGTGACGGCGGGCGCTTCCGTGCCGGCGAGGATGTTCGTCCCCGTCAGCAGACTGGTGAGTTCCACTGTCGAGGCCAGCATGACCACTGACAGCAGCATAGCGAGTATCCGTTTTTTCATGACGTTTCCTCCCGTGAGATATTTGTCGGAAAAAGACACAGTACCTCTTATTTTGCAAATGTACAGTATAAACCTCTGGCCGGGAAAAACAATTAGCTGCTTGCATAGTATCGGTAATTTTGTGATTTGTCACAAGGAGCGGGGCGGGAAGTTGTGGAAAACGACAGATGGTGGGATATTTGTCCGGTATAGAGCGTTGCGCCGGAGCGGATGGCGTGATATAATGAGGGATAAGTCGAATTTTGCGCGGAGAAGGTGAGACGGCGTGATCGTATTGGATCTGGAATGGAACCAGCCCTTTGGCGGGCGGCGGATGGAGGAGATCATCCAGATCGGCGCGGTGCGGCTGGCGGAGCCGGGCGGCGCGGTGCAGGACTGGTTCAATATGCACATCCGGCCGTCCATCTACCCCAAGCTGTCGCCGGTGGCGAGAAAGCTGCCGGAGTCGGCACAGGCGCTGACGGCGGAGCTGGACTTCCCGGCGGCGTATCAGGCGTTTCTGGACTGGTGCGGGGACGACACCCTGTGGGCGGAATGGGGCGCGCAGGATCACGGCGTGCTGGCGGCCAACGCCGCCTATTGGCGGATGCCGGAGCCGCCGGTGACGGCCTGCGTGGATCTGCAGGCGGCCTTCGGCCGGACGCTGGGCATCGGCATCGGACGACGGGTGGCGCTGGAGCAGGCGGCGGAATACTGCGGCATCCCGCTGATCTACGAGTTCCACAACGCGCTGTATGACGCGCTGTACGCGGCGCTGGTCAGCGCATGGCTGACGAAGGACGCACTGGCGGCGTCCGTACCGCCGCCCTCCACCGGCAAGCCCCGCCGCAGGCGGAGCATCCGATTCTCCCCGGTGGAATATCCCCGGCAGCCCCGGCAGAAGGTGGGCGTGTTCCCGGAGCGGGAGCAGGTGCTCAACAGTCGGCAGGCGCGGCTGGTGCCCTGTCCTCTGTGCCGCACACCGGGCGCGGTGGAATCGTGGTACCCGCAGGGAGACGTGTTTTACGGGACATTCCGGTGCCAGGAGCACGGGCGGTTCCCGGTACGGATGTCGGTAACGCGGCAGAAAGACGGCTGGCAGGGGCGGCGGGTGGTGCCCACCCTGACGGAGCCGGAGCGGGCGGCCTTTGCCGCGGCGCACCAGCATGAGCCGTTCCAGTGCCGCCGGGAAAAGGCAAAGCGCCGGAAGCGGCATCGGAAAAAAGGAAAAGGGACAGAGTAAGCCGGGCGCATAAGCACCCGGCTTACTCTGTCAAAAAAGCCCGTCATTGCGAGCCAGTCCGCGCCGCGCTGGGAACGGCGGGACACATGGGTCCCGCCCTACGGGGTGCGGCGGTCATCCAGGGCGGACAGAGTCGTCCGCCCCTACAAGGCAGAACAAGAACCGCGCGAAGCGGGACGGCGGGGACGGCGTGCCCTACGAATAGACGCGGGGCGGCGAGGACGGCAAAATTCCGAAATTTTTTCTTCCCCCTGTCCGCTTCGGCGGGGCTGCGGCGTTTATATAGTGATGACACAGGGCGGCCGCCTGTGTTATGATGAATGCAACAAGCTGCGGGGAGGTGGGCGTTTGACGGTGTGCATGACGGCGCTGGAGAGCGCGGAGGAGCGGCGGCTCTTTGAGGACGTATACCGCACCTGCTGCGGGCGGATGCTGGCGCTGGCGCGGCGGAGGCTGTCCGCTCAGGCGGACGCCGAGGACGCGGTGCAGCAATCGTTCCTGGCACTGGCGGAGCACTTCTCCCGACTGGCGAAGCTGCCGGAGACGCAGCTGGAGGCCTATCTGGTGGTGACCGTGGAGCGCAAATGCATCGACATTCTACGGCAGCAGGCGCGGCGGGACGGCGCACCCTTTGACGAAACGGCGGCTCTGGTGACGCCGCCGCCCTGCGGCGAGCCGGTGGCGGACGCCATGGGGCGGCTGAGCCCCCGGTACCGGGAGGCGCTGCTGCTGCGGTACGGCTGCGGCTACTCCGCACGGGAGACAGCGGCGCTGATGGACATGTCCTACGGCGCCGGGCAGAAGCTGCAGCAGCGGGCTAAGGCCGCGCTGCGGCAGGAGCTGGAAAAGGAAGGATTGACTGTATGACAGATATCACATACGAACGTGCGCTGCGGCAGGGCGCGCAGCGGATGGCGGCGCTGCTGGCATCTGAGCTGCCAGAGACCGGCGCCCTGCCTTCGCCGGAGTTCACCCGGCGGATGGAGCCGGTGGTACAACAGGGCGCGCGGCGGCAGAGCCGCCGGAGAATGTGGCAGAGAACAGTGGCCGCGCTGGTGACGGTGTGCCTGTCCTGTGGGGTAATACTGGCGGCCAGTCCGGTGGCGCGGGCGGCGGTGAGCCGCTGGTTCGTGCAGATAACGGAGCTGGTGACAGCCTACCGCATCACCCCGGCGGACGCCGGGGACACGGTGCAGGACTACACCCCCACCGCCCCGCTGGGCTATGTCCTGTCGGGCGACTTTATCGGCAGGGAGAACGGCATCCGGGTCATGCGCTGGACGTCCTCACAGGGCGATCTGCTGTTTGAGGCCGTGCCCATGACCGGCGACGAGCCCATCAGCGTGGAGCTGCGAAGCAGCAGCACCGGCGGCCTTTTCTCCACGGAGACGGGGCAGCGTCCCACGGGCGGGGCGGGTAAGCCGGAGGACTACGAGACGGAGAATGTGACCGTACATGGCCTGTCCGCCCGGCTATACCGCATATTACCCGCAGAGGGCGCCTCTCCGCAGGTGCAGCACGGCTGCGGCCTGTGGTTCTATCGGGGAAGCGACCTCGTGCATTTCCATCAGGTGTCCATCCCGGAGGGCGCTGCGGCGCTGGTGTGGGTGGACGAGCGAGCCAACTGCCTGTTCCTGCTGATCGGCGGTCAGTCCCGGCAGGAGCTGGTGTCCACGGCGGAGAGCATATATGAGAGCGAAAGGAGTTAAGACCATGAAAAAAATCACTGTTATCGCGTGCCTGCTGGCTCTGCTGACGCTGAGTGCCTGCGGCGCGGAGACGCTGCCCGCCGATGAAGGCGACGTGCCGCCGGTGGAGGGCATCTCCCAGACGCAGGAGGACGGGCAGACCGGCACGAAGGTGGTCTATATCCCCATGTGGATGCAGGACTACTCCGTGGTGTACTACGACGCCCACCTGAACCGCACTGTGGAAAGCGGCGGCGACCTGACCGAGGAGGAGATCAACAGCCGGGAGGACATCTTCCCGGAGGAGATGTACACCATAGCGGCGGAGCCCAACACCAAGGTGGAGTATGACCTCCACGGGTTTATCCAGAATATCTACTACCGGGGCGGCGATGGGAAGTATTACCTTGACCCGGCCACCGCTGCCGCCATGCAGCCGTAAGCGCTGGGGCGGATTCCCGAGCCAGTGACACGGTCACTGGCTCGGAATGACAGCGCGGCGCGCTGGGAACGGCGGGACACATGGGTCCCGCCCTACGGGGTGCGGCGGTCATTCAGGGCGGGCAGAGGCATCCGCCCCTACAACGGGACGTCGAGGACGCCGTCCCCTACACACTCTGTCATTGCGAGGAGCGAAGCGACGCGGCAATCCGTTCTCCCCAGCCCAAAGAGACGGATTCCCGCGCCAGTGACACGGTCACTGGCGCGGAATGACAGCGCGCCGCGCTGAGAACGGCGGGACACATGGGTCCCGCCCTACGGGGTGCGGCGGTCATCCAGGGCGGACAGAGTCGTCCGCCCCTACGGGGGCTGTCCGCATGTGAAAGAGCCGCTCCGGTGGGAGCGGCTCTCTTTTTTATCGTTATTGCTCCAATGCGGCGGTGACGAAGCCGCGGAACAGGGGGTGGGGGCGGTCGGGGCGGCTCTTGAACTCCGGGTGGAACTGGCAGCCCACATACCACGGGTGCTCCGGCAGCTCCACCATCTCCACCAGACGGCCGTCCGGGGACGTACCGGCGATGCGCAGCCCCGCCTCCTCCAGCGCCGGGCGGAACACGTTGCTGCACTCGTAGCGGTGGCGGTGGCGCTCCCAGATCTCGCTCTGGCCGTAGGCCGCCTGCGCTCTGGTGCCCGCCGTCAGCAGGCAGGGGTACTTGCCAAGGCGCATGGTGCCGCCCTTGGCGGTGACGCCCACCTGATCGGGCATCAGGTCGATGACGGGATGGGCGGTGGCGGAGTCGAACTCGGCGCTGTGGGCGTCCGACCAGCCGGCCACATGGCGGGCGAACTCGATGACCGCGATCTGCATGCCCAAGCAGATGCCCAGATAGGGGATGCGGTTCTCACGGGCGTACTGCGCCGCCAGGATCATGCCCTCGATGCCCCGGTCGCCGAAGCCGCCGGGCACCAGAATGCCCTTGCAGCCGGCGAGGGCATCGGCGATGTTCTCCGCGGTCAGGTGCTGGGAGTCCACCCAGCGGATGTCCACCCGCGCGCCGCAGGCGGTGCCCGCGTGGAACAGGGACTCCGCCACGCTGAGGTAGGCGTCGTGCAGCTCGGTGTACTTGCCCACCAGCGCGATGGTCACGGGGCGGGTGGCGCGGTGGATCTGCTCCACCAGCTCGTGCCAGTGGCGCATGTCCGGCTCGCCGGCGTCCAAGCCCAGCTTGCGGCACACCACGCGGCACAGGCCCTCCTTTTCCAGCAGCAGCGGCACCTCGTACAGGGTGGAGGCGGTGAGGTTCTGGATCACGCAGTCCTCGCTGACGTTGCAGAACAGGGCGATCTTCCGCCGCATGTCCTCGGGCAGCGGACTGTCGGTGCGGCAGACCAGCACATCCGGCTGGATGCCCACGCTGAGAAGCTCCTTTACCGAGTGCTGGGTGGGCTTGCTCTTCAGCTCGCCGCTGCCGGGGATGGACACCACCAGCGGCACATGGATGTAGAGGACGTTGCCCCTCCCCTGCTCCGCCGCCACCTGACGGATGGCCTCCAGATAGGGCTGGCTCTCGATGTCGCCCACGGTGCCGCCGATCTCGGCGATGACCACGTCGGTGCGGCCGTCGTCCATGGCGTACAGGCGGCGCTTGATCTCGTCGGTGACGTGGGGGATGATCTGCACCGTGCCGCCCAGATAGCCGCCCTGACGCTCCCGGTTCAGCACCGACCAGAATATCTTGCCGGAGGACACGGAGCTGTCGCCGGTCAGCGACTCGTCCACAAAACGCTCGTAGTGCCCCAGATCCAGATCCGTCTCCGCGCCGTCGTCGGTGACGAACACCTCGCCGTGCTGGTAGGGGCTCATGGTGCCGGGATCCACGTTCAGGTAGGGGTCAAACTTCTGGTTGCGCACCCGCAGGCCGCACTGCTTCAGCAGCCGTCCCAGCGACGCGGCGCAGATACCCTTTCCCAGACCGGACACCACACCGCCGGTGACAAATATGTACTTCATCCCACCATCTCCCACTCTAAAAAAATATGCTCCGATGGTACACCTCCGCCGCCCCGCTGTCAACGGGGCAAAACGGAGATATTTCATCGGAATTATCGGATAATATGGAGAATTAGGGAGAAATTGTTGCGGAAGGGAAAGTTTTTCTTGCATTGGCGGGCAGATGGTGGTATGGTAGGGTTGGACTCACCCGTTGAGGGCAGTCATACGAGGGCGGACAGAGGTGTCCGCCCTTGCGTTTTTTGCCGTGCGCAGCGGCAGCGGAAAAAGAAAGCCCCGGAAGCCTTGCGATCACAAGGTTTCCGGGGTTTGGCGCGGAAGGAGGGATTTGAACCCTCGCGCCGCTTTTGACGGCCTACTCCC
>OLFZ01002384.1_pt1 | contig 12607 bp, 10 predicted proteins | sample 1604861 | NCBI WGS metagenome assembly OLFZ01 (sample SAMEA3888895, study PRJEB22519) | human gut metagenome | biome: human gut; feature: human-associated habitat; material: faeces | place: Denmark | collected 2011 | reverse complement strand
AGTTGTTTGCATAAGAAATACAGATTGTTAAAAACACAACAATATTATATGAGCCGTAATCAAATAAAATTCTCGTTGTAGCCAGAGCTAATCCGTTTTACTTCCGTTTTTCAAATGTTGTCCGTCCATATTTCAAATGTAGTCCATTCGCACATCATATGAAATGCATTTGAAATACGAATGGACTACATCTTGTGAAGGGGCTTGTTTTTACTTCTGTCGTGGCACATACGGCACGTCGGCACGCGATGACTTGACGTTGTAGTTGTTCATCCACTCTTCAAGCATGCGGCGGTGCTGTGCCAATGTTTCTGCGTATGCGCTCTCCACGGCGAGGTTGCGTGTCTCGCCACGGTCGCGGCGCATGTCGTAGAGCTGTTCGCGATAGCGGCCCTTGTCGTACATCACATATTTGAAGTCGGGAGTGCGCAGTGACCATCCCAGTGTGCCCGAACCCTTGTCAAACATCGTTTCGGTTACTACATATGGTTGATGCGATGCGTTGGCGTTGCCGCTTTCGGCAATAGAACGGAACGAAACGCCACGTGTGCCTTGCGGTGTGCTGGCGCCAGCCCAATCGCATATCGAGGCGAAGAAGTCTGGTCCGTTGTTGATGAGTTGTGGCAATTGTTTGCCGGCGTTCTTCTTGCCGGGTAGCACGACAATCAGCGGAATGTTGGTCACTTCGTCATAAAGAGCCGACTTCTGGTTCCAGTGGTGTGCACCTGTACCATCGCCGTGGTCGCTGGTGAATATCACTACGGTGTTGCGCCACAACGAATTCTTGTCTATTGCATCAACAATCTTACCTATTTCCTTGTCTACATGCTCCACCAGTCGGTAGTAGGCGTAACGGTATCGGCGCCAGTCGTCGTCGGTGTACGATGTTGTGGGGTATGCCGAATAGTTGAGCGATTTCTCGCGCTGTAGTATGTCGGCATCGTACGGACTGATGGCGTAGTTGGCGGGCAGACCCGGACATTTACTTACGTCGGGCGCTGAAATCTCGGCAAACGGCAGGTTTTGCTGACGTGCAAACTCGCAGATGTTGTGCGGATTGTCGAATGATGCCACGAGGAAGAACGGTCGCTCGGGTTTGCTGTGCTTGTTGAGGAAGTCGACGCATACTTCTGCCAGTCCGGCATCGTTGTGGTTGTGAATGTTGCGGAAACCGAACTCGCCGTCGGGTATGGATGCTGTGTGAGCGTGCCATTTTCCGGCATATGCGCATTCATATCCGGCATCGCCTACGAGTGTGCCGAGCGTGCGTGTGCGAACAGAGTCGGGTATAGGTGTTCCGTTGCGTTCTACGCCCAGCTCGTGTGCCATATATCCTGTGAACATTGACGCGCGCGACGGTCCGCTGAGTGGCGACGAGCAGTAGGCGTTGGTGAATGTCACGCCGGCAGCAGCCAGACGGTCGATGTTGGGTGTATGCAGGTCGGTGTTGCCAAGGCAGCTCATGGCCGTTGCCGTCTGTTGGTCGGTCATGATGTAGATGATGTTGGGGCGCTGAGCTGCCATCGTTGCGATGGGCGCAAGTGCCAGCAGAGGTTTCAGTAGATGTTTCATTTCTTTATTATTGTTCTATTAGTATTATTTGAATATATGTTACGGTTTGCTTGTATTTGGACCTTGTTATGCTTCGAAACGTCACTTAAACTATGAAAAAACGTAAAAATGCAACTTTTTAGTTATTTTTTTTCCCGTTTTTTTTTTGCAGCAATGGAAAATATTATTAATTTTGCCATCGTGTAAAGAATAACGCTAAATGTAGCGAAGATTTTTTTGATTTGTTTTAGTAGATTAGTTTTTAAGTAGTTTGTTTTTGAAAATCGGATGCCGTGAGGCACCCGATTTTTTTGTTTGTATTTTACTGTATTTTTGTCTTCTTTTTTGTCTGTCTGCTTTATTTGTTATTTAGCATTGTAGACAGAGTGCTCATAGTGTTCATAGTGTTCGTAATAGTATTGTCCCTTACCTTTAGTGCGACTGCCGTATTCTATAGCGCGAGTAGGGCAGTGGTGATAGCATGCGAAACACGACAGGCATTTGCCGTTGTGTTTCCATACGGGTGTTTCTCCATTTTGGCATTCAATGTCGCTTGTGGGGCATACCTTTGCGCACTTGCCGCAATGTATGCATCTGTCCGGGTCGACACGAAACTTGCTGTCGCCTATAATCCAATTGACAAAGGCGTGACCTAAGAGTCGGCTGTTGATGCGTGGCCAGCGTCCTTTAGTTATGTTGAAAATACCACGTTGTTTGTCAAGTATGCTGTCTATGAATTGTGTGAGTATGCGGTGGGCTTGCATTTTTTTTTGTATCTCACTTGACTCGTTGTCGAGATTCATAAATGGCAGACCTATGTACGATTCGGGCATAATCAGTGATATGGCGCTGTCGGCCTTCAGTCCTATGGCAGCCAGGTCTTTCTGGAATATGTCTACTGCTTCGCCTACGGTGTCGCCGGCTGTGCAGATAATGTAGCAGTAGCGTCCTTGGGCGTTGGTTATGCGTAGTTTGGATATAAACTCCCTTACCATGAGTGGCGGTCGCCATCCATGTATGGGAAATAGGAATCCGATTGGTTCATCCGAATCAAGTGTATATTCGTGGATTTTATCGCTACCACCATGCTTTTTGCATTCGGCTGCAATGTCGACAATGTTGTCGCCTGTGAAGTATTTTATTCTTTTGGCTGCCCAGCGGGTGTTGCCTGTGCATGAAAAGTAGAAAACCATAAGCTTGCAGTGATAAGGATTGTGTATGAAACAAAAAGGCAGGGTGCGCTGTTGTCTTGTGCGTACCCTGCCTTTATATTGGTTTCGGTCTATCTGTGAGACCGTCTTTAGAATGTGCTTTTTATTTTGCTTCTTCCATTACGCCTTCGATGTACAGACGTGTAAGCTCGGTTACGCCGTTTGATCTGACTGTAATGGTCTTTTTGAAATGTCCCGGGAATGTGCCTCGACCGTTGTATGTCACCTTTATCTCACCCTTCTCGCCTGGCTTGATAGGAGTCTTGGTGAATGAGGGGATTGTGCATCCGCAGCTTGCAATGGCCTGATTGATTACCAGCGGTGCTGTGCCTTGGTTGACGAATGTGAACACGCACTTCTGTACAGGTTCTTTCTCTGAGAATTTTCCGAAGTTATAGTTTATCTTCTCAAATCTGATTGAAGCCTGTTTCTCTTGTGCCATTGTCATGCTGACGCATGCGATGAGCATGGCAAACACTATAAAAAATCTCTTCATATTATTTTCCAGTTTTTTATTGTTAATGTAATAACTCTGCAAAATTACAAAAAGATTTATGTCTTGGGCACAAAATGGGCATTTTTTTGCAATTATTATATTAAAATCTGCCCTGTTCGCCGAGATAGCTGTCCTTGAATCCGAGGAAGTAGAGCACACCGTCGATGCCGATGGTGTTGATGCTCTGCTTGGCATTTGCCACAACGCGGGGCTTTGCATGGAATGCTATGCCCAGACCTGCTTCACCCAGCATTGGCAAGTCGTTGGCTCCGTCGCCTACGGCAATGGTCTGTGCCAGGTTTACCTTCTCCACCTGGGCTATGAGTTTGAGCAGTTCGGCCTTGCGGTGTCCGTCTACTATCTCGCCAACGTAGCGTCCGGTGAGCTTGCCGTTGTCGTCAATCTCCAGTTCATTGGCATAGACGTAGTCGATGCCGTACTTGCGCTGTAGGAATTCGCCGAAATAAGTGAATCCACCGCTGAGGATGGCTATCTTGTAGCCGCAACGCTTCAGCACAGCCATCAGACGGTCTACACCCTCTGTGATAGGCATGTTGACGGCTATGTCTTCAAACACGCTTGAGTCCAAACCTTTCAGTAGTGCCACGCGACGTGTAAAGCTCTCCTTGAAATCTATCTCGCCACGCATGGCGCTCTCGGTGATTGCCTTCACCTCAGCACCTACACCGGCACGCTCGGCAAGTTCGTCGATGCACTCGGTCTGGATGAGTGTAGAGTCCATATCGAAGCAGATGAGTCGGCGCATGCGGCGATACATGTCGTCACGTTGGAACGAAAAGTCGATTTCCATTTCCGACGATATGTGCATCAGTTCCTCCTGCATGGCAGCACGGTCGGTAGGTGTGCCGCGCAGTGAGAACTCGATGCAGGCACGCACGTTGCGTTCCGGGTGCTTTATGCTCATGCGTCCGGTGAGTCGCAGTATTGAGTCGATGTTGAGTCCCTGATTTGTGATGACTCTTGTGGCAGCTTCAATCTGCTTTGCCGAAAGCGAACGGCCTATGAGCGTGAGTATGAATCGGTTCTTGCCCTGGCCGTTTACCCAGTTCTCGTATTCGTCGTCGGTGACGGGTGCGAATCCGATGTTCACTCCCAATTCGGTGGCTTTGAACAGCAGTTCCTTCATTACCTGACCCGAAGCATTCTCGTCAATGCGTATGAGTATGCCCAGCGACAGTGTAGAGTGGATGTCAGCCTGGCCTATGTCCAATATCTTGGCATCCTTGCTGGCAAGGATTTCCATTATGGATGTGGTCAGACCGGGGCGGTCGTTGCCCGTTATTCTTATTAGTATCTGTTCTTCTTTCGAGTTGTTAGTTTCCATTTATTCTTTTAGGTTATTCTTCGGCAAACAGTCGTATGCGCTGTTCTTCCGACAGTTTGCACACAATCAGCTGGTTGTCTTTTTCGGCTACGATGTAGCCGTCGAGTCCCTGCACCACCACTTTCTTCTCCTCGGTGGTGTGTACTATGCAGTTGTGCGAGTCTATCATGTGTATGTTCTCGCCTATAAGAGCGTTGCCGTAGAGGTCCTTGTGTGTTTGTTCCATAAGTGATGTCCATGTTCCGAGGTCGCTCCATCCGAAGTTTGCCGGACATACGAATATCTCTTCGGCTTTCTCCATTATGGCGTAGTCTACCGATATGTTTTCGCATTCGGGATAGCGGTTGTCGATAGTGGGCTGCTCTTCGGGTGTGCCGTATATGTCGAGCATGCCCTCGAACACCTTACTTATAGTAGGGCTGTACACGCGGAAGGCGTTGACTATGGTTGAAACGCTCCATACGAAGATGCCTGCATTCCAGAAATAGTTCTTGTGTGAGATGTATTCCTTAGCTGTTTCGTAGTCGGGCTTCTCGCGGAACGAGTCGATGCGGTATATCTCCTTGTTGCGTGGCGACGCAGTAGAGAGGTCTGCCTGGATATATCCGTAGCCCGTCTCCGGGCGTGTAGGTGTCATGCCGAGCGTCACGATGGCATCGGTCTCTGACGTGAAGTTCATACACAGGCGTATGATACGTCTGAATTCCTCGTTGTCGGTCACGATATGGTCGCTTGGTGTTATCACCACATTTGCCTTAGGGTCTTGCGACTTGATGCGCCAGCTTACGTAGGCTATGCACGGGGCGGTATTGCGTCGGCATGGCTCAAGCAATATGTTCTCAGCCTTTACTTCGGGCAGTTGCTCTCGAACGACGTCGGCATACTTCTTATTTGTCACTATCCACACGTTCTCGGGCGGACAGATGCCCTTGAACCTGTCGTATGTAAGTTGCAGAAGCGAGCGACCGACACCAAGGATGTCGATGAACTGCTTCGGGCGGTCGGCTGTGCTCATAGGCCAGAATCTGCTGCCTACGCCACCTGCCATAATAACAAGATGATTACTTACTCGAGCCATAAAAAAGTTTATTGTTTATCTTGCAAAGATAGGAAAAATTGGCTATATTAGAAACTTTTTAGGCTATGGTTTTCAGAAAACGGCGTTTTTATCTGCTTTTATAGCATGTCGTCGAACAAAAATCCCATTTCCGGTTCTATATTCTGGGGTTCTTCTTGTAGTGAAGGTTCGTAGTTGTCGTCACTAAACTCGAGCATAAGTTGCTGCGCTGCTTGCGACGATGTGTTGATTTTGTAGTATCCTCGCTTGTCGCAACGGCACACAAGCGAGTCGTGCGACTGCGAATTGGCATTGAGCCATTGTCGTACGCTATGGTGTACGTCGTCGATGAGTATGGGCGCAAACAATGTGTTGCACGTATTGTATATATGCAATGCTATCTTGCGTACTGGCAGTCCGCTCTCGCCGGCTTCGCACAGCACGCTGATTATATCGTTAGCGTATTTGTTGGATTCGCGCATATCATTAGGAAAGTTTCGCCTATACAAACTGACAAAAAGAAAGCTGCACACATATCATACATACGATATGCATGCAGCTATCTTTCTTATAAGATAGAAACGGATATTCTATTTTACATTAAGCTAAAGTAACGAGGTTGTCCTCATTCTTTACCTTGCCCTCTTTCAAGAGCCATCCTGTACCGAGGTAGACTTCCTCAGTAGAAATCTTTGCGGCTTTAGCTATCTCAGCTACGCTCATAGCCTTGCCTGCAGCTGCCAATGCCTGGTAAACGTCACCAGCACGGAAACCAGCGTTTTCTGCGCTTACTGCTACCTCTACAGCCTTCTTGCAGGTTGCACGCTTAGTAGTAGTTGCCTTAGCTGCAGTAGTTTTCTTGGCTGCAGTTGTTTTCTTTTCTGTTGCTTTCTTTTCTGCCATAATTTTGTGTAAATAACATTAATATAACGCTTCTCGTTAGCGTTTGTCTTTTTTATACGTTTGCAAAATTAGTCAAATATTTTTTCAAAAGGATAACGAATATATGAAAAAAGCCCGCCGAAGCGAGCTTTTCGATATATTTTTTTAATTTTCTTGACGTAAGTCAACTTTAAGTTGCAGTTCATCAAGCTGTTTCTGGTCGATTGCAGACGGTGCATCGAGCATCACGTCGCGTCCGCTGTTGTTCTTCGGGAATGCTATGCAGTCGCGTATTGAGTCAAGTCCTGCCATGATCGAAACGAAGCGGTCGAGTCCGAAAGCAAGACCTGCGTGAGGAGGTGCTCCGTACTTGAAGGCGTTGATGAGGAATCCGAACTGTGCCATAGCACGCTCCTCGGTGAAACCGAGAATGCCGAACATCTTCTCCTGCAGTTTGCTGTCGTGGATACGCAAGCTTCCGCCGCCCACCTCAATGCCGTTGCATACGAAGTCGTAAGCCTTGGCGCGTACCTGCTCAGGATGTGAGTCGAGCAATGGTATGTCGTCGGGGTTAGGCATAGTGAACGGGTGGTGTGTAGCCATAAGGCGCTGCTCCTCGTCGCTCCACTCGAACAGTGGGAAGTCGACAATCCACAGACACTCGAACTTGTTCTTGTCGCGCAGTCCGAGACGGTCGCCCATCTCCAGACGCAGTGTGCAGAGCTGTACGCGTGTCTTGTTGGCGTTGTCGCCAGAGAGGATGAGCACGAGGTCGCCGTCCTTGGCGCCAGTTGTATCTTTCACCTTGGCAAGTACCTCGGGCGAGTAGAACTTGTCGACCGATGACTTTACGGTGCCGTCCTCGTTAAACTTGATGTATACCAATCCCTTGGCGCCTACCTGCGGACGCTTTACGAAGTCGGTAATCTGGTCGAGCTGCTTGCGTGTGTAGTTGGCGCAACCTGGTACGCATATACCGCCGATGTATGTAGCGTCGTTGAATACAGAGAATGTGCCGGTGCCCTTGAGATCGTCCATGAGCTCTACGAACTCCATGCCGAAGCGCAAGTCGGGCTTGTCGCTACCGAAACGGCGCATAGCCTCGTGCCATGTCATCTGCTGGAGCTTGGCAGGCAGCTCTACGCCACGAATCTCCTTGAACAGATGGCGTGCCATGTCCTCAAAGAGGTTGATTACGTCGTCTTGGTCGACAAACGACATTTCGCAGTCGATCTGTGTGAACTCAGGCTGACGGTCGGCACGAAGGTCCTCGTCACGGAAGCACTTGGCTATCTGGAAGTAGCGGTCGAATCCGCTCACCATGAGCAGCTGCTTCAGTGTCTGCGGGCTCTGTGGCAGAGCGTAGAACTGACCCGGGTTCATGCGCGAAGGCACAACGAAGTCGCGCGCACCCTCAGGTGTAGAACCGATAAGGATAGGAGTCTCAACCTCGATGAAGTTCTGAGCATCGAGGAAGTTGCGTATGAGGATAGTCATGCGGTGGCGCAGCTCCAGGTTCTTGCGCACAGTAGGACGGCGCAAGTCGAGATAGCGGTACTTCATGCGGATATCGTCGCCGCCGTCGGTATTGTCCTCAATAGTGAACGGAGGTGTAGCACTCTCTGAAAGGATGTTCAACTCAGTGGCGATGATTTCGATATCGCCAGTAGGAAGGTTGGCGTTCTTGCTTTCGCGCTCATTGACAACGCCAGTCACCTGGATGCAGTATTCCCGTCCGAGTTTGCCTGCACGTGCGCAAAGCTCGCAGTCGTCCGAGTCGTTGAAGACAAGCTGTGTGATGCCGTAGCGGTCGCGCAAGTCAACAAATGCCATACCGCCCATCTTTCTAACGCGCTGTACCCATCCGGCAAGTGTTACGGTCTTGCCGGCATCGGAGAGACGTAGCTCTCCACAAGTGTTTGTTCTATACATATATATTATAGTGTATTTATTTATTCCGATAATATGCGCTAATACCACGCAAAGTTATAGCGTTTATTCCGAACCACCAAATTTATAGCATAATTTTAGTCTCTATTTCCTTTCAGCGCGTTTTCTAACGTCTATTTTGTAATGAAAAGAGTCTATCTTCTTATCATTATCTTCTTTCCGCCATTGATATATATGCCAGGTTGTGTGGGGCGATGGTTGTAGCGTCGGCCTTGCATATCGTACCAGATAGTTGAGAGATTCTGCTTGTCGACAGTCTGGATATTGATTCCGGTAGACATTAGGTCCGTTACGTCTTTTGTTGTGTAATGTTTTTGGCTGTCTTTTTCATTCGAAATTTCAATGTATGTATCTTTCTTCAGGTCGTATACGTCGATGGTCTGTTGATTGCCAGAGTCAGTATTGAAAACGAACGAAATCATATTGCCGCGTTCGGCTATGCGGAAGGTCTTGTAGTACCACTTTTTGCCCTCTATTGTTTTGGTAGCGGTCACTGCGTCGCCAGGCCATTTGCCGCTTGTTGTCAAGTTTTCGCCCGACTGGTCTTCCCATGCCCAGAAGTTCACGCTTTTCCATCCTACATTGTCTGTATTTACGTATACTGTTATGTCGTATGGAGTGAATGCCTCTGGCTTTGAAATGTCGTATGTGCGTGTTGCTATAGCCGACACTGTTGAGCCCGTGAGCAGTCCCACTTTGAGTGTTGTGGTGCCCATAGGTATTTCTATTTCCGTTCCGCTTGCTGCTTTACGGCTTTGTGCAGTTGGTTCGGTTCCGTCGGTGGTGTAGACAAGTTGTGCGCCTTGCTTGTCGCTTACGGCTGTAAGGCGAGCCTTCTGCACGTCGTCGTAATGTCCTGACGGCAGGTCTATCCATGCTACGTTGCTGCTGTTGCTGAGCAGGTAGCGATAGTGATAGCCGCGCAGTATTTCGGTGAATCCTGAAGGTGCGGTGTATTGGTTGGCGTTGGCTCCCATTGCGGCATACAGTGTTCCGTGTGAACCTTCGGTCTTCAGAACGTTGTAGTTTGCGCCCATCCTCACGTTGAATGTGGTGTTGCTGGTGTTGGTAATGCCGGCAATGTGGCGGGCGTTAATCATCTTCTTGATGTCGGTAGGGTAGGCTTGCCAGTGTTTGTAGAACACGCATGGTGTGCCGCATGAAGCCAGTATGTAGGCATTGGCAGCAATGGTGTCCTTGCGTATCGGGTCTTGCTGTTTATCGCTTGAGCGATATTCGGTGTCGTGGTTTTCAACGAAGGTTACCGCATATTGGCGATAAGAGGTATTGCTGATGAGTCCGTCCTTTGCCTTGCTGCCCCAATTATTGGCGATGAGGTCGCGTACGGCGTAACGTACGGGGAAGTCGAAAGCGGCTGATGTTGGTGTGCCGTTCACCTTTGTGGCGTTGATCCATGCTGTGACTTTCGATACGTCACCGTCCCAGTATTCACCCACCGAGTAGCCAGGCTTGGCAGCAGTGTTGTATATGCCGGTGAACTTGCCTGCGTAACCCTTCACCATGTCGTAGCGGAATCCGGCATAGCCGAAATCGTTGAGCAGCATGTCGAGATATGCCTTTACTACAGTCTGCACGTTGGAGCTTTTGTGGTCGAGGTCGCGCATGCCGTCCCAGTCGTCGCCCGTATCTTTATTGCTGCTGAGGGTAATCTTTGGAGTCTGTTTGTTAGCCCATGACAAAGTTCCTCCTTTGTCATCATCACTGCAGATGTCGGTAGAATTCATCTTGTAGGTCACGCCCTTATATGTCTCTACGGGGAAGTCTGTCCAGCTTGTCAGTGTATTGCGATGGTTGATTACTACGTCGGCAATGGTGCCTATTCCTTTGCTCTTGAATGTATTGATCATCGAGCGCAGTTCGGCTTCATTGCCAAACGAACTGTTGTAATTGCTAAACCAGTACAGGTCGTCATATCCCATAGAGCGTCCGCTGCTGCAGTTGGCACTTTGTGGAATCCATACCAGACTGAAGTATGGCGCAAGATCATCGGCTTGGGCTTCCAGATTGCACCACTTCGATGCACGATATGAATCCCAATAGAATCCTTGCAGCATCACACCGTCGTAGTTGGCGGGCCAGCCTTGAGCCTGCATGCTTAGTGATGCCATAAGGGCAACGAGGGTCGTGTAAATCTTCTTCATCTTATTCTGTTTTTAGTTACTTTTTGTTTAATTGGTTTATCACTACTACTAACTATTTACTATTACTTACTACTACTTTTCAACATAATAAAATGACTGCTTATTTGGTTACAACTACTTGCATCACGCAACTAAATGAACCTTTTATTTTTATGCTTCAAAGTTACTTCAAATTCCATTATAGGTGTATATAATTTATGTGCAAACGTGCAAATGAAATGTGCAAACGTTTGCATATCAGCGCCTGATAACAAAAGAGACCACTCACACATAGTGAGCAGTCTCATACAATCCAAATTAAAACGTGTAAAACCTTAATTAACCTTTGAGGTAGTAGTTGTATATGATTTTGAAAGTACAGTTGTATATTCTTCTCCAAATTTACTTATAATTCTATTATTGGTATATATATTTAATGTGTAAACGTGCATATAAAATGCGTAATCGTTTGCATTTTTCAACAAAATAGGCGACTCTCGCAGATTGAGAGCCGCCTATTGATTATACTGTGTTTATTCAGGTGAAGTTGCTTATTTCACTGTGCAGTAGATATTCTCTGATGTCTTTCTTGTAGGATACAACTTGATAGTGTTGCCTGCTACCGAGAGGTTGTCGCCACCTGCTGTCAGGTTGTTGAGGCTTCCACCGAGGTTGATGTCCCAACCACCATTTACGCGGAACTTCCAACCATCAGCTGTAACACCTGCATTTGTTGCCTCGAAGCAATACTCTTCAGCATTCCAAGTCATGACTGCGTCGCCAGCCCAATTGTTGAAGCCACCGATGATGCCCATGGTCTCAACCTTAGTTGCTGTGATGGTGCCTTCTCCAAGATTAACATCGAAGTAGTAGACACCCTCTCCAGCGTTAACACCGAAGTTTCCACCTTCGTTGGTTGCAGCATCCGAGAATGTATTGAATGCACCAGCATTGATTTCGTTGTCCCAGCTTCCAGCTACACGCTGGAACTTGAACTGGAGGCCAGCTCCGTTAGGATCGGCTACATATACATAACCAGTGTATACGCCCTTTGCCTCGTCTACGAGAGCGAGCTTCTGGTCAGAAGAACTCCAACCATCAGTGCTGCCGATGAAGTAGATGAACGGATCGTAGTTCACTTCCTCCAAGGTGTAAGAGTAGTCCATCATGTTGATGGTGAGCTTATACTTACCAGCCTTGGCAATCTTACCAGCCTTAGCGTCACCGTTGGTCAGCGCACCAGTCATGCTGTCGTCGCCGTCAACCTTAGGACCTACTACGCCGGCAGCCCAGATGTCGCCAGAGTCGATGTTCTTCTTAGGAATGATCTTCCAGTACTGGTCAGCCTTTGTTGTCTCGAAGCTTACGGTGAAGACCGGATCCTCATAAACGTCCTTGTCGCTGTGGTTGAATGCCTTTGCGGCTTCTTTCGTCCATCCGCCATGTGCTTCTGTTGTGAACATGTCGCCTACGAGGTAATAGCCCTCTTCGATAACCGGAGCCACAGGAATGGCACTAACCTGGAATGTAGCAGATGTTGCCATCTTAACCTTAACGGCTGTCGCTCCATTGCTTACCCATGCGTCGAGTGTTGCGTCGATGTCGCGCCTAGTGGGGCGCTTGCCATACTTCTCGACGATGTAGTTAGCCAAGTCTGCTGTTGCCATGTTGCCATCGGCGTCAATGTCGAACGACTGGCCGTCGAAGTTGATCTTATAGGTAGGTGTGTAGGCAGCGTTAGAAGATTTGGGGGCTTCGATGCTTGCCACCTTCACTGTCTCTGTCTTGACGTCAGCCAGATTGATGACGCCTACGGGAGTTACGCTACCGTCGCCGAATGCCACGGCTTTCTCCTCAGGATTGGTCTGCGGATGTGCCCAGTCTGTGAAGTCCTCGGTGCAAGACACCATAGACATCAGCAGGGTCATTCCCAATAATATTTTCTTAATCATAATTGTCTTTGCTTAAAGTGAT
>OLFZ01002379.1_pt1 | contig 12644 bp, 9 predicted proteins | sample 1604861 | NCBI WGS metagenome assembly OLFZ01 (sample SAMEA3888895, study PRJEB22519) | human gut metagenome | biome: human gut; feature: human-associated habitat; material: faeces | place: Denmark | collected 2011 | reverse complement strand
TAAAGTTTTAGAAAAAACTATTCCAAACAAACAACATAGAAGCCTGCTCATACCTTGAGCAGGCTTTCTTCGTTTATATAAGTTTTTATTTTATGAGAGATGATAATCGTTTTACTTATATTAGCGCCATAAGTCCGTGTAATCCGTGTAATCCGTGCCTTATCTATATTCTAAGAAGCTTACACCACACCCCTTTCTAAGTTCCTTAACCCTGTAAAACCACAAAAAAACTTTAATTCTACCCTTCCCTGTAAAAAAGTCAGCATTTTTTTGCGTTATCACAAATATTTTTTGTACTTTTGCCTACAAATAGTAAATAATTAAATAAAAAGACATTATATGCTTACACTTAAACTCATCAGTGAAGAAACTGAACGTGTAGTTAAAGGTCTTGAAAAGAAGCATTTTCCAAATGCTCGTGAGGCCGTAGAGAAAGTATTGGAGTACGACAAAATCCGTCGTGAAGCTCAGCAGAAGTTGGATAACAACAAGCAGCAGGCTAACCAGTTTGCCAAGCAGATTGGTGCCTTGATGAAGGAAGGCAAGAAAGAGGAAGCTGAAAGCGCTAAGGCGCAGGTAGCTATGCTCAAGGCTGACGCTAAGGCTCTGGAAGAGATCATGGAGAAAGCACAGAACGATATGACCAATCAGTTGCTCGAAATCCCTAACATCCCTTGCGAACTGGTTCCTGAGGGTAAGGATGCGGCTGACAACGTGGTCGTAAAAGAAGGTGGCGAAAAGCCAAACCTCGGTGAGGATGCACTCTGCCACTGGGATCTCCTGAAGAAGTACAACCTCGTGGATTTCGACCTCGGTGTAAAGATTACCGGTGCCGGCTTCCCTGTATATATCGGTAAGATGGCTCGCTTCCAGCGTGCTCTCGAGGCATTCTTCCTCGATGAGGCTCGTAAGAGTGGATATCTTGAGATTCAGCCTCCTTATGTAGTAAACGAGGATTCTGGTCGTGGAACTGGTCAGTTGCCAGACAAGGAGGGTCAGATGTATCACGCTAATCTCGACAACCTCTTCCTCATCCCTACTGCTGAGGTTCCTGTAACCAACATCTTCCGTGATGTCATCCTCGATGAGAAGGATCTCCCTATCAAGCGCTGCGCTTACTCTGCCTGCTTCCGTCGTGAGGCTGGTAGCTACGGTAAGGATGTTCGCGGCTTGAACCGCTTGCACCAGTTTGATAAGGTAGAGATTGTACGCATCGATAAGCCAGGTCACTCTTACGAGAGCTTGAACGAGATGCTCGACCACGTAGAGGGTCTCTTGAAGAAGTTGGAGTTGCCATACCACATTCTCCGTCTCTGCGGTGGTGATATGAGCTTCACCTCTTCTATCTGCTACGACTTCGAGACCTGGAGTGCAGCTCAGGGTCGCTGGTTGGAGGTTTCATCAGTATCTAACTTCGAGAGCTATCAGGCAAACCGTCTCCACTGCCGCTATCGCCATGCAGAGGACAAGAAGATTGAGCTTTGCCACACCTTGAACGGTTCTGCTCTCGCCTTGCCACGTATCGTTGCAACCATCCTGGAGAACAATCAGACACCAGAGGGTATCCGCGTGCCTAAGGTATTGGTACCTTACTGCGGATTCGAGATGCTCGATGACAAGAACTTCGATTAATTCGAAAGAAAAAGACTGGATAGACATCCATACAAAAACATATTGTACGAGGATAACTTCGACTGCCCCAAAAGGTGGTCGTAGTTATCCTTTTGCATTTTTAATACCATGCACAAACATGCATAAACAACTAAATTAGAAACAGACAATAGTCAACATAAAAAGTTAATAGCCAATGAACAAGATTATCAAGAAAATACAATACTCAGAAAAGGTATTTCGTTTCGATGTGGAAGCTCCACTCATTGCCAAGAGCCGCAAGGCTGGCAACTTCGTCATCATCCGTGTAGACAACAACAGTGAGCGCATGCCGCTGACCATTGCTGATGCCGACATAGAAAAAGGCACCATTACTCTGGTAGTGCAGAAGGTAGGCTTATCATCAACCAAGCTTTGTGCCCTAAACGAAGGCGATGAGATTCATGACGTAGTAGGTCCACTCGGAAACCCAACACATATCGAGAACTTCGGTACCGTCATCTGTGCCGGTGGTGGCGTAGGCGTAGCTCCTATGCTCCCTATCATCAAGGCACTGAAGGCTGCGGGCAACCGTGTGCTCAGCGTGATTGCCGGAAGAAGCAAGGACCTCGTCATCATGGAGGATGAGGTACGTGCTTCAAGTGATGATCTCATCATCATGACCGACGACGGCAGCTACGGCGAGAAAGGTGTTGTTACCGTGGGTATCGAAAAGCTCATCAATCAGGAGCATATCGACAAGGTATTCGCCATCGGTCCTCCTATCATGATGAAGTTCTGCTGTCTCCTGACCCAGAAATACAATCTCTCTACTGATGTATCGCTCAATACTATCATGGTGGACGGTACCGGTATGTGCGGTGCCTGCCGTCTGACTATCGGCGGAAAGACCAAGTTTGTCTGCATCGACGGTCCTGAGTTTGACGGTGCCCAGGTAGACTGGGACGAGATGTTCAAGCGCATGGGAACCTTCAAGGACGTAGAGCGCGAGGAGATGGAACACTTCGAGGAACATCTGGCTACCATAGATGCCGAAAAGAAGAAGGAGACCACAGACATAACAATGGACGTAGAGCCAACAGATGCATCCATCGAAGAGCTGACAGACCGCAACGCCGAGTGGCGAAAGGAATTGCGTGCTTCCATGAAAGCCAAGGAACGTACGGCTATCGAGCGTGTGAAGATGCCGGAACTCGACCCAGTATATCGTGCAACTACCCGTACGGAAGAGGTGAACATCGGTCTGACCAAGGAGATGGCATTGACCGAGGCAAAGCGCTGCCTCGACTGTCCTAAGCCTACCTGTATGGAAGGCTGTCCGGTAAGCATCAACATTCCTTCATTCATCAAGAATATTGAGCGCGGTCAGTTCCTGGCTGCTGCAAAGGTTCTGAAGAACACCTCTGCCCTACCTGCTGTCTGCGGACGTGTCTGCCCACAGGAGAAACAGTGTGAAAGCAAGTGTGTGCATCTCAAGATGAACGAGCCGGCAGTGGCTATCGGATATCTGGAGCGTTTTGCAGCCGACTATGAACGTCAGAGTGGCAACATTTCAGTTCCTCAATGCGATGAAGCCAACGGAATCAAAGTTGCCGTTGTCGGTTCAGGTCCTTCCGGTCTGAGCTTTGCTGGCGATATGGCAAAGAAAGGATTCGACGTCACCGTATTCGAGGCTCTGCACGAGATAGGTGGTGTATTGAAATATGGTATCCCAGAGTTCCGATTGCCTAATGCCATCGTAGACGTAGAGATTGAGAACCTTCAGAAGATGGGCGTGAAATTCATCACCGACTGCATCGTAGGCAAGACCATCTCTGTAAAAGACCTGGAAAAACAGGGATTTAAGGGCATCTTTGTGGGTTCGGGAGCAGGTTTGCCTAACTTCATGAATATCCCTGGTGAGAATGCATTGAACATCATGTCTTCCAACGAGTATCTTACCCGTGTGAACCTGATGGATGCCGCCAATCCTCATACCGATACCCCTATCAATCTGGGAAAGAAGGTGGTTGTTGTGGGAGGTGGAAACACAGCGATGGACAGTTGCCGTACCGCCAAGCGTCTTGGAGCAGAAGTAACATTGGTTTATCGCCGTTCTGAAGCAGAGATGCCTGCCCGACTAGAGGAAGTCAAGCATGCCAAGGAAGAAGGCATCAACTTCATGACTCTCCATAATCCTAAGGAGTATGAAGCTGACGAGAAGGGCGCTGTGAAGTCTGTTGTCCTCGACGTCATGCAGCTGGGAGAACCTGATGCCAGCGGTCGCCGTCGTCCGGAAGCTACAGGCGAGACCGTGACTTTGGAGTGCGACCAAGTGATTGTTGCAGTAGGTGTAAGTCCTAACCCTCTTGTTCCTCAGAGCATTGAAGGATTGGAGCTCGGCAGAAAGAACACTATCGCCGTAAACGAGCAGATGCAGAGTTCTATCGCAGAAATCTACGCAGGTGGTGACATCGTCCGTAGTGGTGCTACAGTAATTCTTGCCATGGGTGATGGAAGAAAGGCTGCACTGAATATGAGTGAAAGACTCTTGAAATGATAAACAAGAAAAAGATAGTGTGTCATAAGTCTAGATAATAGTTGGCGCATAACAGTTGACTACCGCATGCACATCAGTTGGTGTGCGAGTGCATATCAGCTGATATGCGAGCGCACAACAGCTGTTGTGCGGCCAGAGATACTAACTTTCTCACAAACATTGACTGTCTTTTCCGAAAACATATCTATAAGATATAAAAGAAAAAGAGGGTGCGTCATGAACTTATGACACACCCTCTTTTCTAATTATGTTTTAAAGATTGAATCTCAAACCAAACTGAAAATTGAAGTTAAGTTTCTTATCCTTGAAAGTGTTTTCAATCTCGCTGCCATTGTCAATGTAATATTTAGCACCCGGCTCAATATACAAGCCTACATTTGGCGTGATATCATATTGTGCTCCGAGCGAAGCTTTTCCGGAGAACTGCACTCTATCCCGTTTGGCATTCTCTTTCTTTACTCCCTCCTCTTCCGTATCATTCTTCACATTCAAGTCAGCCTCAGCACCAGCCATCACATAGGCATGGAATCCTCCACTCTTCCATAACTCATAGTTCAAACCTACCGGGATGCCCACATAGTGAAGCACCTGATGAACATTATAATTGTTGTGAGGTGCATACGGATAGAAGTCGGAAGAGGTGCGGGTATACACGAAACCCGAACTCAACGACAGACGTGGAGCAATACCAAATGCCACCTGCAATCCTACAGAGACAGGAGCATGATGCTTGGCTTCGCCTTTATAGGTTTTCTGAACCACCTTATAGGATGCCATCAGATAATCGATGTCATTCACACCTCCTACTGTTGGATCAGGAACAACACCCGGCATAGGGTCTGCCAAAACACCAGAACCAGAACTCGCATAGGAATCATCAGAAGTAGACAATCCCAAGTTCGGACTCAGATTTTCTGCATAGAGTTTCATAGACAAGCCAGCAGTCTCTTCATGATGAGAGAATTGATAAGCATCAGCCACTACGGCATTCGCAAAGAGGTTATCAATAGACTTTGCCTTTTGATTCTGTCTGGTCGGAGAATCCTGCTGAAGATTTGATTCAGTTTTCTCTTCTGCAGATGAGACTGGCTGAGAATCAACAGATGCCACCATCAATTCATTCTCCGAAACTGGCATCACTTCATTCTCGGAAGCAGAAGCCAAAAGAACTGTTTTATCAGCCAAAAGCTGTCTTCCAGCATTTTTACCTTCTACGGTTTGCTTTGGATTCCTTTTCATCCCCAACCCTACATTGCCATCTCTGGAATCAAGCGTATTCCCTGCTCCATTTTCCGACGTCTTACCCATAGGATGCGAATGCTCTGCAACCGCAGATGCAGATGCTTTATCTGTTACCATTGCCAACTGCGAACTGGCAAGTTTGTCTTCCTCCTGATGGAAGTAGACATAACTACCTCCTACTCCCAACAAAGCCACAGCCGCCGCAGCAGCAGACCAACGTTTCCAAGTGTTTATATGGATTATTTTACCAGGTTTAGATACCTCTTGATGTCCCGTCTTCTGAGCAAGCGATTGTTCAATACCCGCCCACAAGTCACGGCTGACAGACTCTTGATAGTCTGCCAACTGATCTCGAAGTTTGTTTGTCCAATCATTATTACTCATATTCTTTCTCGTTTAATTTACTCAGATAATCATTAATTTTTCTTGCCAAGAGTTTCTTGGCTCTCAGATACTGCGATGCCGAACTACTTTCCTTAATGCCTAACCGCAGGGCTATCTCCTTATGACTCAACTGTTCGAAGACATACATATTAAGCACCAATCTATAGCCGTCAGGCAGTTCTCCAATCATTTTAGTCAGCTCAGCAGGTGGTATCTTTTCTACAGGCGGTTCCTCTTCCAAAGGCTCATCCGGAAATTCTTCCACCAGCGTAAGTTTACTTTTCTGCCGAACACAAGTAATCGCCTCATTTACAACAATACGAAACAACCACCCCTTCAGTGACCCTTCACCTCTGTACTGAAAATTCGGAATCGCAGCAAAAACCTTGATGAAGCTGTCCTGGACAACATCCTCGGCATCTTCGCGCAAAGGGACATACCTCAGCGCAACCGCCATGGCATGCCCTACATACCGTTCGTACAACCGATGCATAGCATCCCGGCTGCCACGAAAAATATCGTCCAAAAGCTCCTTCTCAGATTCCACTTTTATTTTCTCTTTTATTAATTAAACGAAAGATATGAAAATCCTTGCATCAAATCATGAACTTTTTATGAAAAACTTATCAAACGACATCAAAAACCATTCCCTCCTGAGAGAGTATGGAGTGATCAAACACCGCTTTCGCTTCTTCCAGTAAGACCTGTTCGTCATTATATCTCGCACTATAATGTCCCAGAAGCAAGGTTCCCACACCAGCACCTGCTGCTATGGTAGCAGCCTGGCGTGCCGTACTATGATAATATATCTTGGCACGATCTTCCTGATCCGATGTATAGGTACTTTCATGATATAACACGGTAACGCCCTTCACCTTCTCTTTCAAACCTGGCACAAAACGAGTATCACTGCAGTAAGCATAACTGCGGGGAGAATCAGCAGGCTGAACGAGTCGGGCATTCGGGATAACATCACCATCCTCATTCGTCCAATCAGCACCATTCTTGATATTGTTGATCTGACTGACCGGAATGCCATAATAGTCTATCATATCACGACGGATATGTGGCAAGGTAGGCTTCTCACGGAAGATGAATCCACAACAAGGCACACGATGCTGCAAAGGTACAGTTTCAACCGTAAGAGAGTGGTCCTCATATATGACCTGCTGCTTCTCTGTATCAACGGGAATCATTTCCATCTCATACTCCATCGTCTGCATGAAGAATTCAACCTGCTGCCTGAAGAGAGGTTCATAATCCTTGGGAGCATAAATTCTCAACTTGGAAGTACGTCCGAGCATTCCAAGCGTAGACAACAATCCCATCAAACCGAAACAGTGGTCGCCATGCATATGACTGATAAAGATGGCATTCAGTTTGGAGAAATGGATGTGAGAGCGACGGAACTGCATCTGCGCTCCTTCACCGCAATCCACCATGAAGCACTTGCCTCTCATCTCTATGAGTTGAGAGGAAGCGTTATGTTTGAGGGTAGGCAGCGCACTGCCACAACCCAGAATATGTATCTTAAAAGGTTCCATTAGCAAAATTATTCATCTTACACCGTTCCTGATTCACAAGGCAACTATTCCTGACGCTTAAAGACGAAGATACCCTGATGATTCTCCAACAGCAAACTGTCAGGACCCAAATTATCGATATCAAAGGTGTCCTTATTCAAAAGCAGCTTACCATTCAGGATTTTCCAGGAAGTCCAAGGGTTGGTTTCAGCCTTGACATTATTCTTCACCACGCCACCTTCCAGAAGGTCGAAATTCTTATCCAGAGAAATCCACTTACCCAACAAAGAAGTCAGATTGATAACCTTCCTGGCTACCATCTCCCCATCCTGTGCCTTATAAGCCAAAAGGGCAATACGGTCGCCAGCCATCAATCCTCCCTGAACAATAGAAGGGTCAGCGTCATCAATAAAGACAGAAAGCGTATCACCCTCATCAGAACACAGTTCCAGACTGTGCATGGATGTACCTTCTCCGCACACACCATATATCGTAGAATCATTCATCTCCTCTACTTCAACAGAGTCATTGGTACTGATAACAGAAGTCTCCTTCTTTTCCTTACAGCTATTGGCAGCAAACATGACTACCAAAGCTATCGCTATATACACTAACTTTTTCATAACTTTCCTAAGTTAAATATTAATATTGCTCAACATGACTGTTGATTTCCCAACTTATCTACGTTTACTCACTCTTGCGTTCTTCCTGCTTGGCTTCATTCCAGAGTTGATCCATTTCTTCCAGGCTCATATCCTTCAGATTTCTGCCCTGCTTAAGGGAATGATCTTCCACATAATTGAAGCGACGGATAAACTTCTGGTTCGTCTTTTCGAGGGCATTGTCAGGATTGAGTTTGTAGAGACGGGCAGCATTGATGACAGAGAAGAGGAAATCTCCCAATTCCTGGGTAGACTTTTCCTTGTCTTCCCTAGCCAATTCCACCTTGAGTTCCTCCAGTTCTTCCTGCACCTTATCCCATACATCTTCCTTTTCCTTCCAGTCAAAGCCCACATTGCGAGCCTTGTCCTGAATGCGATAAGCCTTGATAAGCGAAGGAAGAGAATTAGGTACTCCACTCAGGACTCTTTCATTGCCATCCTTCTCCTGCTGCTTGATCTGCTCCCAAGTCTTTTCCACGGAAGCCGCAGTCTTGGGTTTGCCAGCCTTCAATGCCTGAGCATCAGACTCCTTATACACAACCTGTCCGGCTTCATTGATATACATATCAGGATTAGAGACCGTCCATTCCCCCTCTTCATTCCAATTGATGAACGGATGGCGGAACATAAGTTTATCAGCTTCCTGGTTGCAGACATCACAAATATCAAACTTGCCATCTTCACGACCAATAATGCTATAAAACATCACATGTTCCAAGACGTCACCCAATTCTTTCTTTATATCCTTATAATCACGCTTCATGAGGGCATCACAAAGTTCGAAAGCCTCCTCGATGGTGTTAGGTCGAAGACTTTCAAACGTCTGTTTTCTGTCCCAAGGACATTGAACACGAAGTCGGTCCTGAACATCCAGCAATCTGCTGAATGCAGCTAGTTTTTCTTCTTTTGTATGCACTTTTATAGAGTTAAAATTAAATATTCATTATAAAATCATCGATAATCGAATTATTTTTGTGCAAAGATAGGCAAAAAATTTGGCAGAAACAAATTTTTTAATTATCTTTGCACTCGAAAGATAACTTTTCGAGCGATGTTTCAATTCTTGAAACGTCAAAATCACTCAGAAACAATATTCACATATACAATATATAATAATGTATAGCAAGGAAGAATTATCAGCAAATAGTGTCGTTCAGTTGAAGGACATTGCTAAGCAAATTGGAGTCAAGATTAAATCTGGCGACAATAAGGAAACGATTATCAATACTATTTTCAATGCTCAGACAGAGGATTCTACTCTGGCTGCAACAAAACGCAAGCGTACCCGTATCGTCTCCAGCAAAGAGGATAGAGTATATAGCGTAAATGGTATCGACGGAGAAAACTTTGACGTACAAAAGCATCAAGTAACAGGTCCAACAGAGAACAATGCGAAGGAAGAAGTCCTCCTGGAGGAAGAGACAACAGACCCATTGGCAGCATTCCCAAAACACCGTGGGCGCAAGAGCAAAGCAGAGCTTGAAGCCATAGCTGCTGCCAAGGCTGCTGCCATCAAAGCACAGCAGGAAAAACAGGATGCGCAACATGGAACTCCAGAAGAGGCAAACCTTAACTTTTCAGAGCAGAATGTGCCTGAGACATTAACCACAGAGCAGTCTGATTCTACTGGAGATAGCCAGAACGATTCGGCCACATCAGGAGAAAACCACTTCCAGCAAAACGATTCCTTCATACCGGAAGAACAATTTGCACAGAACGAGGCAAACAAGGACAATCAAGGAAACGATAAAGAGGAACTGATTGCAAAATTGCAAGCCAAAATGGAAGCACACAACAACAAGAATACGGATACAGACAATGATGCCGATTCTGCTGAAGAGAATCAGGAAGCACACAAGCCAGAAGCAGCAGCCAACAATGCAAACGGTATATGGGAGGGAGATCCTGGTGATGGTACTGACTTCATCACCGTTGTAGACATTCCTATCGAAGACCAGACTGCCATTCCTTCGGTAGACATCTTCGACAGACCAATCAATACAGCCAATCCTGCGGCAGCACAGGAAACACCTAACGTAGAAGTGATTCCTGAGCCAGCCTATGATTTCTCTGGCATCGTCACATCATGCGGAGTGCTTGAAGTGATGCCGGATGGATATGGATTCCTGCGCAGCAGCGACTACAATTACCTTTCTTCACCAGACGATGTCTATGTATCTGCCAATCAGATCAAGCGATATGGTCTTAAGACGGGTGACGTTGTATTCTGCCAGGTTCGTCCACCACACGAGGGTGAAAAATACTTCCCACTCACTAATATTGAAAAGATCAACGGTCGTGAACCATCAGAAGTAAGAGACCGTGTACCATTTGAACATCTAACTCCTCTCTTCCCAGACGAGAAGTTCAATCTTTGCGGAGACCGTAAGACCACCAACCTGAGTACACGAATCGTAGACCTGTTCTCTCCTATCGGTAAGGGACAGCGTGCCCTTATTGTGGCTCAGCCTAAGACCGGTAAAACCATCCTCATGAAGGATATCGCCAATGCAATAGCAGCCAATCATCCAGAAGCCTATCTGATGATGTTGCTCATTGATGAGCGTCCTGAGGAGGTTACCGACATGGCCCGCACCGTCAATGCAGAGGTGATTGCCTCTACATTCGATGAACCTGCTGAGCGCCATGTGAAGATTGCAGGTATCGTTCTGGAAAAGGCAAAGAGAATGGTTGAGTGCGGACATGATGTAGTCATCTTCCTGGATTCCATCACCCGTCTGGCTCGTGCTTACAATACAGTGGCTCCAGCATCCGGTAAGGTTTTGACCGGTGGTGTTGATGCCAATGCTTTGCAGAAGCCTAAGCGCTTCTTTGGTGCTGCACGTAACATCGAAGGCGGTGGCTCTCTCACCATCATCGCAACAGCCTTGATTGATACAGGTAGCAAGATGGACGAAGTAATCTTCGAGGAATTCAAGGGTACAGGTAACATGGAATTGCAGCTTGACCGCTCACTCAGTAACAAGCGTATCTTCCCTGCTGTCAACCTCGTGGCTTCATCTACACGTCGTGATGATCTCCTGCAAGACAGAACCACACTCGACCGTATGTGGATTCTCCGCAAGTACATCTCTGACATGAACCCTATTGAGGCAATGAATACCATTCACAAGTCTATGCAGAACACTCGCAACAATGACGAGTTCCTGCTTTCGATGAATTCATAAAAAAGTCTCAGCATAGTCTCATTGACTCAAATCAAGAAATGCATGTCATATACACATTTCTTGCAAAAATATTCTTTATTCCGATAAAAAAGTGTTAACTTTGCACTCGTATTAAGGAATAACGAATAATAAAATTTAAAAGATTAGAAAAAATTATGATGACTATGTTTACTTTAGCGTTAGCAGCAGTAATGTTCTCAGGAATGGTTGTATGTATGGGTATGTTCTTGAAGCATGTTATACATTCTATACCAGAAGTTGTAGATATCAACCACAGAGTATGTCTCTGCAAGTAAAGTAGACTCAAAATATTTCAGAGAGAGATTTAAAAAAGAAAGGGCGGGTTCCGAATATGGAACCTGCCCTTCTTGCTTTATTGTTATTACCAATCAATCTTATTTACCGCTTTCCGGTACCAGGAACTTGTCACCAGACTGCTTAACCAATTCCTTGGCATACTTCTCTGGATAACCAGGACGAGCTGGACGAGCACCCAAACCATACTGGGTCTTCTCGAAAGTACCGTTCTTGTCGGTTGGCTTGATGATCATATCATTGTACTTCACCACCATGAACTCGAAAAGCTGGTTCCAGCGAGCCAACATCTGCTGAGCCTTCTCTACACTGTAGTCGTTGAGATACTTCACAGCTGCCTGTGGGTTCTGGGCATAAAGCTCCTGAGCCTTCTTCTCAACACCTGCCTGAGCAGCGAAATAGCTGTTGTCCAAGCTATCACGAACCTCCTTCAAGGTTGGGAACATCAGGCTGTAACGAGGATAAACCATGTTGCTGGTCATGTTGCAAACCCAGTAAGCGTTCTTCTTGCTGAAATGCACCGCATCAACACCAGGAGTATTATAGCACTCAGGACGCTGAGTCATTGAGCAATAAACCGGAGTGAATGCAGCCATGTTGGCATCATCATTGGCAAACCAGAACACGCCACCAATCTCTCTTGGCAACCATGAACGCATCTGACTTACGAATACGAAACCACTCTGCTGGGTGCTGACAGGACGCTCGTTGAAATACTGCTTGCCATCCACCTTGTACATCAATGGTGTAGGACGATATGGCATCTCCCAGATACCACCGCCGATATCAGAACCGTCGGCTACAGAAAGAGGAGTACCCTCGTAATGATCGCGCATCACATTCTCCACATCCTTCACGCTCACCTTCTTGTTAGGAACCACCCAGAGAGGCATATCCTGAGCATCAGGATTCTTTCCGAGTGCCCAATCCAAATATGGAGTCATGTCATAGAAGTGGTTGAGCATAGACCATGCACGGGCATCGCAGAAACGACGGCCAGAGAAATCAGGCTTGGCATAAGCCATCTTCCAAGAGAAATCAGCATCCTTGCCCTGGAACCAGCCCTTGCTGCGAGCAAAAGAAACCACGTCCTTGGCATACATCACGTTCTTCTTGTCCTTCATATTGAACTTGCCGATGCGGCTCTGGTTGGCATGCGCACAGATGGCATCATCCGGAA
>OLFZ01002376.1_pt1 | contig 12655 bp, 9 predicted proteins | sample 1604861 | NCBI WGS metagenome assembly OLFZ01 (sample SAMEA3888895, study PRJEB22519) | human gut metagenome | biome: human gut; feature: human-associated habitat; material: faeces | place: Denmark | collected 2011 | reverse complement strand
CTACACCGGCGTGACGGCCAATCCGCGCGTGGAGACGGTCGAGGCCATCGCCGCACAGTACCGCCGCTCGGGCTGCGACGGGTTCGTCGCCGTGGGCGGCGGCTCGCCGATGGACGCGGCCAAGGCCGCCGCGGCGCTCATTGCCCGCCCGGGGCGCACGGTCGCGCAGCTCGGGGGACTTTTAAAGGTGCGCTGCCGCGTGCCGCCGCTTGTCGCCGTGCCGACGACGGCGGGCACCGGCTCGGAGACGACGATCGCCGCCGTCGTGACCGGCAGCGACCACCACAAATACGCCATCAATGACCTCTGCCTGATTCCGCAGGCGGCGGTGCTCGACCCTGCGCTCTCGGCGAGCCTGCCGCAGGATGTGACGGCACAGACGGGCATGGACGCCCTGACGCACGCAGTCGAGGCCTATATCGGCCGGTTCTACAATACTGCCGAGACGCGGCGGATGGCCGAGCGGGCGGTCGCGGGAATCTTCCGCCACCTGCCGGAGGTCTGCCGCGACGGCGGGAACCTCGGGGCACGGCAGGCGATGCTCGCCGCGTCGTATCAGGCGGGCTTCGCCTTCACGCGCGCGGGCGTCGGCAACGTCCACGCCATCGCGCACACGCTCGGCGGTCTGTATAACACCCCGCACGGTCTTGCCAACGCGGTCATCCTGCCGATCGTTCTGGAGGACTACGGCGCGGTCGTGTATCCGAGACTTGCGCGCCTGAGCGAGATCGCCGGCGTCAAGACCGAGGGCACGGACGCGGAGAAGGCGCAGGCCTTCATCGCGGAGATCTATGCCATGAACGAGCGCATGGGCATCCCGAAGGGCTTCGACTTCATTCAGGAGGAAGATATCCCGCAGATCATCGAGTGGGCGCTGGCCGAGGCCAACCCCAACTATCCCGTGCCGGTCGTGTACAACACCGCGCGCTGCCGCAAGGTCATCGAGGACATCCGCGCCAAGGCTGCGGAAAACCCGGCTCCCGAGGCGCCGAAGGCGTAAGGCTGCCGCTTTCACAGAGCATAGGAAACAGAAAAACTCCGTACGGGCAAACCGTACGGAGTTTTTTTCGCGGCAGGCTCAAGCGGACTGCCGGTCTTTTTTGCTGCCGATGCCGCCGTGCAGGACGAAGCGGCAAAAGCCGTTGTCCGGGTGCGCGGACACAATGCGGTAAATGAGCAGCGTGATCGCGTAGGCGATCGTGGCTGCGACCAGACCGACGATCATCGCGCCGAGCACGTCGGACGGGTAGTGCGCCATGAGGTAGTTGCGCGCAATGCCCATCACCGGCACGAACAGGAATGCCCAGTAGCGCGCGGGCTTTTTGCCCGTGAGCACGAGCGCGGTCACGCCGGCCATTGCGGCCGTCACATGGCCGGAGGGGAAGGAGTATTCGCTCTCGGCATACGCGCCGGCGGCCTGCCACCAGGTGCGGAAGGGCTCGACCGTCAGCGGGCGGGGCCGGGCGACGAAGTCCTTGAGCCAGAAGTTCGTGATGAGCGCGCCGCAGCACACGGCGCCGAACATGCAGATGCCCGCCTTGCGCGTTTTCGGAAAGAGCATCAGCGCGATGCCGAGCGCGAGAAAGACAATGCCCTTCTCGCCCAGCAGCGTGATGGCCCGGCACAGCGGCGTGAAAACCCCGCCCGCGGCCTCGGCAAGTTTGTGCAGCGCCTGCAAAATGGCGTAGTCATAGCCCGCAAACGCGGTGTTGAGCCACTGCGCGATCGCAGTCAGTTCCATAAATAATCACCGTCCGGAATCAAAAAATTGCGGCAGTGCGGCTGAGCGCCTGCCGATGAGCGGCGTCGAAACACGCCGCAGCGTAACTTTGACATCATACACCGCCTGCGCGTCTTTTGCAACCGTTGCCGCCGGAACGGAGGGTGAAAGTTTTGAATGAACGATTTTTATCAAAAACAAAAATGGAACGTTTTCTGTATTTTGAACCGGTTATTCTGCTGCGGGGCTTGACTTTGGCGTGAAAAATCAATATGCTGGTAAACGGAAATTCAATCTTTAGATAGGAGCGATTTTTGCATGATTCTCGATTGCAGCAAGTATGTCGGCCCTTGTAAGTGCGGCCGCGAGCACACCCTGGAGACGAAGAAGGTCGTCGTGGAGTATGACGCGCTCGACAAGTTCGACCAGTATATGGACGAGGTCGGCCTGACCGGAAAGCGCGCTGTCATCTATGACACGAACACGTATAATCTTCCGACGCTCAAGCATGTGCGCGCCGATCAGGAGATCGTTCTCAACGCCGAGGGCCTGCACTCCGAGAAGGGGATGATCGAGGACATGATGCGTCAGCTCGACCATCCGGATGTGATCGTCGCGGTCGGCTCCGGCACGATCATGGACTTCGGCCGCTACCCGGCGTACCAGCTCGGCATCCCGTTCGTCGCCGTGCCGACGCTTGCGAGCTCCGACGGCTTCACGGCCAACATCTGCTCGATCATCATCGACGGTCAGAAAAAGTCCATCCCCATGCAGGCTGCGGCGCTCGTCGTCTGCGACCTGAACGTGGTCTCCGGTGCGCCCCTGTGGCTGACCGTGAGCGGCATTTCGGACATTCTGGCAAAGTACATTTCGCTCGCGGACTGGAAGATCGCGCACCTCGTCTCGGGCGAGTATTATTGCCCCATGGTCGCCGATCTCGCCGAGGAGGCGCTGACCATTATGCGCAAGGCTGCCGATGATATGGCGGCCGGCGGCAAGCCGGACTTTGAGGCCATGACCATGGCGCAGATGATCTCCGGCCTGACCATGCAGCTGCTCAACCACTCCCGCGCTGCGTCCGGCGCCGAGCACCTGATGGCGCACCTTGTGGAGATGAAGCCGCCGCGGTTTGAAAATGCACACGGCATGCACGGCCAGTGCGTCGGTGTGGGTACGTACCTGTGTGCCAAGGAGTACCATTACCTTGCCTCGCTCCCGACGCCGAAGGCCAAGCCCTTCGAGCCCCTGACCCGCGCATGGGTGGACGAGAAATTTGGCCCCCTCGCCGACGGCATCATGAAGGAGAACGAGAACGACGTGCTCGGCACCTTTGATCCGCAGAACATCGTTGACCACTGGGACGAGATCCGCGCCATCATCGCCGAGATCCCCTCGGCCGAGGAGCTTGCCGCCCTGTGCGAGAAGCTCGGCGCGTTCTACAAGCCCGAGCAGATCGGTATCGACCCGGCTCTGTCGGAGGATATGCTCAGCGTTTCTGCGGCCATCCGCAACCGCCTGACGCTCATCCGCATGCGCCGCGTGCTCGATTTCGGCGAATAATTGCAGATGGAAACCGTATGTGCCCGGAAGCAGCTGCTTCCGGGCGCTTTTCGCTTGTGAAACAGGGCGTATGGTGGTATAATATTCTGATTCTAATTTTGTAAAAGGAGGCCGTGCCATGCCGGATTTTGAAGTCGTTTCGCCCTACGAGCCGTCGGGCGATCAGCCCGAGGCGATCGACGCGCTTGCGCAGGGCGTGGAAAACGGCATTGACGAGCAGGTGCTGCTCGGCGTGACCGGCTCCGGCAAGACGTACACGATGGCCAAGGTCATCGAGCGTGTGCAGCGGCCGACGCTCGTGCTCGCGCACAACAAGATCCTCGCGGCGCAGCTGTGCAGCGAGTTCAAGGAGTTTTTCCCGAACAACGCCGTGGAGTATTTTGTCAGCTACTATGACTACTATCAGCCGGAGGCGTACATCCCGCACACGGACACGTTCATCGAAAAGGACGCCTCCATCAACGATGAGATCGAGCGTCTGCGCCACTCGGCCACGTCGAGCCTGTTTGAGCGGCGGGACGTGATCGTCGTCTCGTCCGTGTCGTGTATCTACGGTCTCGGCGACCCGATCGACTATGCCAACATGGTCATTTCGCTGCGCACCGGTCAGCAGCGTGACCCGGAGGAGCTCATGCGCAAGCTCATCGATATCCGCTATGAGCGCAACGACATCGCCTTCGCGCGCAATATGTTCCGCGTCCGCGGCGACACGATCGACATTTTTCCGGCCTATTCGTCCGACCATGCCGTGCGCGTGGAGTTTTTCGGCGACGAGATCGACCGCATCTCGGACATCAACGTCGTCACCGGCGCGCCCATCCGCACGCTCAGCCATGTGGCGATCTATCCCGCGTCGCACTATGTCACGACGCATGAAAAGATGGAGCGCGCCATCGGCGAGATCCGCGCCGAGTGCGATGCGCGCGTGAAAACGTTTGAGCAGCAGGGCAAGCTCCTCGAGGCGCAGCGCATCCGCCAGCGCACGGATTATGACATTGAGATGATGCAGGAGCTCGGCTACTGCTCCGGCATTGAGAACTACTCGCGCATCATCAGCGGCCGCGCCCCCGGCAGCGCGCCGATGACGCTGCTGGACTATTTTCCGAAGGATTTTCTGCTCTTTGTCGATGAGAGCCACGTCACGCTGCCGCAGGTGCGCGCCATGTATCGCGGCGACCGTGCGCGTAAGGACTCGCTCGTCGAGTACGGCTTCCGCCTGCCGAGCGCGTACGATAACCGCCCGCTGAAATTCGAGGAATTTGAGCAGCGGGTGCATCAGGCCATCTATGTCTCGGCCACGCCGGGCGATTATGAGCGCGAACATGCGGGCCAGATCGCCGAGCAGATCATCCGGCCGACCGGTCTGCTTGACCCGCAGATCTTCGTGCGCCCCATCGAGGGGCAGATCGACGACCTCATCGGCGAGATCAACGCCCGCATTGCCAAAAACGAACGCACGCTCGTGACCACGCTCACGAAGAAGATGGCCGAGGATCTCTCGGCCTACCTCACGAACGCGGGCATCCGCTGCCGGTATCTGCACCACGACATCGGCGCGATCGAGCGCATGGAGATCATCCGCGACCTGCGCACGGGCGCGTTTGACGTGCTCGTCGGCATCAACCTCCTGCGCGAGGGACTGGATCTGCCGGAGGTGTCGCTCGTGGCGATCCTCGATGCGGACAAGGAGGGCTTTCTGCGCAGCGAGACGAGCCTCATCCAGACGATCGGCCGCGCGGCGCGCAACGCCGAGGGCACGGTCATCATGTACGCGGATAAGGAGACGGCCGCCATGCACGCGGCCATCATGGAGACCAACCGCCGCCGCGCCAAGCAGGCGGCCTACAACGCCGCGCACGGCATCGTGCCGAAGACGATCGTCAAGGGCGTGCGCGAGCTGCTCGAGATCTCCGGCGACGTTGAAGCGCCCAAGCGCGCCGATGGTGTGAAGATGACGGAGGCCGAGCGCCGCGCCGAGATCGCGCGGCTCGAGGCACAGATGAAGAAGGCGGCCGAAATGCTCGAGTACGAGTATGCCGCCGTGCTGCGCGACCGGCTCATTGAGCTGCGCGGCCAGTGACGCGCAAGGAGGACACCTGAATGAAACTCATGATTCTCGACGGCAACAGCATCATCAACCGCGCCTTTTACGGCATCCGGATGCTCAACGCGTCCGACGGCACGCCGACAAACGCGGTCTACGGCTTTCTGAGCACGTTCCGGCGCGTTTTCGACCTGGCGCAGCCGCAGGCGGTGTGCGTCGCGTTCGACGTGCATGCCCCCACGTTCCGCCACGAGCAGTATGCGCTCTACAAGGCACAGCGCAAGCCCATGCCGGAGGAGCTCGCCGTGCAGATGCCGCTGCTCAAGCAGACACTCGACTATATGGGCGTGCGGCGGCTGGAGCTGGCCGGCTGGGAGGCCGACGACCTGCTCGGCACGGTCGCGCGCCGCTGTGAGGCCGCCGGTTGGACGTGCGACGTCGTCACCGGCGATAAGGACAGCCTGCAGCTCATCACCGACAGCACCCATGTCTTTAACGTCAAGACCCGCATGGGGCAGACGGATACGATCGAATACACGCCCGAGCGCTTTCGTGAAGAGTACGGCTTTGACCCCATCCGCATGATCGACCTCAAGGCGCTCATGGGCGACGGCTCCGATAACATCCCCGGCGTGCCGGGCATCGGCGAAAAGACGGCGAAGGATCTGCTCGTGCGCTTCGGCACGGTGGCGGACATTTACCGCGACCTCGATGCGCTGGACATCAAGCCCGGTGTGCGCAAAAAGCTCACCGAGGGGCGCGAGAGCGCGCAGCTCTCGTTCGACCTTGCCACCATCCGCACGGACGCGCCGATCGACTTTGCACTCGAGTCGGCCGTCTGGGATCACGACTATCAGCCGGAGCTGTACGACTGGTTCCGGAGGCTCAACTTCACGTCGCTGTCGGAAAAGTTTGGGCTGCAGCCGGCGGACGGTGTAAGCGCACCGTCGAGCGCGCTGCCGACCGTGGACGTGGCGGACAGCGCCGCGCTGCGCGCGCTCGAGCAGGCGGTCACGGCGGCGCCCTATGTCGCGGTGCTCGCGCCCGACGGGCTCGACACGCTCACGCTCTGCGACGGTAAGGCGTGCTATGTGCTCTCGTGGGCGCAGCTCGGCGATGATTATAACGCATTTTTGCGCCTGCTGTTTTCCGACCGCGTGCGCAAGGCCGGACACAACATCAAAGACCTCATGCGCGCGCTGCTTGACGAAGGACTGCCGACGGACGGCTTCGTGTTTGACACGGCACTGGCGGCCTACCTGCTCGATGCCACGGCCGGAAGCTATGACCTGCCGCGCCTTGCGCAGACGTATCTTGGCGAGGAGCTGCCGGATGTGCAGAGCGTCTGGGCGCTGCAGCCGGTGCTGCACGAAAAAATGGACGCTCAGGCCATGCTGCCGCTCTACACGGACGTTGAGCTGCCGCTGTGCCCGGTGCTGGCGCGCATGGAGCAGGCGGGCTTTCTGGTCGACCGCAAGGCGCTGTACGACTTCGGCGAGAGCCTCACGAGCAGCATCGAGCAGCTCCAGCAGAGCATCTGGGCGCTCGCGGGCGAGCCGTTCAACATCCAGTCGCCGAAGCAGCTTGGCAACGTTCTGTTCGAGCGGCTCATGCTTCCGGCCGGGAAAAAGACCAAGACCGGCTGGAGCACGAACGCCGCCGTGCTCGACAAGCTGCGCGGCAAGCATCCGATCATCGAGCAGATCCTCGATTACCGCACGCTTACAAAACTCAAGTCCACCTATGCCGACGGGCTGCTCAAGGAGATCTCCGCCGACGGGCGCATCCATACAAACTTCCAGATGACCGTCACGGCGACGGGGCGCCTGTCGTCGACAGAGCCGAACCTGCAGAATATTCCCGTGCGCCGCGAGCTCGGCGCGCAGATCCGCAAGATGTTCGTCGCCTCGCCCGGCAGGGTGCTCGTGGATGCGGACTACAGCCAGATCGAGCTGCGCCTGCTTGCGCACATCGCAAACGATGAGACAATGATCGCCGCCTTCCGCAGCGGGGAGGACATCCACGCCGTCACGGCGTCGCAGGTGTTCGGCGTGCCGCTTGCGGAGGTGACGCCGCTGCAGCGCTCGCACGCGAAGGCCGTCATTTTTGGCATCGTCTACGGCATCTCGGCCTTCAGCCTTGCGCAGGACATCGGTGTGTTCCAGAGTGAGGCCAAGGCGTATATGGACAGCTATTTTGCCAAGTACCACGGCGTGCGCGCGTATATGACGCGCGTCGTCGAGCAGGCCAAGGCGGACGGCTATGTCACGACGCTCTTCGGCCGCCGCCGCGATCTGCCGGAGCTCAAGTCCTCAAACTTCAACCTCCGCAGCTTTGGTGAGCGTGTGGCGCTCAATATGCCCATTCAGGGCACGGCGGCGGACATCATCAAGGCAGCCATGGTGCGCGTGGACGCGCGCATGCGCGCAGAGCACCTGCAGGCGCGGCTGCTGCTGCAGGTGCACGATGAGCTCATCGTCGAGTGCCCCGCGGAGGAGGCTGAGACGGTCAAGGCCATCCTCGTCGATGAGATGGAGCACGTGGTCGATTACCGCGTGCCGCTGCTCGTAGACGCGAAGATCGGCGCAAGCTGGGCGGAGGCGCACTGATGGACGTCACGATCGGTGATGCGCGCAGCGCGCACCTGCCGCAGCTTGAGGCGCTTGAGTGCGCGTGCTTTTCCACGCCGTGGACACGCGCGCAGCTGGCGAGCCAGCTGCCGGACGACCGGCACGTGTTTCTCATCGCCGCGGCGGGGGAGACGGTGCTTGGCTACGCAAACTTCCTGCACGTGCTCGATGAGGGCGACATCGGGAATGTCGCCGTCGCGCCGGAGTTTCGGCGGCAGGGGGTCGCGGATGCGCTGCTCGAGGCGCTGTGTGCGCGCGCGGCGGCGCTCGATCTCGCATTTTTGACCCTGGAGGTGCGCGCATCGAATGCGCCCGCCATCGCGCTGTACCGCAAGCACGGGTTTCAGACCGTCGGTCAGCGCCGCAATTACTATCAGAAACCGGACGAGGATGCACTGCTCATGACCTGGTTCCGGAGAGAGGCGGAGACAATATGATTATTCTTGCGATCGAATCTTCCTGTGATGAAACGGCCGTTGCCCTTGTGCGCGACGGGCGCGAGGTGCTGACCGATCAGGTCTTTTCGCAGGCCGACCTGCACGCTGTCTACGGCGGCGTCGTGCCCGAGATCGCGTCGCGCTCGCACGTGGAGGTCATCTCCCAGCTTGCCGACCGTGCGCTGCAGGTGACCGGTCTGAGCCGCGGCGACATTGACGCCGTGGCCGTCACGTGTGCGCCGGGGCTCATCGGCGCGCTGCTTGTCGGCGTGAACTTTGCCAAGTCCGCCGCGCTCGCGCTCGGCGTGCCGCTTATCCCGGTGCACCATGTCCGCGGCCACATCGCGGCAAACTACATCGCCTACCCGGAGCTGGAGCCGCCGTTCGTGTGTCTGGCCATCTCGGGCGGCAACACACTCATCTGCGACGTGCGCGACTATACGGATCTGCGCATCCTCGGCGCGACGCGCGACGACGCGGCCGGTGAGTGCTTCGACAAGACCGCGCGTGTGCTCGGTCTGCCGTATCCCGGCGGCAAGCCCATCGACGACCTGTCCAAGACCGGCGACGACCGCAAGTACAAGCTGCCGATCGGCCACGTCGACGGCTGCCCGTATGACATGAGCTTCAGCGGGCTGAAAACAGCCGTCATCAACCTCGCCCACACGGCGGAGCAGAAGGGTGAGCCGCTTGATAAGGCGTCGCTTGCGGCGTCGTTCTGCCGCGCCATGAGCGAGAGCCTTGTGCCGCGCACGATGGCGGCGGTCAGGGAGCTCGGCTATGACAAGCTCGCCGTGGCGGGCGGCGTCGCGGCAAACTCCCGCATCCGCGGTGATTTTCAGGCCGCCTGCGATGCGGCCGGTATCCGCCTGTTCGTCCCGCCGCTGAAACTCTGCGGCGACAATGCCGCCATGATCGGCTGCCAGGCGTACTACGAGTACCTGCGCGGTGCGCGCGCGGGCAGCGAGCTCAACGCGTGGGCGAACATGGAGATCTCCGAGGTCCCGTTCTATGGGCACGCATGACGGGCACCGCGCCCGCATGAAGGCGCGCTTCGTGCGCTGCGGGCTCGATAATTTCGACGATCACAGCGTGCTCGAGCTGCTGCTGTTTTATGCCGTGCCGCGGCGCGACGTCAACGAGCTCGCGCACGCGCTGCTGGACCATTTCGGCACGCTTGACGCGGTCTTTGAGGCAAGCTTTGAGGACATGATGCAGGTGCCCGGTGCGGGGGAGAACGTGGCGACGCTGCTCACGCTCGTCCCGCAGGTCAGCCGCCGCTATCAGCTGGCCAAGCGCCGCCAGCAGACGATCCTGCGCTCGAGCGCGGAGGCGGGGCAGTACCTCGTGCCGCTGTATCTGTATGAGCGCGCCGAGGTCGTCTACCTCCTGTGTCTGGACGCCAAGGGCGGCCTCATCAGCTGCCGGGAGGTCGGGCGCGGCGTCGTCAATGCCGCTGAGGTGTCTGTGCGCACCATCGTCGAGACGGCGCTGTCGCAAAAGGCGGTGTCCGTCATCCTCAGCCACAACCACGTCGACGCCTACGCGCTGCCGTCGCGTGAGGACGAGCTGACGACCAAGCGTGTGCGCGATGCACTTTTGCTCGTAGGAATCACGCTGGCGGATCATATCATCGTCTGCGGCGAGGATTATGTGTCGTTTGCCGACAGCGGCCTGCTCTGAATCATCACCGGCGGCACAAATCCTGCATTTTGCCTGTCAAGCCTTTTTTCAAATCTCTCGCTCACGCGAGAGATTTGTATTATGGTAACAAAATTGCGGTTTATAAAATCTACAAAGTCCGTTTCCGGATTTGGCTGTTTTGTGCAAAAGAGCGGAAATGCATTGAAAACACTGGAATATTTGCGTGTTGAAAACCATGTTGAAAATGTTGATAACTCACAGCAAAGGCGAAGACGATAGAATGTTATGTAAACATAATGTCATGAAAATGTAAGAACTTTGATTTGCACCCTATCCGCAAATGCCTGAAACAACGCGGGTTTGCGGCGGCGGGTAACAGTGCAAATTCTGCACAAGCGACATGAATCGAAGATAACCGACAAAACGTGCAAAAAAACAACATTTTTTCATGCATGAAAACAATTAGTAATCATCGAACTTTGGTGTTGACATCCGCAGAGACTTGTGATAGAATGTGCAAGCTGTTAGAAATTCGCTAGTGTAGCTCAGTTGGTAGAGCAGCTGATTCGTAATCAGCAGGTCGTGTGTTCGAGTCACATCACTAGCTCCAAAGCGCCTTGCGGTCTTGCCCGCAGGGCGTTTTTGCGTTCCGTGCTTGACGCAGTGATCGGGGCACAGTATAATAAGTAAGACATACGCAGTATCCGCAGAGCCGTCCGGGACGGCATTTTTGTGCTCTTCGGATTAGACTACTCTAACTTTTGCGCGATATCAGGAGGCACGGTGCAATGGCCACAGCAAAGAAACTCGAATTTCAGGCAGAACGCAAGGCGGCTGCATGGCAAGGCGGGAAACCGCAGCCGGCGCCGCTTCCGGCCGATGTGCACGCAGCTACCTGCCTTGTCGATTCAGATGGGGAAGCGGCACGGACGGCTTACCCGGTTTTCCCGGGAATCGAGATCGCGTATCACGACGTCCATGCGGCAAGCGCCGCCACGCAGCGCGCGTGTGCGGCCGGCTGTCTCGAGATCCATCACTGCCGCGAGGGGCGCATCGCTTACCCATATGGCGATGCCTGCTTTTTTCTCGCGCCGGGCGATCTGGCAATCGTGCAGCGCGCGGCAGAAGCAGTCCCGGTGCGCTTTCCGACCGGGCACTATCATGGCATCACGGTGACGATCGACCCAGCGCGCGCGCCGGACTGCCTGTCGTGCTTTCTGGAGGATGTCGAGGTGCGGCCGAGTGCGCTCATCGAAAAATTCTGTGCGGACGGTGCCTGCTTTGTCACGCGCTCGTCTCCGGGCGTGGCGCACATTTTCTCTGAGCTCTACTCCGTGCCGGAGGGCATCCGCAAGGGCTATTTCAAGGTGAAGATTCTGGAGCTGCTGCTGTTTTTGAGTGCGTTTCCCATTCAGGCGGCGCAGCCGCAGCACGGTTATTCTCTGTCGCAGGTGCAGCTCGCCGAGCAGATCGGCGCGTACCTGCTCGAGAACACGGAGCGGCGGCTGACGGTTGCGGAGCTCTCGCGGTACTTCGGCGCTTCGGCTACACTGATCAACAGCAGCTTTCGCGGCGTGTACGGCATGTCGCCGGCGGCGTTTTTGCGTGCGCAGAAAATGCATGGCGCTGCCAGACTTTTGCGCCGGACTGACCGCACGGTGCTGGATATTGCCGGGCAATTCGGGTATGATAACGGCAGCAAGTTCGCCAAAGCATTCCGGGATGTCATCGGTGTCTCACCCAACGCCTACCGCAGCGGCATCGACTGCGACAGCTGCGCGCCGGAGGCACCCATGCTCTGACGGCGGGAAGCATATTTTCATTTTGGAGCCATGTTCCGATGAATTGGAGCGGATGCCGGGGGTGATGTGCTGTATCCTAACGTCAGACAGAACAAAGCGCGTAACTTTTCACATGAAGGTTAGATCACTTTAACCTATGAGCGCGCAGAATTGCTCACTGCGCGAAAACCGGTAAACGACCACAGACGAGGAGGCAAGCCATGTCGGAGGAAAACGTTGTACGGCTCTGTGCACCGACGCTGGCCGGGATCAAGACCGGCAGCCTGTTCCCGTGCCCGTATGAATGCCGGGAGACTCTGCTCACGGAGATCCGCCGGTACAATCAGGTGCTCGTCCCGAAGGGGCTCTGCCTCCTACCGCTGCGGTTTACGGAAAAGAGCGCGCTGCTGTATCTGTACCGACCGTGTGATCTGGAGCGGGATCTGCAGGACCGGCTGGCAACGGAGATCCTGCAGCATGCGGGCTATGCCTGCACCGGCAGTGAGCAGTGTCTGATGCAGCTCATTGAGCGGCTGCGTGCATACGATGAATTCCCGCATGAGATCGGCCTGTTTCTGAGCTATCCGCCGGAGGACGTCAAGGGATTCATCGAGCACCACGCGGCGGATTTCAAGTACGCCGGCCTCTGGAAGGTGTACGGCGACGAGCAGCGGGCGCGCGATCTCTTTGCAAAATACCGGCGCTGCACGGAGATTTACTGTGAACGTCTGCACGCGGGCTTGAGCATTGCGCAGCTCGCCGTGAACGTGCAGCGGCCGAATACAGCACAAAAGGAAAGGATGTTACCATCATGAAAAAAGCAGCAGTCATCTATTGGA
>OLFZ01002374.1_pt1 | contig 12666 bp, 7 predicted proteins | sample 1604861 | NCBI WGS metagenome assembly OLFZ01 (sample SAMEA3888895, study PRJEB22519) | human gut metagenome | biome: human gut; feature: human-associated habitat; material: faeces | place: Denmark | collected 2011 | reverse complement strand
TGGTTCTTCGCTTCAACTTCGTCAGCAAGGTGATGCCAAGCAACAAGGCCCGCTACTACAAGGCTCTGAGAGATCAGGCCGAAATGAAGGAAGCCTACGAAAAGCAATTGGCTGAAAAGCAGCGTGCATACGACGGATTGTCTGAGAGTCTGAAGGCTTGCCGCAAGGACAATGCCGAGCTGCAGTCATTGCTCGACGACTGCGAGAAGTCGAAGAAGGTGAAGTCTTACGAGGTATTCTTCACCGTAGACAAGACCAACATCACGACTCAGGAAAGACTTCGCTTGAAGAAGTTTATCAACACCCTGAAGGAACAGGGCGACTACAAGCTTACCATCATCGGTGAGGCTTCGTCGGACGGAGTTTCTTCAAAGAACTACAAACTCAGCGAGGGTCGTCTGAACAATGTTGTCAACTTCCTGAAGAAACAAGGCATCAAGGACTTCGACATCAAGTTGGGGAAGGCCATTGGCGACAGCAACGGCTGTTCAAAGGAGGAATGCCGCAGAGTTTTGATTATTATTGAGTAATAATACAGGGTAAATCTTTTCTTTTAAGCCGCCACAGATAGCTTTAAGCTTCTGGGGCGGCTTTCTTTATGGGGAAGGAAGTTTCTTCTTTAACTTCTGAAGCAACTCCCCTATTGATCCTTCAGCCAGTCGCGGTCTTTTTCGTCTTCCGCAGTAAAGTTCTTATCGTCGAAGAGGCTTGTCTGTCCTGTCAGCTCATCGATAATCTGTTGCTGGCTCTTGCCGGCATCAGGGTCGAGGTTCTCGTCGGATGATTTTGCCTTTGTCCGGGACGACACTTTGCCGTCGGCAGCATCGCCCTCGGCTGTCGTCTCATCGCCCTCGGCTGCGTCGGCAGCATCGGCTGTATCTGCAGGCTCTGGGAAACGGGTCGGCTCTATTTCCTCTATAGAACCTATGTTCCAGGTAGAGAGTCGTTTTCCCTTAGCCTTGAAACTCTTCTGTGCGATAAACTGCTCGGCGTCGATTTCCTCGGCAGGACGCACAGCATCCACACCTCCATAAGTCACCTTGATACGAGGATAAACTGTATCAGTAAGGAGAATCAGCTTGCTGTTGACATTCTCGCCAAGGAAGTTCTGATGGCGCTTGGCAGCGTCCATGGTGAATCGCTTGATGTAAGGATAGCCTTCGTTGTCGGCATCATAGAGAACGGCAGTCCATATCTTATGCTCGTCCCACTTTTCCAGTCGCAGGATATTGTCCTCATAGTGGTTGTTGGGGTCGAAGTTGGTGATATAGAACTCGCCATTGTCGAGAACCACCAAGATATATTCATCGTCATTAAACTCGCCGAGGAAACGTCCGTTCTCGTCGTAATTGATACGGTTGACATCAGGATCGAACCACACCTTTCTTCCTCCCAAGGTACTGTGTCCATGACTCTTCAGACCAATGCGACGGATGGTTCTCCTGGTGAGCAGATTGCCCTTGGCGGCACGTCCCTTGATGATAATATCCGAGAAGTCTTTCTCGATAAAGATGCTCTGTCGCTTCTTCGAGAGGTCTGGATCCAGTGTTATCTTGATGATTTCAGCCTCGCCGTTGGGGTTGGCCGTGAAGTAGACGACCCGGCTTCCGGGCGTTCCCTGCGTGATGTCGTACATCTTGTCGCGTGTCATCGACGTCACGTTGAATCGCTTGATGAAGTATTCGCCCTGCTTGCCGTCGCGATACACACAGTTGTAGATGGTTCGCTTATCGTTCTTCTTGAACACCTGCACATGAAGGATGTTCTTTCCCACGAAGATCTTGTCGGCCACCTTGGTCACCTTGAACTTTCCGTCCTTATAGAAGATGATGATATCGTCGAGGTCGGAGCAGTTGCACACCAGCTCATCCTTCTTCAGTCCTGTACCCACGAATCCTTCCTGTCGGTTGATGTAGAGCTTCTGATTGGCCTCCACCACCTTGGTCACCTCGATGGTGTCGAAGTTTCTTATCTCGGTGCGTCGTGGATGCGCCTTGCCATACTTGGTCTTGAGATATTCAAACCAGTTGATGGTGACATCAGTCATGTGGGCGAGGTCGTTCTCTATCTCCGCCAGTTCGGCTTTGATTTTCAGCAAGAGGTCGTCGGCCTTGTCCTTATTATATTTCAGGATGCGCTGCATTTTGATTTCAAGGAGTTTCAGAATGTCCTCGCGCGTTATCTCTCTGTGGAATGCATACTCCACCTTGCCTTTTCCGTCGACTACTGCGGTGAAGAGCTTGTCCTTGAAAGGCTCCAGTTTCGAGGCGATAAAGGCCACAACCTCGTCCTGACTCTTGCTCTGCTCGAACTTGCGCTCCTTGTAGATGCGCTCCTCGATGAAGATACGCTCGAGCGAGGAGAAGAAGAGCTGCTCCTCCAGTTCACCCTTGCGCAGCATCAGCTCCTTGCGCAGCAGTCCCATGGTGCGGTCTACGCTGTGGCGCAACACATCGCTCACGGTGAGGAAGCAAGGCTTATTGTCCTCGATGACACAGCAGTTGGGCGAGATATTGATCTCGCAGTCGCTGAAGGCATAGAGTGCGTCCATGGTCTTGTCGGAAGAGGTTCCGGGAGCCAGATGGACGAGGATTTCCACGTTGGCAGAGGTAACGTCCTCTATCTTTCTGGCCTTTATCTTTCCCTTCTCCACCGCCTTGGTGATGGAGTCGATGAGGCTTCCGGTGGTCTTGCTGAAAGGAATCTCGGTGATGACAAGCGTCTTGTTGTCGAGTTTGTCTATCTTGGCACGCACCTTCAGCACGCCTCCACGTTGTCCGTCGTTATACTTGCCCACATCGATGGCTCCACCCGTAGGGAAGTCGGGATAGATGGTGAAAGGCTCGCCCTTGAGATAGTGTACGGCAGCATCGCAAAGCTCATTGAAGTTGTGTGGCAGCACCTTGCTGCTCAGACCTACGGCAATGCCCTCTGCTCCCTGTGCCAGCAGCAAGGGGAACTTGGCGGGGAGCGTAATAGGCTCCTTGTTGCGGCCGTCATAGGAGAGCTGCCAGTCGGTTGTTTTGGGATTAAACACCACGTCGAGCGCGAATTTGGACAGACGCGCCTCTATGTATCGTGAAGCCGCCGCACGGTCGCCGGTGAGGATATTTCCCCAGTTTCCCTGTGTGTCGATGAGCAGGTCTTTCTGTCCCATCTGTACGAGTGCGTCGCCGATAGAGGCGTCACCATGCGGGTGAAACTGCATGGTGTGTCCCACGATATTCGCCACCTTGTTGTATCTTCCGTCGTCCATTCTCTTCATCGAGTGCAGTATGCGTCGCTGCACGGGCTTCAGTCCGTCCTCGATATGAGGCACGGCACGCTCGAGAATCACATAGGAGGCATAGTCGAGGAACCAGTTTTGGTACATTCCGCTAAGATGGCGCACCGCCGAAGCGTCAAACCTGTTGACAGGCTTGTAGTCGGAATGCTGTTCAGCCGCATCCAAATCTTGTGGCTCACCACCCTTCTGAAGTTCGTCTTTGTCTTTAATTTCGTCGCTCATAGATAGCTTTTAATACTTATTTTATATATTTTAGGCAAAAATACAAAGAAAATTCGAGAAAAAGGCGTATCTTTGCCGAAAATTTGAAAAATATAAGATTTCATCATGGCACAAGAAGATGTTTTTAAGAAGATTGTAAGCCATTGCAAAGAGTATGGCTTCGTGTTTCCAAGTAGCGAAATTTATGATGGTTTGGCAGCCGTTTACGACTATGGTCAGAACGGTGTCGAGCTGAAAAACAATATCAAGCAGTACTGGTGGCAGAGCATGGTATTGCTGCACGAGAACATTGTGGGTCTCGACGCAGCCATCTTTATGCACCCTACTGTTTGGAAGGCTTCAGGTCACGTGGATGCGTTCAATGATCCATTGATCGACAACCGCGACTCGAAGAAGCGTTATCGCGCCGATGTGCTCATCGAGGACCACATGGCCAAATACGAGGAGAAGATCGCCAAGGAGATCGCCAAGGCTAAGAAGCGCTTCGGCGACAGTTTCGACGAGGCTCAGTTCCGCGCCACCAATCCTCGCGTCTTGGAGAATCAGAAGAAGTTCGACGACCTTCATGCCCGCTACACCGAGGCCATGCAGGGTCCTAACCTCGAGATGCTGAAGCAGATCATCGAGGACGAGGGCATCGTATGTCCTATCAGCGGCACCAAGAACTGGACAGACGTTCGTCAGTTCAACCTGATGTTCTCTACCCAGATGGGTGCAGCGAGCGATGCTACCAGCAAGGTTTATCTGCGTCCTGAGACAGCCCAGGGTATCTTTGTCGACTACCTGAGCGTTCAGAAGACAGGCCGCATGAAGCTTCCTTTCGGTATCTGCCAGATAGGTAAGGCATTCCGCAACGAGGTTGTGGCTCGCCAGTTTGTATTCCGTATGCGCGAGTTCGAGCAGATGGAGATGCAGTTCTTCTGCCAGCCTGGCACCGAGATGAAGTGGTTTGAGTACTGGAAGAAGGTTCGTCTGGCATGGCACGAGGCACTCGGCATGGGCAACGAGAACTATCGCTACCACGACCACGAGAAGCTGGCCCACTATGCCAACGCTGCTACCGACATCGAGTTCAAGATGCCATTTGGCTTCAAGGAGGTAGAGGGCATTCACAGCCGTACCAACTTCGACCTTTCTCAGCACGAGAAGTTCAGCGGCCGCTCTATCAAGTACTTCGATCCTGAGAAGAACGAGAGCTACGTGCCTTACGATGTAGAGACTTCTATCGGTGTAGACCGTATGTTCCTCAGCGTGATGTGCCACTCTTACTGCGAGGAGAAGCTCGAGAACGGCGAGAGCCGCGTGGTTCTGAAGTTGCCTGAGGCATTGGCTCCTGTGAAGTGTGCCGTATTCCCACTCGACAAGAAGGACGGCCTGCCCGAGTTGGCTCACGAGATCGTTGACGAGCTGAAGTTCCACTTCAACACCCACTATGGCGATCCTAAGGACTCTATCGGCAAGCGCTACCGTCGTCAGGATGCCATCGGTACTCCGTTCTGTATCACCGTAGACCACGATACTCCTAACGACCACAAGGTTACTCTGCGTTATCGTGACACGATGAAGCAGGAGCGTGTTGCCATCAGCGAGCTTCGCGGCATCATCGAGGACCGTGTGAGCATCACGAGCGTACTGAAGAAGCTTGGCAAGGAGATCAAGGACTTCTAAACGATAAAAAATCAAATACACATAGATGAATTTGAAGAATTTGAAATATCTGTTTCTGCTCATGATGTCGGCTCTTGTGCTGGCATCATGCAGCGAGACTGACGAAAACACCGACTCCGAGTACGACGACTGGCAGGCAAAGAACGAGACGGCTTTTGCCGAGATTCTCGTCAAGGCCAAGCAGGAGGGAGAAGCCAACGGATGGCACGTCTACCGCAATTGGAGTATGGAGAACCAGACGGGAAATACGGATCTCAACAACCAGCCTGTCACTCCTACCTTCAATGAGCAGGAAGACAACATCGTGGTGCAGGTGATGCAGCAGGGCGAAGGTTCTGCCGTGCGCCCTCTCTACACCGACTCGGTGATGGTCAGCTACAAGGGCATGCTGAAGAACGACTATATCTTCGACCACAACTTCACCGGCGACTATGATGTCAACAAGGCTCAGACCAGCAATTTCATTGTGAAGGGCGTTGTCGACGGATTTGCCACTGCCCTGATGAAAATGACTCATATCGGCGACCACTGGATGGTTTACATGCCTTACACTCTCGGCTATGGTTCCAGCCAGAGCAGCAGTTCCACCATTCCAGCTTACTCAATGCTCAAATTCGAGATTGTGCTCAAGGGTTGGTACACCGATGGCAAATGGATTAAGAAATAATTCTATTCCTCCATACAGAAAGTCCTGTGCTTCTTCGGCACAGGACTTTTTTATTTTCCCCATCAACTCGGAGGAGTTTCTTCGGGAGTTTCTTCGGGAGTTTCTTCGGGAGTTAAGGAGTTAAAGGAGTTATCGCTCCCTTCGGTCGCTGAGGAGTTAAGACAATAGCCTTGAGGGAATGTTTAATGTTAAAATTCACAAGCCCACAAAGCTGTTGTCTTAACTCCTTAACTCCTTTAACTCCTTAACTCCTGAAAAAACTCCTTAACTCCTTTAACTCCTTTTAACTCCTAAAGAAACTCCTGAAATCCGAATTCTAAAAATATGTTTCAAAGAATAAACAAGTGTATGTGTTCGCACACATTTGGGGCTTATAAGCAAAAAAAATGTTATTTTCATGCAAAAATATACGCAAAAGTATTGCAGATTTCAAGAATAGTAGTACCTTTGCACCAGAATTATAAGTTTTAGGTTTTTAGTTAGGTAATAGATTGTGATAGGTTATTAGTTTTAGGTAAACAAGAGATTGTTATTCAAGGACGACAGGTATTAGAATCTAAAGGTAAATAAGAGATTGTTATTCAAGGACGACGAAAAGTGAATGAAGTCAGGATATAGAAAAGAGTTTTCAAGATTCTCTTTTTCTTATCCGCTGAATTCAACCCAATAGATAGAGGTTTTGTTTAAAGGTGATAAGATCTTGTATTTTGGGATAAATAGAAATTTAACATTCAAATCATAAAAATGGCGATTCCTTTTAGGAGGGATCGCCATTTTCTCGCTTTGACTGTTCCTACATACTACCGGGCAGTTCAACAGAAAACTATAAATGGCAGTACAAACATTATGTTATATAGCAAAAAGACAGAATATCTGATGGAATCGATACGGGCAGGACGCTCCATGCACCGCGGTGAGAAACTGAACCTCATCGTAGGCTTGAGTATTCCCTCCATGCTGGCACAGATTTCCACCGTCATGATGTTCTTTATCGACGCCTCTATGGTGGGACATTTGGGTGCAGAGGCTTCAGCGAGCATCGGACTCATCGAGTCCACCACCTGGCTTATCGGCAGCCTGCTGAGTGCCTTTGCCACTGGTTTCTCAGTGCAGGTAGCCCACTTCATCGGAGCCAACGACTTCGGCAAAGCACGCCAGGTGTTTCGCCACTCGCTGCTCTGCGGCATCATCTTCAGCATCCTGATAGCCCTCATCGGCGTGGGCATTCATTCTCCCCTGCCCCACTGGTTGGGCGGAGGCGATGACATTGCCGACAAGTCATCGGCCTATTTCCTGGTCTACAGCCTCGTGCTGCCCTTTGTCTACCTGTACCACATGTCGGGCATGATGCTCAAGGCCGCAGGCAACATGCACACGCCCAGCGTCATGGCAATTCTGATCTGCCTGTGCGACGTCGTGTTCAACTACATCTTCATCTATGTGCTGCACATGGGCGTGGTGGGCGCAGCCTTCGGAACCGCCTTAGCTTATGTCTGCATCTCGCTGCCCAACCTTTGGCAGGCAGCCTGCCACAACAAGATTCTCAACCTGCGTCAGGACAAGATTCGCTTCAGCTGGGTACGCGAATACGTGCGCAATGCCTTCAAGATAAGCATTCCCTTGGCCATACAGAACATCCTGATGAGCGGTGCACAGATTGTCAGCACCATGATAGTGGCGCCATTGGGCAACATCGCCATTGCCGCCCACTCATTTGCCATCACCGCCGAGAGCCTGTGCTATATGCCTGGCTACGGAATAGGCGATGCCGCCACCACGCTCGTCGGTCAGACCCATGGCGCTGGCCGCATCGACTTGTGCCGCAATTTTGCCTACATGACGGTGGGTCTCGGCATGGGCGTAATGGCAGTGATGGGTGTTGTCATGTATCTCTTTGCACCGGGCATGATGGCAGTACTCTCTCCCGTCGACGCCATCTGCGACTTAGGCACACGCTGTCTTCGCATAGAGGCTTTTGCCGAACCGTTCTTTGCTGCCAGCATCGTGACCTATTGTGTCTGCGTGGGAGCCGGCGACACCTTCAAGCCTGCCGCCATCAACTTAGGAACGATGTGGTTGGTGCGCCTCACCCTGGCCTATGCCCTCTCGCAGCGCTTCGGCCTGGAAGGTGTATGGATAGCCATGGCCACCGAACTGACTTTCCGCGGCATCCTGTTCCTCATCCGCCTCTATCGTGGCAGCTGGATGAACAGTTTTCTGAAAGCGAAGGGATGAAAAACAGAACCTAATGTTAGGTTATGTTAGCGGAATATTAGTGGAATGTTAGTTTAATGTTAAGAATGCAGGCATTTTGGAAAAAAACTTCCCAAATGCTTGCTTTGTCGTTAGAAATGTGCTACTTTTGCAGCATCAAGTTTATGAAAGAAGAATAAATACACATTATTATATATATAAACCAACATCAGCTATTATGAAACTTAAGAAGTTTTTTGCTGCAGCCATCGTGCTGCTTACTGCCGGACAGGCCATGGCTCAGATGATGCCACCTATCCCGGTAGACAAAGATGTGAGAATAGGCCATTTGGACAATGGTCTGACCTATTACATCCGACACAACAGTTTCCCTGAGCATGTAGCCAGCTTCTACATCGCACAGAAAGTAGGCTCTATCAACGAAAACGACGACCAGCGCGGTCTGGCTCACCTCTTGGAGCACCTCGCCTTCAATGGCTCTGAGCACTTCCAGGGCAACAGCCTCCAGGAATACCTGCAGAGCATCGGTGTGGAATATGGCCGTAACCTCAATGCCTACACCTCTATTGAGAAAACCGTGTACTACTTCACCGACGTGCCCACCACACGCGTGTCGGCAGTAGACTCATGTATGCTCATCCTGAAAGACTGGAGCAACGGCATCTCTCTCACCAAGGAAGCCATCAACGACGAGCGCGACGTGGTGCACAACGAGTACCGTATGAGCATGGTGGGACAGCAGCGCATACTGGAGCGTGCCCTGCCTAAGCTCTACCCCGACTGTAAGTATGGCTACCGCATGCCTATCGGACTGATGAGCATCATCGACGGCTGCGACCCTGAGACCCTGCGCGCCTACTACCGCAAATGGTATCGCCCAGACAACCAGGCAGTCATCATCGTCGGCGACGTGGACGTAGACCATATCGAGGCTCAGATCAAGAAACTCTTCGGAGGCATCAAGGTGCCTGCCAATGCTGCCAAGGTAGTGCCCGTGGAAGTGCCCGACAACAACCAGGCCATCTACGTGGTAGACAAGGACAAGGAGCAGCAGATGGGCATCTTCCAGATCTTCATGAAGCACGAAGCCACACCCGACTCGCTGAAGAACGGTGTCGACTATCTGCTCAAAGGCTATATGGACAACATCTTTGCCAGCATGATGAATGCCCGCTTCAGCGAGAAATCGCAGGAACCCGACTGTCCTTATCTGCAGGCAATGACCAGCATTGGCGACTATCTGCTCTCAAGCACCAAGGAGGCGCTCACTTCCCTCGGCGCTGCCAAGGACGGACAGATGAAGGAGGCTTATGCCGCCGTGATGCGCGAACTGAAGCGTGCACACGACTTCGGCTTCACTGCCACAGAGTATCAGCGTGCCAAGGATGAGTTTATGAGCCAGATGGAGAAGGCTTACACCAACCGCGACAAGATGAAGAACGAACAGTTCACCACTCAATATGTGGACAACTTCACCAGCAACGAGCCTATCCCTTCGGTAGAGGACGAATATCAGATCTATCAGATGCTGGTGCCTCACATCCCTGTAGAGGCCGTCAACCAGTACGCCAAGCAGTTGATTTGCGAAACCGACACCAACCTGGTGTCACTCGTCATGATGCGCGAGGCCGACGGTGCTGTTTATCCCACCGAGCAGGAGCTTGCCGACATCGTGAAGCAGGTGCGCGGCGAGAAGCTCGAGGCCTATGTGGACAATGTGAAGCAGGAGCCTCTCATCGCCCAGAAGCCTAAGGCTGGCAAGATCAAAAAGACAGCAGAAGACAAGAAGCTGGGATTCAAGACCCTCACCCTCTCCAACGGTGCCAAGGTGGTGCTGAAGAAGACCGACTACAAGGACAACGAGATACAGTTTGCTGCCACAGCCAACGTAGGTTACGCAGCACTCGACAAGGCCGACTACACCTTCGCCTTCATGGGCGGCATGCTGCTCAACGCCAGCGGTCTGGGCCAGTTCTCAAGCAACGACCTCGAGAAAGCCCTCGCAGGCAAGCAGGCAAGCGTGGCTTACACCATCACTCCTTTCAAGCATGGACTCTCGGGCAACTCTACTCCTAAGGACATCGAGACCCTCATGCAGCTCATCTACCTCAAGATGACAGCGCTGAGCAAGGACGAGAAATCGGCTGCCAACCTCCTGAGCACCATCAAGACCGCTCTTGCCAACCAGAGCAAGAACCCAGAGATGGTTTACCAGGATTCGCTGCAGAGCACCATCTACATGGGCAACAAGATGGCACGCATCCCTAAGACCGAAGACCTCGATGCTGTCAACTACGACCGCGTGCTCGAACTGGGCAAGCAGATGTTCACCAATGCCAAGGACTTCACCTTCTTCTTCGTGGGCAACTACGACGAGGCCACTCTCCTGCCACTCATCGAGCAGTACATCGCCTCTATCCCAAGCAAGGGCGCCAAGCTGAAGAACAAGGCTATCCCTGTAGCTACAGGCGAGGTGAAGAACATCTTCACCAAGAGCATGGAGAACCCAATGTCACAGGTGACCGAGATATGGTATGCCAAGACTCCTTACACCCTGCAGACAAGCGTGCTCGCCGACATCTCTGCACGATTGCTCCAGATGGACTATCTGCGCAACATACGCGAGAAGTTGAGTGCAGCCTACCATGCAGGAGCCGAGGCAAGCATGGAGCTCGACTGGGACGGACAGCTGGCACTCAGCCTGACCGGCAGCGCACAGCTCAACCCCGAGAAGCTCGACGAGGCTCTGCCTTACTTCTTCTCTGGCCTGAAGAATACCGTAGAGCAGCCTAACGCCAGCGACCTGCAGAAGATCAAGGAGATTCTGACCAAGCAGGCTTCGGTAGACGCCAAGACCAATGGCTACTGGACTGGCATCCTGCGCAACTATGTCATCAACGGCATCGACCTGCACACCGATTACGTGAAGACAGTAAGCAGCGTCGACGGCAAGGCTATAGGCGACTTCCTTAAGAATATCGTCCTCAAGCCAGGCAACCACCTGGAAGTCATCATGAAGGCTACCAAGGAAGAGGCTGGAAAATAAAAGCTCAACGAACTTTTCAGAAATGGGAAGTTAGAGAAAACAATAAAACCATAAAAGGTCCCGTTGACAGAACTTGGTTCTGCGACGGGACCTTTTACGTTACACGGGAAACGACGTTCCCGGAATGTCAATTCTTTTTGTGTTTTTTTGAGAAAACAATCTCTCCTGTTTTTTAAGCTCTTCTTCTAACCTTGTTAGCGAGGGCTTCACGTCGGTCATGAAGAATCTGCTGGCATTTGTCCTGTGCAAGATTCTCAACCTCTGCATTGACCTTAATTAAACTATAATCCATAACCTATTGCGATTTGTAATGTTGCAAAAGTAAGATATTCTGACTACAAGCACCACGAAAAGAGTGAGAAAAGAACACTAAAAACCTCATTTTTTGACATAAATCAAGGAGAAATAGGGAAAAACCTACAAAAAATATCCATTTCCCTTTCTCCATCTGCGCTTTTTTTGCGATATTTGCACCCGAAAAAGCATAAACTCCACACTGGGCTTCTGAACACAAGAGATTCAGAGGTCAAAAGAGAGAGAAAAAAGAGTTTTTCAACTTGAAAACATCAAAAAAGTATCAACAAAAATGAAGAAAGTATTCATGATGGTTGCCCTTGTGCTGACATGCACCACAGGCAGCCTTGCCAACGAGACATGCGCCGAGAGCGCCACAACATCCGAAATGAGCAGCCTTCCTGCCAAGAAATCAACCAAGAAAAAGAAGGCTACTACTAAGAATAAGAAGAAGTCTACCACCACTGCCAAGAAGACTTCCTCCAAATCTTCAACATCGACCGCAACAACAGCTTCCACAGCCACGACAGACTCTTCGAAGACACATTCTGCCGACACTGTCAATACCAAGGCTTCTGCCGTAGGAGTATTAGCAGGACTTCTGGGCTATGCTGGCGGAAACAGCAGCAGCAACACCACAGGCTCCACCACAAGCAAGGTGGGAAGCATCGTGGGAAGCATTCTCGACAACGTGATTGGCTCAACCACATTCAAGAAAGCCGACCTCTGTGCCTACACATGGAAGTATAAGTCGCCTGGCTGCGCCTTTACCTCAGAGAACCTGTTGGCGAAAGCGGGTGGCGAAATCGCTGCCAAGAAGGTGGAGGAAAAGTTAAGCACCTATTATCAGAAAGCTGGATTCAACAGTTCGAACACTTACTTCAAGTTCAACGAGGACGGCACCTTCAATGCCAAGATAGACGGAAAGTCATGGAGCGGCACTTACACCTTCGACGAGAAGACTCACGCCATCGACCTGAAAGGCCGTCTGCTGCTTAGCCTCAATGGTTTCGCCACCAAGAACACATCTGGCATCAGCATTCTCTTCGAGTCGAAGAAACTGCTTACCATCATCCAGACGCTGACTGCCCTGAGCGGCAACACCACTCTCGGTACTATCGGCGAAATCTCCAAAAACTATGATGGAATCCGCGTTGGTTTCGATTTCAGCAAGTAAATAAACAAATACAAATTTGAGATTTATCGACCTGTACGGTTGGAACGCCCTGAAAGGGCAGAAGCTCTTAGCCCAGGGCAACGCCCTGGGTA
>OLFZ01002369.1_pt1 | contig 12686 bp, 12 predicted proteins | sample 1604861 | NCBI WGS metagenome assembly OLFZ01 (sample SAMEA3888895, study PRJEB22519) | human gut metagenome | biome: human gut; feature: human-associated habitat; material: faeces | place: Denmark | collected 2011 | reverse complement strand
CATGGAGACAATGTAATTTCTGGCGTATGCCTTACTGATTCCATGTGCTGCGAGTGTGTCCGCCGCTTTGTTGTATGCGATGGCAGCGGAAATCTCGTCTGCGTAAGTGCCGACGATGAAATCACCATTTACGTGGATTTTAGTCTGGTATTGCACCTGACCGGAAGCGGATTCTTTCCTCTGGACGCCGGCATACTGATTGATGATCTCGATGTTGGAATAACGGAAATCAAGTGCATCGCCGTTTGTCATGCGGTAGTCTCTGCCGTAGACAGAAAACGGACGGATGCCGTAGCGGGACAGGATGCTGTACTGGCTTCCGTAGTCGCAGACGAAGAGATAACCGCCTTTTTTCTGGATTTTCTTAGATGCATAGAAGAACAGATCATCCCGGTCGAACTTCAGAATCTCTGTGGCAGACATATGGTATTCAAAATATTTTCTGCGCAGGTAGATCGGTGTTTTGAAATAAATGCCGTTGTCGCGGAAGTTGATGAGACATACGAATTTGTCATGGGAAAGGCAGGAAAACAGGCTGTATTCTGACAGCGTGATCTCTGCGTGATCCAAGATCAGGCGTGCTTCCCTGTAGGTGCGCGAAGCAAGCTCCTCTGTTGCGAAGCTGCCAAGGCTGATATGTTTTTTCAGATATGTGATGGAAGCACGGTAATAGGTGCTGCCATCTTTTTTGGTTGCTGTATAGATACCAGGTAAAGCTGCCATAATCTGAGTGAGGGGAAATCCTTTCCGTGATATTATGTGCCATAAAAATACAAAATCCGCACATAAAATCAGTATAACGACTGCACAGGAAAAAGTCCAGTCTGCCGATCGAAAAAAGTCGTGAAAAAGTCGCGAAATTACTTGACCGAACGGCATTCTTGAATTATAATCATGAAAGTGTAAATGTAACCTTTTTGTAACAATTTTATCATAAATTCCAAATCGGAATTGCATGAGGAGAATAGGAACAATATGGACGCAGGTAAAATCGCAACGATTGAATTGAATATGGATTCCAAAGAAAAAAAGGATAAGAAACAGAGAGAACCGGGGAAACTGAAAAGTTTCCTGCAGGCATACGGAAAGTATGTAGGTGCTGGCGCTGTGGCACTTGCATTGGTCATTGTCTGTGCAGTCTCACTGGCAGACCGGATCGCAAATCGTGAGGTTGCAACCGGTGTTATGATGACCGTTGCAGATCTGACGAAGGATAAAGAACCATTTTCAGGAGATCTGTTTGCAAGTACTGCAATCAGCTACAATGATATGGTAAACGTAAATTATGAGACAGACCAGCTTGCACAGTTAGAGCGTGCAGAACAGCAGATTGATGAGATTCTGACAGCCAGAAGACAGGATAAACGGGATCAGGCGGCTTTGGAGGCATTGACCGCTGTGCATAGCGGACCGGGTGAGATTGGCGAGTACGATCCGAATGCCGTCGTTGTGGCATCCGCAGAGACCGATACAACAACTACTACGACAACCGCTTCTACACCGACGTATGTACCAGCCGATGCGAACGGAAAGTATCAGTATCTGGGTGAATACCTGCTGACTGCATACTGTCCATGTCCAATCTGTTGTGGTAAGTGGAGCAATATGGAGAATCCGATCACAGCAAGTGGTGCACGTGCGACAGCCGGATGGACAATTGCTGCACCGAAGAATTTTGCGTTTGGTACAAAGATCATGATCGATGGACAGATCTATGAAGTACAGGATCGTGGTGGTGCGATCACAGGAAATCATTTCGATGTGTTCTGCAATACACATCAGGAAGCTTTGAACTTTAACATGAGAACAACCTCTGCCTATCTGGTAGTTGAATAAAAGGAGAAAAAGATGGAACTGGTTTACAGAAGTACAAGAAATGCACAAGAGACAGCGACCGCTTCTATGGCGATTTTGAAAGGACTTGCAAACGAGGGTGGCTTATTTGTACCGGATACAATTCCGGCATTTGACAAGAGCCTGGAAGAGCTTTCCAAGATGGATTACCGTGAGGTTGCATATCAGGTTATGAAGCTGATGCTGACAGACTTCACGGAAGAAGAGCTTCGTCATTGTATCAACAGTGCATATGATTCGAAGTTCGATACAAAGGAGATTGCACCGCTCGTACATAAGGCAGGTGCGTATTATCTGGAACTGTTCCATGGCGCAACAATCGCGTTTAAGGATATGGCACTTTCCATTCTTCCATATCTGCTGACAACCTCAGCAAAGAAGAACGATGTGAAGAATGAGATCGTGATTCTGACTGCTACTTCCGGTGATACAGGTAAGGCTGCACTTGCAGGATTTGCAGATGTACCGGGAACGAAGATCATCGTATTTTATCCAAAGCATGGTGTAAGCCCAATTCAGGAAAAGCAGATGGTAACCCAGAAGGGTGATAATACATGTGTCATCGGTATCACAGGTAATTTTGATGACGCACAGACAGGCGTCAAGAAGATGTTCTCTGACAAGGAGTTGAACGAGTATCTGGCATCCAAGGGATATCAGTTCTCTTCTGCAAACTCCATCAATATCGGACGTCTTGTACCACAGATGGTATATTATGTATATGCATATACAAGACTCGTTGCAAATGGAGAGATCAAGGCTGGCGACAAGATCAATGTCGTTGTTCCAACCGGAAACTTCGGAAATATCTTAGCTGCTTTCTATGCAAAGCAGATGGGACTTCCAATCAACAAGTTTATCTGTGCATCGAATGAGAATAAGGTTCTGTACGATTTCTTCCGTACAGGTACATACGACAGAAAGAGAGAGTTCATCTTAACAACTTCTCCTTCTATGGATATTCTGATCTCCAGCAATCTGGAGCGTCTGATCTACCGTATCGCAGGCAATGATGCAGAGAAGAACAAGGCTTTGATGCAGGCATTAAACGGCAAGGGTGCTTACACGATCACAGACGATATGAAGAAGCAGTTGGCAGACTTCTACGGAAATTATGCATCTGAGGCAGAGACAGCCGCTACGATCAAGCGTGTATATGAGTCCGATCAGTACATCATGGATACCCATACAGCCGTAGCAGCATCGGTATATGACAAGTATGTGAAGGAGACTGGCGATACAACACCAACTGTGATCGCAAGTACAGCAAGCCCATACAAGTTTACGAGAAGCGTTATGAATGCAATCGACAGTGCATATGACAAGCAGTCTGATTTCGAACTTGTCGATGAGCTGAATAAGCTTTCTGGCGTGAAGGTACCACAGGCAATCGAAGACATCCGTCAGGCAGAGGTTCGTCACGATATCGTCTGCGACAAGGAAGACATGCTTGCAGAAGTAAAGAAGTTTTTGAATATTTAATAACATAGACGCGTTGAGAATACGCGCGGCAGTTCATTCGCACCATCCTGCCGTTAAACAAAACTAGGGCAAACCATAAATGACAGAGTTTATGTTGCGGGTGCTTTGTGCGCCCGCATTTTTTGTTATGGTGACGAGGAAAATGCACGCATTTATGCGATGCATTTGACGACCACTAATCAGAGCAAGATGCGCAGAGTGCATCTTGCTCTATATGAAGGGAGTTTTCGTATGTATACATTAAAGACAAATGCCAGCTTTGACAGTGCACATTTTCTGGCAGGCTATGAGGGAAAATGTTCAAACATTCATGGACATCACTGGACAGTGGAAATCGAGGTAGGAAGCAACAGTCTGGAGATGGGAGGAAATAACCGTGGTATGATCGTGGATTTCTCCAAATTAAAAACAGATCTGAAGAACATCGCAGATGCACTCGACCATTGTCTGATCGTGGAGATTGGAAGTCTGAAACGCAGAACGCTGGATGTGCTCGAAGAAGAGCATTTCAAGGTTGTAGAAGTGATGTTCCGACCGACTGCAGAGAACTTTGCAAAGTTCTTCTATGACGAGATGAAAGGAAAAGGCTATCATGTCTTAAAGGCAACGGTGTATGAGACACCAAATAACTGTGCCGCATATATGGAGTAATATGGGAAAGTATAAAGTAGTAGAAACGTTTGTCAGTATCAACGGCGAGGCAACCCATGCTGGAGAGCTTGCATGCTTTATCCGGTTTGCCGGATGTAATCTTGCTTGTGGATACTGTGATACGAAATGGGCGAATGAACCGCAGGTGCCATACAAGAGTATGAGTGCGGAAGAAATCTATGCGTATATCAAATCCTGTGGCGTGAAAAATGTGACGCTGACGGGCGGAGAGCCGTTGATCCAGCCGGAAATTGAATGGTTGATCACACTTCTGTCAGCGGATAAAGCCCTGCGCGTAGAGATCGAGACGAACGGAAGCGTGGATATTGCCGGATACGATGCACGCCCGGAGAATGTCTGCATGACGCTTGACTATAAGCTTCCAGACAGTGGGATGGAGCAGTTTATGCGCACAGAAAATTACGCATGGTTAAAACCGCAGGATGCAGTGAAATTCGTTGTTTCGTCGACAAGAGATCTGGAAACGGCGAAGAAGATCATTGAGACATATGATCTGTGTGCGAAGGCAACCGTATATTTGAGTTCCGCATTTTCAGCGATCACACCGGCACAGATCGTAGAGTACATGATACAGGAAAACATGAAGGATGTCCGGTTACAGCTACAGATGCACAAATACATCTGGGATCCGGAGAAAAAAGGAGTATAAGATGGCAATCGATAAAGAAGCAATCAAAGAACATATCCGCGGGATTTTAGTTGCCCTTGGCGATGATCCCGACCGAGAAGGATTAAAGGAAACACCCGACCGGGTTGCCCGCATGTATGAGGAAGTATTTGAAGGAATGAACTATACGAACGATGAGATTGCAGAGATGTTCAACAAATCGTTCGAGCGTCCGGGCAAGGATACGAGTGACATGGTCCTGGTCAAGGATATCGAGGTGTTCAGTTATTGTGAGCACCATATGGCACTGATGTATGACATGCATGTATCAGTCGCTTATATTCCGAAGGGAAAAGTGCTCGGACTTAGCAAGATCGCACGGATTGCAGATATGGTCGCAAAACGCTTACAGTTGCAGGAAAGAATCGGTACCGATATCGCATATATTATGAGTAAGGTGACTGGAAGTGAGGATGTGGCAGTCGTGATCGAGGGAAGCCATAGCTGTATGACAGCCAGAGGTATCCGGAACGCAAGTGCAAAGACGTTCACGACGACATTTACCGGTGAGTTCGAGAAGAATGAGACATTGCAGAACAAACTGATGATGTTACTGAAATAAGAGCTGAACATAGAAGATGAAAACAGAGGATAAGAAGGAGTGATTATTATGCAGCATAAGAAGAACAAAGAAGCAGCCGTTGTTGTATTTAGTGGAGGACAGGACAGCACAACCTGTCTGCTGTATGCGAAGAAACATTATAAGAAGGTGTATGCCGTATCGTTTGATTATCACCAGAGACATGTGGCAGAGCTTGATGCAGCGAAGGAAATCTGTGAGAAGCTGGATGTGGAGCAGACAATCATGGATATGACATTGTTAAATCAGCTCGCACCGAATTCTCTGACTCGTGATGATATGAAGGTGGACAGCGATGCACCGGCAGAGGGTACACCAAATACATTTGTCGATGGAAGAAATATGCTGTTTTTGACATTTGCAGCGGTATTCGCAAAGCAGAAGGGTGTCACGGATATCCTGACGGGTGTATCTCAGAGTGATTTCTCTGGTTATCCAGATTGCAGAGATGAGTTTATCAAGTCCTTAAATGTATCTTTAAATCTGGCAATGGATTATGAATTTGACATTATCACACCGCTTATGTGGATTGACAAGGAAGAGACATGGGAGCTTGCCGATAAGCTCGGTGGATTTGATCTGGTTCGCAATATGACATTAACATGTTATAATGGCATCAAGGGCGATGGCTGTGGCAACTGCCCTGCATGTAAGCTGCGGAAAAAAGGCTTGGATGCATATCTTGCTAGACGATAAAGGATAATGGAGGGAAGCCATGAAACGCTTGTTATTTATTATCAATCCGAAAGCCGGACGAACGGCGATAAGAAATGATTTGTTTGAGATTATCATGGTATTTTCACAGGCTGGATACGAGGTCGTGACGTATCCGACACAGGGACCGGAGGATGCAGAACGCAAGGTGCGTGTCGACGGCGAAGATTACGATCTGATCGTGTGCGCAGGTGGCGATGGAACGCTCGATAACACGGTCTGCGGATACTCCAAGATGGGACACAAAAAAGTGCCGCTTGGTTATATCCCGGTTGGAACGACAAACGATTTCGCACGAAGCCTTCGTATCTCAAGAAAACCCATTGAAGCGGCAAATCAGATTGTAAATGGAAAATGTACGAAGGTTGATATCGGACAGTTCGCGGACAAGTCGTTTATCTATATTGCGGCATTCGGTATTTTCACCGATGTGTCATATAATACGAATCAGTCCCTGAAGAAGGCAATCGGACATTCGGCATATATTATTGAAGGAATTAAAAATATCGGAAATTATAAAGGCTTTAATCTGACGGCACAGTTTGACGAGAAGGTCATCACTGGAAAATATCTGTATGGTATGGTGACCAATACGCTTTCGGTTGGCGGATTCAAGCTGCGAGGAGCCAAGCATGTCGTGTTGGATGACGGAAAATTTGACTGCCTCTTTATCAAGATGCCATCAACACCGGCGGAGATGCAGCAGATCATCCGTGGACTTCTGCAAAATGAAGTTGAGGGAAATGAGATGTTCTTTGAATGCAAGGCGTCCCGTGTTGTTGTAGATGGAGAACAGGAGATCGCATGGACACTCGATGGGGAGTTTGGCGGAAGTTTGAAGCATGTGGAGATCTTAAACCAGCAGCAGGCTTGATATTATGCTGCCGCAGATCAACATTGAGGAGATGGCAAACCAGCCGAGTGATGACGATGACGCGATGGATAAAGAGCGTGACGAGGAGACTGCTTACACGGAAGATGATATTGATCTTGAAGATCTGTATAGCCGGTATGCACTGCATTATCCAGAGGAATCTGCACAGACAGAGCCGGATAAAAAAGAGTGAGAACCGCTTTGCTATGCCAATTCTTTACAAGTAAGAGAAAAAAGAATATAATAAGAATAATGCACACGTGCATAAAACGATGAAGATAAAATTTAGACAGCTAAATTGAAAGGGGAAAATAATGGGAAAGTATTTCGGAACAGACGGATTCCGCGGTGAGGCAAATGTAGACCTGACAGTGGAACATGCGTACAAGGTCGGAAGATATCTCGGATATTATTTTGGTAAGGAGAAGCAGGGGGATGACCGGGCACGAATCGTCATCGGAAAAGACACGAGACGTTCGAGCTATATGTTTGAGTATTCCTTAGTTGCCGGACTGACAGCGAGTGGCGCGGATGTATTTTTGATGCATGTCACACCGACACCGAGTGTGTCCTATATTGTGCGTGCCGATGAGTTTGACTGTGGAATTATGATTTCTGCGAGCCACAACCCATTTTATGATAACGGAATCAAGATCATTAACAGTCACGGTGCAAAGATGGATGCGGCTGTTGAAAAGTTGATTGAGGATTATATCGATGGACTGGTACCGGAGATTCCATTTGCAACGAAAGAAAAGATTGGACGGACGACGGATTATTCGATGGGTAGAAACCGTTATATCGGTTATCTGATGACACTCCCAACACGTGCATTCAAGAATCTGCGTGTCGGACTCGACTGTGCAAACGGTGCATCTTCGACGGTTGCGAAGGCAGTGTTCGATGCACTTGGTGCGAAGACATATGTCATCAATAACACACCGGATGGTACGAATATCAATACGAACTGTGGTTCTACCCATATTGAGGGACTGCAGAAGTTTGTTGTAGAGAATAATTTAGATGCAGGATTTGCTTATGATGGCGATGCAGACCGTTGTCTGGCTGTCGATGAGAAGGGGAATCTGGTGGATGGCGATGCGATCATCTACATCTGTGGCAAGTATCTGCGTGACCGTGGCAGACTGAACAATAACAAAGTCGTGACAACCGTCATGTCAAACCTTGGTCTGTACAAGGCATTAGATGCAGAGGGAATCGGCTATGAGAAGACTGCAGTCGGAGACAAATATGTCTATGAGTGTATGATGGAGAACGGATATATCCTCGGCGGTGAGCAGAGTGGACATATCATTTTCTCGAAGAATGCAAGAACGGGTGATGGCGTTCTGACATCCCTGAAGATCATGGAAGCAATGGTGGAAGAGAAGATGCCGCTTTCTGAACTGACACGCGGACTGACGATCTACCCACAGCTTCTGGTGAATGTTAAAGTTACAAGTAAGAAAGAAGTTATGGAAGACGCAGATGTACTTGCAGCCGCAAAGAAGGTGGAGGAAGCACTTGGAGATGATGGAAGAATCCTGCTTCGCCAAAGTGGTACAGAGCCACTGATCCGTGTGATGGTGGAAGCCAAGACCGATGAAATCTGTAAAGAACATGTAGATGCGGTAGTCGATGTTATCCGATGCAAAGGATACGAAGTACAGTAAGGATATAGAATGAATAATACCAGAAAACTTGAGACTTCACTTGTATTTCTTCTCAAGGCGATTTTGAATTTGATATTGTTCTTTGTATTGTATGGAATTTATGCGAAATCAAACTGGCAGCTGTGGAATCTGTCGCGAACATCCGGTATTACAATCGCAGCGTATGTAGTAATGCATTATATGTTTTCGACGATCTATGGACATTACGACATAGGAAAACGAAAGAGTAAACCGATCGTGCTGTCCCTGTTTTTGAATCAGGTATTTACAGATGTGATCTCTGTGATCGTTCTGTCGATTATGAATACAAACCAGATGAAAAACCAGAGCTTCAAGCTGGAACAGCCATATCTGCTTTTGCCGATTATTGCAATCCAGTTTGTGACGATCCTGATTTTCGTGTATGGTGGCAATCATTTGTATTTTAAGATCTATCAGCCGGAGGATTGTATTATCATTACATCTTCCCAGCAGAGCTTAAATGAGATTGTGCGCGGCGTTTTAAAATACAAGCTGCAATACAAGGTAAACAAGGTAGCGGACTATCGGGACGCAAACCTCAAGCAATACATTCTGGAGCATGATACGATATTTATCTATGACGTTCCGGTGCAGGATCGGACAAAGATCTTAGAGTACTGTTACCAGAATATGAAGAATGTGTATTTCAATCCGGATATGCATGATGTGATCGAGAAGAGTGCGAAGCATTTTATCTTAGACGACGTATCGGTATACTGTAATTATTCCAAGGGGCTGACTCTGGAGCAGCGGTTTATCAAGCGGGCGATGGATATTGTAATCTCTGTGATTGCGTTGATCCTTACCTCGCCGATTATGCTGGTTGTCAGCATTATGATCAAACTCGATGACCACGGAAGCCTCATTTTTAAGCAGAACCGTGCGACGCGGGACGGAAAGATCTTCTCTGTATACAAGTTCCGCACAATGCGGGAGAATGTAGAGAATTATTCTGTGGTGGAAGATGATGAGCGTGTGACGCGTGTCGGAAAATTCCTGCGGAAATACCGGCTGGATGAGATCCCACAGTTTTTCAATGTATTAAAGGGGGATATGAGTGTAGTTGGACCAAGACCGGAGATGCTGGCAAATGTCTTTAACTATACATCGGTTCTGCCAGAGTTCGAGTACCGCCTGCGTGTGAAAGCAGGTATCACCGGACATGCACAGATTGCCGGAAAGTATAACACATCCCCGAAGGATAAGCTGATCTTAGATCTGACGTATATTGAAGAATACAGCTTCTGGCTGGATATCAAGCTGTTGTTCCAGACATTGATCGTTCTGTTCAAGAAGGATAGCACAGAGGCGTTTCACAGAGAAGAAGAACTGGTATTTGAAGAATATCAGCCACCAGAGTCGGTGAATCCCCCGGTTGAGGAAACAGAATAAAAAAAGAACTGTTCACGAAAATGCGTGTACAGTTCTTTCTTTTTCTATATAACGGAATTGGAATACTTACAGGTTCTGCGCATACTCCTCAAATATGTAATCGTACATAGACGGCAGACCGACGAACTCACAGCCATAACGATAGCCGGCGTTGCCAATTGGTGTTACATACAGAATCTTCACAACGGATAAGATTACTTCTTCCCGGTTCTCGAATTCAATCGTTGCATTGAAATAATAATTGACCGGAAGCTTGGACAGGGACATAAAGCCGATACCAGCTTTGGATATATCGAAGACCTCGATTTCGGCATCAAGATTTTCGATTTTTACACCATCCTGCTTAAATAAATTAGAAACTTCCAATTTGAGTTTGATTGGAAGTCTGACGTTCTTTCTTTTTTCCTGCATACGAACCCTCCAGCTTGGAATTTTTATTAGATTGGCACTATTATATCAAAAAAACAAGTGAAACGCTATATAAATTCACGAAAACTCGAAAAAAACACATAAACTGTTTGATACTTTAAGTTATCTAGGTTATAATAAGCAAGGTTTGAAAAAATTATCAAAAAAAGAAGCGATATGCGGATAATAAGATTATAATGAGAGGAACGTGCGATATGAGTGATGTAATGGAACACTATCAGGATGATGGTCTGCACGAAGAATGTGGAGTCTTCGGTATGTATGACTTTGACGGACACGATGTGGCTAGAACGATTTACTACGGATTGTTCGCTTTGCAGCACAGAGGACAGGAAAGCTGTGGTATTGCGGTATCTGATACCGAAGGACCAAAGGGCAAGGTGCTGTCTTCTAAGGGTATGGGACTTGTGAATGAGGTATTCACACAGGAAGACTTAGATAAGCTCAAAGGCAATATCGGAGTTGGTCATGTACGATATTCAACAGCCGGTGCGAGTACCAGAGAGAATGCACAGCCGCTTGTACTGAATTATATCAAGGGTACCCTTGCCCTGGCACATAACGGGAATCTCGTCAATGCACCGGAGCTTCGAAGAGAACTCGCACATGATGGTGCAATCTTCCAGACGACGATCGACTCCGAGGTGATCGCATATCATATTGCCAGGGAACGTGTAAAGACATCTTCGGCAGAGGAAGCAGTTCAAAATGCCATGAAGAAGCTGGTCGGTTCCTATTCCCTGATTGTCATGAGTCCGAGAAAACTGATCGGTGCCCGTGATCCGTTTGGGTTCCGTCCACTCTGCATCGGAAAACGCGACAATGCGTACGTGCTTGCATCGGAAAGCTGCGCACTTGATACAATCGGTGCAGAATTTGTTCGGGATGTGGAACCGGGTGAGATGGTTGTTATATCACCGGAAAAAGGGATTGAAAGTCACAGAGAGCTGTGCCAGAAGGAACACGGCAGATGTGTGTTTGAATATATTTATTTTGCAAGACCGGATAGTGTGATTGATGGGATGAGTGTATATCAGTCGCGTATCATTGCCGGAAGATGTCTCGCAAAGGACAGCCCGGTGGACGCGGATTTGGTTGTTGGTGTACCGGAATCCGGAAATGCAGCGGCACTTGGCTATTCGCTCGAATCCGGTATTCCATACGGAACTGCTTTCGTAAAAAATGGCTATGTCGGACGAACCTTTATCAAGCCGAAGCAGAGTCAGCGTGAATCCAGTGTGCGCGTGAAGTTAAACGTGTTAAAGGATGCAGTTGCAGGAAAACGTGTGATCATGATCGATGATTCCATCGTGCGTGGAACGACGAGTGACCGGATCGTCAGTATGCTGAAGGAAGCCGGTGCGAAGGAAGTCCATGTGCGGATTTCATCTCCACCATTCCTGTATCCGTGTTATTTCGGAACGGATGTGCCGGACAGTGACCAGTTGATCGCATACAACCGTACCATTGAGGAAATCCGTCAGATCATCGGTGCGGATTCCCTTGGCTATCTGAAGCTGGAACGGCTGCCGGAACTGACCGGTGGCAGACAGTTCTGTCAGGGCTGTTTCACAGGAAAATGGCCAATTGATCCACCAAAAGAAGATATTCGTGGCGAATATGACGCATAAGGTGTATAATAGAAGAACATATGAGGAAAATATATAAATTTGGAGGTTTTTATGAGCAGAGACAAGTATGTAAGCCCACTTTCAGAGAGATACGCAAGCAAGGAGATGCAGTATATCTTCTCCCCGGACATGAAGTTCAAGACATGGAGAAAATTATGGATCGCACTTGCTGAGACCGAAAAGGAGCTTGGACTAAAAGATGCCGATGGCAACCCACCAAAAGAAGCCTATAGCCTTCAAGAAGTCATGTACAATCCAAAGGTTGTCGCCCATTCTGTTCAAGATGCAGCGCTTGGCGACGGGGAAGGCTGTCTCTCTGTAGACCGCAACGTCCCAGGCTATGTGGTTCGCCATGCCCGCGTGACGGTTGAGTATTTCACAAAAGATGGGGAAAAGAAACGCATCAAACTCAAAGGCTACAACTCCATCGTCGTTCAACATGAAATCGACCACACCAACGGCATCATGTTCTATGACCGCATCAATCCAAACAACCCATTTGAAATCAAAGAAGGCCTTTTGATATTAGAATAAGATACAAAGGGCGTAAATGACAAAAATACCTAACTGAGAAAGCTCTCGGTTAGGTATTTTTTTGTTATTTTTTGCCTTGCCTTTTATTCGAAAACTTGCGTATGATAGAGTGCACTATACTGATAAATAGATCAAGCACGATTGTATAAACCAAAATTCTTAC
>OLFZ01002361.1_pt1 | contig 12748 bp, 22 predicted proteins | sample 1604861 | NCBI WGS metagenome assembly OLFZ01 (sample SAMEA3888895, study PRJEB22519) | human gut metagenome | biome: human gut; feature: human-associated habitat; material: faeces | place: Denmark | collected 2011 | reverse complement strand
ATGTCCGTCACCCAGTGGGGCGGGATGGGCCACAGCTCCGCCGGGTACCCGGCCGTGTCCCGTTCAATGACCGCCTGACCCTCGCCCTTAATCATCAGGTACGTCTCGTGCAGCTTCCACAGGGCGCTGCGCGTAAGCTGCGGAAGCGGATTGGGCCGGGCCATGAAATCCAGGAACGGGTGGTCTGTGATCTCATCCCGCTTCCCGTCCGGGGTCACCCGGAACAGCTTCCCGGGCACGTTAGACAGGTCCGTGGCGATCTTCGTCACCGGGGACAACCGAGGGCTGTGGGCATAGGTCTCCAAAAATTCCTGGGTGTTCCGGTCCGGCGGGCTGGTCCACCGGGAGGCAAAGAACCGCGCCATCCCCTCCGGCTTGCCGCTCACCGCCGCCTTGATCGCCGCTATCCTCCAGCCCATGGGCTGTCCCTCCTTCCTCGTTCATACCGCTCTGCTCTATACCCACCAGATGTCAAGCGTGCCCCTCCCTTCGCGCTCCTGGATCGTCTCGGCAATCCCCGTCGTGGCGTCCGGGGCGTCGTCATGCTTGTTTTTACCCGTCTTCTGATAACTGATCATAGCCGCGTAATACTTCGGCCACCGCCGGGTCCAGCCCTCTGGAAACAGCAGGTGCTGCATCACGAAGGTGGCCCCTGTCATGATCCGGGCGTGCTTGTTGGCCCCCTGGTGGAACCACTCCACGTTCACGCTCCGGGTCTGGTAGATCTCCCACAGCAGCCGCTCCACGTTCCGGGCAAAGCCCCGCCGTTGTTGCTCTCGATCCGGGCTGTCGCCACATGGTTGGACGCCAGCTGCTCCGCCGTCTTCGGCTCGGTCTGCTCCATGGGGGCGTCCGTCATCAGCACATCCAGGATGTACCCCTCGCCCTCGTATACGCCGGCCACAATGGACACCAGGTCGTCGGCGCCTGTGTCCGCCGTGTCCGTGTAGCTGATGATCTCGCCAAATGCCGGCTTGCCCTCCTCGTCCCGGGGTATGTCCGTATAGGTGCGGAAGCTGGTGTACAGCTTCCCCTTGATGTCCACCGGCTCCTGCTGGTAGTTGGCGTCCGCAATCTCCGCGCTGGTCAGCCGTCGCTTCTTCATGTAGCTCTTGAAGGACAGAAGGGCAGGGCAGAGCATGGTCCCCCGGCTCTCGTCCAGGCAGGCCTGCCGGCAGAACACAAACCAGTCGTCTCCGTCCTCGCTCTCCAGCAGACGGCCGCACAGGTCCTTCGTGCTCCACCGGGTCATGACAAGGATCTGCATCCCGCCCTCCTCGATACGGGAGAGGAAGGTGTCCGTGTACCAGCTCCACTGCTCATCCAGCACCCGGTCGTTGAAGGCCTCCTGGTCGTTCTTAATGGGGTCGTCAATAATGCCCATGGAGCAGCCGATGCCGGTGATGGTGCCGCCGAAGCCTGTGGCCAGGTAGTTGAAGAATTGCCCCTCCAGGCTCCACAACTGCGCTGCCGCGTCCCCCTGCTTGACCCGTGTGCTGGGAAACACATCGTGAAAGATGGGCACCTTGCTGTCCAGTTTGTCCGCGTCGATCCCGTCCCGCACATTCCGGGCGAACCGCCCGGCCAGGATATCGTTGTACGACACAGAGATTACCCGCGTCTCGTTCCGCCTCCCCATGCACCACTGCACGAACAGTGTCAGGGTATAGGACTTCCCGTGCCGGGGCGGCAGGTTGATCATCAGGTTCCGGTATGCCTCGCCAGTCTTGGGATTGATCAGCCGCCCCTCGAAGATGCCCTGCAGGGTGTCGCACAGGTCCCGCTGGTAGGGCCGGTCATCCCGGTAGAACTTCGGGTTCATCAGTTTGCAGTATTCGTAGAAGGTCGTCTGGGCGGCCAGGATGCGGCCGTCCACGATGCCCTCCGGATTGAGCAGTTCCTTCAGCTCCGTCAGATCCCGCATGGCCGCGCCTCCTCTCTTGGGCCTGTGGGCCGCTCTAAACGCGTTGTGACGCGTTAAACGCTCTGGGGGCGGGAAAGGACACGTCCGGCCCCTCGGGGCCCGCCTGGGCGCTCTCCCGCCTTTCTTCCTTGCATCACCATGCCCCGGTACGATCACGCACCGGGGCATGGCAACGGAAGGAGGTGCCGGGCCCGTGGAGTGGTCCCCACGAATGGGCTGGCCCGGGTATTGTCATTGAGTATGCTTCGCCACCACCGACCTTCCGGGCGGTGCTGCGTGCCGGGGCTATGTCCCCCGGCGGCCGGCGCGGGGACGAATCAACCGCGCGCCGGCGCTGCCGGGATCCTATTCCGCTGGGGCTGTACCGGCGCAGGGAGCGCCCCGTCCCACAACGAGCCCCACCTCGATCCGGCGGGCCTCGCCCAGGACGGTCAGCTCCACCGTTGCCCTGCGCCCCCTTGGGTTCACCTTTACGATCCGCTCCTGCAGGGCCGTCAGCGGCCCCGAGGTGATCACGGTCTCGCCGTTGCTCCGCTCCCCGCAGGAGACGCCGAAGTCCCGGCCCGACCGCGCGAACAGTAGCACGGCTGCCATTTCCTCTTCCGGCACCGCCTCCGGGGCGGCCCCGCCCAGCAGCCGCACCACCTGGGGCTGGCGCTGGATATGATAGTAGGTGCGGGGGATCAGCGCCACACGCACGAACACGTAGCCGGGAAACACCGTGCGGCGCATCAGCCGCCACACACCGTGCCGCCGTTCATGCAGCACCTGAACCGGCGCGATGGCCTCCATGCCCGCTTCCGTCAGGCGGCGGGCCGTTTCCGCTTCGCTGCCCGTCAGCACCTGGGCTACGTACCACTTCGGCTCAGCCTTCATCCCGTCCCGCCTCCTCCGCGGCTGCCTCGCTCACCAGCTGCTGCAGCCGCTCCAGCAGGTCCGGGTCGTCCTGCACCATCTGGCGCATCCGCGCCTTCACATTCCGCTCTACCGACTCGATGGCGGCCAGACGTTCCTTCCGCCACCGCTCCTTGTAGATCGTGCTCCGCTGCAGCTGTACCAGCAGCCGTCCCGCCTTGTCCAGCGGCAGGGCGTCAAAGTCCTCCTCCGCCGTGGCGATCCGCCGCGTCAGCCCGTCGATCAGGATGGCCGACGCCAGTTCCGTGCTCTCTACGTCCTGGTTCTCACGAATTTGCTGCAGCAGGGCGGTCGTCTGTTCCCGCGCTTCCTTCAGCCGCCGCGCAGCACTGTTGTGCCGCATGGCATACCGGCCCACCGCGCTCCGGCTGATCTCATAGCCCTGCCCGGTCAGAGTGTCCGCGATCTCCTGGTACGTGTAATTCACATCCGCCAGCATCCCGTCCAGCTGGGCCCGGATCTCATCCGGGAACTCGTCCACTCGGGACTTGATCCGCTGGCGCTCTCTCTGCTCCCCCATGGTCAGACGTCTACGCCCAGGTCCTCGATGGTGCCCTCCACCAGGTCGATGCCTGTGGGCGTCAGCTTCAGAAACGCATCCACGGGGACCTGGCCCCGCAGCAGCTTCTCCGCGTCCTCCTCGTCGATCACGGTCACGTAGCCCTTACCCGCCAGGTAGTCCACATGCCGCGCCAGATCCGGCACGCTGATGCTGCCCGCGTCCAGCAGGCTGTTCGTGATCGTCCGCACCTCCACGGGCCCGGGCGCCACGCTGTACAGCAGCATCAGGATCTTGCCCCTGATCCGCTTGTTCGCATTGACCGTCAGATTGGCCGCCATATTCGTTCCTCCTTCTCGTTCCTATGCATGATCCCCCGGATTCAGCCGGTCCAGGATCTTGTCCAGCTTGTTCTCCATGCGCGCCACCGTCCGGACGAAGTCATCCTTCAGCGTATACTTGAACGGCAGCTCCGTGATGAAGCGGTCCAGTTTCTCCTCAACCTTCTGGGTGTCCGCCTTCGCCTCCCGCTCCACCGCCTTGATCTGCTCCAGCAGGTCCTTATGCCGCTGGTCCATCTGGCCCAACTCACGCTTCAGCAGGAAGCAGATGACGCCATACGCCACCACCTGGATGATCCACTGTATCCACTCCGTCATGCCGCGCCCTCCTGGATAGACAAATCCCGTGGAGGCCGGATCGGCTTCCACGGGATTGATTGTAATTTGCTCCGCTCAAACTATATAGTCAAAGCAGTTGTACAAAGTACTTTGCAGAAATAACCTTCAGAACAGGCTCTGCTGCTCCGGCAGCGGGTTGTCCTTGCAGATATTCAGCACCCAGTTTACGCTCAGCTCGTATTTCTGGGCCAGCTCCTTGGCGTTGTAGCCATTGTACTCCTTCTGGATCCGCTTGTCCCGCAGCGCCTTCACAAGCGCCTCTGCCTTGGGGATGTACAGGCTGGCGCCTCCGTACTGTTCCGCCAGCTTCAACAGCGGCTGTACGCCCAGGATCTCAGCCAGCGGCTGGTACTGCTCCGGCAGCATCTCAATGGTCAGACTGTCCGTCCACTTGCCCACAGGCGCCTCCTTTCCGCTCACCCCGGCCCCCGGCCGCCATGGCCTTCAGCGCCGCGATGCAGCTGTTCGTGCTCCGCCGGTCCAGGAAGGAGGGATGGGATATCCCATACTGCTTCTCCAAAAAGGCCGTCAGCCGCTTCGGGTCCTCGCTCCACCCCAGCCGCTCCGCCAGGGAGTAGATCAGTTGCACCTGCCCTTTGGTTGCCCGGTCCGCGGCCCGTTTCGGCTTCTCGCCCGTCAACAGCTTCAGCCGGTCGATCACGCGCCGCGCGTCCGCCACCGTCAGCTCTGACACGTGCTCCTTCCTGGTTACTGTGTAGACCACCCCGTGCAGTTCCTCGCTGTCCATGCACCCCGCGCGCCCCAGCGCGTAGATGCACTTCAGCTGCTTCGGCGTCAGGACGCCTTCTGCCATGCCCATTCCTTTGCCCTCCCTCCGGGCCGCAGCCCTCAGCTCCGCTCCAGCTTCTCCCGGTCCGGCTCATACCAGAAGGTGTCCAGCACCTTCACGCCGGCTCCCACCGCGATGATGTCCGCGGGCGGGTACTTGCCCAGGATCCCCTTGTCGATCTTCGGCTCCGCCTGCTTCACACAGTCGCTCATCCCTCGCTCCAGCAGCTGCCTCACGATCTCCGCCAGCTTCGCCGGCGCCTTCGGCAGCGTGATCCGCGTACTCTTCCGGAATCCCACGCTCCCGAAATTCAACGTCTTGCTCTTCTTTCCGTCCATATCGTCCCGGTGGGCCTCCGCGAAGGCGCAGATCTGCGCCTCCAGCCGCTTCGTTCCTTCCAGGTAGATCCGGCTCTTCGCTTCCGCCTCTGCCTTCGCCGCGTCGATCTTTTCCTGCATCTCCGCCTCAAAGCCCTCCACCATCCGCTGGTTGTCCCCGATGGTGCCCAGAGCCTGGTTCACATCGTCCCAGCTCTCAAACTCCGCGATCACTTCTTCTACCCGTTTCCGTGCCATAATCTGTTTCCTCCTATAGATCAAATCGGTATTGCTCCGGCGTCTCTGCCCGGACGGACAGCACCCGTGTGCCATCTAGCTTCCGCCCCGCCTCTTGACGCGGGCGTCCTTCTTGATGCGCTCCCCGTGGTATAGCGTGCTGTCTGGAAGCGTAAAGCACGTCTGTCCACCCGCCAGCGCCACTAGCAGCTCGCCGAGGGCTTCCTGCGCCTCCCTGACGTCCGCATACCGTCCCAGCGTGTGCGCCCCCGCGGTGCTCCGGTCATAACTTGCAACCACCAGCGCCGCATCCGGCTTTTCCACCACGCAGAACCGCTCCACAAACTCAGAGTTGATGACCTGCATCCCCGTCGGTACCATGATGTACATTCAGTTCCCCCTCTCTTCCTTCAGGGCCCGCTTCGCGGCCTCCGACCATTCGAAGTCCGCGCACCCCTTGTAGCCTGGCAGCCAGTGCCAGCCGCCCGGGCGGAGGCAGCCCCGGTCCTCTTGCCCGTGCCACCGGCAGTTCTGGCAATCCCTCCGGTGCAGGGCGAGGTCGATGATGACGCCCATGCTCCTACAGCTTCCACACCGGCATGACTACCTCGTCCGCCAGCTCGCCGATGCTGTAGTCCTTCCGCCCCTCCGCCTTCAGCCGCGCCAGGAATCGGTCATACTCCACCGCCACCTTCAGCAGCTTGCAGATGCCCACCTGTTCCGCGGTCACCTCCGGCAGCTCCGGGCCCGTCAGGAACCCAATGGCACGCAACAATACATGTTCCGCCCGGATGGGGTCCCGCCCCAGCAGCGCCTGGAACTCTGACCAGGCCTCCCGGGCGAACTACTTCCGGTTCAGACGGGGCTTGACCGGTGGCAGGACGCCCTGCGCCTGGAGTTCCTTTTTTGTCCTGGCCCGCAGGTCCTTCTCCCGCTGGGTCATGCGTTTGCGCTTCGACATCTCACACCACCCCCAGCATGACCGCCCAGGCCAGGCCGCCGCCCAGGAGCCCCAGCAGCAGCCCCACCGTCCCGGCCCCCGGCGCATGCCGCTTTCCCATACATGCAGCCCCCACGTAGATGTAGCCCGCCGTGGTGACCGCCAGATAGATCGTCAATAAGATCCGCATACCCGCCTCCTCAATACATCAGCTTGTACTTCTTGGCGCTCTTCAGGATCTCTGCTGTGATGGGTCCACCCTCGGCAGCCTCCAGGCATAGCTCCAGGATCTCCACGAACGTACCCATGCCCCCGTGCTTCACATCCGCAGCGATGGCCGCCAGGGCCGCCGCTGCATCTGCCTCCACACGGTACTCCTGCAGGATCCGCCGTGCCTCCGCCTGCCCGATCCCGTTCAGCTTCAGCTCCACCTTCCGCCGGTACAGCTGCGCCAGGTTTTCCCCGTGCCGCCCAACGGTCAGCAGCCGCTCCACCGCGGGCGTCCCGCACAGGATGATCGGCGTGCCGGTGTTGTCCCAGATCTTACGCAGCACCTCAAACTTATCCACATTGTTCCGGCACAGGTACTCCGCCTCGTCAATGGCAATCAGCAGGTCCCCGCGGTCCCGAAGGCCCGCGATCAGCGCCTGGGTGTTCTGGTAGTTGGTGCCCTTCAGACTGACCCCAATGGCTTCCCCAATGCTCCGCAGCAGGTCCCCGATCCGCATCGTATGCCACGCTTCGACATACAGCACGCCGGGCTGCGCCTCTGCAAAATGCCGCAGGATCGTGGTCTTCCCGCTGCCGGGATGCCCCACCAGAACCCCCATCTTCCGCTTGCTGTACACGTAGGAGCACCAGCCCATGGCCTCACGGAACTCCGCCGTCTCGTACAGCTCTATCTCCGTCTTATAGCCCGTGGGCACCGGCGGCACCGGCTCGGTATCCAGCCGCTCCTTTACCCCGCGCACCTCCTCGATCACACGCCACAGGCTCTCCTCCTGGTTCGGCTTCAGCCGCAGCCCCTGGTTTACCACCTGGCTGATCGTGCTCCGCGCAATCCCGGACCGGGCCCCTGCCTCCTGGAAAGAGATCCCTTCCTCCTCCCGCAGCTTCAGCAGCTCCTCCGCCAGATTTCCTCGTACCATTCTTCAGCGCTCCTTTCGTTCCGGCTGTCAGCGCCGCGCCCCCCGAAGGGGGCGGTCCCGGCTTCCACGGGACTGGGCCTTGGGCCAGTCAGTCAAACGTCCAATCCTCGACCTCGTTTTCATGGCCGCAGTTGGGACAGGGGACTACCTGACCGCACCAATTGCAGGGTGGGCCATAGTCCCGCACAAAAGCCCCGTACTCGATACACACATCCTCTCCGCAAGCTTCGCAGGGAAAGGATATGGACACCGGAGTGCAGTTGACATTGATGTCCATCTCTCCACATCCTACCACTGGACGATCCCGGCCAGCGTCCCGAACAGGGCAAAGCCGGCCAGGCTCAGCCCCATACCGATGGCGCCTGTCACCAGATCCCCACCCTGCTCCACGCCCTCCGCGAAGCCCAGCAGCGCCAGGAAAGACAGGCCGAACAGGCACCTCCACAGCTTCCGCAGCGCCTTCCGCCGGGCCCGCGTCCGCTGCTGGGCCTCCGCCCGCACGTTCCGCGGGTGGTCCCGCAGCCGCAGCGGCGTCCCGACAGGTCTCCATTCCGCGTCCAGCACTCCCGGCGCAGGAGGCCGGACCGCTCTCGCTACGTTCAACATCTGACTCCCTCCTCCGTTTTTTTGACAAAGATGACGCGCATTATTGCCGCTCATGCAGCCGCCGGAGCACCATATCCCCGCTGGCCCGCAGCTTCTCCCGCATGAGATCCGGGCCCTCGTCCTTCGGCTCTGCCAGCTCCGCCCGCTTCGCCTTCCGGCCCCGGGCCGCCTTCTCATATTCCAGCGTCGTGTAGGTCCCACGGCTCCGCTTCTCATCTACCTCCAGGGCGAACTGGTACCGGCTGGCCCGCCTGATCCGCTCCGCCACACCCTTGACGTAACCATTCTGCTTGGCCCGGTGTGCCGCCACCACCTCCGGGTCCTCGCCCACCATCTGCAGCCGTTCATGGACCGGCGCCTCGCACAGCGTCCGTCCCTTCAGGATCACCGTGATGGTGCTCAGGTCCTCCTCGTCGTACAGCACCGTCACGTCCTCGCCCGCGTGGCCGGTCATGGCATCGTCCCAGTAGTACTGGTTCTTCAGCTTCACGCCCTGCTGTCCGATCCGCCGGGTCTGCTTCTTGTTCTTCAGCACCCCCAGCATCTCCGCACTTGGCTCGTCGTCCCGCGCCCGGGGCAGGCTCTCGTACAGCTCCAGCGGTCTCCGCCCGCCGTACCCCTCGTGGGGCCGGCTCCAGTACCCGGGGAACACCGTGTCCCGCAGGAACTCGAACAGCTGGTCCATCGTCCACAGCTGGCCGCGCTCCGTCATCAGCCGCAGCTGGCGGCTGAAGTCCTCCGGCCGCTCCTCCGGGCTGTCCCCGCACCAGCCGGGGGCCTCCCGGATGTACAGGTTCTCGATGGTCCCGAAAAACCGCTCCACCGGCTTCGACCATCCCTGGTACGCCAGGGCGTGGGTCACATCGATGTGCAGCAGCTGCAGCACTGAGCACGTGTCGATGGACTCGTTCAGCCGCCCCAGGCTCACCTCTGTCTGGTACCCCGTCTCGAACAGCTTCCCACGGTAGTCCTTGCCGTTGTCCACATACACCATCCGCGGCAGCCCGTGGCTCGGGCTGGCCTTCTTGTACAGCACCGCGTTGTTGAACGCCGCGATGATGGTCTGCGTGTTCGGCTTCTTGCACAGCACCCAGCCAACGGGGAACCCGGAGGCCGCGTCGTACCACATCGTCAGCCACGGACGCACCGCCTTGCCCTCCTCGTCCAGCACGAAGCAGTCCATCTGGTGGTGGTCTCCGAACCACACCTCGTTCACCTGCTCCGGCTTCGCACGGATCGCCATCGGCATGCAGTCGTCCTTCAGCGCCTTCCGGCCGCGCCGCGCCAGCGTGAGCTCGTCCCGCGGGATCGCCGCCAGGATGCGGTCCAGTGTCTGCCGGCAATCCGGCACCACCAGCCCGGTTTCCTTGGGGAACGTACAGGGCGGGTAGTGGTTCACTTCTCCCTGCTCCTCCAGCGCCCTGCGGGCTGCCGAGCCCTCCCGGTACATGCACTCTGTGCATGCCTCCGGGCCCAGCTTCTGTGCCCGTTCCAGCACCATCTGGTGGACCACCGTCTTCTTCCGCTTCACCTGCGTCATGTACAGCCCGTAGGCATAGGCGTAGGCCGCCGGGCAGATGCTCCGCCACCGGCCCGTGTCCTTGCGGACTACCGTCCGCATCAGCCCCGCCAGACCCTGGCTCTCGTACCCGTCCATCCAGCGGTACAGGCTCCGCACCGTCGTACCCTGCTCCGCCGCCAGCCCCTTCAGCTGCTCCACGCAGCCCTTCTTCTGCAGACTGCGGATGGCGATCCCCGCCTCAGCCGCCCGCTGCCGCGCCAGCAGCTCCTGGATGCCCGCCTCCCCGTACTTCTCACGGTAGGCCGTCAGGTCCGCCTCCGCCCCCTGGCCGCCCAGCGCCCCCGTCCGCAGCAGGTACCGGATCTGCGCCTCCGCAGGAAGGCTCGACACCGCGATCTGGTAGCTCTCTCCGCCTGGAGCACCCATAGCACACGGTTGCTTCTTGGCAAGGTATTGACCGCTATTTACACGTTCCCATATCCGCCGACGATCCTCGCCCGTGAGCTGAGACACCATGCTGATGCTGATGTACTCCTCCATCATGCGCCCCTGCCTTTCTTGCCGGCCGCCGCCTCATAGCGTTCCATCACTGGCCGCACCGCCGCCTTGGTCACGTGCCCGGCTCGCCGGCCCTCGCACGCCGCCCGCAGGCTGTCATAGGGTGTCCCCGCCTCCGCCGCCAGCTCCTTCAGGCTCAGGCCGTACCGTGCGCAGAACACCGATACCTCCAGCCCAAACTCACTTTTTGCTTTCATACTGCTGCCTCCTTTCGCAGGAATGAGCGCCGCGCCCCCTCTTCCGAAGGGGCGGTCCCGGCTTGCACGGGACTGGGCCTTGCCCTGCCTGGGCTATCCTTCTACGAATTCCGGGCATGCCATCACCCGGTAGCTCTCCACGCTGCAGGTCCGATGCCTGCGGCCTTCCTTCTGGATCTGCAGGTCCCGCCGCTCCGCCACCCACCCCTTCACCGGCTCGTGGGGCCGCTCGCTCCAGCTGCACCCCGCCCCCGCCTCCGGGCTCGGCACTGCGTTCCGGCAGTACCAGCACAGCGATGCCGCCGCCGGCCGCCCCGCATACGTCCGCGCCTTACGCGGCCGCCCACGCTTTTTCCCCGCCATCTCACGGCCCCTTTCCTTGCTGTCTCGTTTGTGGTACAATCCTCTCAGGGAAGTGATTTCAATGCTGAATAAAGAGGAAAAAGCCTTGCTACAGAAGATATTGGCCGAATGTCCAAAGCCTGGAGTCCAGTACGGCATCCCCGTCGATGATATGGACCCCGATGCGCTGGAACGGCTCGTACACCTTGGGCTGGTGGTGAAAAAAGGCTTTCAGCCCACAACCTGCTGTGTAACAGAGAAGGGGCGCCAGTATTTTCGTGACCAGAGGGAGGAAACCGATGCACGGAGAAGGCGAAATCTCTCCAGAGGCCTTTGGTTCGTCCTTGGCGCGGCGGTGACGAAAACCCTTGACCTGTGCCTTCCGGCGCTCTTGGACGTCATCCAACAGCGCCTGCTCGGATAAGGCTGGTAAAAACTTGAACTACCACCCCGACCCAGAAACTTGCAATCCACAACAGAAAGAACCCTTTGGTCGTGCAGCTCTGCGCCCAGTCCCGGAGGCTTCCCGGACGGCTCCGGATATAGCGGATGCGCTTTCCGTCTTCATCTTCAACGATGATCTCGTCTGGGTACCCGCCGTCACGGCTTTCCCAGATGAAATGCTGCGTGTTCACCGTTTTTGACGGGATTTTTACGGTTTGCTTGTACATGGCTACCTCACTTTCATTGCCCTCTCGGCCTGCCATCGGGCCAGTGTCCCCAAGTGGACCAGTCCCACTCGATGCTCCCGTCCTCGTACACGCAGATGCCGTGTGCCAGCAGCGTCCAACCGTCGCTCTCCCGCTCCAGCACCGCCACCCCTGGTCCCGCGTTCTCCAGGCACAAGTAGTCCCACCCATTCCGGTTCCGGTACACCTCTCCCACCGTCAGCTTCTGTACTCGTACCATCTTCGCCCTCCTTTCGGCTCCTTTTGTCTTGTTTTAGGTACTTCCCTTGTGGTATACTCTCCTTGTCCCCGCTGTAATAATTTAGGGACAGTTTGAGTATAGTTTGCATTTGCGAATTTGTCAAGTGCAAATGCGTAATTTGTGGAGGCTATCTATGACAATTTGTGAGCGGATGTTTTCCTTAATAGGGGATCAGCGCGGCAAGCAAGAAGAACTTGCGGCATTTCTTGGCATAGGGCCAACCACAGTAACTACATGGAAGAAGAGAAATACTGACCCACCCGCAAAATTTGTAATGCGCATATGCGAATTTCTGGGGTGTTCTCCCGAATACCTTCTCACCGGGGACGACCCCTCAAAAGACACGCGAGGGGATGTCTGCGGAATCAGCGATGAGGGCCTGGAGATCGGAGCCCTCTGGGATCAGCTTGATAAGCCCGGACAGGCTATTATCCTGGGTAAGATCTACGAGAGATTGGAGGGCTCCGGTGACGCGAATCACGCCGATGGACGCGGTTTGAAACGGGCGTGATAACGCACCTCGTTCCCCTCCCTGGGCGCGATGAATGAAAATGAATATTATTCATTATTTTGCATAAAAAAGAGCGTAAAAAGGGGAGGGACTCCGCCGTCGTGGCGGTTGACCCTCCCCCTTGATTTTGCCCGAAACTCCTGTGTTTGCAGTGGTTTCAGGCCTTTTTTTGCCCTCGGACAACTCCCCGGACAACCCGGACAACCTCCGCGTTATTTTCTCGCCCCGCGCCGCCGTGGCCGGCTCGCTCGCGCCCGACGCGGAAAACCCAGTGTTTCCAATGCCTCCCGCCGTTTGCGACACTGAAATAACGCCCGTAACGCCCGCCGTTAAACGCTGCCGTTGCGAAGCGTTATGCATACAAAAAGCCGCCCGATGAGCCCCGCGCCGCCGTCCTCGTTGACGAAGAAAGTGCGCGGCCCCGTCGTGGCGGCCTTCTCATGCTCGTTCGCTGTTTCCCTTGATATGACTGGCTTTCCCGGCCTTTCCCGGTCTCACTTTTTCCATCCCTCTCTTTGACACGGATTCTGTTACGTGACACGTGGCGCGGCTGACGCCCATCTCCTCCGCGATCTTTTCCTTGGTCATGCCCGCGCCCAGCAGCCTGCGCAGCTGGGACTCGATGCTGTCCT